>ENA-UOTZ01001039-UOTZ01001039.1-compost-metagenome-genome-assembly--contig:-NODE-1039-length-21033-cov-23.399790_pt1 | contig 21033 bp, 8 predicted proteins | sample MGYA00238144_ERZ746983 | MGnify/ENA primary metagenome ERZ746983 (study PRJEB28759, sample SAMN06268863) | compost metagenome | isolation source: single cell | place: USA: California, Emeryville, Joint... | reverse complement strand
TTCTTTTGAGAGGAGTTTTTGTAATCTTGAAGGAACGTTTTTCCAAGCAGCTCGAAGCCGGGTACGAATTGGGAAACAATATGGAGCTTGGGTTGATGAATGCCTTTTCGCTTTCCCCAATTCGTATCTTGCTGAATTTTCTCTTCTAAATATTGGATCGATAACATGGTTTTAGGTACTTTGACTCCTAATAACTCATAGAGTTGACTTGCAAGATATTCTTTATATTCATTGTATTCACTTTTTTCCAGTACTGCTTGGACTGAGCATTTTCCAATCCATTCCGATTTGGTTTCTTTATCAACGAACCATCGTGTGAATGAGCTTCCACCCGGACTAGCTTTATGGAGGGGTTCGAACTCTATATCCGATATTAAAGGCGGTTGAGAGACTGCTTCTTCCTTCGTTTCCTTTTGTTGGAGTTGTGGGTTTGAGGGATCATCTTTTTTCTTATCATCTTTCGTTAGTGAATTTTGCTGCTCTTGCTGAAAATGTGGGTCATTTTTCAGATCGGCTCCTTCAGAAGCCTCCAGCAGAGGAGTAATGTCCATGCCCTCTTTATTTTCCTGGAATTTTCCATTAGCCGCTTCATTCTCCAAACTTTGTTGGGGTTGATGATAAAGGAATTCACCAATACTTTGCGAATTAACGTGCTGGGTTTGATGCAAGGTATTCGTCTGGGTGTCATTAGGAGCTATTTCTATTTGTTCTAGCTGACCTTCGGCTAAATGGTGTTTGCCAAGGGTATTTTGATCAGCTTGGTCTCTCGTTTCTGAAACATAAGATGGATGAGAGTTTGTAGCACACTGATTCTTGCATGTTTCTTTTTTTACTTCTTCTATTTCCTGTGGGTTTGGCTTGTCCTTCAAGTCAGTAAGGTTTAGGAGAATGTCTCTCGTAATATCGGGTCTTTCAGTACCTGGTTCCTCAACAAGGCCTTCAGAATCGTGAATCTTCAAACCAGCTGTCTCTTGGCATAAATCCCAAAGAATTTTCTTCAATGAGAATGGGGCAGCATCACAAGCATTCCATCCTTGTTGCCTTGCTGTCTTTATGAAGGAGGCACGATTATCAAGCATAATATAGCTGTTTTGAGCTGATTTGTTGAGATTTATCAACTGTGAGATTCCTTGAAGGATTTCAGTTTCTTCTTGAGATTGCAGACTGTAGCCTGCTACCAATATCTCCTGCGAGGGATCTTCAGCAACCTTTAATTCGCTTGCTTTGACTTGTGGGTAAAATTGGCGGTCTCTTACTACCATGACGGAAATTTTTGGAAATTCTTTCATGCCTTCTCCTTTGCAAGCTTTATCAAGTTCTGCTAATACATGATTAATTTGGTGCGCTTTGCGGTTTGAGTAGAGAACAATGGAATAATCATGCTCAGTGGTGAGCTTGTCAAGGTATTTAGCAATTTGTTTTCCGTCTGGCAAAACTGAGAAAATTCCTTCCTCAACTTGTCGAAAAACTAGGTCATCTTTCACGCTAACTCGAGCAGTGGTGATGGGTTCCAGCACTATTGAATTGATTATCAAGTGCTTGTTGGGACTAGAATCAAGTTTTGATTGAGTTTTGTTGCGTTCAAACATTGTAAATTTGCGAAATAATTTTGAGATTATAAAATCTCTCGAGTCTTACCGATTTAAATCAACTGTTTAAAACTCAGAAAATATGAAAAAGTGCCAAAAACGCTTTTCCCAAAGCTAAAGGCCTCCAAATACAAAAACTAGTGCCTCTCTACTTAGAAATACATGACTCATCACGTAATCAAGTTTGATTTGACAGACTCTTGCAATTTCAGGAGCAAGCAAACTTTTCTGAGGACTCAATTCCTAATTTGGATTCGGGTTCCAAATCACACTATGAATAAATTTTATTTCCTATGAAGTTTTTTGGTTTTTTTTATATAATTCAAGAAATATTTGCTTTTTTGAACGATTGACCCTCCAAAGCCTTTGTATATGAAAAGTCAGACTGAAATAGTCCCTGGTTATTGCCATAGTTTAGTATATTTGCCATTTTCAACAGAAATAGCTTGTCAGTACGTTGTTTAACAAATTTGATCACAGCAGATTTTGATTATGAGACTTTGTTTACCAATCGAAGAAGAATTGTCTATTTAATAACGATGTGGCTCTAAATAGACAGAAATCTGCAAAATCTGGAGTTTCGGAGCTAGAGGATGAATTAGAGAAAGCAGATGCATGTAATGAAATACTAGCAATTAGCATAGAGCTCATTAAAGTCCACACAATAATATACCCAAGGTGCAAAACTCTCATATCATGAGCGCAAGACATCTGCTCGAACAAAAGACCTGGTGGTTCAGGGTCTCATTCAAACTTTCAAGGAAACCCAAAGAAGGCTTAAATCAAAAAGAGGCACAAGGGCATAAAGATTATTTCAAGTACCTCGAAGATCGCTCTAACTAAAGAACTCAATTGTACAGTTTTGAAATTCCAATATGAGATTTGAAAGAAGAAGTGCACAACAATTATTTAATTGAGGGAGAAGTGCTTGAATTTCTCGAAAGTATAGTTACTCAGAGCAGAGAAGAAGAATTAAAAAAGCAAGCAAAAATGTTCACTAAAGACAGAAAAAGTTTACCAAAACAACCAAAAACCGAAAAACTAATAGAAACCGCGTGCAAACTTTTTCAAGAAGGATCTGACAATACTCTAATAGCGAAAAAGGCAGATCACAGCCCGAATTTACTTCCATCAAGACGAAAGAAGAAAGATACTCAAGCTGTAATCAAACTATTCACAACAGCATGGGGATGAAGGAATCAACTCATTTGTCATAACAATGTGTTAACCTAATTTCACGACTCTTCAAGCAGTTCAAGCTGCTTTTCGTGAAAACTTTGGAGTATCATATTTTGTACGATTCGCCAAGAACTTAAACATTCCCAAAAAAAAATCACATAAAATTATTCAGAAATTGGTTGGAACAAAGAAGAGTCGGAAGATCTAATTCACTAGACACCACTTTTAGACTCTCCTCGAGCTTAGCCTCCAATTTAAATATCTCAGCCTACAGTTCCTCTCTGAGCATTATGGATAGTTCTTCTAACTTCTGTTGATTGGTGCGGAAGCTTTCATCCAGTTTTCTCGGTCTCTGAGGAGTTGCTTTTGGTTTTCTTCAAAGTTAAGCTGTCGAGAAAATTCGGGAGTTTATTGCAGGAGTCATTTTATGTGTTTATGACCTGCTGCAATTCTCTCTTTATACCGCTTCCGACTCGGTGAATTTTTCATTGAGACTTCTTATCTTGTCCTGTAATTCCGCTTCGAGTTCTCGAATGGTATTTCTTCTCTCCTGGAATTCTTGTTCAAGGGCACTTTTCGAGGCTTTCGTCTCAGTTTAGCCGATTAGTTGATCCAGTTCTAGAAGAGAATCTTTACTTCCTACTTCAGATTTCCGAGAGATTCCGTTCATCTCAAGTTGCAGACGGTCCAACTTTGGCTTTAATAAAGATATTACTTGAGTCATTCCTTGAGGTTTTATTATAGGTTCATGAGCATTTTCGAATTGATTTAGTTTCTTATTCATTTCACGTCTCAGAGTAGCAAAGGTTGTATGAAGCCTATCCGTCTCATTTTTTAAAGTTCTTTCGATCTCTGATCTCTCTTCTTCTAGTTCCGTAATCCTATATATCTGTCTTCTTTCATTTCAAATTTTTTTCAATTTATCTGAGGATATATTCTTTGGGTATTTTTGGACAGGTTCCTTTCAAGTGTATTGAAGTGTATTGGTAAGACTTTTTGACTTGAGTAAATCCAACTCTTGACGAACCTTGCTGACTGAATTTTGCAGTTCATCCATTCGTAACTTATGGATTTCTTGGTTTTTTGTGTTCTTCAATAAGCCTTCTTCTGCCGAGTCTATTTAATATTTCAGCTCTCTTTTAATAACTTCCTCTCCCTTCTCGAGGGAGATTCAAGTCCTACCAATTTCGTTAAAATTCCCTGAATTTCTGAGCTGAGATCTCTTTCTCTGAGTTGCCTCGCGCCTTGTTCTTTCTTTACAATGAATTCAAGGTTACTAATTCTTTGGTCTATTCGACAAAGCGTCTCAATAAATCAGTACGAATAGTAGCAATATTTGCAGATCATGAATTTGATATGGCCAGCTTGCTTTAATTTTAGTTTGGTAATGGAAGAATTTTTTGCGTGAGTGTTATTAATAGATTCTCTGTAACTTAATTAGAAGTTTGCTTAACAATTCAAGAAAAGGAGATATTAGTACTGTAATATCCACCTATTTGATGCGAATTTAATTTTGCACTCTTTTTCTATTAGCGATCAATCAAAAAGTTTCAGAGCTTGTATAATATTTTTTCCAAAATTTTAGGATGTAGGAATTGTGTGTGGTAAGGTTTGATTAGAAAATGCTGGCCATTTCTTCAATTGATGAGACTGTCAAAGTAATCGGTTCAAAATGGGAAAAATCATTTACGCACTTTATATGATTCGACGAATGCTATATTGAATAGGCATTCATTTCGCTCATCTGGCTTTATTGGGTAAATTGGTTATAATCTGTTTTCTTCGTCTAATAAGATCGTGAAAACAATAAATCCGCCAAAAAAATGGCTTTAACAGGCTGCATCTGTCCGCATTCTAATTAGTCTGACGAACGCGAATTCGTTGACATAATTATGAGTCAATTAATACTACCTGCCACGAAAAGCACCCATTGATCATTCGTAGCCAATTTACATCTTATACCTATAAGCAAAAATACTCAACAAGACGAGCACCCTTTGATTTCGTTTCGGCTTTAATTGTTGATCCCTTTATTTCATTTCAAAACCTCTTCAAGAAAAAGAAACGTAATCAACTCTTGCATTAACGGAATTAGTATATTATTATTCGTTTGTTTAGTATTTTAAAAGTTGCTTCCTCCTTCGTCCTATCGCTCAACGAGAGCACGTTTATGCTCTTCAACCACAAGCAAGAGAATCCATAGAAGGTTATGAGACTGAAACAAATTTCATTATTCACAAAACAATACATTTTATCCTGGATGTAGCCTTAACTATCTAGGACTCCCTTCATTATAGCCGAATCTCTATTGCTATGCTCCATGAACTTCCATCTAATGATGAAAAGAGTGATTGTGTTTCATTCTCTCTGTACGCTTTATGTCTTTTCTAAAGACTAAATCAAAAATAAATTGAAAAATAAATCCCTTGAATATTCGGATGAGTTGACGCTCATTTGATATTTCACAAATGAATTGACGATCAAAGGCGCTAAATGGTTAAATTATCAAGCAAACCCCAGCAAAAAAGAAATATTTATTGCAAGCCATATATCGGACTGATTTTTAGTTCTCGTTGATTCATATTAAGCTTATTGACATAATGTTTCCTTAATGATAAGAATCGTTTTACTCTTCCAGCCGTAAACGTGAATCAACTTGATAAAATTACTAGTAAAGGAAATTGTTTTCTTTATCCTGCTCTCGACGTCCTGTTCTCGTGACTCGAGGGCGTTCTTGTAAACCAGAGCGCTCATTCCGGTTTCTCACGGAAGCCATTTCTTTACAGGCTTCTTCTTGTTTCTTCTCCTTTTCCTGGAAATGCTTAGTTATTCTCTTAATAACTGTGATTGTGTTCGCAACTAAGGTTTCATTTGGAAAAGAGCCTTCAATAAGTCTTTCGATATCTTCGAATTTCTCTTCCGGCCATAAAAAAAGTTTGCTTAAGTTCCTGCTTTCTATCTAAGCTTTCATCTAGGTATCTAACTACAAATCTCTGAAGACCTTTAAGAATTATTTCCAGAAGATTTTGGCTTTCACTTGACTTGATAAGTCCTTCAATATCAGACCTGAGTCCATCATTGAAATATTGAATATATCTGGTTTCTATTAAAGGGTATATCATTTCTTCCACCTGCTCATATAATTGAATGAGCGAATCGATTTTGATGTCTTTTAGATCATCGTCAGCAGCGATATTATATGGAAGGCTCTCTAAACATAATTTCTTGACAGGCATTAAAATCCTCAACTATTATAATTACTCGTTAGATTATTATACACGTTGCAGATGGAGCTCCAATCCTGATGAGCCACTGTTATATGTCATGTATAGTGAGAGCCTCCTCAATATCCTAGACGCTGAGAAGAAAGCTCTCATTCTGAAGGTTCTATTCAAATTGAATCAGAAGGTAAGCACAGCAGAGTCTTATTTTTATTTTTTCCTCTTCTTCTTTTAATTGGTAAAAGTGGATTAACCGTAGTATAATTTTCCGTTTTGAACTGTTATGTTTTGCCTCTTCTTATTCTTGTGTTATTTGACATTCATAACTGTTAGAGTGGACGTACTGGATTGATGTATGTCAGAGCAATGGAAATATGTTGGCCGCATGTGGCATGGATAAAAATGTGAATAAACGAGAATCCAAGATTGTCCAAACTTTTGGTGGTATTCACACAAGTAATATTTCTTTGTTTAATAAATCCTTCCTGACTTCTAATTGCTATTTTCTAGGCGATATCGATTGTGTGAGATGGAGTCCAAGCGGTGATATGCTCGCAAGTGCTTCAGATGATAACACAGTAGCACAATTGGACTTCAAGACTGGAAAAAAGCTTTATACTGGAAAAACCTCACACGGAAGTAAATTTTCACTGTTTGATTATATATAAAAGCTATTCTCACCAATTTTAGAAGCAGCAATGTCTGTTTGCTTTATTTGAGAGAAAGACTCAGAGTCAATAATCACAGAGGAGAAAGCAACTACAACAAAAGAATTGGAAGAATAAACATTAGTTCCAACGAATAAAAGTGCCTTAAAACTGCGTATTTGTATAGCATGATATTGCTCTGTATTTTTTCAATATGAAAACAAAATGATTCGTAAGGGAAAACTGAGAACCCATCAAACCAGAAAAACATAAAATCACCCTTTTAGAAAATTTCTTCAGTGTCCTTAATCAAAAAAATGCGAAACCCAGACTTCCAATTATGAAGAAATTTTCAAATCCATAGTGAGCTATCCATTCGTTTGATTACCAAAAGTCATCAGAGAATAAACTTTTTGAAGAGACGAAAGAGTATTTATGAGTTAGATTCAAAGCTTCAGCTACACACTTAAAGCCAAAAAGTATTTCCTAAGTATTCAGGATATATTTAAAATTTCAACACATTTTTTCGAACTCGCCAAGGGTTTCAGAAAAAATTACTTTGCTTCTCAACGAGTTCTACAGCATTTATATATTCTTGTGACATTATATAAATTAGCATTGCAGTTATCATTTAATACTTGAAATAATTCAAATTCACGAACAGTTAACTTCACTAACCTTTGAAATTTTTCAGTGATGTTTGCAGGTGACCACTGGTCAAATCTTTTCAGAACTATATAAAAGTCAAATAAGGTTGAAATATATTTCAGCTTATCTCGATCCCGATGTTGTTAGTTAACGTGTGTCTTCACTTTGTAAACTATCAATCCCATCTATCGAAACCTCATCTTCAGAATCAATCACAGTCTTTTTTGATTCTCTGAATATTCATAATTATTGCTACTGTTATTTTTATCCAAAAGATGATATAAATGCCTGATCATATTACGGAATTCAGTGCTATTCTCTTGATGAGTTGCCTCAAAACTAACTGAAATCCATTTTAATATTTGTTAAATCCAAATCCTAAAAAGCTGGTTTGAGGAAATTTTGGGATAATAAAGTCATCTTAACTTAGAAAGAATACCTCTTAATCATAACTTATTGGTTGTAGGAAACCTTGATTTGCTTTAGATATGTTCCTATGCTGAGAGACATCTATCATGCCTCCATAAACAGAAGCCAGCAGAATACAGTTATTTACATATTTTCTTTCTATAATCTTAGAGAAATCATGAAATAATGAATGTGCAAATTTAATTCCAAATACTTGCAAACAGTAAAGAGTGATATTCAGACTATCCAAGCGTTTAAATATATTGATAGAGTCCTATGAAGTCATGTTATCTTAACTTGACGATTAAAGTTTTTGAGCTATTAATCAAGATCAACTAAATTGAATTAAATTTATTTCTTCTCTGCTCTCAAAAATTTATCAAAGAGCTCAAAAATTCATGGGAAAACCACAGGTGCTTTTTTCCTCCTTCAATTGAAATAACCAATATAAATAAAGTCTTTAATCAATCCAAGACCTGAAGCATCAAACCAAGTCGAGACTCAAGCAGGTTTTCGATCAACCACTTTGCTCAGAACAAACAGTAAAATGTCTCTTCTCACTTTTTTGCTCTAATGTTGAGTAGATAGCGGATCTTTCGCTTCATCAAAGCTGCTTGCTTGGTGCTCATCCATTACTAATAACATCAGAGTTATGGACATCGAAAAGAAACAAGTCTACGCTAGCTTCAAAGGCGTTCAACTCATATCCAAAAGTCCAAGTAATTCTCGACTCTTTTATTTTACCTATTCTGTGTAATAGGCAGGTGGACTCACGTGAAAGAAATCTCCGGCACAAACTTGATGGCATCTCTGCATTTTTCGTATTCCAAATCCGCTAATATGCAGATATTCGATATCTCAAAGCAAGGATCAGCAAAGAAAATCTACTCTTTTGAAGAAGTTCACAGCTGTAAATGAAGTTCCATTTATTTTTGAAGAGAAAAGTGCATTCTTTGTTCTTTTCTGAAATTTTCTCTTTAGTTTTGTTTTCAACAAATAAAAAATGACTTTCTTCTTCAGACATGGGAAATGGAGACGTGACATATAATTCCCGAAGGAGTATTCTTGCTACTATTTCTCTTGAAGGAGCAATTGCTTACAATTTTTTCAAAATCGATTCGCATGCCCCGAAAAGTAGTGATATCGTAAAGTTTTGTCGAAAGACAAAGTGGCACTCTGAAAATAGTAATATGCTTCTCGAATTAATTGACCCTAGTCTCTTCTTTCATCAGAAAAAAATTCGTTGTTTTTCAAGTCTCTTATCTTCTCTGCTATGAGTTATTCACATATTTGATTTATTTAGTTTGATATCACATTTTACAATCCATCTATTTTTATTAGTTGTGGACTTTATCACGGGTCTTGATTTCGATCCTACTGGAGAATTGATGGCAACCATCAACTGTAACGGAATATGCACCATATCGAGAGTTGACACAAACGAGTGTAGCATCCTGAAACATCTTATAACATCCGATCATGATCAGACTGCTATAGGTAAGAGATGTCCAGGTTTAATAGTTTTGATCTTGTCTTCTTCTGATACATCATCAAGCTGTAATTCTCTCCTTTAATGACAGCCAATTAGAAGCGTTAAAGATGTATATCTCTAGAGCTTGCTCTTATATTTATATTGTAGATGACAATTGGGCTCTTTCGAGATGGAGTACCAATGCTGGTGAACCATTCTTGTTCGTCAAGTATGATATGAATCAGCTTAATATCCTCGATGTTGAGAAAAAGATTTTAACAATGCGACAATCTATTCAACTTGAAAAAACTGGTAATTGCAATCTATTTCATGCTCTTCCTTTAAATACTCATGAAAAATAATCCTGGAATATCAATAACAAGATTATAATTGAGGGATGATTGAAAATTTCCCTCAACTTTCTTATCATTACTGCATAGATGTTACCCTTTTCATTTGATTTATCTCTTGTTGTTCCTTTACTTGACGCCTAATTTCTTGAAAGCTATTCCCTGTACAATGTGGATCGATGTGTTTCCATCCAACGGAAATTTGCTTGCTTCCGGTGGAGTTGATGGCAGCATCAAACTGTTCGACCGAAGGGAATCGAGGGTTGTTAAAACTTTCCCTGGATCTATTTCAAGTATTTGATCAGTTGAACTCTTAAAAAATCCAAATAATTACTGTTTTAGGCCCTATTAATTGCGTTAGATGGAGCCCAAATGGAGATATGTTGGCAACTGGCACTGGTGGATATCATGTATTCAAACCTATGGGAAAATCGGCGAAATTATGGGACGCTAAGTCTGGGAAACTCATTCACACTGAAAATAATTCAGATAGATGTAATTTATCACTTCTTCATTGGACTTATTTTCTTTTTCGTCAACTTTCAGGGGAGGTCACTTCTGTATGCTTTCTCTAAACAAAAAAGAATCAATATTTAAGAAATCAGAGGATGAAGAGCATAAAATATGCAATTTAACTTCATATATTAATATTCTCAGTCTCTCAAGAATTTATATTAATAATATGGTTGTCTTCATCATTCTTCGAACCAATTATTCTTAAAATCTTGATCATCCTCAATTTGCTTAGAAGAAAGATGATTGACATGATAATCAATGGAAACTCATTATATATAATACTTCAAAAGATGGGTATTATAATTAAAGTGAAACAATCTATAACGACATCGTAAAAGTGAGCAAAGTCCCTTTAATAAACAATATAGGATGACCTAATTCAAACTCACAGTTAATTATTCCTAAATTACATTAACAAATTAAGAGAGATGAAGAATTCCTGGGATAGTTTGGAGACTTCTATTCATATCGTTTTTTACACGTTCCGTTTTCGTTATATTAGAGACTATCAAACTATCACCTCTTAATTTCTCTCTGGATATGACTTTGTTTCTTGTATTAGCCTCTATGGACGGCTTTTCTCCCTCTTTCTCTTCTTCAGGATCTTGAGATCTTTTATGGGAATACTGATGGAAGTCCAATGTTATTGTATTGGTTTCTATTGGTGGAAGATATGTCTCTTTCATTGTCTCACTTAATCTCTTCTCATAGTCACTTGGGCATCCCATTCTAATAGTAAATTAGTCAATCCAATTGATAAAAAAATAATCCTTACTTCGCCTGAAGTTCAACAGATATCGCTTCTCTTCTATATTTCTGATCATCACTAGGAGGGAGATTTTGATCCTTCGTCTGGAGTGACCCCGCATTCTCCAATACGACCTGCTTTTCTTTACTTTTTTCTCTGATTTTTTGGATGAAATTTCCCAATTTTCCAAGGCATGGTGAGAAAATGTTCATCAAGAGATACCCTCCAGCGATTGCAACAGTTGTAACGGTCAGAAGACTGCATGTGTATCTTATTTCGGAATTATCTGATGTGAGCTTTAGGAATTCTAGAGTTAGTGTGATCATATAAGCAATGCAGCAGTACTTCTCCGCCAAAAAGAGTGGTGTATAAGAGTAAGGAGATCTCCTTTTGAGCAAGTAGAAATACAAGTGGACAATCATCATGAGAATGATTCCTTTGAAAATCAGTGTAGTGCTTAGAACTGCATTGAGCACAAAGAGTAAGACTTTGAAGATGATTATTACAACTCCCCAGTAGTATGAACTCTCATAATAGCTGTTATAGAGATTGCCGAAGGCGGTTCTAAGATGTTCTGATGTAAAGAGCTTCCTCCTTATCTTGCATAGAACTATAAAGATGCCAAGCGGGATGATGAGCGCCCAGAATACCAATGCAGGAATGACCACAACGTATTTAAAGAGATTATATTTGTAAGTATTGCATTGAACCGAATTTTGAGTTTTGACATAGCTCTCGTTCATGAAAGGATCAAGAGGAGCGCAAGTGAGATACTGACAAAGCACAGCGATAATACCAGGCTGCTCCAACAATATTAAGACGACTGCTGCCGCTCCTATCCGCACTAATGATTTTCTTCTTCCAGCACCTTCTGGATCTTTCCAAATAAGATTTCTGAAGAATTCAAAGATAGTAACTAAGATCAGCTTCATCAATGGAGAGAGCACATAAAGCAGGACTTTGAATTGCAATGCTTTGAATGGATCTGGCGTGCTAACTAGTAAGAAACATTGAAGCGGGAAGATCACTTGGGTGTAGGGGTTTCCCACAATATTTGTTGCTATCAGCAGCCAAGATATAGTGTTTCCGTCGAGATTTGCAGCAATGGATATGACCTGAGTAAAGGTTGATAATAATATCAAAAACTGGCCTGGATTGATTGCCTTTAGTTTCTCTTGTTTCTGGCATTGAGTTTCAATTCTTTTGTTTTCATTGTAGGTGACCATAGTCATCATTATCTGATAAACAATAGAAATCACAAGCAGCACCACGGCGACGGCGATAAGCGAGCCCTTGGCTGAACATGAAGCACAGGTTCCTGAATTAGCGTTCATGAAGTATTCGTTTTCTAAATTGCATTGGCGGCAAGCAGGACCAGAATAGGGGTATGAGCAAGAATTATTCGCACCTCCTAAGCAGTTGCTTTTGTTGTCAAGGCATTCTACTATATGCACTCTTGAAGAGGAAATGGTGCTTTTATAAAACCCTTGAACGACATTGATGTTTGCCCCTCCGAGGCAAATAGCGCCATGAGGGCACTCAGAGCATTGGGTATCCTCTGGAGATAGGGAATAGGTCCCAGGCTTGCAATACGTGCATTCATAACTAGCAGTGTTATTTATTTCTCCAGGCAAACAACCCCTCAGTCTAATATAGAATTGCTGGAACTGCGTGTACACATCAGAGCGATAGGTTGCATTGACAAGGATCAGATCACCAGCAAGACCTCGAAGTGTCACAGTGCTTGCAAGGGCAGTACATGATGATTTATAGCAATTGCTGCTCAGATATGTTTGAGTGCTTTCTCCATTATTAGAAATGAAAACCAGAGTAATAACTGCACTAGAGGATTCATCATATACGATCTGAGAGCCATGTGGTCCCATGGAAACGAGGACAAAGTTGATCCGGTATTTAGAGAGGGAGTAAGATGTTAAATTTGGGGCAATAGGAGTCGATGAAAGAGTGTCCTCAGATTCCATCATTAGAGATGACCCATCGTCTAGTGAGATGAACTCAACGAGGAGATTTGTAGGTGCAAATGAATAATAGGGCCCAAGAGGTGGAATTACAGCGTTTCCATTAATGAAATTGGTCAAATTGATCTGGTCTGAGAGACTGTATATGATAGGTCCGGCTAGTTTTGCTGATACCTTCTCAAAAGTGTTTGTATTCAGCGATATCTTAGGTTTGTTAAAGTAAAATGCTCCTCCTCGTGCTCGAGCAGATACATTGTTGAGAGTATTTGACTCAAAATAGAGATTCAGAGTCTCTTTCGGAGTGCTTTCATAGATGATTCCTCCGTTTTCAGCTGCAATGTTGCTGAAATTGCTTTCAGACATTCTGATTGTCCCTATGAGGGATTGTTGAATTGGAGCATCTAAGAGACGACTTGAGGTCTGAATCGTCGACTCTTGCTTTTTAAACGGAGAGAACAAGTAAGCAACACCACCGTTGGCAGAGCAGTCAATCTCTGAGAGAGTAAGATTTCTTAAGGTAATGTTGAATAATTCGTTCATTCCATAGGCGTATATGATTCCTCCATTGTAAGTTCCATAAACCCCTTGCACAGTGTCATTCCTTGAAACGACAGTTAGAGAAGGCGCTGCCTCTGAGTTGAAAAAATTGTCTTCCGGAAGATATCTTGCGAATATGAGGCCTCCATTGCCATTGCAACTAACGTCAGCAAACCGATTATCTGCAGATTCAATCAAAGTCCCTCCTAAAGAACTCATCCAATAAAGTAAGCTACCCGAAGAGGAAGAAATATTCTCAAAAGAACTTCGAGTTACTTTGAACATTGGATGTCGTCTGCTACTATTTTTCGTCATTATCTTCTTTGTCCCGTTGGAGAAAAAGTCTTTAGAGGGATTAAGTATGGCACCTGGTCCTTTTGCCGCTATCGAATAGAATTTACAGTTTCTAATGGACGCCACGGAACCGAAAGTTGGCTCTATTGTCCCAAGGATTAAGCCACTGCCTCCAGTCAGATTTGCAAAAGTGCAGTTATTGAACGTGATCGCATAATCATTCTCTTCAGAACTCCTTCCGATTCGAGATGTCGAAGAGCTCACGACACCATTTGAAGAGCTCAGCCACTTTACTTGAGAAATGAAAGTATTTTGGAGAATAACACTCAGGTTATTCAGAGCAGTTGACAAATAATTCTCTGAATTGATAACGATAAGAGCCTCAAAGAGGTTCAGGCGCTCGAAATTACTATCAAGTATTTTCAAGCGCCACTCACTCGAGTTTTTCGCAGTTGCCGTAATCGCATTGACAGTAAACAACCCAACCTTGCCCATTGAAATATTATGCATCTGCAGGTTTGTAAATACTGCATTAAAGTTATCACCTTCGAATAATCCAAATTGCGGGAACGTAGAAATCGATCCACAAGAGTATGATATCCGTGTCCCGGATAACGTCACTGGCTGTTGTCCGCTGATCCATAGAAAGACTCCTTTCGCTGAATCAGTTATATCTATTGCCAAATCAGACAGCTGAGCAGATACTCGAGGCCCTGAATTCTCAATTGAAATCATTTTTAAACCCGGATAATACGATAGGGCCCCTCCATTTTCTTTGAAAGTCGAGTTCTTGATGCTTATCTTCGAATTATAAGCATGGTAAAGAGTCAGTAGGCTGCTTGTCTCTGTGATATGATTGTTTGAAAAATCACTCCTATCGATATTAAGGACAATAGCACTGTCCTTTGCATACAGCACGGTACTATAAGGTGCCATGTTATCTCTAAATATTGTGTTCTGGATATTTACCAGTAATACAATATTCTGAGGATCAGGATTTGTAAGCTTGAATAAACCCACGCCATCCGAATCTGTGCTTTCACTTGACGAGAAGACGCACTTTTTAATTGATAAAGCTTCGAAGATCGCATGGATAGCGCCATCGACGCTTCCAAATGAGAGTTCAGAAAACTTACACTCTGAAAATATTATCAGAGGTACTGACAGTTTCATTATATTTCCGTTAGACGCAGTTGTGATGTGATGAAAAGAGTTCCTTCTGAACTGAGCTTTGGATCCCAACGAAACCATGTAAATAAAGGCGCTTTGATGCAATTCTTGGGAATATCCTTCAGTTCCTAACACTGTAACGTTGTAGAAACGATTGCTTTCAATTGCAAACAGCGAGGACTCATCCGCTGAGACTTTCTTGGTTTTTAGTGAGATAAAATTCAAGGGCTCGAGAACTCCTCGTTTGCTGGTTTGAAGTATATTCTCAAATATTGAATCTTGAATCGTCACATTGTCCCTAACCGCACTACAGGTGATATCAATAAAAGCATTTTCAGCTTGAAGGTTGAATGCTGTCGCACGGCTTATCCTGACTTGATCGCATTCAAAGGAATTGATAAAATACAATGCGAGCTGTTGAGTGTGAGAAATCAGGTTGGAATCCAGGAAGAAACCATGTAAAGTAAAAGCGACGAAAGAAAACGCGTATCCAGGAAAGCTCATTCTTGAGAAGGTGTTCTGAGCAAAGATACCACCTTGAATAGTCGTCCCTCCGATTACGGTTAAGACGCTAGTTGATGAGATATCAGTGAATCTATTATTTATCACTGCGACGTTCCCATTTGTGAGCTGAAAGTTCTCGACATGGATCAGGAAATAAGTATCAACTGTACGGACGTCTGTCATGACGTTTCCATTCACCGAAATAAAGAAAATCGATTTTTTCGGGTCATATTCTGAAATCGCTCCCCGAGAATTATTATAGACCCTTTCCAGCTCAGCATAGCCTTGGAATATGCTACGCTCGGCAAAGGAACACTCGAAAACTGACCCTATATTCGAGGGGTAATGAGTAGTAACGTCGTCAGAACTGATGATATAAGTTTCAGAGGTGAGGAAATACGGATATTTCCCTAATTGAAACAATTCAGCACCACTCACCAAAATATCGTCAAATTTATTTTCCTGGACGATCACCATGGGATTTGTGCTTCTCAGCAGGTATGAATTAGAATAAATTCTCACAGACTTGAAGCTGCTGTTATAGACCATAAAAGGCCTTGTTTCTGCAAAGATATAGGTTATACCTTCCAGCGAGCTATCCAGACTCATTAGGCGTGTCGTTGTGATGTTTCCTGCTATGAAATTGGAGTAGTCGTCTAATGAGATCTTGTTGACGTTCGCATTGGTCATTATCACTGTACTCATGATCGTATTGCTCAAGTAAAAGTTCGAGGATGTTTTAAAGGTCACATCTTCAGTAGTAACGTTTGAGAGGTAAGTACCAAAGCCTTCTGCATGGATAACCGAAGAGTGATCTAAGACACTACCCGACAGGCCGAAATCAGTGATTTCTAGCCGCGCGTTTTCAATTGCAGCGATGAACCTCGGAGATAAGATATTCACGAAAATCATGTCAGAGTACCTAAGCGAAAGATTCGTCACATTGACATTTCGCATTTTAAAGTGTGCTATGTGGGAATTAATGGTTCCACTTGGTGGTCCTTTGACCTGCAAACCAAAGAGGAAGCATTTCCAACTGAGAGAAGAATTGGCTATTTGAAAGTTTTCAACGATGACGTCTCCAAGATGACTGAAACTCTGTAAATTGCCGTATATCAGCATTTTGTAGGTATTGAAGGTACAATTGTCCAAACTCCATTCGCTGAAGGTAGCAGAATACTTCTGCAGATAGCCGTTTGGTGTTTTGCTGTTGTCATTGAAATATACAATTTGTGCGTCATTTTTCCCTTGGTACAGAGAATATAAGTTCACTATGTGGAAGTTCCTGAGAATAGAATTGACGACGGATGACATAACAAAGAATGATTGGTAGTAGAGCCCATATGTCACATTGTAGAGAGTGACGTCCTGAATAATTAGCTCTGATGCTCCGATAACCACAAAAATCGCTTGGCTGCTGGTGGCAGGACCGTTGAAATCACAGTTAGATATGCTCACATTTGAGATAGAGACTTCGTCTACATTTTCGACCCAAACGGCAAAAGGCATCACGAGGGTGGTTGGCTCACAGATAAGTTGAAAATTATTTATCTTGAGGTTAGAACTGATAGATTCATTGACTGCGAAATTAAGAGCTGCCATTTTGCTATCAATGCTCTTTGCCAAAGCAACGAAAGTAATGTTGTCCAGAGTTACTTCTTGTGCATGATCAATTGTGACCTGCTTGTAAGCATCGTAGATGTAGATTCCGTTTATCATTGATAAAGTCTTCACACTGTTGATGAGAAAGGAGGAATTCGTAACCGCAGTTAAGGAAGCTGAAGGTTCCGAATTGTTGAAACAGAAACTTGAGAAAGTGAGCGTTTGGATATTGATAAGCGCATTTGAACACGCATTACCAGTATATTGAATATTCAGTCCTATAAAGACGAGAGAGCTGAAGTCACCGATAGATAAGCAGAATTCATTTCCAATCACGAGAGTCGGAAGCCGACTGCAAACAGCTGTATCATTCATCAATTGAGGAGCATTCTCGAAAGCTATTTTCAATCTGGTTTTGTTGGAGTTCCCACCGTTCAAATATTTATCAGATCGCAGGATGTACTGGTTTTTCCCAGCGCAGCTAGCTTTGAGGGTTATCGTGTTCTCATCATCGGCATCTAGCGTTGCGGAGATGGCCTGGTCGAGGGTTGGATAAGAATTGCCAATTTTCTTCGTTAAGTCTGCATCTACAATCAGATCCTTCGAGACTACGAGTCTTAGTGGCCCGAAAAACAATAGGGTGTAAATCAAAAGCAAATAATAATAACTCATTTAATCTTCAAGGTAAAATCGCATGAAACTTTTTAAATACTAAACTTTTTATTTCAAAGATATAGCTTTCTTTGAAGATAGTATGAGTTGAGTGATTCTTGCTTTAAAACGGAATCTTAATTTTCCTGGGTCAGTAGTTTTGAAGGAAATTTAATCAGTAGTCTTGAAAGGAAATAATGTCGAATTGCTCGCGTATCTTTCATCAAAATCTGCAAAAATGTGTAGAAACGAAAAAGAGATTGAGGACAGAAAGGAGAGATTCGGAATTCGTGACTCACAGGATGGATTGGATTCGATTCGCAAAGATAACAGAAGGATTACTCACAAATTTAATTTTGGTTACTGGAAAAAATTAAAGAGGCTATCCTGAAAAATCAAAAATTGATAAGTGCATTTAGTTCTTAGAGAGTCGTTAGTCTTGCAACTCAGTAAAGAATCCAAAGATTTCACCAGCTGTAGGCAGATTCAACACACTAAATTGTAGCAGAGGCTTTACTCGATCATTCTGAGTCAATGAACAGATTCACTTTCAATTTCTTTGGAGATGAACTCAAGTTCTAACAAAACTACTACTTCCTCATTCCTTTACATGATATGTGTTGTTTCACAAGCTATTACAATGGAGCGATTTAGTGATTCAAATCAGTAACTTCTGGTGGAAGTGCAAAAATCAGTATATTAGCTGTGCTGGCTTAAGTATCGTACAATCTTTCGTGAAAGAATGATAATCTCTTCGGTTGTATCTGTTTTCCTGTTTCCTCACTGCCTCGTTTTCCGGAAAGAAACTGTTTGTTTCATTTTTCAAGAACTGGGAATCTATCAGTAACTGGGCTAGCCTTAACAAACCAGAATTCCTATTCGTTTTGATCCTGCAGTGATCAAAAGTTTATATACTTAAATATCTCAATACTTAGTAATAAATTGTTGTTGTTACTGACTTGCCTGATTAGATGCAAAGAACGCCTTATTGACTAAATTACAGCTTCTTTTCCTGTTAATTGAAGGTAACGAAGTCAAATATACACTATTTCAGAGAAAATAAGCATTCGATGGGTTAAAGTATGAATCGAAACCCAAATTAATGCTGTAGAAGTTAGATATTTCGTGCATGAGGTAAATTTTGCTTGATGCTTAAGAGACATGGGATGGATAGTAAATCTGAATAATAATTATTAGCCTACTTTTTGGAAAGTTGGTTCTAACGAAATTTATTAGTGTATTTCATTCTCATTTTGAACTTGTTTGAGCATTTCGTTGAACTTGCTGGACAATGAAAACAAATTAGAAGAAGCTTTACAGATTTTTTTCTCCTCCTCTTCCTAATAAATGTAGTTCTTATCAATTTAGTAGATACTTTACTTAATCGAGAATTCTCATAATAATTGTTTTTGATTTTCTTTTCTCGCATTTGTCTGTTTTTTCTGCTAATTTTGTCTTCAGCATATGAAGGACATGAAGTGCTGCGTGGGTATAATTTCTATATAGGAATAATTCTAGATTCTATTCTTAAATCGAATTATTTTTCTTAGTTCTCGCCTCAGCTTTTCTCTAGATGAAACAAACCGATAGAGCCGGTTCTATTGTTTAATCAAGAATAAGAAAATTGAATATCAGAGCAATTACTTTCGTTTGGAGTCTTTTGGGTGTGATACACTTTCTCCGTTTTGAAGTCCAGCAAATTGACTTTTGCATCCATATCTGCGCTGGTGACCATGTCTCCGCTTGAATTCCAGCGAACGCTAAGTATTGAAGCTATTGCTATTTGGATTAATTAAGACAGGTTGCAAGCGAATTAATAACTTATTTACCTCCGTGCGCCTTTTGGAAAGTTCGAACGATCTTTGATACTCGACGGTCGTAAATCCTGACATCACCATCGCCTCCATAGGCAAGCAAGTTCCCATCAACTGGGCAAATATCAATCCAGTATACCCAACCTATTGCTATTGTGAATATTGAAATCAAGCGCTGTTACTTGTAGTAGATGAAATGAACTCTTCAACAATGGAGCTTCCTTCTCAGCGTCAAACATATTGAGAAGCATACTTTGATATTTCAGATATAAGAGAGATTCGTCAGCATTTGTACTCCACCTGCACCGATTCTACTCATCTAAAGAGGAAGTGTAAGATCACTGGAAATTTACCACTTATTTCCTGAAAAAAGAAATCATCACCACAACAGGAAGAAAAACCAATGAAGAAAATGCAAGCAAATCATACCTCCTCGCAATTTGATATACAGCTTGCAAATATTGGTATTGACATCTGAAACTAAGCAAATTCCCTCACGATCAAATAGTGCGATAACCTTTCCATTCGGATCAAAATCAAGACTTGTAATATTATTCACTACTCATCAAGTTAATATCAGAGAAAATTAATATGTTTTTATGAAAGAAGCAATAGATTAACTCCAGAAGGGCTTATTTCATTCGATAAAAGAAACTCTAAACCAACAACAGTGAACTTACGATTTGCTGAGCTGTGTTGAAGGTGCCATTTGGACTTTCGCCAAAGTTTGATTCCACCTCCAATTTTCGAGGAATCACCGGCGGTATGAAACAGATGGTAAGCCGTTTTTCCTCTAAGAGAGATCGTACCGAGGATGTTCCTACGCGCATTGTATGTCACATCACCAAATTCCACTCCTAAGAAGTGCTTAATGAAATGCCAAACGCAAAAGTAAATTTGGCAGCGATAATTTTAAGAACGAGTATAAAACAATATTTAACATGGGTTGTAACCTCCGAAGGTTTCTTCAAAGGAATAGATTTTCCTCGCTTGTCCTTTGAGCGAGATATCGAATATCTCCATACTTGCGGAGCTGTTATGTACATGGTCGAGAGAGACCAGAAGACTTGTATTTGGGATTTCTCTCACTTGAGGCTGGGTGACATCATACTCTGTTGAGCAATTTGTCTCAGGCTCAAATTCGAGAGGTCACGTTACCTTTTAAATTCCTAATTTGTGTTCCTCTGAAAGTAGAATGTTCTTGCTTTGATTCGATTTCAAAGATATTAAGTTGTTCGAGTTGTCAGTGCAAAATGCGAAGATATGAGAAGAGATACTATCTATTTAGCAAAGACAATAGGTTTGATAGTGGGAATTTAATTTTTGGAAAGAAATTTAAGATCTTTTTCCTATTTAAGTTTTTTTTTTGTCAAGGTCTTCATTTGAAGCAAAATCATTATTATGTTAACTACGTCCGCTTTATATCCTCTCACAGGTTATTATCGAAATAACTAAATAATTTGTTTTTCCGAATGAGAATTTCAGGTTTGTATGGGTATATCTCAGTTTTTAATCGTAATCTACTAAGATATGGGAGATTCTAGCAAAAGGTTTTGAAACGGATCGTGGTATTCATCCTGAAAAACGAGATGCTTGAGTTCCTTGAAAATTTCACACTTGGCAAGGTTCTCATGATAAAAGAATTACCTTAAAGTCGATTTCATTATTACATGCTCTTGGTAATTGTGAAAAATCTATTGAAATG
>ENA-UOTZ01001037-UOTZ01001037.1-compost-metagenome-genome-assembly--contig:-NODE-1037-length-21069-cov-9.973800_pt1 | contig 21069 bp, 9 predicted proteins | sample MGYA00238144_ERZ746983 | MGnify/ENA primary metagenome ERZ746983 (study PRJEB28759, sample SAMN06268863) | compost metagenome | isolation source: single cell | place: USA: California, Emeryville, Joint... | reverse complement strand
TAAATATTATATTAAGTAGCAGAGTCTTTCAGATTCTCCAGGTAGATTTGAAGTTTATAAGTAAAGATGATGGTTTCATTGTCGAATAGATAAATAAGGTATTTGGTAGACATCGCTCAGTAGAAATAAAAAATGAAACATTTATTTACATGTGCGAGGCCCTATTACAGTAAACATTTAACGCTCAGCTACAAGAGCTACAAACAGCACGCCTTCCCTCTCGCAGTCCAGTTTTCCAAAGTGATTTTGCGGCTACTTTACAGACAATATGGAGAAAATTCCCATTAATCAATTCCAAATTTTCTTCTTCAATTTCAACATTCTCTAAGCCCTATTTTACTCAGCGGTTTCAAAAACTCATCTTCTAATTCCAGAAGCATTATTCAGCCATTATACTCAATAGATGCTCAAAAATCCTGCTCGATCCAATAAATCCTACCCTCATTTGATTATCTACATATCATCTACAGAAGCAATATTATTAATTGTAAGTAAGGACCAACACACCTTACGATTACCGTTCACTACAATTAATTTTCAAAGTAATTGAATAAAATTACTTCAGACAGAAAAATGCCAAAAAGCTATGTATTGAACCTCACCAGGATTGAATTCTCAAAGTCATTTGACTTGACCACCACTCACAACGTATATTGCGTCTTCCGGCTCGGAGATATAATGACCACGACCACAATCGCGGAAAACTGCGGAAGATATCCTCATTGGCACGAGAAATTCCAACTTGATTCTTATAGCACCGAAGATATCATCACAATTGAAGTCTATGATACATATCTCACTGATGCCACAAAGTCTGGAGAGATCCTCCTTGGAAAAGGAAAGATCGCCATAGCTGAATTGGAAAAGCAAAGACACGGATTATGGATCAGTTTTGTGAATGAAAATAAGGAAGCTGCTGGTGTTATTGTTCTTGGCTCCGAAGAGAGCAAGCATACGCCGCCTGAATTCAAAGGGGCGAAGGATACGATAAAGCCTTTACCGATTAGTGGTTTAGAAGGAGAAAAAAAAAAACTTCCAGCTATTGGGTTACAAGACTGTACGCAGCTAACAAGAGGGAGTATTCAGACCTCAAAGCAAGGAACGAGTAAACCAAACAAGAAAAGAAGTGGCAGTTGGTTCGGGTTTTTAACAAAGAAAAATGTGGAGGAAAAACCAGTTGAGATCCTTGAGACGGATCAAATTGTGTTGGAGGAAGATAAAGCTGAGTTAGCAGCGAGAGAGTTTGGCAAGCTGCAGGTGATTGAGCAATTGCAAACAGAATGCGCAGAGCCGTTGATGGAAAATGGGCTGCTTGATGGGGATGTGAGAATGAGAGAGGTATTGGGAGATGATCAGACAGCACCTTCAAAGGGCAATCTGAAAAAATATATTTCCTAGCAAACAACATTTTTCTTTGATGTATTTACTCAAACTACTGTCCTGTGCAATTTTAGATATTATATGAAAAATCAGGAATGATCTTTGTTGGATTGTTCTATTTAAAGTGCTCTTTTGTTCATGCAAATGCAGGGAATCGAAGAGATTATTTCTTATCAATTTTTAGGGTAATTTTTTTATTTCAGAACTTAATAATGCCAATTTCAATGCAATACACCAAAAATATTCACCAACAACTCTTTGGAACATGAACCAGCCCGAATATGCAGGAATTGAAATTAAACTAACAATTGCGAACCAAAAAAAGCCATTTGTGCCGGAAAACCTAATCACCTACTTCGCAAAATCTCAATATCCTAGCTCATAGCCTGCCTTCAAAAAGAGCAAAAGAAATGAGCAGAATCCAAATTTCGAAGTGAACAAAAATTCTCTGTACTCTCGTAATGTTGGTTCCGAATGAATTTTCATTAAATCAGGTTCGTCCACTAACTTTTTCTAGAAGAGAAGATATTTGGAGAATATTCCTCAATACTGCGAGGTACATCGGAATGGTGTTAAAGAGAACTCCCCTCATGAGATTTGGTAAAACTTTTTGAATAACTAGAACTGAATTCAATCCAACCGAATACGGAAATCAAGAATAACGGAATTTGATAATTGACTTCAAAAAAATTTTTCCGAAGATAGTTGTTTATCAAGCTAAGTTTTGCAAAGTTTTTATAATATGATTTAAATCAATATTTCGATCCGATGCTGATCCAAACGCTACCATCACAAAGTTTTTAATAATGGCATTTTCATGTTTTTCTTTTTTTCATAGAAAATTGTTAATAAGCTCAATAAGCCAAGAGAAAATGCAAATTAGTGCATTTTTTTAATTGTTAACATCTATTAAATGAATAATTTATCAGATTCCTAAGGATACAAACTACACAAATAATTTGAAACCTTCTTAAACATGTTTATTCAAAGAGTAATGCTCATCAATTAATGTGTGATTGCAAGGTCAAAAATCATGCGTGTGGAAGATAGACAAATTTTTTTTCAATTTATCTTGCGAATGAATTGAGAATTCTGCTATACTCGAAACAATTTATGATTCTTCTTTTTCTTAACCTCATTATCTGAGAAAAAAGTATATGCTGAGATAACCGCGACTCTCTTCTCAATGTTTCAGTATAGGATGAAAGCATTCTAAAAGGCGGCTTCCTTTTTTTAAAATCTTTCTTTGAAAAGAATGAACTATTGTTTTTGAGCTGATGAAAGCTGCGCATCATGTGATCGTGACTTAGGGTCTACTGATCTGCTAAAGGGCTATACATTTGAGGAGGTGCAGTTGTCATATTTAATAAAGGTACTTTCTTCTCTAAATTTAATTGAATACCAATTTACACGACCTTAAAAAGAGAAGCTATTCTGAAATGTGTTCCTTTTTCTGCAACAAGGAAAGCCTCCATGCTTTTTGAAAAAAAAGGCTAGCTCCTACGTTTCCAGAAGCACAACAGATCCTGGATGGTGCTGCTTTATTTAAATAAAACTAATCATATTGATAAATCATTTCTTCTAGATTAGCATATAATTTTCATTGTTTGTTCCGAGAAAATGCTGCATTAGTCCCCGTTTTCACGGAGTCTCACACACTACGAAAATCCATAAGTTCTGAGCGATTTTGAACGACATATCTAGATGGTCTCTAAATTTGATCTATTTCTTTTGAATAATTGCATTTCCATTATCATGCCTCCCTCTCATCTCGCATTACATCACCGTTTCTTTTTCCAGTTGCTCTACTATACGTACCGTTCAGCAAAAAAAATGTTTAGTCTGCCTATTGGAGGGAAATAACTACTGGCCTCATCCTGGGAAATCTAATTCTATAAGTACTTCAGCGACCATTTCTGCTCTGGCTCCATAAACAATTATAACAAAGGAGGCGTTCAAGGACTCTGTTTTTATTGTTTAAATTAGCTTCTAAATACCAACGCTAAGGGAAGAAAAATGTTTTCTTGCTTTTAATTTCTCTTTAGTAGAAACCCTCTAGCCTGCAAGTAAGTACCATGGGAATTCAGATCCACACCTCTTATTGATAACGAAACTTATTATTACAACGAAAGAGGAATCACTTAGTTTTCATTGTAGACACCTTCGAATTTGAATAGAATGAATGATACTGCACATGATCTATCAAACATCAACTCATTCATAAAAATTTGAAGCAGCTAATTGTCAGCTTTACATTGGATTTCCTCCCCTTCATGCTAACTTCTAATTACCTTCAATCCATTCTGGTGAATTCCATTATCGCAGTCAATCCGCCGTCAAGGCAAGAAACCATTGTGCTTAGATCCGAAATACCGTAGCTAATTATGAGCAGATGAATGTCTAACACTATGAATTTGAAAAGGACAGGCATAAAAGCGCCTTGGATAAAATAAAATGGTCCACTTTATCTGAGATAAATGAATTCTTTTCCTAAGTCGCCAATACCTTCAAGAAAATAGCACGAACAAAGCCTCTCTTGCTCAGGTCAGTTCTGGTAGAGGCCTAGTCGCGTATTTCTCAAGAAATTGGGAGAGCATATGAATTCATATCATCAAGGTTAGCTCGATTATTATACCAAGTCGCTTCCAATAAAGTAAATCATACAACGCTGAGAGTGCAGGATTGCAAGCAATAGCTGGACAATAGAAAAATTGTTAAATGAAGACAAACAAAAAAGTCATCATTCTTCCAATTTCTGGATTTTAGAATCCAAAATGCCCTCCGAAGCGAAAAAAGGCAGCTATTCAAAAAAATTTTCAATAGTTAATTAATTATGCGGAATTATGTGCCCAAACTTTCTATTTCTCAGGCTCTTCAGAATACTTTTTATATAAATTAAATGCACTTGAAAAATAATTTCCGAAATACAAACAAGAGGCGCCTCAAAGCGAACATCTAAGGACTGCTCCTCTCGTTGAGACGCAATGGAGAGTGTGCCTTTCTATTTTGCTTTGGATGGTATCTGACACCCACATTAATTATTGGCTCCTGTAATCCTATCCTTATGTAAATTTAATTGTTTACCTAGTCCATTTCTAATTGCCTTGAATCTCCCTCCATGTGCCTCTTGCTCAGCCAATACGGACAGAAAGTTTCAGGTTTCAAGGCTCGTATCCTTATCATGAGGATATGAATACATGATCTAACGAAAGTAACCAAACTCCTGTCCTTTGCATCTCTCCCCGCGCTTCAGCATTTCGATGTGCATTAACTTAGCACGAAGGTGTCACTTGAAAGATATCTCGAGATTGAAAGGCAATTAAATTTAATTTTAACCAGAAAACTTCGCTTTGCGGGTTGGTGAGGACTCTCCCCCTGTAGGACCGAAAGTGTTTCGCGTCGTTCAGTTCTAGGAATTATTATTGAGAAATTAAGTAGCCATCCTTGAAAATTACCTTAATTCGAATCACATAATATTTGGAGGCCATTGAGAATTCATCGTCTACATCTTGGTAAATATTGGTAACGAGTATGTTAATGGTAAACTAGGGGTAGAACAATTTGTTAGAGAGATTAGAAACAAAAATCTTTTATGCAGGATAGAATAACCAAATATATTTAAATTCACTGTCGATTTTGAAACCAATAGTGCTTGAACCAGACTGTCTCCGTGGATTTTATATTTAGATTGTGCGAAATGCTAACAAAGAAAAAATATGTTTGGTCTCGAGCCAAGACCACAAAGTTTAATTCATCTACACGTTGTTTTTGGTCCTTTGAACACCAGAGATATATATAGTGCAGATGAAATGAATTTGAAAGATCGGACTGCTTCTCATCAGCCTAACAACTAAAACTAGTAGCAGAGAGAGCAAGAGAGTCCTACGAATTTGATTTAAGTTTTTCCTACTTACATTTGGTTCCAATACCTTGAAGATTACCTTGCATCAATTGAATTTGTGGCCATTTAGCTTTTCATCTTCTACATATAGATATATTTTTGTACGAAAGAACCGGTTTTGAGGAACCTGTAGTTAGCGAAAAGGTCCCTCGATAATTTTTTCGAAGAAATAAATATTCAATTATTAAATAAATTAAAGCATTGCGAATTATACAAAGGCAGTGTTCTGCTTCGAAGTCAATTGATCTGAAATTAAGAATTGCTTTCCAAATCGATTCGCTGAATGGAAAATTGGAAGTTAAAATATTTATTATCCTCAGAGAGAACTGATGGTCTGAAAATCTGCAAGATGGCCACGATGGAAGGAAAACTTAGGCCGAAATTCGCTATGTAGGTCATTTTGCGATTAGGTTTGTTGGAATTGTTCAATGATATGCCCAACATGGGTGAGAGATGGGGTTTTTTGAGGTTTAGTGGATGTACATTAGCATAACATGAAGGAAATTTTGGACATTTATTCATTCATATTCACTCGAAGGCGAGTTCGGACGAGCGAGTTAGTGAATCATAAGAACTGCCTTTGAAGTAGTTCTTGCTGATTAAGTTTTTTTGCAGGGGTTTGGTCACAGCTTGCAGCGTTTGTTCATTGAATGCAGCTAAAGAAGTGAGAATTAATCAAAATAACAAATTTGTGATGATGATCATAATAATAAATTTGATTTGATGCACTTTGCTGAGAAATGAAATTATGTCTCTTCCGAGGGATTTGAATAGCTACTATTTGATGACTTGACTCGATCTATAAAAAAATTTTATTTCAAGTATCCATTGACGCCTTAATTTCCTGAAGAAGATGCCTCGCGTTGTGAGTTTTTATTCATCAAAACCCAATAGGATCGCTATCAATCATTGACGAGAACTTTTGTTCAATTCAATTTTTTTTTATGCATGGAAGAACAAAGGATAAATTTGCTTTCAATGCACGCTTTTTAGTTAGTGAAAGTTCATTTGAATGTTTATGCACACTCTTCGTTCCGAGAATTAGTCGGGGGCCTTTTTGTTCAAAAAGAGCTTACTTGCATTGAGAAACTTGAAAAAAATATGAATACCTTGGAAATCGATTACTGTTGAGAATGACCACTTGACTGTTTAAACGATTAATTTCAATCTGCCAGTTTGCCCTAGAAACTCTGTTTAAAACTAATGTTAATAATTAGCTTGGTGAATTCAATTTGGTGGAAATTGGACAGACTTTTCTCTTTTTTTGGATCCTTAGTGAGAATGACCGCTTCCTGATTTTGCTAGCAATTAAACTGTCAGGATTTCTGATTACTCAACATCAAAATTAAATAATTTATCGAAAGATATCTGATCTCAAACCAACCATGCTACCACCACCAGTTCTCAACCTCCTCTCTAATCCTAAGCCCAAACGCCTTCCCTCTCATCCTAAACTTTCCTCTGCAGAGTTTGGTCTCTTCGCCAAATCTCCCAAAGCTCCTCTTCCTCTCACCAAGGTCGACATCAAAGCTGATATCCATGAATCCATTGCAAAAGTCACATTCTCTCAGACCTACCAAAATCCTTCAGATGTGCTCCTCGAAACTGAATATTTCTTCCCAATTCCTCCTAATGCCAGATTTGATGCCTTTCAAGCTCGATATGAAGGCGTTACTATCAATGGTATCATTAAAGAAAAAGAAAAGGCCAAGGAAGAATATCAAAAGAACCTGGAGAAAGGGAATACAGTTGCATATTCTGAGATTCTCAAAGAAGCTGCTGATGTGATGAAAGTAGAGGTCGGAAACATCAAGCCTTTCACCCAAATTCAAATCACATTCTCTTACATTCAGAAGTTGACAATTGTGCGAAGTCGATTCTATAAGTTTGTGTTCTATTCTACTCTTGGACCTCGTTACCACAGCAATACTAGTGAATCCAAGGAGAAGGAGACATTGACACTATCACAATATCCTGTAATGAAACCGAAAGAAGGATATATCTGGAACATCGAAGTGAACGTCAAATGCAACTCTCTAATCACCTATTTGGACTGTCCATCACATAAAACGATCAAGACTCAAGAGAGTTCCAATTTACTTAAAGGCAGAATTTCTCTGTCGCCTGAGAATGATTCTGTATTTAATAAGGATTTCGAAGTGCTTTTGAGTTATGCCGAAATTAACTCTCCTGCTGTTCGGCTCGCAAAGAATGAGAATGGATACTGTGCAATGATTGATTTTCTCCCAAGATATGATGATGATTCTCTCGATGATGCTATTAAGGCAGCAACTCAACAATCCACTACCCCTACCACCACCACTACCACTGGCAATCCTGATGATGTGAATATGCTCACAGCAACTGGAGAATATATCTTCTTGATCGACAGAAGTGGATCCATGAGTGGACAAAGAATTGAGATGGCGAAAGAGGCTTTACTCTTTGCTCTTAAGTCACTTCCTCCAAATTCATTCTTCAACGTTTACAGTTTCGGTTCGTCTTATACAGCTCTCTTTACGTCCTCCATGGCCAGCGATGAAAAGAATGTCAGTGATGCTATTAACAAGATCAAGACATTTATAGCGAATATGGGAGGAACTGAAATATATGAGGCTCTTGTCGAAATACTATCTCAACCTCGCAAGAGAAACCACCCTCGAACTCTATTTCTGCTCACTGATGGTGAAGTTGATAACTCCGACCAGGTTATATCACTCATTGAATCGAACAATCACAGAGCAAGAGTATTCTCACTCGGTATTGGAAACAGCTGTTCCACTTATCTTGTTAATGGCTGTGCTTCAGCTGGTAAAGGCAAAAGCGAATATGTTTCTGATCTGAAAGGCATTTCTGAGAAAGTCATTTCTCTCATGGAATCTGCATTCACTCCTGTCTGTGATGATTTCACTCTCGAATTTACTGACAAAGAGGCCGTGAGCATGATCGCACCTGATCCTCAATCTCTCCCTTACCTCCTCAGAGATGAAAAAGCTACATTCTTTGTTTTCCTCAAAAATGAAGCAATCAAAAGCGCAAACGAGAATGGAGAGTTCATTGTCACTTTGAAGAACTTTGACACTGCAACTGGAGGATATCGAACCTCTCCAATCAAACTTAATCTCAAAGAATATGAGACATCATTGGACTTATTCAAGCTGGGTATTGGGGAAGCTGCTGATATACTTGAAAAGAAGAGCAGAGATGTTTCGCAGTTGGTGAAAGAGAATCCTGATGTGTTTTGGGCAATGAAAGAGGGCATCAATGATGAGTTAGTGAAGCTATCAGTGGAGAATCAAGTGCTAACTCGACGTACAGCATTCGTGGCTGTGGTGAAAGAGAACAATCCCGATGAAATCGGAAGTTTGGAGAAAGAGAAAATGTTGGTACCTCAAGTCTTATCAAGTGACTACGCTGAAAGTAAAAAAGGGGTATCAAGTAACTACGCTGAGAGTAAAAAAGGGGTATCACAGGACCTGCTCCAACGTCTCCGAGCATCAACAAAGTTAGGAGCAGCAAATCCAACAAGCTTAGAAAGAAATTTGAATACTCTATCCCGACAGCCAGCAATAGATCACTTTGAGAGTTTAAGGGCCCAAATAAATAGGAGAAAAGCTGCTCTTTGTTCAAAGAGATCTGACTCATCCTCTGACTCTGACGACGACGATTTTGCTGGCAGTAAGACCGTCACAACAACTATAGAGAGAGTCGGTGCTCATTCACATATTCGGGGGTTAGGACTGCCCCAAAACAAAATAAACTCACTGTTTGATGATGATGACATAAAACTCTTGAGCACCAAGCCTTCAAATAACAAATCAGCTGGAAAAAGTCTTTTTGAAGACGATGAGGATGAAGGTGTATTTACTGAAAAAGTGAAATCCAAACCGCTCCAAAAACCAACAACAAAGGAAAGCGGGATGAAGACAGACAGTAAAGACAGGAAAGTAATCGAGATTTCAGAGGAGCACAAATCAGAAGCTCTCCCTGGTGACTCTAAAAAATCTGTTGACACCTCCGAAAAGAGTTTCTTGGATATCATCCAGAACCAAAAGCCGCTTGGTAACTGGGAGGTCGCAACCCAATATCTCGATATTCTTGGTATCTCCAGAGAGGAACTCCTCACGAATGCGCCTGAAGCTGTGAAGAATGCTAAAGGAGCAGACGTTGAACAGACTGCTATCACGTTGTTCTTATTGGTGTGGATTGAGAGATACTTCGATAGCAAGAAAGGCGCATGGAGTTTGATTCACCAGAAAGGAGTTCAATGGCTTAAATCTGTAGGTGTGAAGTATGCTGATGTTTCGGTGGAAGTGAATTTCATTTGATTAAGAAATTTAACGTTGCTTTGCTTCTTATATTCGATGCTAATTTGGATTAATTATAATTAATAGTCAGCTACGAAGATGTAATGAACAATACAAAAATTAGAATCTGAGAGAGTTAATAAATGAAATTATCTTTGGTACTTTGAATTTTAAAGAAAAAATTTCAGGGAGAAGTGCACTTCGAGCAGGAAACAAATGTAACTTATATCCTATTGTGCATGATAAACTCTCTAGCGAAAGCAAGCAGCTTTTTATTATTTCTCATTTCGATTCCAGAGGATGATAGTTCGGCCATTCGATTAACTTGATGGATGGCCATCTCTTGTTCAGTGCTTCTTTTCCCTTGGCAGTAATATCTTTTTCAGTTACAATCAACTCAGTAAGGTTCTTCCAAGAGCCATTCTTGCTCAACGCAATCGCCCCTTCATCCCTTATCTTATTTTCCGATAAATTAATTGATGTCAGGCTCACCCACGCCTTGTTCGCCCCTAATCCTGCCGCTCCGGCGTCATCAATTCGATTTCAATATAAACTGAGCGTTGAAAGACTCGTCCAGGTCTCATTATTGCTCAATCCTATGGCGCCTTCGGCGCCGATGTTGTTTGATGCTAAATTGAGTGTCGCAAGGTTCGTCCATGAATGGTTCTTCCCTAGTGCAATCGCTCCCGCATCCTGGATATTATTCCTTAAAAGATCTAGTGTTGTAAGATTTTTCCACGCACTGTTCTCACTTAAACCGCCTGCTCCTTCGTCATCGATATTGTTATCCGTTAGTTTAAGTATCGCAAGCTTTTTCCACGAGCCATTCTTGCCCAGTTCTATTGCCCCTCGTGCACCGATGTTGTTCTAGGACAAATTAAGCTCTGTAAGGCTCTTCCAGAGGCTCCTTTCGCTCAGCGCCGCTACTCCCTTGTCGCCAAGTTTGTTTATAGATATACTCAGCGTTTTTAGGTTTGCCCATGATTCATTTTTGCATAATCCTTTTATGCCTTCAGCACTAATAACATTACAGGATAAATCAAACGTTTTTAGCTTTGTCCACGACTTGTTTTTTGCTAACTCAATCGCACCTTGATCACCGAGATTATTTCGGACTAAGTGGAGCTTCTCCAGGTTTATCCACGAAGAATTCTGGCTCAAACCAGCTACTCCATCGATACCGATAGAGTTAGAATTAAGATTGAGGAGTGTCAGGTTTGTCCATGAACTGTTCTTACCGAGTCCTATCCCAGCACTTGCATTAAGATTATTCTCGCATAAGGTAAGCGTTGTAAGATTCAGCCAGGGGCTGCTGTTGCTTAGTGCTATTGCTCCTTCTGCATTAATATTATTGAATGCTAAATCAAGAGAATCCAAACGCGGCCAATTGGACTCCTCAATAAGAAGGTTCACTCCTGCTGGTGTGATGGAATGTTTATGTAATTCAAGTAATTCGAGGTTTGGGATGTCGAATTGTAATAGTACTTCTAAACCAGCATCGCCGATGTTGTGATCATTCAGCACAAACTTCTTGAACCTTGCTTTTGGGTCTTGAGTTTTCTCTGATGGTTCGTCAATTGATGGATTCAACTCTTCTAATTTCTCCTGAATCAGATCCTTCAATGTTTTTGTTGCTTCTACTTGTGAGATTGGAGCAAAATTCGTTGGTTTTGAGTCTGACAATGTGGGTTTGCTCGGCTTCGGGTCCTGAGATTTTGCATTTGAGTTTCCCATTGCGTGGATTTGCTTCTTGAGAGATAACGCAAAATCTCGAAAAATTAGAGAATTTCAAGGAGGACCTTTTTCTCATACGAAGGATGGGGGTCTGATTTCAGCAGTTTGAGGGGAATGTAAGTCCTTTTTCAGAAGAGCTTTCTGCGGGTATCAGTCGATGTACCTCTTATCCGAAAACCCGAACTTTCCGAATTTTTCAGAGGAAATTTCAAAATTTGGAAAAATCACGTATTTTGGATTTTGCAAACTTTTCGGGATTTTCCGATACTGAAGTTTAACTATGAATGTGTTTTTGTTGGAATCCAGTTTATTTGAGTTCTTCTGATTGGGAATAAACTATTCAGAAGTTATCAAGAGTTCAATTATCCGATTTAATTCTGATCGTGAGTTTGTAGAATTACGAAATTCTGCTTCACTCTCTGATATAGGCTATAGATAAAATTTTATCGTTGGAGTGAAGAGAATTCATGGACTTAAAGAGTTGCCAAAGCTCTTGTCGGCTTGAAAGGTATTCTGGGCTTGTAATTAAAATGGTCAGTGAATTTAAATTTTGAGGCACATTCCCTTTCCAGATCCGATGCTGGCACAAGCAACGGAGCTTGTTTCTAGTCCAATACTTCATGTTTTGAATCCGAGCGAAGCATCTCTAGGTTCTTCCTCTTATCATGCTTGACATCAATGTCAAGTTTGCAAGAAGTCATCTAAAACAAGTCGCGATAAATGTTCATATTTGAGAGATATTTCAAAAGCAAGCGACGAATCTGGAGCTTGATCCGTAACAAAGGCTTGAAATAGTTTATACCAATGTGAATTATAATAAGCTTTTCGGAGAAATCAATTTCATTTAACTCAAGCTGAATGTTCTTCAAGAAATCAACAGGAAGTGCAGACAGGAGTAATTATTATGGTATGAATGTTAATGATAAATCTTAAATATGAAATTTGAGGGCTTTTTAACATTTTTTGTTTGGCAATTACTTCTTGGAATGATATTCCTCTATATGTTACTATATGTATATATTTCTGTCATCAGTCAATGAAAGCATGACAAAAGTGCTTTTCTACCTTCAAGAACATGAATAAATAGTTTTCGGATAAAAAGATATTTTCGCTTCATCATGGTCTCTAACTTTGGAAAATTTACAAAGTTGGCAAAGTTAATTTCAAAGAGAGTAGAATAAAATCCAAGGAAGAGATTGAATCCTTTGTAAATAGCTCCAAGATAATTGATGACCTATTTGGATTTCATTGCTCTCTTGAAGTCACGGGCTGAAAGAAATGTAACTTGAGGGAGGCAAAGACTCCTTTCTGGTGATAGTGATTGAAATAGATTCGAATTAAAAATCATTTTTGTTGGATATAGGGGGGTACCCTTGATTTAATTTTTGTTGTCCTGATTCGTATCTACACGTCAGAATTTTATCTGTATTTAAACCTTAAATACTTTTAATAATCATCTCATAAGACTCCAAATCAAAACACTCATTTCCAAAACATATGTTAACTCAAGCAAAACCTCAAGCAAAAGAACTAATTTCTAATCCGAAAATCTGCTCTGCAGGATTTGGTCTCATCGCCAAATCTTTGCAAGCTCCTCTTCCTCTCACCAAGGTCGACATCAAAGCTGATATCCATGAATCTCTTGCAAAAGTCACATTCTCTCAGACCTACCAGAACCCTTCCGATGTGCTCCTCGAAACTGAATATTTCTTCCCAATTCCTCCTAATGCCAGATTTGATGCCTTTCAAGCTCGATATGAAGGCGTTACTATCAATGGTATCATTAAAGAAAAAGAAAAGGCCAAGGAAGAATATCAAAAGAACCTGGAGAAAGGGAATACAGTTGCATATTCTGAGATTCTCAAAGAAGCTGCTGATGTGATGAAAGTAGAGGTCGGAAACATCAAGCCTTTCACCCAAATTCAAATCACATTCTCTTACATTCAGAAGTTGACAATTGTGCGAAGTCGATTCTATAAGTTTGTGTTCTATTCTACTCTTGGACCTCGTTACCACAGCAATACTAGTGAATCCAAGGAGAAGGAGACATTGACACTATCACAATATCCTGTAATGAAACCGAAAGAAGGATATATCTGGAACATCGAAGTGAACGTCAAATGCAACTCTCTAATCACCTATTTGGACTGTCCATCACATAAAACGATCAAGACTCAAGAGAGTTCCAATTTACTTAAAGGCAGAATTTCTCTGTCGCCTGAGAATGATTCTGTATTTAATAAGGATTTCGAAGTGCTTTTGAGTTATGCCGAAATTAACTCTCCTGCTGTTCGGCTCGCAAAGAATGAGAATGGATACTGTGCAATGATTGATTTTCTCCCAAGATATGATGATGATTCTCTCGATGATGCTATTAAGGCAGCAACTCAACAATCCACTACCCCTACCACCACCACTACCACTGGCAATCCTGATGATGTGAATATGCTCACAGCAACTGGAGAATATATCTTCTTGATCGACAGAAGTGGATCCATGAGTGGACAAAGAATTGAGATGGCGAAAGAGGCTTTACTCTTTGCTCTTAAGTCACTTCCTCCAAATTCATTCTTCAACGTTTACAGTTTCGGTTCGTCTTATACAGCTCTCTTTACGTCCTCCATGGCCAGCGATGAAAAGAATGTCAGTGATGCTATTAACAAGATCAAGACATTTATAGCGAATATGGGAGGAACTGAAATATATGAGGCTCTTGTCGAAATACTATCTCAACCTCGCAAGAGAAACCACCCTCGAACTCTATTTCTGCTCACTGATGGTGAAGTTGATAACTCCGACCAGGTTATATCACTCATTGAATCGAACAATCACAGAGCAAGAGTATTCTCACTCGGTATTGGAAACAGCTGTTCCACTTATCTTGTTAATGGCTGTGCTTCAGCTGGTAAAGGCAAAAGCGAATATGTTTCTGATCTGAAAGGCATTTCTGAGAAAGTCATTTCTCTCATGGAATCTGCATTCACTCCTGTCTGTGATGATTTCACTCTCGAATTTACTGACAAAGAGGCCGTGAGCATGATCGCACCTGATCCTCAATCTCTCCCTTACCTCCTCAGAGATGAAAAAGCTACATTCTTTGTTTTCCTCAAAAATGAAGCAATCAAAAGCGCAAACGAGAATGGAGAGTTCATTGTCACTTTGAAGAACTTTGACACTGCAACTGGAGGATATCGAACCTCTCCAATCAAACTTAATCTCAAAGAATATGAGACATCATTGGACTTATTCAAGCTGGGTATTGGGGAAGCTGCTGATATACTTGAAAAGAAGAGCAGAGATGTTTCGCAGTTGGTGAAAGAGAATCCTGATGTGTTTTGGGCAATGAAAGAGGGCATCAATGATGAGTTAGTGAAGCTATCAGTGGAGAATCAAGTGCTAACTCGACGTACAGCATTCGTGGCTGTGGTGAAAGAGAACAATCCCGATGAAATTGGAAGTTTGGAGAAAGAGAAAATGTTGGTACCTCAAGTCTTATCAAGTGACTACGTTCAGCCCAAGATAAAGAAGAAATTAGAAGAGGGCGAGTCATTCAAGAGTGCCAAGCCTAGAGGAATGGCACCTAGGGGTATGCCGTATGCAAATACAACATCAGCTTCATCTTCCGGGCTTACAAGGAACTCAGCTTACACGGCCTATAAAGCAACTCCCAAAAATTTCGGAGCTCCAATGAACCGAGGAGCTTTTGACTCTGATAAACAATTCTTGGAGAGCAAATCGTTGAAAATGTCTTCTCCGTCGAATAGGGCTCTTAAAGCTTCTACTAGCACTCTTCTTCATGAAGAGAAGCAAGTTTATCGCCCTGATTTTGAAAAGGCTGACAAAGAGTTTGAAACCAAAGAGAAATCTGAAACCAAAAAGAAACTTGCCATGACAAGGGGAGTTGGCGAAAAGAAAGAGCAAGAGTCAGAGTCAAAAAGATTTTACAACAAGAAGGATAAGGTGGCAGAAGAGCGAAAATCAGAAACTATTCCTGATTCCAAAAAATCAGCGCAGACCTCCGAAAAGAACTTCTTAGATATCATTCAAAGCCAAAAGCCACTAGGAAACTGGGAAGTCACAACTCAGTACCTCAATATTCTTGGTATCACTAAAGAGGATCTTCTTGCCAAAGTACCTGAAGTTGTGAAGAATGCTAAAGGAGCTGACCTCGAACAGGTTGCAATTACTCTGCTCATATTGATATGGATCGAGAAATACTTCGAGAGCATGAAAGGATCATGGAGTTTAATCCATAAGAAAGGAGTTCAATGGTTGAAATCCGTCGGTGTGAAATACGCCGATGTTGTGGGAGAGATCAATTTCATTTAAGCATAAAGATTGTTTATACTTATCATTGTTATTAACTTCGATATCATCAATTGATATCATGCATTGAAGAAGTAATTCCATAGCATTAAAATGAAAAGATAGTTAAAAATTTTAGAGTACGAAGGAGAAGAATAATAAATATTAAGACTTGAAATGTGCAAATATTAATTCATCAATAAAAGCATATAAGTTAGCTTCTTTTAATGATGATTAGGTATTATTATTATATTATAATATATTCAAATAGCAAAAATAGTGATATTTTCTTCGGTTATTAGAACGATATTCGAATTCTTTCTTTATAATCTCTCCCTTCCCCTCTAACTTTGATTAAATTATTGAATTCTGAAGATAAAGTCCTGAATCCTCTTCGACAGCATCTCCCTTAGTTCTTGTACCTCTGCGAGATTGTTCGGATCTAATGCTTGCACTCTCATGCTGAAATAATCAAGGAAACCATTTCCTTTCCTCTTACGCAACTGCAGTGACTTCACGGAATTTTCTCTCGTCATCGCAACATTTCCCTGGTTGCCTAGCCCAAACATTTCTTCACTCTCATCCCTTCGAAAGCTCGGCGTTTGGCGCATTGCCGGGTTCATAGTAAGCTCCGGCATTATATTCTTTGACTGATTTTCGTGAATAAGCCAGATTATCTCATCTTCTTTCATGTTATATATCGTCTCGTCTGGAAGCGCAAGGAATCTGTCAATATCAACATCCAGTCTCAGCAGTTTTTCCTTGAATTTCTGCTCATAACTTTTACATTGATCTGAGTCTCGGGTCGTAATCTTCTGCGCCATTGTAATAAAGTAGTTTCTTCGTTTCTTTGGCTGCTTGCCTTGGAAACCCGTTGCTTCAGCAGCTGTTTTCTCCTTCCTCTCAGCTCTCAAAAACTCGAGGAAGAGTCTCACTTCCTCAAACGTCCAGCGTCCATGACCGATTTTTCGACGATTAGACTCGTTGTTCCTACTCTTCCAAGGTCGTTTTTGTACAGGAGAGTGGCTGGCGGCCGACTCCTCAAAAGATAAATTTTCTTGGAGACTATCCAAGCTGAATGAATTTGCATTAGTATTCTGAAGTGGGTAGTCTTCTTCCAGGCTGGATATGTGTTTTGTTGTGTGAATGAGACCAAAGTCTATCTTTGGAAAGGGGGAGATGAGCTCTTCGTGCCCGAGTTGTTCAATCGGAAATTCAGAAATGTTCAAAGCCATGGGCCGGCAGGTCAACTATCTCAAAATTTAACTAACAACTAACCGAAAACCGTTTAAGAACTACAGTTTAGCTATGAAATAACTTTGCTAAATCGTCACGATAAAAAAATTTCGTTTGAATATTAGTCTGATAGACTTCTGCTATCTGTTATTTTCACTGCTGGTTGGCTAATATAATTCGTTCTGGATATTCGCAGATACTTTCAGGTTACGTAGTAATACTTTGAATGAGGTCATGTGTGTGAACTGGTGGCAAGAGGCGAGATTTAATAAATCCGGGAAAAATCATTGGTGGGTGCTTGATCAGAAAATATGTAGTGCCTAGGTGTCGTTGGAACTAACTACTACTATCAAGGATTGTGCTGAGGGTTTGCTATATTAGGCTTAGGAAATAGAAATTAAGAGGTGTGAGTGTTTCATGAGGCTAGAGCATAATCTTCGAAACGAAAATGAAAATCAAATAATATTGGAAAAATTTAAGTTCAGGCATGTTCATTTAGGTTTTTTCTCTTTTATGCGTATGGAGTATATTAAATGGGATCTTGCTGTTAAGGCAAATAATAATTATTGATATGAGATAATATTACCAATTATACTTATCTTTTGGGGTTGTCATGTCAGAAGTCGCTAGTTTTCTTCGCGTTTGGCTCAGCTAGAGATGAACCAATCAACTAAAAATAATTTAATTCTCATATTCGTGAGGTTAGTGAACAGCAGCTATATTGGAAAATGCAGCTTTAAAAAATTTGATGTATAAAAATACAGCGAAGCGGAAATAAAATTCATAGTTCTCAGAATTTGGAATCCTAAATGATTGGGGTGTTACATTGATCAACAGGAAGTAAGAGCATAAGTTTGGTTCACCCAGAGCAATAAAATGTGCTGTGGTCTTGTGCTTAGAGTGATTGACCGTGCTACTCTATTAACAATTATATAATATACTAAATTTTATCGATGATGTCTTCTTGTGACAAATCTAAAGATTGAGTTGTCTCTAGCGAAACAACAACAATAAATTGCTGCTGTCAGCCACCCTTGATTTAGAGGAAATGAATTTCCGAAAATGCATGTTCAAAAAAGAAGCGAAGGCATATTTTGCAGATAATGAGCAGCTAAACTTTTTGTTCTCTTTTTTGTTGAAAGTGATTGAAGAAGAAGACTGAATAAACAGCAATCTCTCATTGTATATTTCAACCAATCTATTTATCCTCGAAGAGAGTAATAAGACGATCCAAAGAGCAATTTCTTTAAAAACAGCAGAATTTCCAAGAAGTATCTCCAAAAAATAGGACTCTATTGAGCTCATTTCTTCTCGGCAAACCTCCAGACCCATTTGAAAGTAAGTGTTTCAATGACACAGCAATTCATACCTCTGAGTGAATCACCTTGTTTAACTCTCTTCTTACTGTTTTACTGCACGACTCGACTTTTCAAATGAATTTGCTCAACAACAACACCGCACACATCTGAGAGTTCTAACTGCTTCCTAATGAACTTGCCCATATCTGATGAAAATTTATTATTAAGTTGGAAGCGTATTTTCATCTCTCAGTCAAAGACTCTGAATCTTTTGGATAACTATGGAAACTCCCACGCTGAGAGCTAGCTAATATTCTAACTTTTTACTTATAAGTTTTCTTCTGGAACTAACCAAAAGCTGATCTCAGTACGAAAATATCAAAAATGAAATTCAATAATACAGAGAATGGCTTTAAACTGTAAATGCAAAAACAAAAAATCATGCTAAGGAGAAATCCCTGCTCTATCTTTCTCCCTCATTTCTTCCGATTGCCAAAAGAAGCTGTCCGTTGAGCTAAAAATTGATTCACTTTTAAATTCTGACTACTGTTCGAGTTCGAATAATTAGGACTCTGAGGCTTGCGTAAATTATTCCGATTGCTGCTCTGAGTCCGAGAATTTCCAATACTCTCCATTAGCTTGCCCAGCTCTTCCATCAGAACTTCAATCCGAGCGATCTTTTGATCTTCATCTTGCTCATCATCATATTCTTCCTGTGATTTTTTCAAATTGATAAAGGACCAATGAGAGAAAACTCGTACTTTCTTTTGAGCTTGCTGTGACCTTTCATCAAGCGGCATCTTGCCTGGGCTCACATACAAAGAATCCTTAGCACTATCTGGACCTTCAGCAAAGGTGGTTAGGAGAGAAATAAGATTCAATAATACTTTGCTGCAGTAGAAATTTCTTCGAAGACTGGCTTAGCGCTTTTTGAAGTTCCACGTTTTTAGATCTCAGTCTGAAAATTTCCGCTTCTGCGTCCGTTAACTTCTCCTGAAGCGCTTTTATTATCTTTTTGTATTTGCTTTTGCTGCGCTTTTTGTGTTTTTTGCTGGGTGTGTTTTTATTTGATATAGGACCCTCGGTTTTTTCTTGTGAAGATTCCCTTTTAAGTCCTTTACCTTCTGAGGAAGAGCGCTGTAGATAATTATCATCACGAAATGAAACAATGCACGGCGTTTACTTCTTTTGACACGCGGCTTTCTAGTTCTTCAGATTGTTGAGAGGCCTCATACTGCTCTCCTTTATGCGTTTTTTTCTTGCGTAGATGCAGGTGATCTTCATGATATTTCTCTTCCCTGAAAAATCATAATCATCCAATATCATTCATTTATCCTTGTAATGGATAGACTTACAAGTGCTGCTGAGTATGTCCGTTAGGATGGCTCAATCGAGACCTGCTCTTTGACTCCTGCGAACGAACTGTTGACCGAACTTTCTTCTTCTTCGGGGAGCGGTTAGAATCATGAGAACCTCTTTCAGGTGTGAGAGATTTTTCTTCGGATTGTCTCTTCTTATAATTGTTAAGGTTTTTATAGAGGATAGCAAAGATTTTCTTCGATATTTCGACATTGAATCCCGGATTATCTCTAATACATCGTTTAAAGTTGCTTTAATTAATTCCCATTACCTCAAATCCAAATTGAATAGCGAGGTATTCTCTTTGAGAAGCTTCAACATCACTTTTATTCCCTCCTCTCCAATATTATTTCCTCTAAGGTCGAGACTCTAGAAATGTTGATTATTGAAGAAAGCGCGTGTTTGATCACCCTCAGCCAGCAATCATAGTGCATAAACTGGCACAATCCTTCGATTGCGGTGTCTCCTAGCATGTTATGGGCCAAATTCAACTCGCAAATTCCTACAATATAGTCAAAGAAACATTATAGATAAAGCGCATTTCTTTCGACAGTTACCTTTTAATTCAACATCTTCCTCCGGCTGTTCTCCTCGAATGCTATATAGCCACCGAAACTGATCCCTCTTCTCACTGTGCGAGCTTATTAATTTACCAATCATCGCGCCGGCCTCATCGTCGAGATAGTTATTCGCCAAATTGAGTATATTTATGGAATTGCTGGCCATTAACCCCTTATAAAGGATCTCAAATTCTATTTTCCATTCAATCAAACAAGCCATTTCTAAAAATTTCTATCCTACCTTCACACCCCAAGTCGCAGTTAATGAACGCCACCTCTTGCAAACTCGTGTTATGTTCAAAAGCCTGCAATAAACTCGCTTTCAGGCCTTATTTTATATTCTAATATACCTCTGAGAGCATTGATAATTGATGAAGTGTTGGGTAAAATCCTGAGCAATGAAAAAGTCGAACTCGAGGAGATTTCGCTATATTCAACGCGACAGCACTAAAGCAGGGAAGACAGATTTTCACGACTCGAGAAAAAAATTTGAGATATTACTCCATTACTCCATCAGCGGAGGCTTTGTCCTTCAGATGTTTTTTCTGGATATCAGACTCGTTTATTTTTGACTGGAATACTCGTAAGAAACGAAATTGTTAGGACCTGATACTTTAGCTTGTGCATGCTTTCCGGTAGAAGTGTTAACGCTTGCGCTTCTCGTTGGCCGTTTCTCTGAGGAATACACTATTAAGGCTTCGAAAAAAACGTTTTCGAGGAGAAGGCCCAAAGATTTAAGCTCTTTGGGATTAATCGTATCAATTTTTAGAATGAGTTCTTGGCCGTGTATTCTGGTGTGAGAAAGAATATGATTGAATATGTGAAAGGTGAGTATAGATATATGTACGACTGCAGGATTGTCTGGGAGATCTCAGCCTTCTCTCGTTGGCAAAGTTCCTTGTAAAGAGTTCGGAGATTTTGATCGACACTCATTGTTTCATTTACCAACTAATTTTTATTGCGATCTTAACTGATAATGTAAATTAAAA
>ENA-UOTZ01001033-UOTZ01001033.1-compost-metagenome-genome-assembly--contig:-NODE-1033-length-21129-cov-28.802037_pt1 | contig 21129 bp, 13 predicted proteins | sample MGYA00238144_ERZ746983 | MGnify/ENA primary metagenome ERZ746983 (study PRJEB28759, sample SAMN06268863) | compost metagenome | isolation source: single cell | place: USA: California, Emeryville, Joint... | reverse complement strand
CAAAGCTTTCAAGAGAGGGTTCCATATTTTGATTCCAGAGAAAGCTTTAGAATTGATGGCTCCAAGTGATTTGGAGTATATTGTGGCAGGAGAACAAGTTTACGATTTAGTCGAATGGAAAGAGAATTTCAGTTATGGAAACAAACTATCAGCCACAGAGGAAGTATCATTGTGGTTCTGGGAGATATTAGAATTTTTCACTAATGAAGAGCTTAGTCAATATCTTTATTTCGTTACAGGTAAGACTTCTTCAGGAAATAGCCATATAAATAACGAACTACACTGCATTAACTATAGGAAGTTCTCGAGTGCCTGCTGGCGGATTTAAAAGAGATCCACTTGAGCTAATGCTTGCTGATTCGTTAAAAAATACTGATTTGCCTATTGCGCATACTTGGTAAAATATGAAATATGTTTCTTCGTTAGCTAATGGATGGAAAACTAGTTCGCATTGTTTGGAGATCCCTCGTTACCCTGATAAGGAAACCATGAAAGAGAAGATCGTGATGGCGATGTATGAAGGTACTGAAGGATTCTATGTTTCCTAAACGAGTCAACTACTATTAAATAAAATTCTTGAGTCTATATAAATGTTATGCGCAATACATTTAAATTTGAAACGGTATGACATCCTCTTTCTCGAAAGAGAAAAAAAAAATATATAAGCAAGTATGATTTACGATAATGCAGATCCAATGCTCTTTTATTTGAATTTAGTGGCACTACCTGAAAAAGCATTTAGTTTATTTGCAGCCAGATTTCTAATTATCACTACTTAATTCTTTCATTGAATAATTCGTTTTGTTGTTAAAATCGCACTATTCAATTACTGAGTTCGGATTTAAATGATTTATTTCTTCTTCTTAAGTCCAGCTCCAAAAAAAAATTTGGAATAACCACAGTGAATAATTGATGGAATCAATCCAACACGCATAAGAGAGGAAGAATAAAAAAATTAGCCGGCAACGAAAACAACATTTCGCATTTAAGAGTTAAGAAACAATCGAAATCTATCCAAAGACGAATTAGTTTAGCAATACAAATATAAATCTCTTTCTTCTCTCGAATAATTGAACTGCTTAACCAATAAATTTACACAAACTTGGATACTTATCGATGAACAAAGCTATAAAGACAATAGTGGTACTATAAACAACCAAAGAGAGATGATGACTCTGAAAACAGCATCAACTCATTAATTAAATCGACATAATTTAAGTAATTAGCATGTGTAAATATAATCATCTTAGAGTAATGTTTTTGTAGGAGTGCTAAACTTGGCCTTATGCCAAGTGGTAATATTCCTCATAACCTTGGTGGATTCGTTTGTCTGTGACGCATAATTTGCAAAGCAAGTATCGATCGTCTCACACTCATCACTTATTTCTGTGATCATTTGAAAATTCTCCTCTTTATTTTTTGAAGGAGCATGTTTTATCTTAAAATTCTGTAATTCTACCGAGCCTTTTTGCGCTTCTTTCTCTTCAGAGACGCAAGTGCTTTGGGTTTTAAGAGGATAAATTTCGCTGACTCCATAAAAAGCGAAATCTTCAAGGTAATTTTCAGAACTTTTTTTCAGATTTGAGGTTGGGAATTCAATTTTGTCAATGTTTTCGGTGATCAATTTATGTTTGAAAACAATGGAATTTGGATCAAACATGAGAGGTGGCTTGATGTTCCTTTCGTTGAGCTGTGCGAGATTGACCGTGCTCAGCCATGGATGTGCACACAGTTCATTCAAGCCTTTCTTAAACCCAAGGCGGCTTTGAGCCTTCGTCTTGAAAAGTTGTTTCAAAAAATGTTTAAAATCCTCAGAAAGGTCTTGGAATTGCGGGTTCTTTTCCTCACAAAATGATCTGTCATCATCATTAAACATCGGAACCTTTCCAGTTACCAACTCATAAGCAAGAGTGCCTATGTTGTAGTAATCCACCATGAAATCATATCCATCGCCTCTCGTGACCTCTGGTGCCATGATTTCTGACGTCCCACAGAAAGTGTAGTTCAGGCTCTTGGAGCTCTCGACTTTTTTCGCAAGACCAAAATCAGTAATTCGAATGTGTCCGTCGAGATCTAACAAAATATTCTCGGGCTTCAAGTCTCTGTAAATATAATGTTCGCGGTGGATGTCGTTCAATCCTAAGATGACCTCTGCCACATAGAACCTGGCTTCTCTTTCAGTTAGCACTCTTTGTTTGGCGACACGATGCATATCGCCACAAGGAATGAAATCTAAGACGAAGTAGCAGTAGTTTTCCTATCAATCAATGAATTACTTTTTTTGTTAACTGAACAAGAAGCTTACTGTTTGGAAAGCGTAGCGCAGAGGTACAATATGAGACGAATGAGATAGGTCCAGCATGGCCTGTCGCTCTCTTAGGATCATTTTCCTTTTGTTTTCTTTCAAGTTCGCGAGAGGTAGCTGCTTGAGTGCATACAGAACGCCGGTGTCCTTTTTTCTGACTAATTAAAATTTAATTTAAGATTTGAATTGAGGAGTGATTCCTACCCAAATAAACTTTGGAGAAAGCTCCAAATCCAAGCTTGATCTCAACAGAAAAGTCGTCAAGTGAAATCTTTTTCGTGCTACCATCCTCTTTCGCTTTCGAAGTCTGTCGATAGAAAGGATAGAGCACAGTGCCAGACTTGAGAACTGAGATGCTTCGGTAAGGGAAGTTGAGCCAATGATCAACGGCGTATTCTCGACTCACAGTACAGAGAGTGGCGATGTTGTCGAAATTCTCTTGGTCAGGAAAGACTTGCTTGAGCTTGGAGACGGTCTGCTCAAGTAACCAATGGCAGGTAAGTTCATGAGCTTTTTCGGAAGGGAAGGCTATTTCAATGCGTCCCTTAGCTCCATTTTGTATGTATATGACAGTCGTGTTGAGCATAAGTAGGAGTTGAGTTTTTGTCTAAAAGAACTATTAAAGAATTATAGGATTAGCGTTTTCAGACCTTAGATAAATCTGCTGGAATCACTAATCGGCTTTTTTGATTAAAAGGCTTTAGTAAACAAACGAGCTGATAAAAATTTTTAACCCAATCAAACTCACTGCAGCGTGATACCGACTTATTTTATTGTCAGCAATAAAATTGATCCAGTTTTCGAAATAAAGTGTAGACTTGAACTTTTAAACGAACTTAATCATCGAAATGTTCTTCTGTTAATTTCTGTCTGTGTTCTTTTACAAAAGAAAATGGGTACATAGAGTTATTTATGGGTTTGATGTTCCTTTTAGTAATAAATACGATTAATGAGATATGTTATGTTGTTCTCTTACTGAAAGAGGAGTCTCTGTTGAAAAGTTCAAACTTTTCACAATGAAACTTTATGAATGGATATATTCTAGTATGAAACGATCGCATTCGGGCTCGGTCGGTTCTGAAGGAATTCAGATGTGAAAATGAGGAAACTAAGTGAATATGGCAGAGGAAGGAAATTCTATTATAAGACTTAGTGATTTCATCGCGGAGAACAGCTTCATTTCTACATATTGGGAATCCCATTATTCAACTCTAGCAATATTTACGAGCTTGTTTGCTAAAAAAGAAAAGATACAGTGATATAATAGATATCAGAAACTTTTTCCGAAAACGCAATTGATGACGAAAGCATATAGTGAACGAGTTCTTCTTGAAAGCTGCTTGGATCGAACAGCAATCGCAGTTCAGAATAATGTTTTTGTGAAAAGAAGTTCAGTATGATTTTTACCGGATAAGATTGATCTACTGTCGAAAAAACGGGCTCAAATTTAATTCGCGATTAATTGAGAAAATGATAGAATATATTCTAAAGAACACACTGAAAGAAAAAGCTTCTTGTGAAAAATTAAAAAAAAAAAAGAGGCTAGGCGAGCAGGAATTTCGTTTGAATGTGGGTTGTGATGACATAACCTCAGTAAGTCTGTTTTCACACAATTGTTCTTTTAAAAAAATTTAAGAGCAGTGCATAACAAACAACAGCAGTCAGTATTGTTCTAATAATTTTTGAATTAGCAAAAACTCTTTTAATAAAAGAATAAACCTTGGAAAGATACTTATTGTGTTCTCAGTAGTTGGCTCGGGAAAACTTTTGTGATGGGATGACTCTGTTGCTTGAAACAGTCTATGTAAAGTGGTACAGACCTGGGCAAATTCAAGGTACCTGTATTTTTCAGCTATTACCTGACCTAATTTCGTAGAATTTTATGATTTTGAAAAGAACAGAGTAAATTTTTCCAAAGCAAAAAAGCATTCAGAATAAGGAGACTATGAGAGGTGGTCAGCTTTATTGGCTCTAATGATTAAATCTTTGAAATACTCTATGCGATTCATTTCCTTCTTTCCATGAGACCTTATCAAATTAAATTAGCCAGACTCTTATCACCTGAGCTTCATAGTCAAACGAATAGTTGTTCAATCTGGTGCACTACCTCGGCTTACTGAAGAGAAATATTGAATAAAAGAATAGACTCGCGTGAAAAAAGCTCTTTGAGTTAATTTCTTAAAATTTATTAGGATGAACCTCTATTTTATCTGAATTAAATTTGCAATTGCATGTCCTTGCTAGTAGGTTCTTTTAGTTTGTCGTACCTAATGGATGTTCTCATTGTCGCTTTTTTTCTGGTACTACAGTAGGAATAAAACATACATCTACTCAGTTCTCGATTAAAATATCATTGCTTAATGAATCTCAAAGAAACGTTGGCAAACTTTCGATAAGCATTGTGGCAAGAAATGAATGTTTTACAGCTCCCTCGCAGAACATTTTAGGTGAGTGTAGAACCTCTGAAATTTGATAGGGAGAAAGAATTATTTCAGAAGTTTTGAATCTTTCGATGTTTGAAACATCTATTTTTTTGGGCAATTTTCCATTATGTCATCCCAGAAAAGCTACTTCTATCGATTTTTCTTCCAAAAAAAGAGATTTACTGCCAACAGAAAAGTCTCGACTCATGCAAAAAAGGATAACTATCAAATCAAATTCCCAAACAAATCTTATCGATTTCCACGATTTGGCAGTCCTGAAACCTAGCACCTATCGAATATGAGAACCTGACCACATTACAACTTAGTGTCAACAAATTTTCTTCATTGATCTACTTACTTTAATTCATGATAAATGTCCTCTGCAGTTGTAAGCAATGTAGCTTCTAACACAATAATTTCATAACTCCTTTCGTCAATGTTACTGAGGCTTTCAGAAATGATATTTTTTACATTGATGCCTTCATATTGAAAAATTAAAAAATATATTGAAAATTACTCAAATATCATGACTGGATCTGTATCACTGTTAACTACTCTCTTGGTTGCGGTCATAGCTCTCTGTTTTAGTAGTCAATCCGTTCAAGGAGAGAACGTCGACGCTGGGAAGCTTTCGCTCTTTATGGCACTTCACAGTCACCAAGATCTCGCGTGGCTCCAAACTGCAGAATCATATTTCGAAGGGAATGCATATGGTTGCACAAGCTGCTTTTACAGCGATATGACAGCTTTTCTCACTCAGCATCCTCAGTACAAAATGCTAGTTGTAGAAGTATGGTTCTTAAAGAGATGGTGGGAGTGGAGTCCCGGAGAAGAAAGAGCAGCGTTTCGTAATTTACTGGAAAATGGACAGATCGAAATCGTGAATGGAGGCATGTCAACTAATGATGAAGCTTGCATCTATCATGATCATTTAATCGATCAATTCACACTAGGACACCAGTTTCTCTTGAAAACTTTTAATATCACGCCTCACATCGGCTGGTCAGTTGATCCTTTCGGCCATTCTGCAGGGCATGCGTGGTTGCTGTCAAAAATGGGATATGACTCCTTGTTTTTAGGGCGAATCCACGATAAAGATAAGGAAGCCAGAAAAATCAATGGGCAAATGGAATTCATTTGGCATCCGTTCAATGACCAGAAGCAGCAGCTCTTTACCCATATCCTTTTTAACAATTACTTTGAAGCACCAATTTGGAACAATCAACAGTTCTGCAAGTACTTGCTATGCAATGAACAGATCACAAACGAAACGATGAGCGCCTTTTTGGATTTTTTGACTGAAAGAAAGAAAGCCTCTCTCACAGACAACGTGTTTTATGCAATTGGAGATGATTTTGCCTTCTCATTTTCAGGGGAGAAAGATTTAAATAATGTTACAATTTTCATGGAAAAAATCAAGCCGAGCCTAAAGGAGTTCAAATTTTCGGGTTTGGGGGACTATCTAAAAAGAGTTCATGAGAGTTTCATTGGGAATAAGAACAAGGGATCCAAAGGGCAGGATCTATCGACATTCACTGAAGATTTTTTCCCGCATACAAGTTTTGAGATCATGTCAGGCAGGCTTATGCCATGGACTGGGTTTTATACAACTAAGCCCGTGCTAAAAGGGCTTGCTTATGAAGCCATGAGATACCTCACCTCCCTCCGAACACTTTACGCGAAAATTCTATTATCGGACAGCCAAGCATCTCTTTTGCACCGTAGAAACGTTTGGGACCAGCTCTATCCGTTGGAAGAGGCCCTCGCGATCATCTCACATCATGATGGGATTACTGGAACGTCCCGAGCGGTTGTAGATGACGAGGATTTTTATGGAAGGACGATTAAAGCGAAGAAGAAAGTTGAAGAGGTATACAAAGTATTAGTTTACGAGTATCTCATTATTTATAAAGACTTTCCTGGCGCTTCTAGAAAAATATTTAGCTCAAGAAAGATTAAAAGAACCAACGGTCACTTTAGAGACATCAGGATGGAAAAATGAGTACTTTGATTTCAGTTACACGCAATCACACAGTGCAATGCTAATCCAATCAAACTATACACATGTTACAGTTTTCAACCCAGCAAATACTCGGATTAACCTGTATATCAAGCTGAAAACAAAGAAAAAAGGGCTAGCAGGTAATCTTGCATCTATTACCAGCAATTTCTAACTATTTAAAACTTCACGACAATAGTTTTTGATCATCATAACCAGCCTGTGAGATCTGATATCTTCTGCCTAAATACGACAAATCCGCTGGATTGTACCCTCTACTTCACAAAGACATTCAATCCTTTTGAAGTGAAAACCTTCAGAATCATTCCAACGAAAGTTTCCGATGTAAGGAAACCACAAAATGCGGTCCAGCCGATCGAAGTGGCCAATGGGAGATTAAAACTCAAATTCCTTGATGAAAATATGACGACATTTTCACTTTCTACTTGCAACGAAGCGAGCGAGTGCGTCAATGATGTGATTCAATTGGATTATAAATATTACACTTCTCGATTTTCTGGCGCATACCTATTCGATCCTAAGAGTCAGGAGCCTTCAGCTTTTGGAAATTTCATCAAATCTCAAGTGTTTCTTGGAGATTTTTTGACAATAATCCAAGTAAATTTTCTTCTTTCGAACACTAGACTCATCCCCGTAATCTTTTTTAAGATCATTAGAGATACATTAGTCACGACGATTACCATCTACAATGAAGACGTTGACTCAGGCATTGAAATTCAGACGTATATCCATCCAATAGTGGAAATACTACATGGAGTTGAGGTTGTCATGAGTATAAATTCAAGCACAATAAATAATGGCGCTGGAGAAAAGAATCCAAATTCAACTGTGTTTTACACCGATTCAAATGGGCTAAGAATGATGAAGAGGATATTTGGCTTTAAAGACACATTCACGCCAGCAACGCGCACAATCCAAGAGAATTACTACCCAATTACTTCAGCTATATATATTGAAGATAACTTATCTCAGAAAAGGCTGACTCTTCTCACGGATCGATCGCAGGGAGGGACGAGCCCAAAGATTGGTAATATCGAAGTCATGCTACATAGGATCTGCGAGTTAGATGATGAGCTCGGGCTTCAAGAGGTTCTCAAAGATTTAAATCCCAAGACGAGACAAACGCGGATTGTCGATGTCTCGCATTATCTGATACTCGGAAAAGGTAATCAGGCATCATCTTTGAATTTTAGTAATTTTATTTTTTTCATAATCATAGGTAGTGAAGCACAGCGCAAAAGACAATACAGAATTGACAATCAACCCCTTGTTTTTCTTGGATCTTCGAAAGCAGAGTTCAATCCTATTCGAGAGGAAAAAAGGTACTTAAAGTTCCATCAAACTCTCGTAATCCGTTTGATAATATTTCTAGAAAGCCTTTGGTTGAAGGACCGTCAGTTGAAGATAATAATATGAAAGTGAGTATGAGATTCCTTCCTGAAGGAGACCTCTTAGTGAGACTGCTCAACCTGGATGAAAACAAAAATCAAGTAGTTTCAGTCAATAAACTTATGGAAAAACTTGTCGGACACCTGATGGTCATTAAAGAAATGAAAGAAGTCACATTGAGTGGAAATCAGAATTTGAATGAGTCTGTGGAGAAAAAACTTGAATGGATAAAAACGAAGGACTCACAAAATAAGATAGGTATTCCAATTATCTCTTTCTGGCTGCTCATATTGGTGCTAGTATATTCCCTTGATAAATTGGAAATTGCCCCGATGGACTTAAGAGCTTTTGTTATCAAGCTTTAAATGCGGAGATTATTTTTCACAAATTTTAAACATGCGCAATGAGCCTGCAGACAGTCGTCGGATTGAGTTTCTGTATTGTCAATTTATAAGCGTTTTCTTGCAGATAAAAGAATATTTTCATCAACTATCTTATTGCGTCAAGTAAAAGCTTAGTTTCATCATATGTAGAGCTGAGTAGTAGTGTGAAATTATTATAATAGTCTTAAAGCACGTGATCTTTCAAAGAGAAGATGTTAATCAAAGTATAAAGTATAGATGTTCTTTTCTCAATGAAAGACACTTCACAAACGATAAGCAGAAGAAGAAGCATTAACCTTCATTCACATCTAATGGTCCCCTATGAAATCGATTGAAATTCTTTTTCTCAGTCAGCAAATAGCTCCCTACATGGTTTTGTAAATTTGATAATAACTGTTAAGAGGCTAGAACACACTTTAAACACCATTGTACGCATTTTCTTTTTGTATCTAAATCGAAATTAGTGCATTTGAATAACAAATTGAATATTTATTTATTTCTCCCGCTTTCTCAGATAAAAAATGTTCCTATCAAAAGGTATCTCTTTCCAACTCATTCACGCTTAATTTCCTACCTTTCCACTTCAGCATCATCGGAACTTCCTTTAGTCTTCGAATTTGGTTCTCTTAACACCAGAGTCGGATATGCCGGAGAAGATGCTCCGACAATAATTCAAAACACTGTATCTAACCAATGAGACACATCGTTTTAAATGATTCCAGAGCGTAGGACTAGAACTCGGACCCAACGATGAGAAAAAAGCCGTATTTGATATCAGTCCTTATACTCAGCATTCAACCGACTACATGATCAAGAATCCTCTTTTAAATAATTATGGTAATTTACCAATCCAACCAACACCTAAAACTTGCATAGTTTATGACTGGGACCTTATGGAGCTTATGATTAAAGACCTTGGCAAGAAGCTGGGTGCCGTATTTGAACGAAGTCCTACACTCATCACCGAACCCGCAGTTCATAATAAAGATTTTCGATTGAACTTCGTCGAACTTCTCTTCGAGAAGTTTAATGCTCCTTCAGTCTTCTTCCATAAAGCACCGCTTCTCAGTCTCTATGCATTTGCTCGTGAAAATTCCATGATGGTTGATGTCGGCGCAGAACATATCTACTGCACTCCTATTCAGGATGGACTAATTCTCGAAAAAGGTAAGTTCTTAGTATGAAGAGAATATGATCCCGAACGACTCTAAATCATGTAGGTGTTATGCGAGCTGATGTAGGAAGCGAGTATATTACTCGTAAACTGCTTGAACAAGTCGAAAGTCGAGATAGCAAGACAAAGCTGAACTGCACCTATAAAACGCCATCGCTTGGAAAATGCAAGATTATCAATGATTCCATAGATTATGAAACTTTTTGCAAATTGGTAAATTTGTTCGCAATAACGTTCATTTTATCACTAATTCTCTAAGGAATTCATGCGTGAAGTTAAGCATGCGCAATGCAAAGTTCTCGAATACAGGATTGAAAAATTGTAGCAATCACATTTCGATTCCAGTGGTTTTTGACTTTATTTTTTCTAATGATAGGAAATTCAATGAGACAGTTGATAAAACCTCCTACGAGCTTCCGGATAAATCATTAATTGTTTTATCTAAAGAAATTTATACGCTCCCAGAGCTCTTCTTCCAGCAAATTGTAAAGATTTTCTTCTTAAATTGAAGTAATTGAAAACAATCTATAGGAAGGAAAATATTTCAATGGGCTGCAATATTTCATTAAGCAATCACTGGAAAAATTGGACATTGACTCGAGAAAAGATCTTCTTCAGAATATTGTACTCACGGGAGGAGGATCTCTCCTTTCAGGCATGCAAGACCGACTTCAGAGAGAAATGCTTGAGGTCGATATGGGAGGCCTGAATAGCAGAGCGAAAGTGTTTACTGCCGGACAGCCAAATGAGAGGAAGTATTCCAGTTGGCTTGGAGGCTCAATTCTTGCGAGTATGTCTACCTTTTCGTCATATGCTATGTCCAAACAGGAGTACCAAGAGCACGGAGCAGTTTTGATTGAGAGAAAATGCTTTTCATAAATTTTCACGTAATTGACTAAGATTTCAGCAGCAGAATTAGCAGTGTCACCTTCTAGAGAAGAGCTATATCTCCCTTATATATGATAGCGAGAGTGTGTTCTGTATCGAGTTCCAGCAGTGAATGAAATATGTGCCAGCCCAAAAAAAAAATCAAACTATTTTTTTTTTTCAATACGAGCATGATGCCACATCTATTAGTGTTGGAGAAGAGTAAATTGTTAATTGTGATTTGATAAATGATGATTTTTCTTCTCATGCATAAAAAGAAATAACACAATGCCTTTATGAAAAGTGTGAGAATAATCGCTTACTTGGCTAAAAATAAATTCAAGGCTCAAGCATAAAGTATGTCAAACGGACTGCAAATAGCTTCTGACATCATTGGCTGGATGTATACCGTAATCTGGTCATCAGGTTACTACGGGCAGGTCTATGAGAACTATAGCCTCAAAAAGTAACACACTTTGATGAAACTCATGCAGTTTTATTGAATAACCATTGTTTTTTTATAGAGTTGAGGGATTCAGTGTTGATTATGAGATTCTGAACCTTAACGGCTTCATATTTTACGGCATATATCTATCAATAGGATTTTTCGATGAAGGCAACAGTTGGGGTATTGGACAGGTTGATTGAATGCAATTTTGATGTCTAATTTAATAAATCCAAGGTTGACATACAAGATCTTGCTTTCGTTTATCACGCTCTCACAATGGTGTGTATTTTGGGAATACAATGCCTAATCTACCCTGTACATTATAAATTCTTACCATAGAGTCTAATGCTCATAGAGAGGAAAAAATAAAGTGTCTTTATTTGCTATTGCGGTGATAATAACCCTCTGGAGTGTCCTAGCGATTGTCTTTTTCATTACTAAAGTACGGCGGCTTCATTTGAAACACAACAGAATTATATATCTTTTCAGGTTTTTGGATGGGTGGAATCAACAGAGAAATTCAACATCTTCCTTTGCTTTGGATGGGCCAAAATCTGTATCACTTTGATAAAATACGCTCCGCCAGTACAGATTGAGTATTGAAAGAAGCTAAGCATGATTACCATAGGCATTCTGGAATTATAAAAGAAAAAGTACAAAAGGATGGAATATTTACAACATTCTCAGCGATTTCGCTGGAGGAGTGCTTTCTTGTTTGCAAGTGTTTATAGACTGTACAAATAAAGGTAAATATTCTGTGCAAAGGGAGAGAAATAAATGTTTCATTTATAGGATGGCATATTTTCAACCCTGCAAAGTTCGCGCTCGGGTTGGTTGGTCTTGTTTTCGATATTATCTTTATGTTCCAGCACTACGTTTTGTATCGTAAAAACAGATATAGTTCATTTATTGAAGAGGGTGTTCAAGAATCTCCGACAGACTCAAGAGAAGTAAGCCGTAAATATTTTTACATGACTGATTAAAGTGAAGTTCCTCGGAGAAAATGAACGCGGTGGAAATCTCAAAACCTACCTGGTTGACGCCACAACTGCCGACGGACGCCTGAATCAGGCATAGTTTCTCAAAGCAATCATCTAAAAATATAATTTCATGTTTTGTAGTAAGAGTTTTAGTAGTATTTCATAACAGCAAAATAAACAGATTTCTCACTGAAGGGAGAAAAAGCAACTTTTTCTTGATGAACTACAACATGCTTCGCTACATCTTTCGAAATCAGTAATTTATTTGAGCAATCTCTTGGTGATTTGGATACGATCTTGTCATTTCAGCATATTAAAAATAGTTTATTTTTGTGAAGAAGAGAGAGTGAATAAAAAACAATTAGTAATTAGATTTGGATAACGATCTGACACGATAATTCTAAGTTACAGTTGATATTCTGCAAAGCGTTTCGGAGATTCAGGACTACTTCGAAACTTTTGAAATTCGTGCAATAGTATGACAATTTTAATATCGAATCCCAGGAAATGATTATGGCTTTCGAATCCTTGATAATATCGCTCAGGATAATATATCTGGAACCATAGAAATTGTTCTTTTTGCAGTCAAACTAGCATGGTTCCTGGATCATTCGACCGGCAATTAGCTATTCAATGGCATTTGAGGCAACCCATTTCAAATCGTTTTCATATTGATGAAAGAGAGCTAATTTTGCGCTCTCGCACGTAAGATAGTTCAAAACGTTCCTATCTAAGCATTGCTTGCTTTTGTACTTCACTATGAATTTTAAATATTTGCCGGGATCTGTGCGCACTTGTAAAGTTCGCCGTTAATTAGACGACTAGTATTTTATCAAAGAACGGTAAGCTCTTAAACCCATAATTTTTCAGGTTCAGCACCGTTAGTAAGTCTTACTTGTTTAATATGTTAGATTGCGTAGAACTCACTGTTAGAAAAGATCCATCCAAATAACAAATTCCTCCCTTGATCACTAATATCAATGATAGGCTATCAACAATTAACTTAAACCTTGGTCACAGGGTGGAAGCCCTCGATTGAAAAGCACTAAATCTCGGCTTGGGTTAAAAGCCAAGGCCAATTCTATGGAGATAATTTGCTTTTCTGTTCTGAATAAGTATATTAAATTCTGGCTGGGCATAGCTCATCGTTAAAAAAAGCTATGAATTGGATTTAGTAGAACTTATAAATTAACAAGTTATTCTTTAATTAATAACTTTGCAAGGCTGAGCAACCTTTTTTCTCGCACCGTTCCAAAAGCCAAGCACACTGAAAATGGAAGGTTTCTTCGAAAACCATTTAAGCGAGGCAAACGTGTCTCAGCAGTATCTGCAGAATATGCTGAGTTGGAGCCACCCAAACCTCGACAGCGCTAATTCGGTAATTCCTAGTCATTGTAAGCGTTCTGATTTTCCTAAATTCAGCAAAACCAGCTGCTCGGCATTTCTCGAACTGAGTCGAACGGCAAGAGACTTTCATGCTCTCTTTGTTCGAAAGAGTTTAGCACAATGTCAAATTTGAAGCAACATATGCAAGTTCATGAAGAGAAGGTAACTTGTTAAATGTCCCATCTTCTCACCCTTTCAATGTAGGATAATCGCCAAAACTTCAAGTGTCACATTTGCAAAAAAACTTACCTCTACAAATGCAGTCTCAGCAAACACCTCAAAACACATGCTGGAGGCGCGATTCCTGCCGAAAGCGATGTAACGACGGCAACGTCATCTGTATCAGGACACTCAGACGCGAATTTGGAGCCGAAATCTCCAAAAAAAGTCAAGGTGGAGACCAATTCACCTCCTGTAGTGAACCAGCTCATGCCTGAGAAAATCCGGGAGATAATCGAATTAAATCAAAAATTAATATCGTTTCCAGTAAAGGAATCCTACCAGTTCTCCTATAAGCAGCCGTTATTTGGAGGAGGTTCTCAATTGTTGAAGATAACAATTGAACCCATACAACCCGATAGCCAAAGCAGTTGGCTAAATTATGGAGATAATTTAACTTATGACTCAAGGCAACGAGAGCCAGCCCCCTCAAACCCAAAGAAGCCATGTGAAGACCAAGACTTCATTGATGGGTTTTTCAAAGAGGACGATTCGGTACCCCTCCCGGACTTGGGGCTATTCTCTCTCTAATCTAATACACACAAACGAAACAAATAAAAAGACAATAACCTTATTCCCCCTTATTTAACCACTGAAGATAGTTAGAGCTCAAGCTAGTTGTTGTACTATTAATTTAGCAATAATGCGATCTTGATTGGAATCAATTTATTTTGATTTCAAGCCTGGTTATTTGAAAATATCGCAATGCTACTGCCAATACATATATTAATCCGTTTTAGTTGTGTTAGACACCTACATAATAACATAATACATAAACTCTTAGTATGAAATGAATTAGTTAGTTATTCTCTCCATCTCTGAGAAGAAAACAGCCAATCAACAATTGCTTTCTTATGAGATCAAAGCGCAATAATATAATAATATGATTAATAACCTGTTTTGTTTGGAGAGACAGAGAGATGAAGAAGAGTCGAAAAAAAGAGAGACTTTCATTAAAATCGTAGAAAAGTCAAAGGCTTTGGAATGAACAAATTTCTGTTGCTTCATTTGGGATACAAAGAATTAGACACTCATCTGTATTCAGCTCAGCATTTAATGAAAAAAGATCAACTCAGACTTCTTATTTTGAAGCTTTATTGGATATTTGCTTCTTATGCGTCTTTCTGTATTCTTAAATCCGAATCTGAATTTATTGCAAGTTTAAAGCATTTTCTAATTAAGATTAGCCTTTACTACTACAACAGTAACCTTTAGTGAGAGAATTTAACCTATTAAGAGGGCATCAGCTTTTTTTTTGGTTCCTCGAGATGCACCAAATTAGAAAAGAGTAAGGGATGCATCTAAAATTTCCGATAGACATTTTTATTTCATTGTTATTGAGAACAACAAAAATAAATTCAAAAATTTCAAATAATTCGTTTTGACAGACATGGTAACGCAATTGTTTAATTAAAACTAAGCAGAGAAATTATTAACGAAATATATTGCCATCTCTCAAAGCAAACAATCGAAATTCTCATGGAAATGTTCGTGAATCCAATGCATAAAGACCTAACTGACGAAAAGGATACTGCTGCTGAGAACTTGCAAATATTAGATCCTGAATCTTCAGTGGCAAGCGAAAAATTATTGGAAATTACCGAAAAGAGTGTGGAGGCGAGCTATATAGATGAGTTGCCCTCACAAAATTTTAATAATCAATACTTCGACCCTAACCAGAGCAGCCTCAACCAATCAAATATCTCAAATTCGATCAATGTTGGGAGACAGCCAGCTGATAGAGGAAGAAGTAGAAAAAATCAAGCTCTTGAAGAGGAGGCTCGAACGTCAGGAGGACACCTGCTACATCATATCCGTCAAGAACGCGAAAGTGAGAGAGAAGGGCTCAAAAAGGAGAACGTAAAGGATTTGATAAAAAAATATGAGAATCAGAGCAACAAAGAGAACCGTGCAAAGTCTGAGCCTCCTAAACAGATTGAGCCCAGAGAGTCTATAAAAGACTTAATAAAAAAATTTGAGACTGGGAAAGCAAAACAAACTGAAAATAATGGAGAAAATCGCTTAAGGCTTCATTCAGAAGAAAGAGAGTCTAGCAAAGGAGGAGTTGTGTCGGAGATGATCCAAAAATTCCAGAAAGATATCGAGGCTAGAGAAAGCGCCAAGCAGAGAGAACTTCAACAGGCGGAGGCTCTGAGGAAGCTTGCGGCTGAGCAGCGGAATAAAATCGAGAATAGATTATTGGATGATTCGGTGCAAAAGGAAGAAATCGAATCGAGTATAGATGATAAATCTCATAATATCGCGGACAATCCTTTTCCAATCCTTTCTGCTGAGAAACAGAAAGAGAGCGAAGAGCAGTTTAGGGGCGATTTAAGGGAGACTGCTAATTTTGACGCTCTTGTCAATAAGGATGACAACTCAAATAAACAGCCACATACCAACGATCAAATACAATTTAATCCTTTTCACATTACTCCTTCAAATGAACATGAAAATCTCCTCCGACCAAGTGGAGATTTCGGATTTCATAAAACTCATCAGAACTACCACTCCGGGATGAGTCCGAACAGACAGCTGAATGAAATCGAGGAGAATCCGGCTGAATACCGTAACTCTGCTCTTGATGACGCTGAGCACAAATTCCCAAAACAGATGAATAATGTAGAAGAGGAAAGTGAGAGCAGTCGGTCCTATCAGCAAGAAGAGCGAGAAAACCGATGGAAATACGATTTCCCTCAGGGAGGATATTATCAAATGGGAGGGGGTTTCGAGAAAAATACTCGAATGATCGGAATAGAGCATGTTTTGGATGAAGACACTGAGCACACAAAAGACTACACTCAAGTTGCTTTCAAGAATACTTTCTTCAAAAAAGACCAAGACCAAAGTGTTTCTATGAATGTTTCAAAAATAAAGGAATATTCGATGATTTCACAAGGGAGAGACCAGAGTCTAATATTACGAGCGGCTGATGATACGAATGCGAAGAATGGTGGGGGACAACTGAAACTGCTCGATTTGAATGACATTCAGCAAGGAAAGCCAAAAAGTCTGGTAACGGTCAGCCAAACACCATCAAATAATCTGACTAACACGAAAATGAATGAAGCAAATATCATTAGTGCGATGAACACAGGAAGCCAGCCCTCGCGGTCTCAAGATTCACAAAAACAGCACAGCCTCGATGATTCGAATGTATTCAACAAAATAGATAAGGTTTTGAAAGATGGCAATCTGCTTGATGAGTTAAACGAGTCTCAGAAGCAAATAATTCAGGATATTGATGAAGAGCAAAAACAAAACGCCATCAGACTTCTTTCCGAGAGAGTCAATAAGGAGAGCACTCCAACTAAAGAGACCATGATAAATACCGAAATCCCTCCAAATAAAAATTCTAATAACTATAGTCCTCTACCCGAACGAATTTCTGCGATTTCGAGAGGTGGAGAAAGAAAATCCCTGCTTCCTGACCAAGGAGAGGAGAATGCGTATCTGACACAAGGAGATATCGATTTTTTTAATAAGTTCCTTGATATTTCTGCAATTCCGCAATTCAATGAACACGACCTTGAGTTAGAAGCTGAACGGTTCCATTCGCCCAACGACCCAAATCAAAAGGCGATTAAGCCATCTTCTGGATCGAAAATACCCGCTTTTCAAGCGCATCCCGAAAATGAAGTGCAGCAAGATAGAGGAGGACCGAATCGATCTGGCTCGGAATCACCAGAAGCTAAAAATTCACAGGGAAGGAAAAAAAGAGAGTTCAAAATCCAACAAGTTGAAGGACTACAATACGAGCCCGCAGTGATGAAAGAGCAATTGAGCCAACCACATGGCATGGATCAGAAAGCAGAAGTTCTCCCGATTCAGCAAGAAAGTGGTCAGAAGAAGGGTTCAGAGTCCGAAAACAGTCAAATCCGCTTGAACAAATCAGCAGAAGTACAAGTAGCACACCGAACAGAAGCAAATGTAAATCAGCACCAAGAAGCCAATATTCAGAAGGATACAAAGAATGCATCATCTCAGTCCGCTCAGGTGAAGCCACAAGGACAAAACGAAAGCACACAACCTCGAGCTACTTTAGGATTGACGGCAATTGATAGAAATAAGATTCGCAATGAAATCAGAGAAAAAATGAATGATATCGAGAAGGAGCTTCAAAGGAGAAGAGAAGGCCTCAATAACCTACCACCGTTAGGGAGCTATAAACGACCTCAAATGGAAGAGCCGAAAATTTTCCAAAAAACCGCGTCTAATTCCCGAGACAAACCGGAAGCCACGACCACCAACAAATCATTCGACAAAACTTCAACTCAGCAACGATCAGCTCAAGATGAGGCTAAAAAATTCGTTGAAAACTTTTTCGCAAAGAATTATGACAGAGGTGAGTTATTTAAAACCGACAAAAAGAGCACTGATAATTCACCTCACGTAAGAAGCAACAACGAGTCTTATGTGTCGAATCAATCGAATCAATCGAACCAAGAATCCAATAAATACTATTTCGAACCAAGAGGAACTGAATCAGGGACGGTCACTAGCAAAACTAAACCTTTCACAAATCCTATCACAGTAGAACCTTTCAGGGAGACACTGACTCTTTCTTCGCATACACCTGTCGTCCAGCAGGTCAAGCATGCTGATGAAGGACAGTCAGAGAAGCTAAGAGATTCCATATCACAGAGTCATGCTCAAAGATTGAGCTTATCAGCGGACCTTCTGCAGCAGCGCAAACAACAAGAACAGAACCGGCCCAATCTAAATTCATCTGCTGGGAACGTATCTTATGCAAATTCAGAGGATTCTCATACAGGCAAAACTACCCAATCACAGTATATCAAAGCTGAAACACCTAAAAGGTCATCACCTATAGAAGAAGGAAATTGGCTAAAAGGTCAGCCTTATGCTTATTCTGCCACTCAAGGCCGCGACACTGTTGGGTCTAGCGTAGGCCGTGAAACGATAGAATCGAACCCAAGGTTCAGTTCTAATCCTTCAAGTCAATACCCTGATTCGAACAGACCTAGCGAAGGCAATGCTTTTCTGCATCCAAATCAAATCCAGATTGTGAAAACAACTAGTATGGGTTCTAACGAATATACTGCTCAGCACCAGCAGCAAAACATTCCCAATAGGGATCAGCCACAAAGAATTACTGAAAACTATTCCTTGAGCAACACGGTCACTACAAACACGAAACCAGCTCCTCAAACCCAAATCACTACTGCGATTCCTCATGGAAAGGGGCCTGAACAAGTAACTAGTTCATCAATGAAGCCTAATATAAGAGCAAACGAAACACCAAAATCGAAACCCCACGAACCTCAGTCTATAAAAACAGCTTCTAAAGCTGACTTAAGCGCACTCGATACTTCAAATGTCAACGAAGCATCTACTAGTGAAGGGACTCTTCGCCCTAGAGTTGTCCCGATCACACAAACAAAGGCGAATAGACCGAAATTTGCATCAGCTGGGCTGCCGCGTGTGGTATTTGGCTATAAAGTGAAAGAAGATATAGCGTATCGCCCCATTGAAGAGAGAAAAATAAACAAAGATGTATTTTGTATGAACTGCGAAGAATTCATTGCAATAGAACAGGTTGATACGCACTCACAAAACTGCGTGAAAAAAGCGGAAGATCATCAACAACATAGGAAAAAAGGCATCTTTGATAACCCTGAATTCAAGCAGTCGGACCAGGCTAAGATCGAGGACCTCAATCAGAAGATCGAAAGAATTATCGTGAAATTAAACGATGCTTTGAGGTCTGTTAGACATGGAAAGCTTAGAGTCGAATTTGTTGACGCAGTCAAAAGACTCGTTAAAGTTGCGAGGGATATCGTAGCGGAAGATTTCAATCCTCAGATTGTTCACAAGAAAATGAAGGAATTCGATCAAATATTTGGGCCACTGTCATCAGCCGCGAAAGGTCAAGAGATTGGTGTATTGATTTACCTGCAAAGGATGTTTGTTGCTCTTCAGCACAAAGCCGATGAGTTCCGAGTCGAGGCTCACAATAGCAATATTTTACAATTGCAAGAGCAATTAGAAATTTACGAGCGTGAAACTCTGCGAAGGAAGGCTGAGTTAGAGCTTTGGCAGTATCAATCAGAAATGCTTCAAGATATTCAAAGAAATGACGCTAGGAATATGAAGTATCTGAGGAATGAATTAAAGAGAGATGTCGAAGTTATTTCGCAAATTCAGTCAGAGATTGAGTCATCTGGAGACCGAAGCGAGGATACAGTGGGAACTACTGAGAGTGAGTTTCCATATACGGTTTCTCGAGTCCAGTCCAAGGGAACGCAGGCGGACAGAGAAGCTTTGAGAAGATATTTTTACACTGAAGCTGTTAATATTAAGTTGACTCTGCCGCTTAACCACCCATGCAGGGATCTGCTCATCTCCGATCTCTATGATCAGTGCGTGGCTCAGAACGTGCCGAAGGAAGATTACGTTAAATTTATTAGACGCAATTATAATTTGGTGTAAAGTTGCATCGCATTTTTTCGATTGAATGTGGTATTTTGTGCATTAAAGTCAGATTGAAAACGATTTATCTAGTAGTAATTTCAAAGAAGGAATTTATCATATTATTTTTCATGTGATGAAGCTGGAAAACTCCGGCATATTTGGGATTAGCGTATCGATATTACTTTTTGTTGATGAAATCGAGATTTAAATTGTAAAGTAGGCAACTTAGATGGTTATTACACTTTTGAAATTTCGTCTCTGTGCTCGTCTTATAGAATTCTTATTACCCTTGAATTGAGACCAAAGAAATTTCATTTTTTAAATTCAATTGAAAAACTTCTCTTTAGTTAGCGAAGAGAGAGAGAATTACTCATGTCCTTCGTGAAATTGTCTTCAAAACATGAAGTACAGAGAGTTAGACCTTTAGACATCAAGCAATTTCGGAATGGTTCTCTTAATAATTGGTGTGAGGATAAATTTTATTCTAACCTCAATCGTTTTCAACTAATTCATATTGGCAGTATGCACTCCAGAATTGTATTTCATAGAAGTTCAATTAGGACACATAGAAGCCTTCAGTACCTTCATACATCGCCATCACGATCTTCTCTTTCATAGTTTCCTTATCAGGGTAACGAGGGATCTCCAAACTATGTGAACTAGTTTCACCAATTAGCCATCTAAACTAACATATTTCAAAATTTACCAAGTATGCGCAATAGGCAAATCAGTATTTTTTAACGAATCAGCAAGCATTAGCTCAAGTGGGCTCTTTTTAAATCCTCCAGCAGGTACTCGAGAACTTCCTAGAGTTAATATATTGTAGTTAGTTATTTCTGTGATTGTTTCCGAAAGAAGTCTTACCTGTGACGAAATAAAGATACTGGCTAAGCTCTTCATTAGTGAAAGACTCTAATATCTCCCAGAACCATAATGAGACATCCTCTGTGGCTGAAAGTTTGTAATATTTGAAATTCTCTTTCCAATCAACTAAATCGTAGACTTGTTCTCCTGCCACAATATACTCCAAATCGCTAGGAGCCATCAATTCTAAAGCTTTCTCTGGAATCAAAATATGGAACCCTCTCTTGAAAGCTTTT
>ENA-UOTZ01001032-UOTZ01001032.1-compost-metagenome-genome-assembly--contig:-NODE-1032-length-21132-cov-28.279649_pt1 | contig 21132 bp, 16 predicted proteins | sample MGYA00238144_ERZ746983 | MGnify/ENA primary metagenome ERZ746983 (study PRJEB28759, sample SAMN06268863) | compost metagenome | isolation source: single cell | place: USA: California, Emeryville, Joint... | reverse complement strand
ATGGAGTCTCTCTCATGTAAATAACTCCTTTTTCATTACCGACCACAAGGCATTCGATTGAATTTAGATCTTTCAGGATATGAGGCGACAGCACATGAATTGATTCGTCGGTCACGCTTTCAAGGAACTGACCATTTATTGAGTAGCTGACTAAGGTTCTGTCCTCGTTAGAGAAGAAAATTATGCTTGGAATCGGATTCGATGCTAGGATCACCTGAAAGAGATCAGAATTAATTAAATTTCACGAAAGGAAAGCGTTACATTATGGATAGGCATGCTGATTGGATGGAAAAGCGATCGAATTAGTGTCCCTGTGAAAAGGTTGTAGAGGTTAATTTTGCCATCGAGTGAAGCTGAGGCAAACAGCCTGAGCTCATTTGAAATGTAGATGCTGGTAACCTGTTTTATTAAAAGATCAATCCAGAGCATACGAACAAGACTAATACCATATCTTCGTGGTCATAGTACTGATACTTAAGAGAGAGTTTATATTCTGGGGTAATTTTCCAGACGAAGCATTCTCCGCATTTCGAACCTATTCAACCAGATTTGTCAAAGGGGCTGTTACAAAGAAATTTAATGGTTACCGCTTATCAGGAAATTTTCTTTTTTATCAGCAACAATGACAGTAACAGTATCATTATGGTTATAGTACCCATCAATGAAGTGGTCTTGGTCTACATTGATCGTGCCGATCTTGCCGTCCCAGAATCCACCGACAACAAGGATTTTGCAGCTGTTTAAGAATGTCGCTGGGTAGTTTTCCAAGTTCACAGTCCTATCGATTGGATCAGTAAAATCGCCTAAATACAATCATGAGTATCACGCAAAGGCAAATCCAAATTAAATTACCCTTGGTTTTTTCAATTTGAATCTTCTTTTCTTTTTCCACGAGACAGCTAAATGGGATCACTATATTAGGTCCTTTAACGGTGTTCTGATTGACCCAATGGAAATACGTTATCGTTCCATCTCTTCTCAAACCAACTAGCTTCGATTGGCTCGCTGCTGTCAGTTTTATCAGCGCTTTTAAAGGGAGAGTAAACGTGCTTAGAGCACTTTTGTCAGCCTCTTTCTTTTTATTCGGATTCGGTCTCACGAATATTTTTAGCTCTGCCAAAGGATCTGCGACGATTCGCGTCGTTGAGATAGAAAATTCACGCGGAGGTCTCTGTGGATGCGGCTTCGTGAACAATTGAGATGGTGTTTGTCCAAAATGAATGGCTTGAGTTTCCAGTGACTTTTGCAAACTTGGGTCTTTAGAAAGAGAATCGAGATCAATCGTGTCCTCATATGTTAAATAGTAAAAGACGTTCATTGCTTTTTCGGCTTCTTTGCCCCTCTGTTTGTATCCGAAGATTAGATCAATCCAGTTATGCAAACTGCGAGACACTATATCTGACTCTAATGCTAATCGCTGCATTGCGATGAATACATATGGATTTCGCTTGCTCCATTTCGGCATTTCAACGTGGCTAACTCGGTTTCCTGTTTGCTGTTTGCCGAAATCGAGCTTATCGGCATTGATTAAGAAATCTGGGAGATACGTGAACTCTGGGATCAGCTCTCTCACATCAGCAAGCTCTTCGGTGGCGGCTTTGTAGCTTTCAGCTATCGAGAAGAATAATCTGTCTGCAAGATCGAAACGACCTCCTTGAAGCTCTTTCGCGCCGCTTGTGAAAGGAGCCAAGCGGATCAAGAACTGCAACGTGATTGCAGGGCTTGAATAGTGACTTCCAAAGTGGAAAGGCGCTGTTGGGTTGAACGGATCCACGTTTTCGTAGCGCTCGAGGAAGAAATTGACTCTTTCGTCCGAGCCTAATTGTCCCATGTTTTTAGTAAGGTCTCGGTAAGGCTCCGGATCATCAAGGTCGATAGTTTCTGTTCGATATTGCTCAAGGATCCAAGGGAAGACTGGATATTGTACGATATCTTTATAAGAGCGACCGGCCAGAGTGTTCAGTGCCATTAAATATTCGAAGTTTGATATTTCGTAGTTCATCCAGCGTTTGGTGATAGCGTTTTTGTTTGAATGGGCTTTTTCGATGAGTTTTCTTGGTTCAAGTGTGCCAAGGTAAACGAGGTTAGGACAGGCAGTTTTTCTTAACTGAACGAGCTTTTGGACGATCTCATCGCAACCTGAAGGGAAATTGAAGAGGAGAGTTGTACCGTCAATTAAGAAAAACTCGAGGGCTGTTTTTCTAGTCACGTGGCGTCTTCTTTGGACTTCTTTGATGTATTCGAGCGGCCAAACCTTGAAAATACGTCTGTTATCGGACAGTTTGAAACGGTGCATTGCTGCGATTGTTGGCTTCTGCTCTGTTCCGTGATAAATGAAGCTAACAACAAAACAATTAACATGGAATAGATCAGAAGTAGCTGTTACACTAGCTTGGAAGAAGTAATTTGCAGCATACCCTCTCTTAGAGTGAGAGTGTGAATCCACTGGCATCTCTTCGAGAAAAAGATCTCTTCTTTCGTCGATCCAGACCCTGAGTCGTCATCGGAGAATGATCCCTTTGATGCGTCCAGTTTCGAAGGATAGATCTTGTCGGTATCTTGCTTCTCTTTAGATGATGATGGTGCAAAGGCCTAGAAATGCATACATACAATACCGATTAACAAAAGCAATGAAAAATTAAGGCTACCTTCAAGAACGTCTTTCGTATCTTTTTCCCGATATTTGACAAATTCGCGCTGAAGGTCTTATTGACGTTAGCAAGTCCTGGAGAAATCATATCCAGGTTGCTAAACATATTCTGAACGGCAGGGTCATAAAACATCTCAGGCTTTATCGAGACTGTTTTATGAGACTTCTGCTTTAGTTCTCCAAGTAACTCATTGTATTTCTGCACATGAGGAGGGTCAATCAATTTAACCTTGATAAATGGTCTCATCCGTGATTTTGTCTCGTATTTGCTGATCTTCCTATAGTAAATCTCGTTCTCCTTCATTTTCTCCCACTCTTCAGGTACATATTTCTTATCACATTGATGGTAGAACTGCGGATGCTTCCACTGACCGATATACGTCCTCAGCTCCTTCCAGTTCTTTGTCCACAGACTCTTCGCTATCCTAACTCTTTCTTCTTCAAAAGCCACAACTTGGTGCTTTCTTGTGTCTTCCATTTCAAGTATATTCACGGCTCGATCCATCACGTCGTTCTCACAGCGTCTCGCGCTCTCTTGCGTCATTTCATAGTGCTTTTCAATCTCTTGCTTTAGTTTCTGGCTCCTGATATTCATCATAGAGGCAATTTTTTCATAAAAGCTGGTGATATCTTCGCTGTAGTACTGATCTGTGAGGTCAGAGATAGCAGGATTGTCCATGAAGGCGTTTGTCCAATGCGGCGACGTTAAGATAGTTTCTAAACTAGCGAAATTCTTCAATTTGAGCTCTTTAATTTCCTCGATTGAGACTAAACTTCCCTTGACATCGATGCTCAAAATGTTCTTGAAAAGCTCGTATGAGATCAACGTGTATGAGCTCACCATGCTCGTGGGTTTTTCAAGAGAGCTTTCTTTGATGCCTTCGAAGGAGTCGAAATTATTCATTCTGCCGTTGATAAAATCAATCACAGACAGGAGGAACGCAATGCAGTTTGTCAATGTTTTGCTGAGTTCCTGGGCTATTCTGGTTTCTGTTGCGTTTTTGTGAGTAATGTAAAGGAACTGCAATAGACATGTCAAGTTTGCGATGATTTGACGGCTGGCAGGGCCAATAATGCGTTTGTCTCTGCAGTTTTCGCTTGCGATCAAATAGAATTGGAAGATGCGTTCAAGATGTGAACAGAAAACAGTGAGCTTTTCGATGTTATTCTGTCTGGAGAGGACATCAATCGCGTTGGTTGTCAGCAAGAGCAGGATTTTCACAAGCGATCCGCGTTTAGGGTCTCGGGTTTGTAACGGTTCGAACGAGAGATACTAAGAAAAGAGATAATATATCAGCAATTGTGAGGATCGTAAGTAAGTTGGTTACCGTGAGGGCTTTCGAAAATTCGTCAACGTAAGCGATTTCCATAAGTGCGATGATTTTCTTAGAGATCTCATTAGCGTCAAGATCGTCTCTTTTAGGGAACAGGCTAGGTGACCATAGGTGGCCACCAATACGGAGGATAGACTCGATGAGTGGAAGATCGATCCAAGTGCTTTCAGAGATTATGTTCTTGAAATCTGGTTTTAAAATAGGGGTTGGAAATGAAGGTTTTTTGTCTGAAGAGATTACTGAATGGAAATTCGTCATCGTGGGTGACGAGTGACATGTAGGGAAGCAATCTCGAGAACGAGTTGCCCATGCCTTCATTTGTCTCGGTAAGGGTGTTCTTTGACTCGACTTTCATATAAGCGATGACTTCCTCAGTATAAAAGACCAAATGACTGAAATTCTTCCACCAAAAACTGCTCAAAGTAGGTCTATTATCAAGTCCTGGCTCTCCTTTAGGAATATAAACATCCCTTAATATTTGTAACGATCATTCAAGGTCAAACGGTTTTTATTAAATTACTCTATGCTGTCAATCAGGTGGTTCCAGAGGTGACGACCTAGATAGAACACTGACTTTCCTGCCTAGGATAGCGTTGAAATGTTTTCCTTTATAATCGAAGAAATTAAAATTACTCTAGTTGAATAAGGGGTAGCGTCAATCTCAGCTTTCTTATTGGTGATCCAGCCAAAGAGCTTTACAATTTTCCTATAGCTTTCATTTTCTTCAATGATGCAGGTTTTAAGCAGCATGCTATGGACTTTGCATCCCAACTCCCAGATCTACATTTTGTTAAAGAAGTACCTCTTGTCAGTTTTTGAAATAGAGAATAGTTTACAGATGCAGACGCACCATTGAGCTCGCTATCGAATAATTGGTACTGATAGGTATACAGCACCTCCAGAAGGAAAGGGATAAACTCAGGAATGGCCTGCAATTCTCTACAATTCTTTGAGTTCCATTTCACAAGCATATAGGTGTCTTGGATCATCTAAATGAAAGCGAGAGAGAGAGAACCATTAACTTCAAGTGGAATATGTCTTGAGTTACCTTTTGCTTGATAAAGTCATTGGAGCAGTTGAAGAACTCTATCAAAGCTTCCATAACGAGAGGAGATCGAATGATATCAGCGTCATCAATGATAAGATCGCTGTGGCTGTTGCTAGGGTACTTGCCGAGCATCCATTCCATCAAAGCGTAATAAAGCGTTTCTAGCATCTCATTTTCTTTGCTCTGTTCTTCAGAACTCTTGCGTGCCAATCGAGGCTCTACACTTCCTCTCTTAGATTGGCTCGTTACGCTAGGCCTTCCGGATTTGCTTGGGAAAATAATCTTTTCTTCACTTTCACGACCCGGCATGTTTTCGACTGTTCGGAAACATTAGAGACATATAACATTTGACTTAGATTACCTGGAGCTGTCTTTTTCGTTTTATTCCGAAGGCTTTGGACCTTTACCTCTGGTTCTGTTGTGTTGGCCTTAGTTTTAACAGGCATGTTCTTAGTCTCCTCCTGCTCTTTCTGGACTGGAACTGGTTCCTCCTCGGTTGGTTCGTTTGGAAGTAAATCAGGCATTTTATTTTCATAGAAATCAGTTTGAGTTTTCTCGCCCTCTATTATGGAATCGAATTAGATGAGCTCTGCAGAAGATAGAGATTAATTTACTCATATATTGAACGCAGACCTTCGCTAATTGATCCACATCACCAGAGAGTTGATTTCCTCCCTGGCTATCATCCCCAACGATCTTCTGTGGGTCTCCCCAGCCAACTGTAAAATCCTTGTTAATGTTCTCTACATCCAACTCAAGTCCTCCGCCAAGATTCATATTCTTTTTGAACTTCGGTTCCTTTTTCTGCTTTGGAGCAACTTCTTCTTTCTTCTCTTCTTCCGGAGACACGAGGTTCACCTTTTCTTCTTCATCGTCCGCCGGAGCTGTCCCTTTTTTATGAGATTTCTTTTTTATCATTGACATCAATCTTTTCGCCTCCACAGAGTGAAGTTTCCTTGATGCTCTCTTCTTCTGCGAGGGTTTTTTATCAGGTCCTTCTAAGGCAGGTGTTGACCGAGCTCTGGACTTCTCAAGCTCGTATTTCATCAGAGTTTTATTTTCTTCATAATTCGCGGGGAAATTTATGGTTCTGAATCTTCCTCTAAGGTTCCTTTTCATCACATTCAACTTGTCGTCCATGGACTCTTCTTTAAATTGAGCGAGCAGTGAGAGAGTCTCGGACTCCTCTCTTGTTGAATCGCCTAAACTAAGCGCTTTATGCTTTTTCTCTTGCTCGGGTTCCATGATTGCTGAACTATTTTTCGAATCTGACGTGTTTAAAATCATTTCGTAGTCGTCTTCTGAAACTATGGATTGTTTTCTATTGGGATTAGCTCTTCGGAGTAAATGTCTGTGGTAGTTAATCATGTCGAATTCAACTTCCGATTGCTAAGTTTCCATTAGAAATCAGGTAAAGGAGGGAAATGAGCGCTTACGTCAATGAGACTGCTGAGAATGAGATTGGTGAATGTGATGCATTTGGCTCGGAGCTTGATATCAACTGTGTTGGCGAAAAGGTAGAAGAGATCATCAAGCACTCGATTATCGTTAATTGTGCTCATAAACGAGTTCAATTGGGCAGTTTTTTCTTTTGGTTGATCCAAAAGAACGGTCTGAATATTTCTCAGAAAAAATGCAAAGAGAAAGTTAATTACCCCGAGAGTATTAAATATCATGAGATGAAGCTGAGGAGACAGTCGCAGAGAGAACGCTTTAAATAAGGGAAGGATTTCCTCAGAGACTTCAGATCCTCCGTTGCTCAAGATCGCTTCGATAACAGCTATTTAGCACAATTTGGTCATTCAATATGTATGTAGTAAAGCAGACTTACAGAGGAGAGATTTTGCGTTATTCTCAAAGTTTTGGTTTTCAATAGAGTCAGATTGGTCTCTGATGTCATAACGATCGAGAATTAAGTCGAGGATCTGGCTCGTTCCGAACAGACTGCTATAGTAGATTGGCTTTTGCGTATATAACCCACGAAGAAATGAAAATATTTCAGCTCTTGTTTCGAACTCGGATTTATCATAAATGTCCAGTTTCCAGAGTAAATCCATGAAAAACTGTTGATAATTAGGGTAAGTTTGAAAAGGCTTTCGTTTGATGCTATACCTCTTGATGAAGGCGAGGGTCCGTGAGGGAATAATTAATTTCTTTCAGCAACCTCACAGTCTCTTTATCTATCCAGTCAGCCACCAACTCACAGAGCAGTTGCCCAACCACTTTGAAGAATTTCAATCTAGCTGCGTCAATCTAAAAAGGGAATTTTTTTATAGCAAGGGTATATTCAAGGTAATCAATTACTTGATTTTCTGGTTTATTTTTTAGGATCAAGATCAGTAACTTCAGCGTTTCATTGAGCATATTTGGCCCTTGATTGCTTCTTTCACAAAATCCTTTGGAGAACAGGTAAAAAACTACGGAACGAAAAAGTTAAATTACTCAGTAAATAGAAGAATGGCAAAACGCTCTCGACTCCTCCATAATAAGCCAACTTCTGCTTTGTCGGATTTCTTGCAACACATCCAGTATTTTCCATCAACAAACCATTCAGCTTAGAGTAAATATCCTCGCAGCTTTCCTCTCCTAATTTCATAGTCTGTATCTCAAAAAGAAAAAAAATATTCTCCATACCTGCACGAATAGGTGTATAGATCAAGAGAATTCTATCTGGAATCTTTTCAAATGGAATATTCAAGTTTTTCAATTGCTGGTTCTGCTGGATTCCGAATTTGAAGAATGTATTCACTTCGGCTAGCTTTAGGAGTGGGACATGCGCCTTGTAGACTATGATCGAAGCAATCCTTCCAATAAAATTTTCACCGAATCCCAAATGAGAAACCACAGCAGATGTCGAAACCTTCGGGAATTCGTGATTTATCGTGTGCTTGAGCTCTTGATTAATAGTAACCTAATGTTTTATCACTCGATTAGCTGCTACTAAAGTGAGCGTTCGTACATTAATTTGAGCCTTTCCAAACATCTTGGGTTTTTCGAACTCTATTCCCAATGCGTACCAGGTTTTTACTTCAAATGTATGCAACACAGTCGCTTGAGTAAGGATGGTTGGTTGGTCGTAATTCTGTGCTAAATTCCTGAAACAGAGCCTTGTTCCGACAAAGAAGAGCTCAAATCCACCAGCGCCTTTGCAAAACGCCGTGAAAAGCTTCGGTAACTGGAGACCTGCGTAATCAGCGCTGATATGATTTGAGTCGTCTAGGATATGAGCATGTGCTTCGTCGAGATAGAACCAGATATTCAGAGCAATTCCCTATTATATAATTCCTTATTTCGATAAGATGAAAAGAGCATACGTTTGCGAAAGGCCAGGTGAGATTAGCGCTAGGATTGAGCAAAATTCCTGACTGAGCACCCGAAAAATAAAAGAAGCTCTGAGGTTCTGCCACCACTGATGCTTGGTTCGTGAAAATGTCCTGTTAGAAGCAAAAATTTCGCTCTTAAGCAATAAATTATGGAAAAAACCTGCAGTAATCCAACAGCGAAGTTCACATTGTCAGTGGTGATTTTGTTCGCGTAAAATGCGCCAGCAAGATAGGAGTAAATATCATCAAGATGGCTTTTCGATAGAGTATTGTATTTGAAAAACTTTCCCACAAGTCTGAAAATCTTGTCTGCTATCTGAGGAAATGTTATTTGCAAGGTTATTTCCACTGCAATAATGGCGACGTTGCTACCTTCGGGTTTTTTTCATAGTGGTTAAATCCAAGATTGATGAGGAATTCAAGTATATTCTGAGTTTTGTTGTTCGGAAGGCGCTTTATCGTTTTCTTTACAAGACTCACGACGTTGCTAGGACTGGCTTCCAAGCATTTGGTGATTTCTTCTATAATCATTAGCTAAAAAATTCCATGCATGAGCGCCAATTTCTTAATTATTTTGAGATTACTTGCTTGTCCTCTTGCAGGTATTCAAACAAAATGAGAAGTTCCCAGATCACCATCGGCTTGACAATAATTTTGTGGATGTTATAGAATACAGCGGGCTGCATTGAGATGGGGTCCGTGAATAGCATACTAAGTTTCCCTTGGACGAGAAGCTTATCATCCTTTTTGGGTGTTTGTTATGGAAAGGTTGCGGAAAAAGAGAGAATTACGTCCCTCATGTTGTTGCCCATCATTTGTTCACTGAAAAACTAAAGATTTCTTGTATTTTCCAAGTTATTGTTTTTCTCTTTATTATCGCTAATGATAAAAGAGTAAATATCTTAACTCATACGGTGTTTATTTAATAATTCTGTTATCAGTAATATATCTATATACTAGTGAGGTAAAGTCGTCCGATTATTCCCATTGCAAAAGTTGATATCATATTGAACTAATTCGAATTATCGGCTAGTGCTAACGCCGAAATACTCTAGACAGCATTCTCAAATCTATTGCGATCGACCGTTAGGAGATATTATTTTCTCACTCATTTAAGGGATAGTATGTTAGTTCTGTAAATATTTTACTTTTCTTATAGAATTCAACTATTTTTTATAAGCTAGTTGAATGTGTATCATAGCATGCATTTGAGGAACTTGAAGAGATTAAGTCCAAAAAAACTAATCTGCGGACTGGAGTTCTCAGAGTTATTTTGATTGATTTCTTCGCTCAAACTTACTCGGATTTCACAATTTCTGCTGATCTGATCTCTTGCTGGTCGTCGTGAGGCTGCTCGCTCTATAAAGCATGATTAAATAAATATGTTAGAACACGCATTGTAAAAATTACTTCTCTCTTAACTTCCTGCTTTTCCTGGTTCTTGACACGATTTCGGTATCTCTCTTTCAACTCTTGTATTATCTCCTCTTTAGACTGCGATTTCTTATCAGATGTCAGTTGATACGTGCTGCTAGGAGATATTTTATTTGAATCTCCATCTGCCCTGTAATAATCGTCCTTCCGCTGCTCTACATCTCTTTGAGGGGTCTCATATCTATGGCCGCTCTGATTCAAAAGTCTATCCACACTAGCAAGCTTCTCATCATTAAGCTCAGCAATTCTCTTCGCTTTGTTAGGCGACAATGAGCTTGTATCAGGATTCTGTAAATATTGCGGGTTTTTCCTGTAAAAATCTCTAATTTCAGCGATGACTTGGTTCACATGAGGGCTATTGAAACTATTTTTCCTTAGCTCTTCAGGCTCATATCTGCTTAGCTCTTCTCTATATTCGGAGTGCTCTCTCGATGGACTGGAATGCGCTAAACGATACCCTTCTGGAGAATATAGCTTGAAATGCGGCTCTAGCCTCTCCATGTCGTCATCGAAAGCGGTATTATATCTCAACGGCGAATTATGCGAAACTCTTTGAGATGGGCCATCATAAGAAGGATGCTCATATTCATACTTAGGGTTCTGACGACCCCCTTGTACATCTCTCATTATCTCTCGGACCTTTGGATCGATAAAGTTTACTTCTGTGGCATCTGGTTTATAAGAAGCAGTGCCTGAGATATCTCTTTTATCAGCATGATACGAAGATGTATCTTGTCTTGATGGACTCGCTCGGCTTTTCGGGCGATGCGTGTCTGCAAGCACTTGCGCAACGAGATTCTTCACGGTGCCATAGCTCTCCGTGGTGTTGTATTTCGGGTCTCTGAAGTACCAATGATATTTTTGATAATATTCAATATTCGCAAGAACTTGCTGCGCGTCTGGTCTTTCATTCGGGTCAAGCCTCAGAAGATGGGAGATGACGTTAGCGAACTGGCCATGATATCTTTTTCTCAGCTGCTCGCATCGGTCGTAAAGCCTCGAGGGGTAAAACGTAAACGTTTCCCAATTATAGCAATTAGAAGGCTCCTCGAGCAATGCGCCATACAAAAATATCATTCCCACAGAAAACGCGTCCGATTTAAACTTGTTCACTCGAATATCGCTGTTCTTTTCCTTTCTCAGAGAGTGGAATAACTCCGGAGACATGTAAGGTATTTGAGCGCCATTAAGGCAATCCCGAAAGACTGAATACTCGTCTTCGAAGAGAGAATCATCCAACAATTTAATTTCGCCTTTCTGAGACATGAAAATAGACTCCGGTGTGAGATTTCCATGAGCGATGCTGTGCTGTTGAAGAAAACCAAGCGCCTGGAGCACGTCCATGAGAGAGTTATAGAGCTCATCTTCTTGGAGATACTTTTTCTCCTTTCGTAACACCTCGAATTCCGTTGCAGCGTCCGATGAGAATGATTCAAAGAAAACAGAAAGAGCCGCGTTTGTAGCCTTCGATGAGTCAAGCATATATCCATAAATTTTCAGGAGGTTTGGGTGCCGGAGATGTAGTCTTTGCTTCAAGGTGCGGAGACTGTCTTCGGTGAGTTTATTTGGGTCCGTGATTGTGATTTCCTTGCTTAAGACAACGTTTTTGTTGGATTTATGTTCAAACTCCTGCACGTCTCCCAAATGACTCACTTTTTTCGAAGCCTTATGGATGAGTTCCTCGCTGGAGAGACTTAGATCCATGCTGGAGTCATACCATTCGATCCTTTCGGACTTATTCTCTTCCATGATATTAACAGACAAATAGGGTTTGAAGAATACTCGGAATTCTTTTGCGAATAAATTTTATTGTAAGCCTTGTGAATACACACGCTTATCTAACGTCTCTAATATATGAACTATGTTATTTTAAAATCATTTAATAAAATGAAGTGCAAGGTAATAGCGCGGTTAGGATGAAGATTATGAAGTTAGAGATGATTGCGATGGAGGCTTACTTAACAGTTTTTAATAGCAGTTCAAATGTAGATTAGATTCATTATTCAATCAATTTTTTTTTTGTTCTTTTGGATGGGTGAGCAGATAGTTCATTTTCAAGTAATAAGAACGAATTCAACAGACAGACATCTTATATATATAAAAGAGCTTCTATTCTGAGAGTCATTCGAAAAAAGTATTTCATTTTATTGTGGTAAAGAGTCTACTGCTTGTTTGTGATGCTAAGTACAGAAATATGAGCCCTTCTCTTAACCGCCATTAAAGCAATAATTGAAAAATACAATTGTGAGTTCGATTTCCATGGATTTAGTCTGAATGATGCAAATCTCTTAAGGTGTGAACATTCTCAGTTTTAGAGTGTGAGATATTTAAATGTATTCAATGATTTTCAGGCTACGACCTCTACATCCATTACTAATTTCAAATAATGGCACGAAAGGAATCTATTTTCCCATAGAAATCTTCACTTCAAATAGCAATCGATAGAGCTAGCTATTTCGCAAATACAAATAGGGAAAGTGCCTGTGCTATAATCCGTATTTGATGGAACCAGCTCAATCAATGAAATACAGAATAAAAAAAAAAGTATCCTTGTTCATAGAAATGCAAAAGATCGTTTTTTACAACTCAATTTTTATAATTGTTAGAGTACTTCATTCTGAATAAATTATAATTCTCTGTTTTGATTGGCTGCGCTGCTCTTAAGACCGCATTGTTATCTCGAGTCTTATTCAATTAAAGATATTCAAATTCTTGAGATGGATTATAGTGAACCAAAAACTGAAACTCCAATGCTCGCCAAGGCGAAACTCGAAACCTTTGGCATCGATTTCTGTGTTATGATTGATTGCACAGGTTCAATGGGATCTTATATCAACATGTCCCGAAACAAAATCAAAGATATTATCAAACAAGTCAAGGAACAGTACGCTGAATCGCAGATTAGAGTAGCGATAGTTGCTTATAGAGATATTAAAGACGCGAACAGATATAAAGTGTTTCATTTCAGCGAAGACTTAGATAAAGCAAAGAAATTTCTCGACGGTCTTCAAGCGTGCGGAGGCGGTGATATTCCAGAGGATGTAAACGGAGGGTTTCAGAAAGTGTTGTATGAATTAAAATGGCAGAGTCCTATAAGAACTCTTGTACATGTTGCTGATGCGCCATGTCATGGGAAAACCTTCCACAACTGTGATGACGATTACCCGAATGGCCACAAGAACGATAAGCCATGGAACCAGATTTTCAAAGACCTTGTAGAGGAACGCATTGATTACATGTTTCTGAAGATATCGAGCAGTACTGATAAAATGTTCACGCTTTTCAAGGAAATGGCGATCAAAAATGGCGCTGAGGAATTTGACGTCTCTTTCACACAAGATTCAGTCAACAGTTCAACCACTGGCAATGGTAAAGCCACTGAGGAAGGGTTCGCTGCTGTTATTTCGGAGAAAATTAAAGTCTCAGTTGAAAAAGAGCTGAAAAAAGGTCTAAAGAACAGGTTGGCAAAGCGAACTGAAGAAAATGCTGAATTGGTTTCTAAAATTAAGGAGTCTGTAAAGGAAATGGCGAGCAAGATCGATTTCAACGCCATGAGGGAAAAATACAAGGATCTCGCTGCGAAGGTAGGCGAATGCATTCTCTCCTCGAACAACTTCATCGATGCTCTCGCAGATGAAGATTGTTTGTGCCTGACCTTCAACATCGGTAGGTCTCAAGCAGCTATTGCTGATCCCACACAGATTCTCATTAAAGACGTCTATCCAAGTTTCATAACGGTTGGATCGTTCTTCTTTTCGACTGAGTACGCGCTAAAGAAAAACAAATTAGCTCACGGAGGATACGAAAAGCACGCTGAAGGCATGATTGTTAAAGGCGCTGCGTCTGAGAACATCACTGGAGTCATGCCTCTATATTTCTGCGAAGAAAATTGGCCAGTTGCGAAGCAACTGATGAAACTCACTCTTGGTTGGGATGTCACGTTAGAAGCTGCTGGATATGAATACGCTCAGATGAAGACAGTCCCTTTCTTAATTCTTGGAAAATTAGCTCAGATGAAGCATGAGAAACCTGGCTCAGAGTTTTTGAACTTCCAGTTTGATCTCGTAAAGAGGACGTGCATGAAAATTATGGAGGATGGAAGTCAACCGAGCCTTGAGAAGAAATTCAACGAGGAAGTCCTGAATCTTTACAACAACTATCTTGAGGACTCTAGTTTGAGAACAGTAGATTCAATTGCAAGCAATTCCGCGTTTTTAGTCCAGCTCTACATTGCCTTCGAGTTGGGAGCGGCTTCAAAAGGGGAGGAGTACTTCGACAAGCTGTTTTTGGAGCTGCTTGTGGAAGAACTCAGACGAAGGCAGCATCCATTGTCTGATGAGGTGAATCAAAATGAATGGGTAATGAAGCTACTCAATGTGGATCTCGAGGAATACGTCGTGAAACCCTACAATGAATTCGTTGCGGAGCATCAGAAGAAACTCGCCGAGGAGAAGGAAGCTGCTGAAAAAGCGACCGCAGACAAGGAAGAAGTGAAGAAAGACGAAGAAGAGAAGCTCCCAAGTGAGGACCCGAGAATCAAGGAAATAAGAGAATATAAAATCAGGTTCACAAACGTGTCAGCTGAGTACAGCAAAGAGCAAAAAACTGCTTTTGGAGAATACCACAACGCTTTGAAGAGAGTCATGGATTACTTGTATCCTCTAAGAATGCTTTTCACAACGAAAAAAGTTGAAAAACCGTACCTCTTAAAGGAATGGGGGTTCGAGAGCGATGAGCAATTCTTCACATTATATATCCAAAACAAGCTTCAAGGAAGAAATAAAGAAAGAAGAGAAGCATTTTCTACGAAAATTTATCGAGATCCTCTCACGCAGGCGCATGAATTTATCCAAGGTTGGTACAGGAAATTGGTTGAAGGGGAAAAAGCAAAGCGAATTAGCAATTATCTCGCTGCTTACAGGCCTCCGCTTGAAAAGTTCATTGCTTCTGGAGAGACCTACGACACGGCTTCCTCACTAATAAAATCAGCGAAAAGCGAAGAAACTGCTGATACTGGAGTAGCGAAAGAATTGGAATTTAAAGGCAAACCTCATATTAAAATTGCGTTCATTGGCCATGTAGACTGTGGAAAAAGCACAATCTCTGGACATATGCTCAAGATGCTCGGCGCCATTGAGAAAGAGAAGATGAAAAAACTCGAAAAAGATGCGAGCGACTTCGGAAAACCGAGTTATAAATATGCTTGGGCTGTAGACAAGCTTAGAGCTGAAAGAGAGAGGGGTATCACTATTGATATCGGAACTGAGAAATTTGAAACTGCGAAAAATTATTTCACTCTCATTAGTACTCCGGGACATCGAGATTTCATGAAAAATACACTCACAGGTATTTCTTTGGGTGATTGCGCAGTACTTGTCGTTAGCGCGGAGAAAAACGAGTTCGAAGCGGGTATTTCTAAGGAAGGGCAAACCCGCGACCATGCGACTCTGGCGTTTACTCTGGGAGTCAAACAAATGATTGTCTGCGTTAACAAGATGGATGCTCCCAGCGTGAGCTGGTCTGAAAAAAGATTTAATCAAATCAAGGAAGAAATTTCTATTCATATCAAAAGAGTTGGATATCAGCTCGAGAAGGTGGCTTTTGTCCCAGTTTCTGGATTTAACGGCGATAATCTGATCGAAAAATCAACTAATCTCTCTTGGTACACAGGTCCAACTTTGCTTGAGGTCTTCGAGGACATTTCTCCTCCAAGCAGACCGATTACGAAGCCTTTGAGGATACCTCTTGAAAGTTCTTACAAGATTGCAGGCGTCGGTACCGTTGGGTGTGGAGTAGTTAACACCGGCAAACTTGAGAAAGGAATGAATGTGACAATTGCTCCAAGCAACCACTCAAGTAAGGTTGATAGCATCGAATTCCATTACAATGCTGTCTCTCACGCAATTCCTGGTGATTTGGTAGGATTCGTTCTTTCGGGCGTTTCCCACAAAGAAATTAAACGAGGTTATATGGTTGGTGATTCGAAAAATACTCCTCCGAAGACAGTGAAAGCGTTTACAGCTCAGATCGTCATCCTTAATCACCCCAAAAAGATAAAGAAAGGATATACACCAGTTATGGACTGTCACACAGCTCATGTTGCTTGCAGATTTAAGGAAATTCTGAAGATGATTGATAAGAAAACGGGGAAAGAGATCGATTCACCTGAGTTTGTTCAATCTGGTGACGTTTGCATTGTGAGACTTGAACCCATCAAACCTGTTTGTATTGAAACTTTTGCAGATTTCCCATCACTTGGGAGGTTCTCGCTTCGAGACATGCAACAGATTGTTGGTGTTGGTATTGTTCAATCAGTCGAGCATAGTTAAACTGAGGTGGGTTTAAGAATAATATTTTGTCTAAGTCCATGTGGCCAGATGAATCTTCTTATGTAATGTGATATCGATAAGTAACCAACCGAATTCCATTTTGAAAAGAATAGCAATTGAAAACAGGATATTCATCAATTTATTATAGTATTGCCCTTGAAAATTTGCAAGTTTCAAACTTTAAACTTAGCTCAAATGTCGGATGGTCTATATTCAGGTTCAATAACAGTTCAACAGACAACACTGAAGAGAAGCAAATAGATGTTGAAGTCAACAACACTGGAATTGAACCTGAATCTATTGATTAATTAACGCGGATTTCTTCCTCCTATGAGGAATCCGATTTATCAGCCATCTTAAGAAATGCTTATAGGAGGAGGAAAATATTCCAGGGAGGGAAACTCAAAATATCCTATAAATATTACACAACCTAAAATACATTAAATCTTGACTTCGCTCTTCAGTGAAGGAAAAATACGACAAAGTAAAGTCCAAAATGTTTATTACACGCTAAAAACAAAAAAATGGATACTTTAATGGAGCCAAAGCAGATTAGGAAATTGTATTTGTGTTCATCATTGAATTGATGTTGCTGTATTGTGGGGCTGGGACCGAATAATCAATGAAATTATCAACCGGTGCTCGATACCCTCCGTTCTGATATTGCACAGCCTCAGACTGCTGCGGGTTTATTCCCATTTCATTATTCTGTGTATAGTCGCCTTGGCCTTTCTGTATTCCATAGGACGCAGTGTCTTGTCCTTGGTAAGAAGAATTCGTTTGCTCTGGAGTCATCGGGTGATTCATGTAATAAGACCTCGAATTTTTCTGTTGGAAGTACATTCCATTAGATAAATACTGCTGATTCTGAGTATTCATATTCGGGATTCTTTGAGGTTGTTGCAAGGGCTGTCTATACATGGAATTATTATTTATATTTTGCTGGACTGGTTCATTCTGGATGTAAGAAGCAGCGTTATGTGCATAAGGATAATTATGGTTCGCTTGCTGTTCTGGCATACCGTATCTATTCTCATTACTAACATATGGTGGTCTTAATATATTAGGGATTTTCGACTGCATGGCTTGGTATTGGCCTTGCATGGTGATATTCTGACCGACTGGTTGATTCATTTGATTTGGCACGAAGAAATACTGAGTGCCATTGCCCATAGACGCCATCTGCGAACCGGAGTTCTGGAGAACTTGCACAAATTGTGGGGAGTTTTGAATCATTGGAATTTGCAAGACAAACGTATTGTTAATAGTTTTTCTTGGCTCAATTTGAGCGTAGTAAGCTTGAGGATTCTGAGAAGGCATCTGAGGCTCAGCATATTGTTGTTGTTCGGTAATTTTTTGCTGCTGCTGTTGCTGTTGAACGCAGAAAGGTCTATAGAACATTTGCAGTAATTTTCGAGGGTCTTGCTGGCAAGGATATGACATAGGTGCTGGTGTATAATTATTTTGCACTGGAGCAGAGTTATAATGACTATGATTTGAAGAAGCTGACTCCAGGTTGTTGTTGTAATAATTGCCTCCTTGCATGTCCGCACTTTCGCAGTTAGGAGTTGGGAAGAATTGTTGCGTTTCAATAGGTTTTTGTTCAAAAAGAGGCGAATGCTCCTTGGTTTCAATGCGCGAAGGTTGAGCTTGTAAGTAATCATATTTGGAATTTGCGTCGGTCGATACTTGACTAATAAGCGATGGTTTATCTTCCTGCTCCATCCTTAAAATTGGAGCTGGAAGCTTTTTAGGTGTGATAATTGATGGATCCTTTGGCTTTCTCACTCTTTTAACAGGAGTTCCGCTCAAATTTCCATCCAAACTGGTTTCAACCTTCTTCTCTCTTCTTTTAGTCAATTTTTTCGCAGATTTTTGATTGGACGATCCTTCTTCGATTTTTATATTTATGTTCGAAGGAGTAATCGATTCAGCTATAGAAGTCTCTACAACAGCGCTCATTGACTGCATATTAGCCACCTTGGGCTTAGCAGTTCTAACTCTCGGAGTCTTTGGTTTTTCTGAAGACTGTGCTATTAAATTAACCGGGGTCTTTATTACTTTTTCGACGATTGGTTTATTAATCAATTCCTAACATAATCATTCAGCCTTGAGAATTATAACACTACTTACCACAGGCTGTGCTTTCGGTTTGTATAACCCTTCTATTGACTGTCTCAGCTTTTGAGCCTTACTTGCGGTTGTTTTCGTAATAAATCTCTTGAAGAGCTTCCAGCTATTATTGTTATTATTAACCTCAAGGAAAAAATTAGATTCTTACCCAGAATCACCTGGAACTCGGTCTTCTAAGATCTTCGCTAGCACTGGATTCTCTTTTTGGTTCGTGCCCTATTATTATATTGCGCTTATGAGACCAAATCGCCAGGCAAATGACTCGTTTACCTTAGTGCAATACTCGAAAAATGACCTCACTTTTGTTACTTTCAAATGATTGATCACATGATTAAATAAGCTCTCATCTCTGCTAAAAATCTCGTCGATTTGTCCACAAAGTTTATTAAACTCCTCTGCTTTTTGTTCTTCCTCGGAAATCGTATCGTTTGTCTTTATTTCCTCATCATGCACGGCTATATTCTTCTCAATTTTCACTTCAACACTGCTCTTTGCAAGAACTCCAGTCAAATTCGCTTCAGATATCTCCTGAGACTCTTTCTGCAGTTTCTCATACAATTGCAAACGCGTGAAAAAAGAATTTAAATCTGTAAGCTCCTAAAATTCCATGTTTAGAAATTTTCCCGCAATATCAATATACTGTAGTTTCGAATTTCCTTATTTTGCTCTCTTTTTCTTCTTTGGGAACTATTATCACATTCCATTGCTCAAGAATCTTGCGACATTCGTCAAATTTGATTTTGATTTCATGAATATTCGCCAAAACCTATTCGATCATAGAATATTTGGTCAAAGCATGCGTTGTAACAAGGGTGCTGACCTTGCCGATGTCCAGTTTTTCAAAAGCTGAAGGATTTTGAGTGAGATACTCAGCGACTGCCTGAAAAACTTCGTTTGTTTCGTTGAGAATTGCCAATCGTTCAAAATTATCCTTTTGCTTCAGGAAATTGAAGAATCTATCCTTTTCGGGCTTGTGCTGGGGACCAAGTTTGGTCTCTAGTGCGCTTACAAAACAGGCTTCGAATGATCTGCTCGAGCTATTATGAATCTCGCTCTTATTTTGAAATTTATTGCCGTCAAAATGCTCAACGAAGACTTTTTTGTAATGCCCAATGCTGAACATAGAAGCTGCCCCTGAATCAAATCCTAAATTTTTGCTAAAGCGAAGATCAGACAAGGAATTGCGCGTTCCTTACCTCTTCTGCAGCTTTTTGGCGTATTTTGAAGTTTTCGATTTTTTCTTCTTTGATCTGGAGCAACAAGTCAAACTTCGTGTTGATGCGAAAGAATTTACTTTTGAATTTGGAGTTTTGGGGTAGTATTGGTAGTTTGAGCTGTCTCAAAAGGCTTTTTGGTGCGCTAAATGATGCTTTGGGTTAGATGTGCTTGGAGAAAGTAATTACGAGTTTTTGCACATATGAATTGGACTGAAGCGCGCTCATGTCATTCATAATAGATGTTTTATTTGGATTCAAGTGTATATTATGCTTTTTCAATCGATGAATGATTAATTCGAGTCTATTGCCAACTCATTTAATAATTCTGGTGTGCGGCTGTTAAGAACCCATTTTCCTTAAAATTCTAAAATTTCGTGTTTCCAAGTAGATTCTAAATGTTTATTTACCTCGAATAAGGAAATTAATTGAGAATTATTTCAAAAAAAGAGCAATTATGAGAGTTAAAATTTAAAACTGGGTGGATAAGCAATAATTTTCCAGTTGTTTTAGAATTTTCAGTACAATGCCGTTTCAAGCTATATATCTCAAGTTTGATAACCAGCCATTCTTTCTTAAATAAATAAAAAGAAAGATCGCTCGTAGAAGTAACGTATATCATCGATTGGCATTCATAAGTGATGGTGAGAATTCCTCTTTTCAAATTAAGCATTTTATACTTTGAGAAGAATTATTAACGTTTAAACGGGGATAATGAAATTCGATTTTTCCACCAAATTTGATTTTTGAAAAAAAATTGTTATTTCTCTAAGCTTCGAAAAGAAAATCTGCTTTGATACACTTTCAACGCAGGGCAAGGAGAGTTGATCCCTAGGCGATGTGTATAACACACAAGAAACAGAATAGACGCTTGATTGTTAGGGACATCTTAATGTTAGACTCTCGCTACCTATAGTATTGAACTCAGTACGGCATGTTAAAGAGCTAAGGCTGAAAATTCTTTTCGAATTACCTCTCTCTCTTTCGAGCAAGAAAAGCTCGAGAACATCGAAATATACTAGTAAGCTTCGATCTTTCTACTCGTTTGTCGATAGCAAGCCCCTTGATCCAGTGCACTCTATCTATTTGCATCAAATGGAACGGGAGCTGGGACTTTTACATCTTCTTTTTGAACGATCTACTGAAATAAATACCCCCTCTCTTGGTCTCCAGAAGAAAAAACTTCGAGACCGAATCAAATAAAATTCTTTAATTTAGTTAATTGTATGAGAACTTTGCAAGGGTGGTTCTTGAGTAGGTATGAATTAAATCGTATCCTTTGCTTTTCATTCCGAACGAGCAGGCAGCTCGGTTGCTTCAAGGATTATTCTCTAGAAAAGCCACTGTAGCGTTTTCATTTATGATTTAAGGCCCTCCAATACTCCTTCGCAGATTCTTCGAAGTATCTGCATCAATTATGAAATATGTGAGTTGGAAAGAACGCCTCTTAGACTCAGGCAGGAGTGGAAACAATTAGCCGCAGTTTCCAGCCCAGCATTGGTTATTATCTATATAATTCCACAATTTTCATCGAATTCAGAACGAGAAATGAAAAACTTTGAGAGGAGCAGAGGCTCCTCCCAGCTGATGATCAAATTATTTCTTATTTTTTTCGATCTCGCTCTCATTTCTTCCGATTATTCCGAGTAGCAATGTATAAACACATC
>ENA-UOTZ01001031-UOTZ01001031.1-compost-metagenome-genome-assembly--contig:-NODE-1031-length-21142-cov-10.221647_pt1 | contig 21142 bp, 15 predicted proteins | sample MGYA00238144_ERZ746983 | MGnify/ENA primary metagenome ERZ746983 (study PRJEB28759, sample SAMN06268863) | compost metagenome | isolation source: single cell | place: USA: California, Emeryville, Joint... | reverse complement strand
TGGGGTTTTGGGGTTTTGGGGTTTTGGGGTTTTGGGGTTTTGGGGTTTTGGGGTTTTGGGGTTTTGGGGTTTTGGGGGTTTGGGGTTTTGGGGTTTGGGGCTCTCTTTACTGATATCTTTGCTGGCTTCCTTTGCGTCTGCTTGGACTAATGCTATTTTGGTTGACTTCGGTGGTAAAGTCGATTTCGCTAGTCCAATTATCTTGGCCGTAGGCTTCATTGGATTTTTCTGCAACTCGCCTTGAATTTGAGGCTGAACCTGATTCGTGGCATTCTCATCATTGCCTTTCAAAGGCAATTGGTCCTCACCGCTGCGAGTGGGATTCTCAGGCGACGAGTTTGCGAAATTTGCTTCTATTTTCTTAATAGAGGACGGTGGCTGCTGCAAACCAATACTTCTGTCATAACTAAGGCCTCTAACGTTTATTTTAGATGGAGGAAGCCCAGCTCGGGGCGGCCTGTAGCCTTCTTTAGTATTTTGCTGCAGATTTATCGCGGAACTAGTTCTGTTCATCGTCATTGACGTGCTAACGCTAGTTACAGACCGGTCGATTTTCCTCTGCTTGATAGGCGTGCAATTGGGATTATTCGCAGTGTTTTCAGCGCCTATCTCTGCGTCAGGTTCGGCCATTAGAGCAGAATGTCCACCTTCTCCTTTAGACGATTCTTTTTGAGAGCTAAACCCGTGTAAGTTTGGAGTTGAGGTGCTATGTTCGGATGAAAGCCACGAAAAAACTAACTTTGAGCCTCTCGCATTCACACTCTTTCTCTCTACGCTTACTTCCCTATCAGTATTCGATGCAACTTGTTTGATTATTGTTCCTTCAGCACTATTGAACACCCTTTCAGTGTGAAACTCCTTGTGTTGATTTCCCGTGGCTGCCATTCCTGAGCTCTCCACCGGTATTTTTTGTATTTTCAGTACATCTGTGAATGAAACATCGGTTTGCTGTGTCTGCTGTTGCTCGCTCGAGTCTTGTCTCTCGACAACGGCGGCTTTAATCTCTGTTGGCTCCTCTTCTCGATACCGGTGAGTATTATGAGGAATATTCAACTGAATGTTTGAGTACGGTTTGTCTGTTTCGTTATTGGTTGTTTCGCACGTGATTCCTGCAGTTGTCAGGTTTTTCGCATCAATTAAATGTTCCCTCAAAAAGGCCATGACTTTACAGAGAAAAGTCAGCGGCCTGCTCGTGTTATGGTCACCCTCAAAAAAAATCAGCTTCTTTTCGGACCCACCATAATTTTCATAGAGCTCTTGAGAATGACTCGGAGGAATGAACGAGTCATCTTGCGCTGCAGCAAAAATAGCCGGAATTTTGGTTGAAGGGACTTGACTTAAAGGGTCGATTTTATCAAGATCAAAATTCGCACGTGTTTTGACGCTGCTTCCGAGAATGGCCAAGGCGGCTAGGGTGACCACCCCTGGGATATTAGCTCTTTTTTTAGCAAAATCCTTCGCAAACTGCTTGAAACTCACAAAAGGGCTGTCTAATACCAAACAGCTGATTCGAGGGTCTTTATTCGCGTATAGTAGCGCAGTGATGGCTCCCATGCTTCGTCCCCAGACCGCGATGCTGCTGACTTTCCCGGTCTTAAAGAGGTGATCAATTGCGCATACAAGGTCGTCTTGCTCAAACCAACCGAGCGAGCAAACAGGACCTTCGGACTTCCCAGACCCTGAAAAATCAAAGCAAAAGAGGCTCATTCCATTCATTCCGATAGTCTCCATATACTGAATAGCTTCGAGACGAGAGCATCCATTGGCGTGTAAGTAGATAATGCATGGGACTGGGCCTTGCTGGTCGTGAGTATCGAAATAACTGCATTCAATTGAGTAGCCGCGGCGGTTTGTTAATCGTAAATCGGTGCGACGGAATAGTTTCTTACGAATGCACATTTCTTTGGGACCTATGAAAGGAGATGAGTCAGTATTTGATGTGTTGAATGACAAAGTAGAAGTGCTGAAGGGAAGAATATTACCTAGATCATGAAGGTGATAATCTTGCTTAGGAGGCTGGATAATGGCGTTGACGACTTCGTCATAGGACTGAAATAAATTGAAGAAAGACATGCTTTCGATTTGGTGGGAATGTCTGGACAGACGGGGAGATTCTCAAGACAAGCCGGTTTAATTTTTTGATTTTTTTCGGTTTGAATTAATTTTTTATCAAGATTCATTGTAACGAATGAAATGCGTTATTAGAGTCACAAGGCGCCATCGCCGTATGGTTCGCCCTACTTTCTGGCTTTGAAAAGTAAAGCTCTGTAAGGCTCGAGTAGTAGGTTATTTAGTGTTGAGGAGGAGAGTGAAACTGTTGGATAAAGAGAACTAATTCAAATAAAAAAGCCTTTAAATTCAAATTAATTGAAAGAAATTGCCCTGAAAATTGAATTCAAGTATTTCCTTAGAAATGATGAGATCGGAGTCAAATAACAAATACCAATAATTGTCATGGACCGACATTAGGCATAGCAGTTTTTCCTTTTGGAAGCGGTAAGGATGTTTGAAGGATTGGTTTTGGAGAGAAATTCTACTCGATAGAACACAGTTTTTATGGCGGGAGGATATTATAGAAGTATGGGAAATCGAGAAGTGAGTTGCTGTGTATGTTACAAATAGTTTAATCAGATCCTCTATTGGATTGATATTCCATCTAATGAGGCAATCAGCGTTATTGTCGGCTTCGAATTTGAGTTGAGAAACGGTTGTACCTACCACTGTAGTTACATTTGTCATCATGTAGGCATAGGACGTGAAAAGCATACGCTTCACAGCATCCCGAATTTCATATCCAAAGAAGCAACGTTAATAAATAAAAATAGACGACTTTGAACATGAGATGGAATTTACTCCTAAACCCACTCAATTAAGCTGCAGTTATTCCATTCTTCTATAAGCAGAACTCCCAAGTTGATATATACTACCAGATCAAAAAAAGTCTATAAATTGATGTGATCTTGTCATTATACGAGTCGCTTTAAGTGTTCTCCCTTTAGGATGAATTTTCAAATTTTCAAATCCCCTCCAATTCCTTAAGAAAAGCATGATTCAAGCTCGTTTCATAACGCATTCACGCTCAATCTTCGATTTCTGTTACTGGTGTTCCTCAGATTTTCTATATAAATATTATCAACACTAAATTTTATTGACAACTCAATGACTTTAAGTCCAGCAGAAAAGAAATTCCACGACAATGTCTACCGAAAAATCATTTCGGAATCCAAAGAAAGATTGAGCCAGAGAACCTGCCTCAACCTTTTTCAACGCGGGATACCAAATTCAGATACATGTGAAAAGGTAAATTGCCTAATCATTCAACCTTAACGCAAAAAAAAAGATCTGGAAGGCTTGCGTAAGCCCTGGACAGGATGAATTAGCTAAGAAGGAGCTATCCAAAGCATTGAAGTACATATCCGCCTTGCAGAACGGCTATAAATTCGAGGATATCGTCTATGAGAAGCTGCCTGGTAATGATCTTTCACCAATTTTGTATGGGAATAACCTGTTGAATGCATTAGAGCTTCCGACGCCTAGTTTGCCGAAGCGTCAGCCAAATGAAGTTGCAAAAAGCGAGTCAAATGATCACAGATCACAAGGGATGGCGTCGGTAATTACAATTCTGGTGTGTCGATTGCTAATTGGTATGAATAAGGATGATACTTTGAGCATGAGGAGTAGCGGAATTGTAAATGACAGGAGTATGCTACCGAATCTTTTGCCAAATGGGAATCATGAAGAAGCAAAGGAGCCGGTAGTGAGCAATAATAGTAAGAGGAAGAAAAAACAAAAAGAGATTAAAGAAGAACCTTTGCTGCTGAGCACAGTAGAAGATCTTAAGGTGCCAACGAGAAAGCAGGATAATGAAATTCCTTCAGGAAATGAGGTTTCTGCGAAGGAAAGTGAAGAAGTCAAAATTGAGCAAACAAAATATTCAGAATTGAAGAATACTCAAATAGACACAAATGAACAGGATCCATCCAAGGGGAAGGAAGCGAAGGTAGAATCTCAGTCAAAGATAGAAGACCATAAGCCTACGGATCATGAGAATGATGACGAAAAAGCTCAGATTCCAATAAAAGAGGAGGAAAAGCAGTCTGTTATGGAAGATAATAAGCCTGAAGAACATGTAAACGAGCAAACTGCATCGAAAAAAGATAACGGGGAGGAGGTTAAACAAAATCCTCAGGTCGAAGAAGCTGACCCTTCAGCGTCTGAAGAAGATCAAAAGAGCAAAACTGAATCCAAAGAAAATGCCACCTTTCAACCTGAGGTGAAAGAACAGGAGGAAATAAAGCCAAAACCTGCAGAAGAAGACACTAAACTCTCAGAAGATCTTGCAAAGCCTCTGGTTTCTGAGGAAGATACGAAGAACAATGTTTCCCTCAAAGAGAATATGAACCTTAAGCCTGTGGTAGTAGAAAAAAAGCCATTAGAGTCTGAACAAGTTAAAAAAACACTTACCCCACAAAAAGAAGAAATCAAGCTGAAACCTTCAGAAGAAGAAAAATTGCCTTTTATCTTACCACCAGAAGACGACAAGCATAGCTCAGCACTAAATAACTCTCAAATAAGCAATGGCAAAATGCATGACTCTGAGAGGGAACTCACAAGCTCCGCGTATAAAGTCCTGCAGACAAAGAGATCTTATCATGAATACTTGTTAAGCCGACAAGTAATTTTGCTTATGTTTCCTTTCAATGCTAATTAATATATGTTCTTTAGAAAATCAGAATCGAAATCGTTGGGTCTAAAGAAGTGACATCAGGATTACTCGGAATCAGCAGTTATACTCTCTACACAATCCGTGCGAAATATGAGGACGCGAAAGAGTTCGTCTCGGATCATCGATACAGCGATTTTGAGTGGCTAGACCACTACTTACGCTCTCAACCTCGCTACAAAGGGTTGAATATCCCCATTTTACCTGAGAAAAAAGCATTTGGAAACATGAACCTCGCATTCGTTGAGCAGAGGAAGGAAGGCCTTGAATACTATCTGAAAGAGCTTGGCAGACACAGCGTTTTGCATAAGGATGAGATCCTGCACAAATTCTTCTCGACTGATTCGAACGCGTTTGAAAAAATCAAAGACTCGATCCAGCTTCCAAGCTCATTCCCTATTTCGGCTGCCGATATTATTAATTTCAGCAAAACCTACGAGTATATCAGCGCGAGCATTAAAGCGCAGATCAAGGAACATCAGGACGAAAGCATTCTTGTATATAATCATGCTTTTCGGTACATTAACTAATATATGTTTGCTTTTAGGAGGATGTTGAGAAAGCTGGAAGCGTTCATGAGAGATTACATCAGCTGCTGACATTCGTTCAGGAGTTTATTCAGAGTCTTGAGAGCATAGAAAAGAGAGGAGAGGTAAATTTTTTATTGATAGGATTAGTGATCAATAGCGCTTTAGATTTATACGTCGCTTTCGAACGGGATCTTAGACATTCAGCAAGAAGCTCAAGAGTTTGAGTCTGATGAAGCGATTTGGAAATTTGAGGAATTTTGCACTGCGATCTCGAGTTACGTGTCGAATAAATTCTTCGAGGTGACTCGAGACGAGAATCTGCTCGCGGGGTTGAAAAAGCTCGAGGACAAAATTCTTGGACTTGATAATGGGCATCGAGTTTTCATTGCGGTAATCATATATCCATCAGAAGTAGTGTTAAAGCTGTGTAATAGCTGGTGAACGATTATAAGACAAACGAGGAACTTAGAAATGATAAAGAGAGCAAGATTTTGAGATTTTTGTAAGAGAATTTTTGATATAAATGGTGTTATAATGGGCATTAGAGTTGAAGGCCGTGATACGAAAAAGCTGGATGAGGAGAAAATTGCTCTTGATAAAACGATCGAACAACAGCGGAAAGAAATAAAATTAGCAATTGAAAATCTCCAAACGGAACTAAACGAGCTTGAAATAGTCTTGTAAAGATTTTTCTCAGGCAATTTGGTTAATTGTGTCGGTAGCGATTTGATTATGAACGAGGAGATCGACAACTATAATTCGCTTCAGAATAACTATTGGTGCAAGGTAAGAATTGCTTGCCTCCTTTTTTCACTCACGTTGATCATATAGTACTATACAACTTTGAAGAGCGAGAATCCATTGGAGAGGAAACCAATCGACATAATAGAATTCTAATTTTTAATTTCCTTCCTCGCTAGGGTGATGATGATAAATTTGATCATTTTCTTCTGTGAAGCAAATAGAAAATTATGTAATTGGCCCACATTGTTTGATATGAGCCTCGTAAATTTTCAACATGTAAATATCCAACCCAGAGATTCTTTAAACTCAAAGGTTCTTTGAAATCTGTGTCAACAATAAGAAAAAAAGCTTAAATATTAGTGTTTTGCATAAAAGAACACGTGTAGGGGAAATTCGCACCTACTGAGAGAGTTTAGGTAGCACTGGTAAATACAGTAACAGTCACACACGATCAGACGTCCCATGGAAAGCTTTGCAATGACGAATTACTTAACAGAATGAGCATAGATGCGTTAATATTGTGCATTCGGCAAACTTCATCAAATCTACATACCCGCAGGAGTTTTCTGTGTTACAATCAGAAAATGCATTTCTTTGGTATAGTTTCTCATCGACTACGATATTTATGCCAATTATGAAAAGTTTGATGGCTTGCTCGACCATATTTTTCTTATGAGAAATAGGGATTTCATGTACTGAAGTTAAGAAATCTGGAAAAAATATTTTCATTTGCCATCTAATTTGTGAGAGGCAAACAAGTCCCACTTTCAATTCAGGAGATTATCATCAGTATTGCAAATGAGCTACATCATGTTCTGGGTGGGTGCTCGCTTGATGAAACAAACTGACAAATCGGAAGCTTCGATGAGACTCAAATTTTACTCTATTTTCTATGGAGTTCTTAAATTTCTAACCGAATCGAAAATTTATTTTTCTCTGAAATTCATCTTTTTCCATCAGTAATCAATTTTTTCCAGTCTTTCATATTTCGAAGAATTTCTGCTTGAGATGCAATGTTCTACCCTTATTCCTTTTTCTCTCATCGCTCCATCTTATTCTACCCCATCTTAAATCGCTATTCCTGAGAAAAGTCAGTCACCAAACTTCTTCCCGTGATCTAAAACGATTGATGACAAAACTAATTTCACTATCCTCTTTCTACATTCCGAGATCTCCTAAACAGGACTACATTAATTTCCCAACAGAAGTGTTATGATCGCTCATCAGTTGAAGGCTAAAGAACCTAATAAATTCCATAATACATCCTTCAAGGTGAATCAGGTGGCTAATTTTCCTTTCTCAAATCCAAAAAACAAGCTGAGTGTACTGAGGGCGGCCTTTGCCTTTTTACTGAGCATTGTATTTTGACTCGATTATTGCATAAAATTGTAAATAAACGTATTAAACGTCTTCAAATCAAGAAATTTACAGCTTTTTCCAGTAATTAAATTGCCTAATTTAAATTGGAACTCCTCCGATCGCTGAGTAAGTAAGCAATAAAATATCCAAAACAGTGAAAAATTATTGCCCTTGCTGGTAGTGCTACCCTTGGAATCTCTGATTCTCTCTCAAACTACGTTACAATCAAGATTTCCAAACAAATTCTCCCCAAATTTCTCAAATTTTTAATGCGCGTAAGCGCCTCCCATAATCCTCACAGTTCCAGGTCCCAAATCATTTAACTCCGTCATATTCGCAGCAAGTAGACACTTCTTTGTATGCACCCTCACATAGATCTCGTACGTTTCAAGGAGGTGATTAATCCCTTTCGAAATTATATAATTGGGTGCATCCTCTTCTATATTTTTAAACACTGGAGGAAATTGGAACTAATTCAATTAAATTTTCCAGTTGCCTGATTAAACATTCTGATCGTCAGTACCTCATCGTAACGCCACTATATATTCGCTCAATAAGTTCATTTATTGTAAACTTAAATTTTTTGGAAGCTCGAATCACTTCATGCAAGTGTAAGTTCGCAATTCTTTTTTCTCTTTGCCTGACTTCTCACAGTGTAAAGGTTAAAACATACACTTGGACAAAGGACTCTAACAAGCTCTTTGACTACGAGTGCTCAAATTTGTCGCAAAGCAGCATCGTCACTGCAAACAGTTTAATCATCGCAAGAAAAGACAGCCAAATCGTTTTTCATGACCCAGCTAAGGGAGAAGTGCCTCAAGAGCACACGCCTCTCGCCTACCTCAAAAAGAGCTCTGATGGTAACACTAATTCATCAATTTTTCTGTTTTTCTCATGAGAATCGCGATCACAGGTCGTTTTTTCATTTCTTCCGCTGATCTGTCGACTCCTCTGAAACTGGTGATCAGAAGTCTCAACTCAAAAGAAAAGCGAAATGTACTACTCTCAACCTTTCACGGAAATCTAATCGAATATGGAACATTAAAATAGGGTTATGAGTTCAAAGTTGGCGATAAAATACAAATCGGAAGAGTTGAATACCTCGTCAGAGAGATGAAGGACACGAATAATAAAGTCACGAGAGCGGAATACGGCAACCTCATCAAAAGCAAGGTATAGAGTTAATCTCGAACGTCTCAATCTTACATGTTTTTGGTAGGAAATGGACATTGAAGAGTCACAAGAAGCAAATCTGTGCAGAATATGCTTCGAGGAAGAAACTAAAGACGAGGCAGACCTCGATAATAAGTTTGTGTCACCTTGCTCGTGCAAAGGCTCAAGCAAATACGTGCACGTTGGCTGTTTGAAAAATTGGATAAAGAGCAAAAAGCAACCAAACAAGCAAAGCTCTGGACAACACTCGCTGCAATCGTCGCTTATGAATCTTTTCCGTGATCTTCTCGGACTCTCAAATCAGCAAATTTCTCAACCAAATCCAGCTATGATGAGTTTCAGCCTGACTCAATTACCAATGACTTATCAAGCTATGCCAAACTATCCTGCAAGACTGGCAACTCCATTCCAATACCCTAGTTCTCAAATGATCCCTTATGATCCATTGTACCCGAATCACTTCGGAATGAATATCTCGATGGTCATGCAAAATGGAGATCCTAGCATCAGAAATAACATCAATGAGATTCGCGTGTCAGGTATCCCTCAGCAAATGGGCTCGCAACCACCCACTTATGGACCTAACGCCACCGACACGAGCATCCAGACCAAGCCTGACGTCGAAAACAACTGGTTTTCGAACTTTGCATGCGATGTGTGCAAGGATATCCTTCCCTTTGCGGTTAAACTCAACGAAGAAACGGAAGTAGAAATGGCCAATATCTCGAAACCAGAAGACGCTCCTTATGTGATATTAGAACGATTGTCACAAGGAAAAGGAGTAAAGGTGTTTTCTGTGATAAAGGGAATCGAAAACAGTGAGGTCCGACTGGGTCGTGGACATTCATGCGATATACCCATCTCAGATATTTCGGTCTCGCGATTCCATGCGATTATCCGCTATCAGAATGGAAAATTCGTTATTGTGGATAATAACTCCAAATACGGCACGTTGGTGAAGCTGGAGGACGCTATTGAGCTTCGAGGTGAAAAGCTTGGATTCCAATCCGGAAGAACATTGATTACAATATCAGTTAAACCTGAAAAATCAGCAATAAGCAACGCGGATATGATTCCTGAAATCATGCAAGTCGACGAATCCATCTTACTCGCAGAGAAGTCCAAACCGATGATAAGAACCCGTAAAGTCAACCCTGAAAAACGAGTTCATGCTCAGATCAAGCAAACAATTGTAAAAAACCGTGGAAATGACGTGAAAGCTAACAGCGATGACTCAGATGTTGAGGAAATTCCTCGAAGCCAATTCTCGGACTTGAATTCGCACAGTAAGAAAATCAGCAAGAAGCGAGTCTAAATGACTATGGATTTCTCATGCAAAATGTTCTTTTCAATAATGTGAATTTTTTTTGGAGTTGTTAGTTTTAGTTGAGCATTTTTCCTACATTTGGCTTTGATGCCAAAGAAGCACTTGTAGTTAGACCTTGTATAAATCTTCTTCTATGTAAAAGTTTGTTAGTTCTCAGAAAACTGTACTTCTCTAGAGTTCTTTGTTTCGCAACTAAAGGAATTTGATACCAAAAAAATGTGTTTATTATTTTTATTGCTGAGAGTTAAGAAGAATTGATAATAATTAACTCACGATAAGATATCTTAACCATTGCCATACGAATCGGTCCTCGTTGATGGAGGAGCCGAGAGATTTACACTCGAATATACTGAGAAGAAATCACACAATTACATAAATACTATGTAATAGACCCTGAAATGTAGACATGTTTTTGACCAATATACAGAGGATAATATCGAATAATTGCATAAAAGACACTTTTTTGACTCTGAGCTAATTTTCAAACATTTTTCTAATTTTGAGTTGCGGCTGCGTTTTCGGCCTCGTCTGCAAATTCGAATGGCTCATCCATCGACATTTCACCATCATCCTCTTCATTTCCATCTTCATCTTCTAATTCTCCCTCCTCAGCCTCATTTCCACCAAGATTAGTTGCTTTTTCTTGATTGAGCAGCTCTGGTGTTTCAGCGGGCAATTTGTTAGCCTGCAATCCCTGTTCTTCCATCAGTTTTTGTTGAAGTTCCTGTTGCTGTTGAAATTGCTGTATATATGCCGCGAATTGCTGCTGCTGCAACAATAGCTGCTGTTGAATAAGTTGTTGCTGTTGTTGTTCGGTTAAATCCTCAGGATTCATATAAGTCGGTTGCTGTTGTTGCTGTGGTTGATGATACTGCTGTTGCTGTTGCTGTTGCAATTGAGGTTGAGGTTGCTGTTGCTGTTGAGGTTGATATTGTTGAGCAATGGTGTTGATTGTCTTATTTCCCATTGCATTCTCGTTTTCTTCCATTTCCTCATCTTCCTCTTCATCTATTCCCTCGTCTTCGTCATCAAACTCTTCATCTTCTTCATCAATCATATCCTCATCATCACCATTGCTCTGGGATTTCTGGTTCTGAGGTAATAAACCTGCCTGCTGGCCTATGACACCTTCCATTGAGCCCTTATTAAATAGTTCTTGAGCTTGAGCTGCAGCCATTTTTTGCATCATAGCATTCTTTATCATTTGCTCTCTCATCATGTTTAACTCCTGTTCCTGAGGCAGCAACGCATGAGCTTCTAATCTCATTTCGCTTCCTTGAGATTGAGCGGGCTGATTTTTCGGTTCCTCTTTGGATAACGTTTCTAAAGAATCTCCTTTTTGAATTTCAAACTTATTCTGCTCTGGCATAACAAAGGTCGATGGAACAGTAGACATCATCGGAACTTGCTGAGAACCGCCTGTGACAGGTTCTCTGCTTTTAATTGGCGTAGAATCTGCTTTATTGACAGACAGTGCTCTTTGATCAATGGACTTTGAAGAACGCTGAATCTTCTTACGAAGGATTTTGAATATCTTTTTCTTATTCCTGACCTTATTCTCGATTTTCTCTTCGATGTTCTTCTCGTTTGCGCTCATTAGAAGAGCAGTAACCACCTGCGAGACCTTTGCCTCTGGGGGCAATGCGAGGTTTTCGATGTTGCTTAAGTCGATTGCACCGTTGCTGTTATTAAGGATATCATTGATCTTTTTTAATAACTCTTTCTTCGACATATTGCTTCTGCTAGCAATAGCATCGAGACTATTATTGTTCTCTGCATGCCTCAAATTGAACCTATCGCTAATATAATCAAGTTTTGAGTTTCTATTGTCGTTAGAGGTCTCTTCTTGCTTGGTATCAACAAATTTTGCAATGTTCTCAGAATCCTTGAAAAATCAAATTAGCGGGATGAAAACTATCAACGAGGCTACCTTCTTTGAAATAAATCTTCCTTTGACACGCAAGCGGGTGTCTGCGACTCGTTTACGGCAATCATAAGAAATCTTTTTGGCCCAAATTCTTTTTTTGTTTTTGTATTTCTCAATTTTCAACGTGCGTTCGTACTTCATTCTTTCACGCCATTTCGAGTAATTTTCACCTCCTGGACCATACATAAGCGGATCTACATTCATTTTAGTTTTGTAATAGCGGCCTTATGTTTACCTTTTTTCTGCTGAAACAGCCAGCTATCAGAAGTTAAGCCTCGATTCATCATATCTAATTCATTAGATGAAGTTGCTGGGTTCTGAGTCATGGGATTCGAGTTTTGCTTCATGTAATTCAGCGATAATATCTTTGAATAATCTGACATCGACTCCTAAATATTAAAGAATTAAGCTTTCTATTCGTAATTGGAATCTCGTTACCTGTTTCTGCTGAGCCTCAGCCATCATTCTAGCATTTCCTGCTGCGCTTCCAGGAAGTCCAGCGTTCAAGCTGCTCTGCAAGGAAAATCCGCCTGCAGGATTAGTTCCAGAAGGAGCGTTTCCCTGCTGCGCATCTCTAGCACCCATGCGCTGGTCCATCGAACCCAGCATATCTTGGAGGTTATTTGCTCCAGAATTGAGCAAATACGGCAGGTATTTCTGAATATTCGCGTTGTCTAATTCCGATCCAGAGAAGCCTTTATTCAGATTACTCATATACTGATTCATTCCATCCTGTCTTGCTGCGGCGTTGGAGAAACTGTTTACTTTGTTCAGGCCTCCTGGTCCAAAACTATTCGAAGGGTTCATGCCTCCTGAGAGACCTTGGCCGTAATTACTTCCGGCTCCTCCCAATGAGCTTATTCTCCTGAAATCATTGCTGCTGAGTAAATTTTGTGCGTCGTTCATGCCTCGCCCGCTGAAATTACCGGTGGGTGGGAGATTATTCTCGATCTTCAAGTCCTATATATATATAACAGCATGATTAGAACACTGTATCAGAGAGGAAATGATATGTACAGGCATTGAGTTAGGGTTCAGGGCTTTATTTAGTTGTGCATGATTGAATTGACCTTGGGAAAACTGACCTGCACCAAGTTGTGCAGAGTTGAGTTGAGTCGGGTTTGAATTTTGGAGTTGGAGTTGATATAGGTCCTCGATTCCTGGCATCAGCATGCTCAAATTCTGGTCGCCAACGCCGTACAAATTATTGAGCAACATCGGATTCTGCATGTTTCCGAGCCCTCCAAGCTGGTTGGAAAGCGGAAGCCCTTGTAACAGTTTATTCGAACCTCCAAGCATACCGAACCCTCCCCTACAGATTTAGATGATATCACACGAGCCCAAAAAGCATAGGATTTACGCATTTAAGTCCTGTTTCAAAGCATATTCGTCGAGTCCGTTTAATAAGAGCTGATTTTCTATAATTACGACAAAAATTTAACACTCATGCTTTTTAAAAAAATTCAAAATTACCCAGCTCTCCTAAGTTAGCGCCATTCATGTAAGACTTGTCGCCGAAAAAGGGTTGAGTGCCTCCTTGCATCCATAACTCATTAGGATTTTGCTTCATTAGGCCTTCATAGAAACCTGCGCTTCCTGGATCAGCGCCTAGGTTTCCTAATGAGAAGTTATTTTGCAATAGGAAGTTGTTTGTGTTCGCGGCGTTAGGGTTATTGCCACCTAAATAAAGATTGGAAGCTTCAGTAGGGTTTCCGCCTGGAAAGCCGGCCTGAGGGTTTTGGGCACCGGCTCCAAAATTATTTGGGAAATAATTTAAATAATCTGCGCCGAAAGCGGGAAAGCCAGAGTTTCCGAAGCCTGCGTTCATAAGGAACTCAGCGCCAGTAGGATTGAGGTGCTTGTCTAAAAGGAAAGCATGAAAGTTATTGAAAATCAGATCCTTTTTGTCGGATTACCCTGTAAATAGTCTTGATTCATGTCCATTTCCTAGGATAATATGAGCATTGAGGGGAATAAAACGGTTTACCATCTTGGCATTAGGTTTGTGAGCAAGCAGCGCGTCCATTTTAGCTGAAGTTAGTCGATTAGAGGGGGTTTAAAGGAGATGAGAGGTACGTTGCCGCTGAGAATTGAATCCCGGGTTGTTTGGAAACTGTCCTTGAGCATTCGCAAAAGGGTCGAACCTTGGATTAGGCGGTTGGTTTGACATTGAGTGTATTGAATGCTAATTTAATGCTCAATAAGAAGGTAGTGGAGAGCGTGACTTACGGTTGAGTGGATGGTTCCGAGGGGTATAAATTATAAGCGATTTGAGAATTATAAAAATCGCAACGGGTATTATTTTTTAATTAATTCTAAGTCATAAGGGTAAATCTGGTCTGAATTTTCTGCAAAAAAGAACGATTTGGTAATTAAAGAGCTAAAGGACAGTAGAAGTGTTACAATCTACAGAAACCATTCATCGAAACATCTAAAAAATTCTACAATTTAGCAAACTGATCTTTAAGTTTACGAGTGATTTATCGCTCAAACGTGTCTTCCTGATCAACCTAGCTTCTTATTTCATTTTCTCTGCTAATTCTACGTAAAATTTCAATAAAACCGGTAATCCTCCTCATGTTCTTCATAGTCTATTAACATTAGAGCGATATAGTTTCTAAACCACTCGCTAAGCGCGTCAAATCTCAGAAAGAAAGAGTTCTAAAAAGGTGGTCTTCGGGACTTCGAATTATAAGAAACTTTTCCAACAGATTTCATCAGAAAAATGGAGCATTCACCCAAAATTAATTATTTAGCTAACCGTTGCACCCTCAAATCGGAGCAGTCCTGGTATTTATTTTGTACTCAAATTTACCTGCTTAAATCGGGGCACTTTTCAATTGCTTTTTAGCCAGTAATCTTTAGTCTTCAATTTCAAAGTATGATTACTCTGTTTTATCTCCTATTCATTTTTCACTCAAGTACCTCAATTCAGCACCTGTAGCTCAATACTCCTCAATTTCTATGGAGATAACAATTTTTATACAAAACCAATATAACTCCATTAACAGGAGAAAACAAACATCTAAAGATCTGCTAAAGATGACAGCAAAAAAACCAAAACCTCGCTTCCAGAGGCCTTGCTTATGCTCGGAAAATCTAAATAAACATAAAGTATCAACAAAGAAATAGTACAATAAATATCACAGAGAACGCTTAATAAATGAACTAATGCCCAAGCTCCGATTCGGATTAGTCAAACATTCTTGCAATGAAGGTCCTTCGATTCTTTTTCCCCTTAAGTGAGTCGGGTTGTTTGTACAGTTCCCTTGGAATTTCATAAAATTTCTTTCCCATATTTATCTCAAACTCACACTTGGATAAAAATTTGGCGATTGGCTTCGTTAAGTGTTCCTCTAACAGATAATCATCATGTGTCATGTTTTCCGGTAAGTTCATCCCACAAATCCCACCACAGTTGTTCATCAACTCAACTGTGTGCGAAAAAGGGATCAATCTATCCTTCTGCCCGTGAATAAAATACGTTGGAGAATAGACCTTCCTAATCGCATCGATATTTCTGAAGCGATCCGCCACCACCAGCGAGCCCACGGCGCCTGCAATCTCTCTCGCCACCGCTTTTATCGACGTGTACGGCGACATTAGAATCAAAGCGCCGACGTTTCTCCGCGAAGCGAGATGAGTAGCGGGGCCTGAGCCTATAGATCGGCCGAAGAGCAAAATATCATCAGGAGGGACTCCGATTTGATATTGCAAGTAATCAAACACGGTTTCAGCGTCTCGGAGGATTTTATCTGCGCTCGGCTCGCCGATGTAGAGCCCGTAGCCAGGGTACTCCATCGAAAGCACATTGACCTATATTGTTGAGCGGGAATAATTAATTACAATGGACTTAATCCTGATAATTACTCGAAGTTTTTCTCCTATTGTAGCAGCGAAGTCATAAGCCCAGCCAATGTCTTCAGCGTTTCCGTGGAAATATATAAGGATTTTGTCAGAGCCTCCGATATAAGGCAGATAGAGACATGGAATGAAGTCTGATTCTAGATAACAAATAGATTTAAGTTAATCGAGGGTGTGTGTGTGGGTAGTTTATATTACGCTCAGTTGTGCTTCTTGTATCGGGTTGTAAGATTGATTGAGAGTGTTTTTTGTTGGGACCAAGTTGCGTAGATGATGATTTTATTTTGAGGTCCACTAATAAAGCGTTGAGACCGCCGATTTGAGTGGAATTGCGAGGGATCCAGATGACGTTTTCGGTTGAGCGGTATTGGAATGAGGATTCTGGAGCAGGAAAGATGATGTCGTTCAGAATCATGTGATTGAAACTAGATGTGACTGATTATTTCAAAATTTCGTTATATATAATTTAAAGCGTTTTTGACCATTACAGTTGGTCCTTTCTAGTGCAGACTAGTAAATTGAAGTCTAGAATACTTAATCTGAGTACACCTGAGTAGCTCATTGCTTAATTCTTCTATGATCTATTGCATTTCTGCAATTCGATTCGTATTACTCACTCTTAGTATCTCAATCAATACTCAGCTAATTGTTAATTATTTCACAACTATTTTGGTACTATTGTTAATTAATATCTGGTTTTATGTGCTCTGGAGGCCCATTTTCTATATTTTGCATGCGAAGCCATGCAGCATGATTTATACATATGTGATTTTATTCGATTTAGTTAGAAGCAATCTTCTCTAAATTAATATTTCAATTGGTAAGATAATCTACATGAGAAAATGTTTAAGTATATTGACCTGACCTTATTGATTTTACCGATAGCAGGAATTTTCAGATTACCATCACCTCATTCGAGAATAGCATCGCAAACAAACAAAAAAATTTCATCGATTTTCTACAGTGGTTGACGCTTCCACTCAATGTAATGGACTCAAAAATATGCAGAAACAGATATTATCATCTATCATTTGATGTGATTCCGTTAGAAATTGCACTTAACTGAATTTTCTTATTTATTATATTTTATGCGTTTGATTTTTTTTTATCAACGCACGTTAGAGATATAAAAACCCCGGAATAAACCCACCTTCTCTTATTTCGTAAAACTCGTAAAATATCTTAATTCATACAGAACAGCAAGAGGCGACCACAAGCAACGTAAAAAAAAAAAACTCACCTTCTTTCCTTACAACTCCCTAGTGTCGGAGTTCAGAAGCCAATTTGAACCAGGCGGATATCAATTTTCTTAAGAATCTCTAACTGAAGATTCTATTTCGAACATTAATTGAAAGTTAGTTGTTAGAAATTCCGCCTTTATATAGAAAACTTAATTTGGAACTCCTCAATAAATCCAAAGATAAATTTTCGTTATTTCATATCTCGAAAGATTACACACAATTAGTCAATCTTCCGAATGATTTCAGTAGCTGCCTGCTATGTTATTATCTACGCCTGCGCAATAGTTGGTCTAATCTATGCGTTTACCAACTATGCCCGCGTCAAAAAGGTCTCATTGAAGCAACACACTGATTTCGAAATGGCTGTTCCTTACTCCAGAGCTGAAAACCAAGAAGAAATCGCGCTGGACAGAGAAAAAATCTTGCTTATGCTCGAAATCGGAGAGGCTATCTCAACAGTACTTTTATCTCATAACCCTTTTCTCTAATTGATAAATGCGTTATAGGGTGCCAACACATTCTTACGCCAAGAATATAAATACATCAGTTTCTATTGCATTTTCTTCTCCTTCGTTGTCTGGGTAAAATCATCCTTGTTTCCACTGATTCTAACGTTCACATGGATAGCTCGCATCGGACAATCTCGGTGTTCCTTTCTCTACCATCGCTTTTATCGTTGGAGGCATCACCTCGCTTATCTCAGGCTATATTGGCATGAGAATCGCGGTTATCTCTAATTACAGAACAACTTATGAAGCCAGACGAGACCTCGCTCCTGCCTTCAAGGTCGCTTTCAGAGCCGGATGCGTCATGGGATTTGCGCTGAGTTCTCTCGCTCTGCTCGTTTTGATCACCCTTATCGCCGTCTATAGACAATTCACTGACCTCTCCGTCGAAGAAATCCACACGGCTGAAATGTACGAGCAAATCGCTGGCTACGGACTCGGAGGCTCAACCATCGCTCTGTTCAGTCGTGTTGGAGGCGGTATCTACACCAAAGCGGCTGATGTTGGTGCTGACCTCGTCGGAAAGGTCGAGAACGGTCTTGCTGAAGATTCACCAAAGAACCCTGCCACTATCGCTGATAATGTTGGAGACAACGTTGGTGATATCGCTGGTATGGGCGCCGATTTGTTCGGATCATTCGCCGAGTCTTCTTCAGCTGCGCTGGTCGTATTGGCTGAGGACACAGCCTTTAGAAAAGCTGCTGCAGAAGCCTTGTCTATTGAAGTTCAAGACACTTTTCTGTATTTCCCAATTGTACTCTCAGCTTTCGGTATCATCTGCTGCTTGATCTGCTCCCTTGCCGCGACCGATATCATGGCAGTGGATCATCCTGAGAAAATCGAAAACACACTCAAATGGCAGTTGATTCTCTCGACTGTGCTTCTCCTTGGAGGAATTTACATCGCTTGCTATTTGACTCTCGATTTCGATGCGGATTTCCTCGGAAAAGTGAAGCTCAATTCTCTCTATGAGCTCAACGCGTTCAACGCCTGGATCTGCGCTGCTGCAGGTCTCATCGCAGGTTTTATCATCGGTTACGTCACCGAATATTACACTTCCAAAGCCTATGAGCCTGTGAAGGAAGTCGCTAGATCCTGCGAGACTGGCGCTGCCACCAACATCATCTACGGCCTCGCTTTGGGCTACAAATCAACGATTGTCCCAATTTTCGCCTTGGCTATTGCTTCATTCATTTCTCACACTGTCCTCGGATTGCTCGGAGTGGCTCTTGCAGCTTTAGGCATGCTCTCGAACCTCGCGATCAGCTTGGCGATTGACGCCTATGGACCAATTTCTGACAACGCCGGTGGTATTGCTGAGATGTCTCATCTCGGAGAAGCTGTCAGAGAGCGCACAGATGCCTTAGACGCCGCTGGTAACACTACCGCTGCTATCGGTAAAGGCTTCGCCATTGGATCCGCTGCGTTAGTTTCTCTCGCTCTCTACGGAGCCTTTATTACAAGAGTTGGAACAAACCCAACCAACAACCCTAACATCATCACGGTCACAAGACAGGACATCTACGTCGCTGACGCTATGGTGTTTTCTGGCCTGCTCATTGGTGCTATGCTTCCTTATGCTTTCTCTGCCCTCACTATGAAATCCGTTGGAAGAGCTGCCCTTGAAATGGTACTTACTATTCTCCTTTTGTGACTCTAAACTGTTCCCTTAGGTCAAAGAAGTCAGAAGACAACTGGCAGCAGACCCAAAAATTAAAACAGGAGAAAGCACCCCAGACTACGAGCGTTGCATCGCGATCTCGACTACATCTGCTCTCAAAGAAATGATTGCTCCAGGAGCTTTGGTAAATAACAAAACTTTTCCTATCAAATGTTCTAATGAAACTGTTTACAGGTCATTGGTACTCCAATTCTGACTGGTTTGGTCCTTGGTCCAAAGGCCATCGCTGGTATTCTTCCAGGAATCTTGATTTCTGGTGTCCAGATGGCTATTTCTTCATCCAACAGTGGTGGAGCCTGGGACAACGCAAAGAAATACATCGAAGCTGAACAGCTTGAGATCGATGGAGTTCGAATGAAGAAAGGCTCGAAGCCTCATAAGGCCGCAGTTGTCGGAGACACTGTCGGTGATCCATTGAAAGATACCAGTGGACCTTCACTGAATATTCTCATTAAGCTATCAGCAATTTTATCGCTGGTCTTTGCCGCTTTCTTCCAGAGAACTGGCTACCTTGTCTGCTATGTTGATGTTGATAGAAATATATTGCCTAGATGCCAGGCTCAATAAGGAAAATTTCGAATGAATAAAGCAATAAATATCATTTGTTGCTTCATGATTTTTCTGTGCGGAATTTTGCATAAATAGAAAAACTTTTTCAACTGAAATGACAAACAATCAACCAATTAAATCATTAAGACTAAGAGGCTAAAATAAGCTAAACTAAATTGTAAACTTCAGTCAATTGTCCAGCCTCGCTGGAAATAATTCAAGATACAGCTGTGAATTATATTAGAAACATCAAAACGATCCGCTATGTAGATAGACTAAAACGAAAGAAAATGAGGAGCCTTAAATATAAATACTTGCGATGAAGCTCGAATATCTAATACGCTAGCCGGTTGGAACTATGCTCGGTCGTTCTTAGACGTTGCGAAGTGTCATAGGAGCTTGGCCGTTTACTATCACTCAAAAAATTCATCTCTGCCTTCAGATTCTTGATTTCTGCCAGCAATTCGCTATAGACTTTGGACCATTCTTTTTTTTGGGCCGCTTGCTTATCGATCATTGTTTTCAGCTTCTCTGTCTGGGTCCTGTTGACTTCTTGCAGCTCCACTTCTTTCTCCTTCAACTGCCGGGTCAGTAGTTTTATTTGTTCTTCAAGCCTAGCGCTTCTCTGGATTTCGGCCTCGTACTTCATTAATTTTTGACTAATTTCGCTTATCTGCTTTTTATAGTCGTTTTCGCTTGGAGTCTCTCCTCGGAGCTGCGCTTCCAAGGCAGCAATTTTATTTTTATACATTCTCTCCATTTTTCTGAGAGGCTCATCATCAGGACTCGCATGCTGGTCACGAAGTTCGCAGTTTTCTTTCGATAAAGCGCGGATTTCATCTCTCAATTCCTTAACCGCTAGTTCATTCTTCTGTTTCGTCATTTCATAGAGTCTCCTGTAGTCATTGACCTTGGTAAGCAGCTCTTGATGCTCGTGAGGCCCTTGAGCTATGCTCGGTTCATCGGCCTTAGCCTTCTGGAAGGTTTGGCCCATCCAATGCCAGCTCTTATACTTATCTTCATTGCCTACGATCTGCTTCAGAGCCTTCAAGCTCGTTATGCGCGATTTTTGATGGTTTTCTTGTTCTCCAGGTTCTTTATTCACTGAAAGCCTCGAACCAATATATGAATTACTCTCGAATTCACTTATCCTTGGTTTGCTTGCGCTATTCTCAGTTTTGCGGTTGAATTTCTCAGTGATCTCGCTCAACTCCGCCTTTTCGATCTCAATCTGCTTTTTTAAGCTCTGAAGCGTTTTCTCCTGGCATTCAATCGATTTTTGAAGGCCTCCGATTTTGGAAAAGATCTTAGACTCTTGAGTACTCGTGTTATAGTTCACAGAGGGCGTCTCATATTCAAATCCTCCGTGAGTTGTCCTCACGGCAAAATCATCTTCCGAATGCTCATGAGTTGCTTTTGACCCTCTGACTGCAGATTTCGATCTCAGCTCTCTCGGCTGTAATTCAATTCAATAGTTTGTTATCGCTGGCCATCCAACTCAGATGCTCCATGCACGCT
>ENA-UOTZ01001030-UOTZ01001030.1-compost-metagenome-genome-assembly--contig:-NODE-1030-length-21142-cov-16.200522_pt1 | contig 21142 bp, 14 predicted proteins | sample MGYA00238144_ERZ746983 | MGnify/ENA primary metagenome ERZ746983 (study PRJEB28759, sample SAMN06268863) | compost metagenome | isolation source: single cell | place: USA: California, Emeryville, Joint... | reverse complement strand
TTTATTAAAATTGTATCACTGTCTTTGTGTACTGAATCACTAAAATATTCTTTAGCGTTACAAACATAGTTTTTATAAGTTCAATCTAAACGAATTTGTTCTTTCTCTGTCACTATTACTGCTTTGAGACAGAGCAGATAAGTCTCTCTAATCGTTTCATTAAACCTTTTTTTCTTTCTTTCTCGCTCTCCCTTTCCTTGATTATTGATGCCGAAGGCAATTCTGAGACTTTGCTTTGGAGCATTTCAGTTGAGTTGCATCATCCAATGCTGGTAGCTCTTGTTGTTGATTCGATTCGCATAACTAAAAAATAAAATCTTGGTTTTTTTGTTAATATAATATTAACATTAGGCTTAAAATATTAAATTTTCCAATTTATCGCACCATTTCTCTTTCATTAAAGAATTTGGTTACAAAGAAACTATTGAAATAGCTTGAAAAGATAATCTCATCCGAAAACAGAGAGGATGAGTCCATAGAAACAACAAAAAGCATTCAAAAACTTTGGAATTTCACATGAAAATTAATCATAGGGCAAAATGGACAACAATGTATCACAAGTTAATTGAGAGCAAACTGTGAGGGTCCACTCAACAATCCTTTAACGCTTGTATTATGAACGTCTGACTTTCCATTGTCTACTGATATATCAACGCTGATTGTAGGACTCTTCCCTGGCGAAAGAGTAGGACTATCTCCGATTTGTACTACCTCTCTAAACAGTCGATTAGAATCTCTAAAATTCTGGGAATCTAACTCTGCTTTTTGCCTTCCAATCTTCTCTTTTTTTGAATCAGCTTCTTCATCTCATTTCTTTCGGTAATATCTAAATATAACTTAGAAACAGAATATTACAATGACAGTTCTTACTTTTCCATCGTGTCAAAGCTGAATCAAGTATCGGCCTGTAAAATGATGAAGCTCACGGCTGGTGATTAGCGATTACCTTGGAAAATCTCCGTGAATATTGTAATCTTCCATTGAACTGAGCACAAGGAAAAATAAAAGATAAACCACGAAGCTCCCAACAAGAATGAAAATGCTCAGGAAATGGAAGGTATTGCTAAACATAATATTCACAATTAAAATAATAGCTATAAGACTCATTTATACAAAGCCGCATTAATGACCAAAACCAGAAGTAATCCGCTACTTCCACTTGATTCTACTCGTAACGGCACATTTTGTCGATAAAATATAGGCCCAAATCTTCCGCATCATCAAACTCGATTCCTTTGCTTGAAGCGCAGAACACCTATCCATCTGCACCCTGATCGTGAGATAGCAATCGGACACCAAGACACAGACTTATGCGACAATAGTATTTCAACTGCGAAGTATAATGTCATCAATTTTCTGCCAAAAAATCTGTTTCTTCAATTCTCAAAACTTGTAAACACTTATTTTTTGATAAGACCATCTCAAACAACTTAGTTTCAATAACATGCTTTAGGTTGTGGGTTTATTGCAGCTTGTTCCGGACATTTCTACGTCTGATAGAGCACCGTTTATTTTCATGCCTTTGGTGTTCGTAGTACTTGTGAGCGCAGTCAAGGATCTCATGGAGGATTTGAAAAGGCATTATTCTCGTCTTGGTAGGAGTCAGAAAGTGATAAAAATGAACCGAATGAGCCTATGCGCTTAAGTAAAATAAAATGCGATATATTAAATTGATTAAAATGAGTAATTTGCTTCACATTAGAGACGAAAGGAAAACGAGATCGAAAAATATCTTTGTCGCTGAAATAATCCAAAGTTAGCGTCTATCATCAATTCTGAATATTTTATTGAAATTTGAACAGAAAACTCAGTGTATAATGATTCAAATGATTTTCCTAATGTTCTCTTTGTGCTCTGAATAGTCCATTATAAAAAACGAAACTTTAGGTCAATTTAAGTTTGGCACAAGAAAAAGTAATGTGACTATAATTTTGGCTTTGTTCAAAGCGATTTCATCAACCAGATGAGTAGAGAAAAGAACTATTGAATTCTGAAAAGGAAAAAATGAAAATAATGAAAGCTATTGTTTGCTATTGGATAGAAAAAGACGAGAGAATTTCCTGCAACTTTAAACACGATGGCAACTAAATGATAACGTCTATTGTGCAACTAACAACGTAAAATCTTGATCAGGTCCAATAATTGAGATTTATGATATATCCTTAGTCATCATTGTGAATTCAAGTGGTGATTTAAGAAAATTCAAATGGGAAAAATCCAAATCATCTATCAAATCGCCATCAAAGCTTTGGCTCAAGGTTGGCTGAAAATGATAAAATTACAGCTGAATTTTATACATTGTTAGATTTCAACATCTATGGGCTCAACACAATCTCAGATTCTACTAGTTTTGAAGTCTTTTCTTGATTCAATTTTCCAGGGCACACCAACCAGCCTACTCTAACATTTTCTCCAAACAAACGCTTTTTTAGTTTTTGAAACACACATGAGATTCATTCTCCACTTATCTTGAACTTATTTCGAAACCAACTCTAATAGTGAGTATGAAAAATTCGTTCTTTATGTTACAAAAAAAACTTGTTCTGAGTTAGAACTTTACAGCTGTTTTCAAGATTAGCAATTTGCGTGTATAAAAGGCACTTTTCGAGGTCTTATTTGTATAAAAATATTAATTTCAATCTGAAAAAAAAGATATACGTGTACTTGAAGAAATCAACACAGGGCTGAAAATGACCATCGTTTAAAGGACCGAGCACACCTCACAGGTAAATCTCGATTCAAGTCTATGAGTCTATACTAAGCCAAACATTGTCCTGGTGATGAGTATAACCCAGGATATTTTGAAAATTAATGAAAACATCCAATTATCACTCCTGAAGTCAGAGTTTCGCTTTATTTATCTATTCTTCCTTTCTCTTCCAGACCGTCTGACCTTATTATGATAGGACGCAAACCAAAGACAGAGAGACTCTTAACAAAGATAAGATGATTGATATTACTCATTCAAGGTAAAATGTCTTTGTCATATATATACTCCGCCACTCTTCTGAGTAAATCAGAGAGTGCGATGATGAAATATGCGATCGCCTGTTGAATACAAGATGAAAAGATCGCTGCCTTCCGACTGATTTTCTTTCTTTTTCCGATCATCTTGAAAACTCCAAATGCTAACTCCTGCTTGAATAGAAGATCATGCTGGCGAAAAGAGAACCCTCAAGAGTTTGCTAGATCTTTTCTGAGCTCGTCTCGAAAGATTTTTCTCAAGGTCAGAGAGAGATAGAGAATGAAAGGTACTTACATTTGTTGTCCTTTTTTTGAAATCTATACGGATAATATCGAAGGGTGCCAATGATCTCTATTCTACTGGCATCTTCAAAAGTTATCCAAAATCGAATGTAACATGGGTGACTTGAGATCTTTTCGATAGGCCTTTGGTCAATCATGTCTACTACATTTCATTTTTCTTATACTGTCCTGTGTTGAGACGAAATACTAATTTTTCCTTTAGAAAGAATTTCTTTGATCTCTTCTCAAGTACAATCAAGTGCAGATGAAGAAAAAAAAGATTACGTTATGAGAAGGTAATTTGCTTTAACAAGATATCTTCTATGTTTTGAAACGAATGATGACTACTTATCCGCGCTAATGATCATAAATGATTATTGGAATTGGTCTGACTTTCCGATTTATTTCTCATTCTCATACCTTCCTTGCTAATACCTAACAGTAATATTTAGGCACGTTGTCAGGAGAAGCCAAAATATTTGAAGCGACTAAAAATACGATCCATATTTCTTTTCCACCTACGTTTTTTTATTATATCATCTATGAATTCATATTTCAACAATGATACAATGATAGACAGAAAAATATCTTTCTCTATTCAAATCCCAAATACCAAAAAAGTTACAATTGTCTTTAGCATAAGGATATATATTTCATTTATCTGATTTGAATTGAGATTAATGTAATAGAAACAACTATTTTCTGATTCATCTTTAGCTAATTGCTTTCTCAATGAAAGGTCACAAGTTACAGTCATATTTCCAATAAAGAGGAAAAGTTATGATATTCCATCTCAATATTCTAAAATACTTCGTCTGCTCGCCTGTTGCTATAGATATTTCAGAATGGCTTTCTTTCTTTTCAATTTGTACATTGGAAGTGCAATTATCTGTGACTATTTCTCCATTCCGAAAAGATAAGTGTGTTTATGGAACGGACGTTAGCATAAGGTCCCTTAGCTCAGTCGGTTAGAGCGCCGTGCTAATAACGCGGAGGTCATGAGTTCGACCCTCATAGGGACCATTTTTTATTTGTTATTTTTTTTATCATATTGCAACACAGATCTATTAAATTATGAAAGCAAATTAGCTTAAGATTACCAATTAGATTTAGAAGAGTTTTTATAGATCTCAACCCAGAGCCCTGATGCAGGATACTTTGAAGCCAAATGAGAAGTTAATAAATAATAGATAGAAGAGAATTCATTTGTTCCCAACAAAAGAACAACGGTATTTTAGGAGACGATTTTTCCCGTTTCACTTTATGATAATCGCTTGATCATTTACTGAGAATCATGCGAGAGAAGAGCAATTGAAGAGGAAACGGAAAAAAAGAGCTACAATATTAAATCAGTAATTATTTATATAAATAAAAAAAGCTTTGAGGTGTAAACGATTTCTGTGCTTAGGAATCGTCTTACAGCAACTATATCAGATTATGTTTTCAGTATATTATTATTCTATTATTCTATCGTCCAATAATCATATCAAGTAATATAATACTCCCTCTCTCTCTTCTCAAATATGGACACCTCTTGGAAAGACAGAAGTTTCAAAGTTTGATTCTGGCCTGACTGTGAACACCTGTGGTATTGTTTTTCTTATGGTTCTTTTTCTTGTTCTTGGGCTTTTTCTTCAATTCAACTAGAATTGAGTTGAATAAATTTATACTATAGCAGCGGAGACCTACCTGAAGTGATACATGAGAAGTAAGTATCATATTCAGAGTCTTCGTTATTGTAATAATAGTTTTCATCTCCCTCCTCATAATATTCTTCTTCATTTTGATCATAATAATGATCTCGAGTCTTCTCGTCGCTTTGCTTTATCGTCTCTGATTTCAAGAGATTCATTCCCTTGTAATTCCCACTCCCAATGTCTCTTAGGCATAGATCTATACGATATACATCTGCGAGGCAGCTCTTTGGGCAGATTTTTCCGATATCTGCCAGAACCTTCAGCTTTTGAGTAATCTCGAACTCTATTAGCTCAAGAGCATCCCAGGCACTGTGAATTTAAAGAGTACTCAGATAAGATGTCATGTGGCTGAATTTACTTGTTATATCTGCTTAATTTGAAATCTTTTTTCAGCAGAAATTTCGTATCATTCAGCTTCATTTGAAGAATGAGGAACTGAGTCGCGAAATAATTATGGTCTAAACACTCAAATTCTAAAGGATTTGTGTTAGATTCAGTCACATTATAATATAATCTTTACGTTCTTCAGAAGAATCTACGGTCTGGACTTGAGAGTGATTTTTCTTTAAGCTCAGAGACTTGAGCTCTTGGTTGCAGACTGGGCATTTCAACCGGATGTCCGTCCATTTGTCGATGCAAGTCTTGCTGGACAAATGTTCAAATCCCTGTTAGTTTGTGTGAAAAAGAGTTAAGTTTTACCAGAAGGTGTGTCTACACTCTTCAAGAATTGCCTTCGCTTCCTTGATCGAGTCAAGGCAGATGGCGCAGACTTCCTGTGAAGCGTCCATTTTTGTGTCTCTTGTGGTCTTTAAATTTTATTGGTGTTATAATTTTTGAAACAAGTTTCGACTTTTGTCCGCTTTAAATACTCTTAGCTACCAATCAAATTGAAAGATTTTAAGAATTTGGATTAGTTGATCGCACGAATTCAACCAAAACAAAGGCCCCCACCACCTACTAGTCCCCCACCAGCTAAGCTCGCGAAGGTGAGAGATGTAAAACATTTAACCAGGATGCAGTCGAGGAAAAAAAGAGACAACGGTCGGCTAGCCTTCTCACAAAAAACAGAAACAATCTAAACGAGAATAAATTTTTTCAATGAAACTCAAAATGACTAGATTATGATCACATCGCACTGAGAGAATCAATAAAACATGATTGCTAGATACTTAAGTGAACTCAAGTTCGACTGCTCTGAATCTTGATGACTGATTTGCTCAAACAAATAATTGGAATTTTAAATTTGGCTGCTGCGAGGAGCTGATGTCGATGCTCGAAAGAATTGAATTTGTGATAAAACTTCAAACTCAAATGTGGCAATGAAGTTTCATGAAGGTGGAATTATCTCTCACTCGGTTCGCAGGGAACGATATGGATTGAACGAGGGAGTGATTGTCACTTCAAATACGCTCGTCTTATTAGTGTTGAATCTCTCACTTTATATAAGTGTGGAGTAAAGACAACACTATCCAGTGACTCGAGAAATTGAACATGAGGAAGCCTTCTCGACTCTAAGAGCTGCTCATTACAAACTCAGGTCAATTGCACAATAAATTAATTAATATTATAAAAAGTTGCTATTGCTACTGCTAAATAAACTCTCCAAAAAAATACATTTGACATCTTAATTCACATTTTTCACAATCTTGATGCTGCTGAGTTTCATCATTACTCCTCTACTCTGAAATAGTATCATCTCTCAATTCGCTTGTTCATCCAATCAATGTTTCTCAATAGAATTTGTTAAGTTCTCCACGTGTCAAAAAGATATATGATTTCGAGAAGTGATTAAAGTTAATTCATTAAGACAAGAGTAACTATAAGCTCACTAGCGCATCTCAAGAGACCCTTGTTTGAAGTAATTTTATCTAGCTACGTATTATTCCACAACCAGAACTCTAAAAAATTAGCCAATAGCGTTCATCTCGAAAAATTCATAGGTTTAGTAACAAAAAGATTCAGGATGCATTGAAATAAATCAAAGAGCTTTAAAATATTTACTCAAAAAGAATAAAAGATGGTAGAAGCGAAGAACGACCTGATTTCCGTCAAGATTGTCGTAGTAGGAGACGGTAATGTTGGAAAAACTAGCATGCTCATGAGGTAACTACCATCCTAGCTCCTAACCCCTTCATTTTTCCTCTTGCTACTTAAATCTAATACGTTTTTTTCCGGAAAATTAGTTACACCACCGATAACTTCCCTAAAGACTACACTCCTACCGTCTTCGACAATTACAGCGCGAAAGTTAAGGTTGACACAAAGACAATTATGCTTGGTTTGTGGTAATTAGAAAATTCATTAGCGTATCATCCTAACTTAACGCTCGCTAAAGGGATACTGCCGGACAAGAGGAATATCATCTGCTGAGACCTCTAAGTTATTCTCAATGCGATCTCTTCATTATTACTTACTCAGTCGTGCAACCACAATCTTTTGACAATGCTCTGAAAAAAGTAAAATAACGTGTAGAGGTGCCTATGACTTAACGGTTGGTTGTTAGTGGTATCCAGAACTTCAAACGCATGCTCCGAAAGTGAAAAAATTGTTTGTGGGAAATAAAATCGATCTCAGAGACAGCCTTGAGAATCAAAAAATTCAAAATCCAAAAGACAAGCCTATTGCTTACGAAGTGGTAAGTTGATTTTTTTGAATGTTTCATCTATATTTAGGGTACTGAGGCTTCTTGCCTCAGTGATATGTTCCTTTCTCGATTAAATTAATATCATTTCTAACTCGAAATAACATAGGCGTCTCAATTGATTGAACAAAAAGGTTGCAAGCTCATGGAATGCTCAGCATTAACAAAAGATGGACTGAAGGAGGTTTTTGATGAAGCGATTAAGACGGTGTTGAAACAAAAGCTTGAGAGGCCAGCCCCTCGCAAGCCTAGAGGAATCTGCACTTTGATCTAAGAATTCATTTTTATTTTTTCGCTGCGATGAAGGCAACAAATGAAAACAGCTTGGGTATGAATGGAAATCATGTAATCAAGCATCAAGTTTCATAATTTTGGTTTGAATTGTAATTTCACATAACGTTAATTGTCTTTCGAACCATAATTGCCAAATTACACTGTTATCGTTGAAGAAAGTAAGAGCCGCAAGCTGCCAAAGAGCTAATTCCCTACTCTGTTTGGGATCAATAACAGAGCAAGAGAGAGAGAAGAGAATATTTCTGTAGTCAGTTATAAAATCCTTAATTATTTCTTTTCAGGTGTAATCACAGGCAAAATAAACTTGCACATGGTTTTAGTCAGTCCAGCTGTTTTATCATTGCTTCAACGTAGTTTTGGAAAGTTTTTTTTGTTGGGAAAATGACTATCAAAAGAAATATGTGAAGGATAAAAAGAATGAAATCTGTTGCACAATTTAATCAATATCCAGAAGAGGATATAGATTGAGCGGAGTTCAAATAAAATTAAGTGTTGCATAAAACAGCAATAATCACAATTTCTAACATGTTATAAAGTAGCGAAAAGATGCAATACGCACAATATACCCGTCAAAAATCACCTCAGCACTATTACCCTCGAAATGGCAGCAAAACTAAGAGAATGAAGAGAAGCAAAAGCAAAGACCTCATAAGAAAATCTCAAGTTTTCAGTACTAATCTCCTAAAGGCCTTGCAACAGGAAGCGGAATCGGATTTGAAAAACGGTCTAATTGATGATGCTTTAGAAAAACTCACTACATGCATTGAGGAATATTATATCGCAGTCGATGAGGACCCAAAACATATTGGTTTTTCTGATTACTTTTCGAAAACGCTGAAAATGCTGAACGAAAATGCGCTACGATTATTGAAGGAGAGCAAATTGGAAGAATCTCTGCTCGTCTTGACCAGATGCAGAGAATTTATAGATGGACGGAGGTACGGGGAGAATCTTCCGATGAGCAGCTTGAATTATAACCATATGGCATGCTGGTATCGAAGGGATGGGAAGTTACTTGTCGCATTAAAGTATTTGGAAAAAGCTATGGAAGCTTTAGCAGGAACTGAAGAGCATGAGTACTTTGGAATGACGCATCTCAATCTCTGTGCGATATATTCTCAGATGGGCGAGTAAGATGGACTCAGTATTCTATTGTTTACCAGAATTTGCTTTTGTAGTCATAAAAGAGCCCTTGAATATGCAAAGAAAGCTGTGAATAACTGCTCCTTTGACCATATTAAACACGCTGTTGTGAGTGGATCAGACTCTTATGCTCAAGTGAAACACAAAAAAGTAATTTATGAGCATATTAGTTCGCTTATATAAAATCAACGGTGTTCTTTTTACAACTAGGTGATGCTGGCTATCTCGTACCACAACCTCGGGATAGAAGAAGACCATTGCGGCAATTATGAAAATTCAAAGAACGCATTTGCAAAAGCTTATGAAATAATCCAAAAAGAAAATGGGCCTGATGATCCTATATCGAAAAAATTCTATGCGGTGTACGCAGAGTCAAAAATAGTAAGAATATGCCATTTCGATCAGTTATTCATGGCGTTTTTGTGCTGAATAGAAAGTCTTGAATGCTGGTGTACTTCCCACGACCTCTAGAGGTGACAATGAGCAGCTAAGTATTTCTCTTATGGATGATCTCATTCGCTTACATTATATTATTTGATTAAGACGATCGCTCTATGACCCTAAAGCCGTCTGCATCAGCTTCTCAGTTATCAAGAAGAAGTTCACGACCTGGAAGCGCTATCATGCCTGAACGAAAAAAATCGATGATTATCATAAAGTCAAAGACTGATCTTGAGTAAACTTTTGTGCTTAGCGTTCAATGATTAAATTTGAATCGCGTTTTTCCCCAAAAAGCTCTAGTGCTAGGACTCTCAATAAAGTTCCTTCAAACCAAAACTTACAGCTTCCCAGAGAAACTACCACTGCTGAAGATAAGCAGACTAACTCTCTTGCATCGAGCCCCAAATCTCAGTAAATATCCAGAAAAATTAAGCAAACATATTTATTTTCTCAGTCAAAACGGGGAGATTGAAGAAAAGATCACAGTTGATTTCGGTCCAATCGTTGAGTAATCCACCTCCCACTCTTTATCAAAGGATTAATATATTACGTAAACAGTCCTGTTGTTGAACCAAAAACGAATCGGATCACTTTCCTCAAAACACTGCATTTTTACAACAATAACAAAAGAAGAACACTCATTTTGAGTAATCGCTCGGACCGCGTGGTATATGCTGCATCCTTGCGTTGCAAACTAATAATGATTTCTATTCTGTTGTCAGAAAGTGCCAACGAAAGAAGATACGGCTGCTATTAAGATACAAAAACGAATTAGGGGAATCCTGATGCGAACAAAATACAAGAAACTACTCAAAGTACGAAAGTACGTTTACGTATACAGGGCGATTGAAGGATATACACTTGTACCTGGTGATACTCTCGAAAAACATCAATTTGAGACTTTTGTTTGGTTGGATCTGCTCACCGAGAAGATCACCTTCAACCTGTTTTCAGTCTCGAAACGAAAGTTCAAACTCAAAGGGGTTTTGAAGTTTGAAGTCGAACAAACTGACAATTTCGACCTGCTCAAAGACCGTGCAAGAGCGTTTTCAAAAGCTCATTTGCAAAAACTAGCAATCGAAAATAATACGGTTGTTTTTGGAGAAGGTAATGCAGCAGTTTTGGAATATGATCTCTTATCTCATTATTCAAAGTTTCTCCTGAAGAAATCGCAGCATTTATTGAATATCAGCCTCCTGCGATAGAGGAAGTACTTTCTACTGAAGAAGAAAAGGTCCACGAGCCAGAGCAAAAACAATACGACATCCCTTCAGTAGTCAAGATACAAAAATGTATCAGAGGGCATCTAGCACGAAAAAAATATTTCTATTACGCTGGGACTTTTTGGGAGACGATTTTTTCAAAGAATTTTAGATTCAATGAAAGACTCATCAATTTCAAGGTGCTCCAGCAAATGCCATCAAGGGGAAAAGCAGAAAAATCGAACACTCCTGTCTATATCATATATGGGATGGATCTAACTGTTCGAATAGAGTTCGATTCCATTCCTTTCCCTTGTCGAGCAGTTAATCCGAAAAGAGTGACTCTCCAAAGGCTGCAAGAAATGTTGACAATTGATATTTACAGCCACACTTTGGAACTGCTTCCTGAATACGTAGTCAAGCCAGTACCTGATAAAGCTTCAATTCTTGAACCGAATTTGAAGAAGACCTCTGAAAATGTAATATTAATTCTCTGACTGCTGGCTCTAATTTCGAAATAATACAGGAATTGTCAAGATCGGAGACGCTCAAGTATATATCCAGAGAGCACCTTCATACAGATAATACAATGGTGGAGTCTGAATCGAAGAAGCAGCTGACAGGTTCAAATAGTAGTCTTGTACCTGAAGAGGATAAAGAAGAAGAAGCTAAAAAGAATCAAAAAATGATGAAGAGAAAGCATAGATTTGCCATTTTTGTGATGCGACAGGCGTTGTATTTTGGAGATTTGAAGACTACGATCATTGTGTTTTGGCTCCCTCAAACCGAAGAAGTACTCGTGGAACTGCATAGAAAAGGCTTAGAGGCTCATGAGCTGATTTTGAAGCTAAAAGATCTCAATCTCCACAGATTCCACAAGCGAGAGCTCTCCTTGGAATTTGATCTAAGATTTCTTCCTTACGTCTCTTATGAAGATGACTGTTTGGTGTTTAACAAAGGTGGCGAAGCCAAGCGTTCTTGCCCTATGAGTGCAGTCCAAAGAACCACTTAAGCGTGCATCTACTTCTTTCCTTCCTTTGAGAGTGGTGACATTAGAAACTTAACAAATTTAAATTGTGCATTGCCAAATCCCATATATCAAAGAAACTCAATCCTTTGAAGTGTTCCTTATTTTTTATTTAACAAATATATATATTCCTCGTTTTATTTGAAGCAAAATCACCTAAAGGAAGACGTATTGAGAGATTATGAAATGTCTTATTGATCTATTTCATTTGTTACAAGACAATTGCGAATTGAAAATTATTTTTATTATGATAACGATTTTGTAATGTCTTAAAATCTTTGCACACAAGATGTTTTGCTATTGTTCATTCCAATAGAAATTCAAGAAATTGTTATGGGAACCTAAAGAAATCATTAGCTTTCAGCGAATTGAAAGAAGATTTTCGTTCATGGTTTTTTTAAAGGGAGAAATTGTTAAGATAAAAACTTACACAGAGGTTATCATACAAGAACCACAAAAAATTTTGTGTAAAGGCGAATAAATAACGTTCGAAAAAAAGTTAATTTCTTACAGAATCTTATTGGAATTGGCTTGAAAAACATAGACTGAGTTCGCAGATTGATGAAAGGACCCGAGTACTGTAGTGCTTTTATTTCTAAAAAACGTCAGAGAAGATCCGATAGAAAGCAATCTGTGCTTAGATCTTATAGGACTAATCTGCGTGAGAGATTTTTCGTTCACAAGCACAAGAGATTCGAAATTTGCTATTGACTTTGTTCCCACTTGATTGTTTTCAGCAAACTTGGATAATTTATTTGGTTGCGAATTCCTTCGGCTTAATAGCTCGCTAAAAGTTGTTACCGATTGAGAGGACTGTGCGTTTTTACAAGTATTTACCTCCAGCTGATGTGGTATGTGCTGTGGGTATGACTGAAGTGGTTGGTTTGATTGATATGAAATAACGCGAGCTGACAGGAGCTCAGAAGGGATATTGCGAATCTTTTTGATATGCGTGGGTCGTTTAGGTTTTGCGTTCAGAGCCTGGTAAAATGATCTTGCCGTATGAGTGTGATTAGAGGTTTTGTAGGGAGTGCTGCTGCCGCTTTTTGGGCGTTTACTGGACCGTGAGGACAGCAATAAAGGTGAAATATCTTGAACTGAGAGCTTTCTTCTTCCTATCGCACAGTCGGATGGCGTAATAGACAATTCCATTTGTTCAGAGAGAATTTGGAAGGATAAAAGATGAATTATAAAGTTCAGGCTCGTGACTTTTTAAATCTTATATAATTGATTTAAAAGCCCGCATCACTGTTGATATGACTGCAATTTTATCTTAGGGCTTTCTCCGAATTAAATTTTTAATTTGTTTGGCTCAGAACGTAACAGAAATTTGTGAAGCTGTGGTTTTTCAATTTGGCTTATCATTACTTTCATTGTTCATGAAACTCTCTTATTTTTCAAGGACTAATATTTGTCGACAATTCAAGAAAAATGTAGTCGTGGGTGTTAAAATTACTGTAGTTACGGCAACCGTCGATCCCTTGATGGTGGAATGCTCCCGATAGGATAAGCGATACAAATTGTGATATATTTAGAGCAGAAGCGTCGGGCTTTTTGCTCAGATAAGAGATCTAATTTTTTTTAATTTTCTGAAATTAAGCTGCTTTATTCATAATCTGTGTCGTGGTGAAATCTTCCAAAGGTTCTCTTGCTAATTTCACCAGATTAGAGAAGCTTAATAGTATCATGCTGCTCAAAATTGGATAAAGCCATGGCCATCTGGAGCTCTCGATGAGTTGTTGAAATTAGGATCTAAGAATATGAATTTTGAAAATGAGATGTAAAGAATTGGATTAGACTCTCCTTTGATGTTGTTTGTGAGTTAGCGAGAAATAAAGACACTTTATGAATACAAATCCATTTCAGATGCAGCTTGATCCTCATAGATTCGAAAACCTAACGGATAGAATCACTAGTGCAAGGTTCTCTTGGATTGGTCTTCAGTAACTACATCCAATGCAACAAAGCAGATGGGATAAATCAATCAGTAACAAATCTCGGCTGGTCCGATAATTAGTGCTGTTGACAAAGTTATCGGTTATTTTGAATTATTTAGTCATGAAACAGACTTGAACATTATGCACAACTGAAAAATCGCTGTTCAGACTCATTAGTTCTTAGTTAGTTTGCATGATTTATAGTTGTGATAATTTCATTCAAGCCTCGATTTAGGCTATTTCCATGTTTGATGATATGGGTGTATTTGGTCGAGTATTTTTATTTCAATAGCTGGAAGAACAAAAAATTGCACATAATATCTCGCTCAATGGAGCACCCTGCATATCTTTTCTTGAGCAGCTAAAATAACGTTTAATACCTTTTATATTAAGCTTACATCTTCTTTAAAGACTAATTATTATTGTACTCATAAAACTTGAGCGATAAATTTTATTTCGAAAGATGTCAGGCAATGGAGGAACCAGGGACCGGTTCAAGAGTGATCACGCCATCGAAATTTCTATCTTTAACAGACCACAAGTAAGAGCACCAAAAGCTGACGATATCGTTTCAGTAAGCAACATATCAAAAACACTTTTCTTACGCAAAATACAGCGAGCAATCGAGATCTTGAAAGTACCTTCACGCTCACGAACTGCCACTCAGATTGAAACTCTCAAATCAGCTCTCCACATAAAATTTTTCGCTAATCTACGTCAAGAACATGGAGAAGAAATCGTTGATCAGTCAATCCAGAAACTAACACATGAATTTTATAGCGAAGGAAAAACCGTCTTCAATATTGGTAGGAGATTTCGCTTGTATGAACTGGACTAAAACAGAGCAAATGGTTATTAGGGGAGAAAGGCAAATCTTTTTACATTATACTCAGAGGCAGTGTAGGAATCTTCGTTAGGCTGCCGAAAAAAGTAGTGGTGCAGAATGAAGAAGATGCAAACCCTGACACAAAAGAAAATGCGAGCTCTCTTCCAAAAGAAAATACTAGTTCTCCTACCCGAGAGAATCCATGCTTGCCGAGTCGTGAGAATCCAGCCTCTCCTTCTCGACCACAGCAACAGCAACTGGAACAAAAACAACTGAAACAACAGCCTTCACAGCCGCAATTTGAACTGACTGAAGTTAATACACTACGTGCGGGATCGTATTTTGGCGAACTTGCTTTGCTAACTGATGCGTTGAGAACGGCAACAATAGTTTGCAAAGAAGACACTGACTTTGCAGTGCTAAGTGCCGCAGATTTTAAAGGGATTTTAGGTATGGCTTTGCAATATGGAGTTGATAGCAAGGAACTAATCTGCTAGGTGCGAAAGGTCAATGGAAAGTTCAAAAGGATATTCAGTTTCTGCAAAGCATCCCAATTTTCGCAATGCTCTATAGGAGACAGATTTCGACATTAATCTACCACTTTCAGATCCTAAACGTTCGAAGAAATAATATCATATACAGAGAGGGTGATGAAACTGAATTTATCTATATCATCAGACGAGGAGAGATAAAATTGCTTAAACAAGTGGAGTTCCAAGTCGAAGAGGACACGTTCAATCCAGTCGACGATACCAAGAAGCATAAGCTGAATTTTACAAAGCCCATTGAGGTTCAACGCGCATACTTTTCCTGGCTTGTTAAACAATATAATTAGGTCGCTATCTTGGGACCAAATGAAACTTTTGGAGAAGAAGATGTGTATCTAAACACGAAAAGGCAAGTCACAGCTGCCTGCGTCTCCGATGAAGCAGAACTATTTGCTATTGGCGTAGAAGTAATTCCTTTTATGATCTAAGATGCTTGATCCCAGTGCTTAGGATTTTACTAAGAGAATTCTTTGTCTTGATGAGTTTTCTTCATTTTATGAGCAAAACTGTCAGAACAAGCTCTTTTCAAGAAATCAGAGGATCGAACAAATGATCAACATTAAAGACAGAAACAAAGGGACGCTGTATGGGAAAAGCGGACTCACAATAATGCCACCTTCTACGAAAAATAACTCTCCAAATAAAGCTCGATCAAATGAGCAGCATCGAGCCGCTAGTCCGAACTTACGAGCGAGAAAAGCTTCTATCGTAAAGGCACCGAAACAAAAAGGTGCTCCAATTAGAGTATTTGAAGATTTTACCACCCTGCTTCGTGATGATAACAATAAGTCAAATTTCCTTATCACTGAAGCCGATTTAGGGACTTCAATGGTGCATCCGAGACAGACAAAGTTTAAGGATGATCTCCAACTCTCACCGATAAAATTTGACTTGAATGATTTTTCCAGAGACTCTCCAACTAGAGGTTTGAGGACTGAAGCGAGCTCTCCAGCCAAATCAAGACCCTCTCAAAGCGTTAGGTCCCGCCGACAGACCTTTTCTCGGTTTGAAGAGAGCGTCATCTCGCCATCCCCGATGAAGTTTGATCGATCACCCATGAGAAAAACGATTAAATTGGAAGTAAGTACCGACGTTGGGATAAAAAGTAGCCTCTTAGGCGAGATTGATCCAAGCTTTTCAAGGAAATATTTTTCATCTAAACCTCCTCCGAAAGGGTTTCGAGAGGAGGAGATGGTAAATAAATACCTTGATTCAAAAGAAAAAGTATTAGAGATACGTGAACATGCTGTCGTGAGCGAGGATACGAGAAGTATTAATTTCGAGAATGCCCTTTTCACAAAACCCAGACGTGTTCATGGCGACAGGTATAAAACTCCTCCCTCGCATCCATCCAGAGAGATGACGCTGAATGAAAGAATGCAAATCCATACCAAACGAGCTACAAGCACGAAGAGAGAGAATGAACCGAGAGCAGCGGCTAATATGCACATGGAGAAACTCCGGCTTAAAAAGAATTTCAATTGTTTCTTTACAATGCAGGCAAAAGTTATCAACCATATTTCTACTGAGGGTGAAGTATCCTCCTACCTCCCAACTCGTACGAATACTTTTCCAAACTATTACAATCCTTTGACACCGGATCAACGACACAAATTGGATGCTATTCTGAAAATAGCCCCTAGTGAAAACGATCTCAGTATGAACAGAGATGTTTCATCTCAAGGAACAGATCGCCCTATGATGATGGTCAGAGCACTTGTAAATAGCAGACCGGTGCTATAGGAGAGGTGAGAGGATTGTCTGAGATGGAAAAAGCAGTCATTTTCACATTGTCATTTGAATTAATTCGCAAACGTTTGTTATAAAATCTTGTTTATATTCATTGAATCTCGGAGGAAAAAATCTGTGTGAGAGAAAAATTTCTGTATTCATAATTTGTTAAATTTAACGCTTGAAGGTAATGTTGTGTGACCTCACTAAATCTTATTTCAATTTGGAGACAACCTTGTTCTTTAAAGTTATCCTAGCTAGTCACTTAGTGTAGACTATTAACAAATATGCAAGCAGGTTTTTCTAATTTTCAAAAACGTCACAAAAATTAAATTAAGATGAGATCAAAATTCTGATTCGATTCTCAGGTTTAATGTTCAACTTTTGACAAAAGTTTTTGTTGTAATCCTTTTTTCCCAAGTTATTTGACCAGAGACTAACATCTTCGATTTCCTTCGACGATCTCAAACCGAAATCAGTTCGAAAAATGAGTTTTAAATAGCATCAGAAATATTAATTCAGAAACTTGAATATTGAATCACAATAATTTTTATTGCTCAATTTAAAATTAACAAAAATCCTCTTGGCTGAATGGGAAACGCAGAAACAAAACCTAGCGCCATCCAAGAACCTATCAAAGATGAGCCGACTCCTCAAATAGACAATCTCTCCAAAGCACTGGTTGTATCCTCAACATCCTTGCCTCTCTAACTATATTTTCAGATTGATGTTAACAAAGTCACTACGAGCGACTCTCCTCGCAAAAGTAATTTCGATGTCACATCATAAATAAACGCATACAGAATCATATAGAAAATATCCCAAATTTCTTGATCATCCTCATTTGAGCCTTGAGCCGACAGACACTCCACAAACAGCCGGTAGTAATCTCAATCTATCTAATCTTATTATTATTAGCCCCTCAACTAAATGACAAGGGAGCAGATACCCCTCATGTCTTATTCTCCCCTCAAATAAATTCTCCTGTCAGCCAAAACGGCAGTCCAGAATCAGTGATTTCCTATCGTAAGACCGAGCCAGCAAAGACAGATACATATTCAGAAAGAGTCTATACAGAAGAAAGAGCTCAGACGGAAGAAGCCGAAGAAGAGAATCTCGAAGACTTAATAAAAATCCATCCTAAGCTAAGAAGAGCAGCACTCTTGCAGTCTAAATTGAGCAAATATTACTCTAACGCTAACATTTTGGACATCAGAAGTATTATAAATGCCCAAATCGTGAATACAAGACATCCAGGTAAGACTTCAGAGCGTTTTTGATGTTTAGTTCACGTATATCGAATAGATCAAGTGCTTTATGAAGGAGAACTTCTCAAATTTCGACCTGCTGGAGAGAATTCAAGTTGGATAGAAAGATGGTGCAAGGTCACTCCAACTGCGATCGTATTTTATGACAGTGACCTGAATAATCAATGCTGGGACGTGACACCGACTATGGTAGTTCCAATTGGAGACATTCTCTCCGTGCTTCGAGTGAATTGTGACTTGACCACTCAGAACAGCAGTCAGCATCAAAAGAAGGATTATCAATCGGGTCACTACAAATATGATCAGATATTCCAATTCGAGATCTTTACAGAATGGGAAGAATATCCTTATAAGGAGGAAATTGAATGCGAAATTTTGAATCAGAACGAGCTTGTGGAGGAAAATAAGCGTAGAAAGGCGAAAAGGGAAATGCAGAAGGTAATAGATGCATCTCCTTTGGATCGAAGTCGGCGGCTAAGCGAGTTCCCTCAACAAAAATTACTCATGGAGATAATGCCTCAGATCCCAAGAAATGTATGTGCTTTTATTTTGAGAAAATTAACTCATATTGCCCTATGAAGAGTGCGCTAGACCGTCCTCTGTTGACTTACAGGACATACAGAAAGACCCGTGAGACCATCAGAAAGTCTGTCCGAGCTTCAAATCGGGATATCTTTGAAACAAGTTACAGCGTTCGATCACACCCGAGCAAGAGTCCTAGCAACGACAAGCTCAGATTCGGAAAGGAGCCAGAAGAAGATTTGATCCTTTCAGCTCCTAAGAGAGACTTGTAACTCACTCGCTTACAAACGCAGTATTAACTCTGGAATTTCAATTAGGTCCCCGATAAGAAGAAAGAGTCCCAAAAAGGCAGGTTATCAATGGGTCAGAGACTTAGGAGGTGAGAGAATTTCTTAATGAGAGAGGGCTTTAATTTGAAAATAATTTAGACACAGCATCTTGGTCGTCCAAAGAGAAGGAATGGTATTTCTCTGAAAAGAGATTGCTTTTTGGATGTTCGAACCTCCTGGAAAGAGAGAAATGGTTGGCAGTATTACATTGGCTAGCTGAGAGATCCAACGCAAGCTTGTAATTGTGACTTGTAACAAATAATAAGAGATCTTAAAAACATATTTTTTCCTCTCCAAATTTCACGTAGCAAAATTGCTTTTTACGAAATTTTTCCGCTTGAGAGATACCTATGACATTGTTATTCATTTTAAGAAATCTTTATATCCATTGATTCATCAATAACAAATAATATTACCAATATATTTGTTCGATTCCTATCTGCGACTCGTTGTGTAGTGGAGATAGAAATAATGATAAAGCCCTTATAAATACAATAAATTATTTGCATAATCTGTGAATACATAGATTTTTAATACAAATTCACATTTTCGAATTCAGTTATTTTTTGATAAGCATTATTAAAAAGATTCCAATAAATTTTATTTTTATTAACCCTGAACAAAGAAGATGTATTATCATAACGAAGATTCACAGGTTCGTTTCAAGAGCTCATCGAGAACGGCTCTAGAGAAGTATAGAACCCATCCAGCTCAATTGCAGAAGGACCGTGACTCAGAATATCAAAAATTTCTTTTCCATCTCTCACCATATGTTCCAAAATTGACTAGAAATGAGGGAAAAGAGATAAAAGGCAAAAACTTTAGTTTTATTCAATCTTCTCCAGGTAATAAAATCCAGAAAAGCCTTACAAGTAGGGCAGCTTTTGATGCATTCACTCAGAAACAGGAGTTTTTCAGCGATTCGGACTCCGAACAAACTTCCAGTGAGCAAGAAAGCGATTCAAATGAAAGAGAAATCCTCAGTTCTCTGAGGCAATCTCCTTTCAAGCAAAAATTTCAAGAAGATTTCATCGAGGACTTTACAAAACGGCTGAAAGCGAATGATAAACTAGCCAAGGAGAAAGTCGCTCATGAAATCAGACAGATCAAGAAATACGCAGACATAAATGAAGATGATCTGACCTTTCAAGTCAAACATCCTTCAGGTTCTGAAGTGGATTCATCTCCTACCTACCCTCACCCTCGTTCGAAATTTACATCAAAAAGAGATAATAAAAGCTTTCTGTATAGAGGACAGGAATACGATGACGAAGCGATACATAGACCCATCAGAGCCAGAGGCACTAAATCATCGATAACGCTTTCTGGTCATATGTCAAATTACACTAAAAATAGTCCTTACATATCTATAACGAGAGATTTGGACGTTGCAACTTTTTATGCGATGATGTATGCGAGCAAATCAGGGAAGAAAAGTGCAAAAATTTTTGTAATCGACAAGACACGCTTGCTTAACTTGAAGAAACATTTTGATATCCGCAACAGCGCTCATTTCAATGACGAGTTTCGGCCAAAGTTGATAAAGAAGCTGCGAGATCCCGTAAAAAATCAGGGTTTTAGTTTTCGAGCAATTCTGAATGGATCGAAAGATAAGGAGGTTGTAGTTAAACCGGAAAGTGAGAGCAGGGCAGAGATTCCATGTGATATGATCCTGAAAGTGTTTATTGTTGAGGAAGTACCTAAGGAAGCTGCAGAATTCAATTATAGAGTTGCTTCAGCAACGAAAGAGGAATATGAAGCAATCAAAAGTAAAATGATAGCTAAAAAGAAAGAATCTGAATCGAAGGATGTATTAAAACATTTGGAAGAGATAAGAGCTGGGAAAGCATTTGCTAAATGTTATTTGTATGATAAGAAGAAATGGGAAAAATTTGTTGGAAAGACAGACAGAAAAACACAAACACTATCTAGCAACGACTCGTTGATTAATAAATATTTCGTTTATCGCTCAATTGACAGTGTGAGGCCTCCATCAATTCAAACCAATTCGAAATTGATTGCGCAAATTTATGAAGCACTGAGCAAGGATCACGAGGAAAAGCTGCAACCTTTACTTGAAAAAATCTCGTTAGATTTAGAAATCAGCAGCAGTGGGAAATGGAATTGTGTACATTTTGCTGCATATTTTAATGCAGTAAAATGTTTAGAGCACATATTAACAGTTGCAGACAGCAAAGAAGAATTAAAGCCTTTAATTGATAGTAGAACGGGAAATGAGGGATGGACGCCATTGATGATCAAGAAATTTGGGATATTTTCTATATGATTC
>ENA-UOTZ01001029-UOTZ01001029.1-compost-metagenome-genome-assembly--contig:-NODE-1029-length-21159-cov-18.391234_pt1 | contig 21159 bp, 18 predicted proteins | sample MGYA00238144_ERZ746983 | MGnify/ENA primary metagenome ERZ746983 (study PRJEB28759, sample SAMN06268863) | compost metagenome | isolation source: single cell | place: USA: California, Emeryville, Joint... | reverse complement strand
TCGCCCTTAAAAATATAACCTCTCTCATTCAATTATCCATCTCATGACTCTTTCTCTCTGTCATTAATTTTTTTCCAGTACTTCTGTATGTTTACTCTGGATAACCCGAAAATATTGGATGCCTAAAGGTTTTCAACGCAAGAGTGCAGTCTTTCTTTCAACTTTAAGATCAAATAGTGAAAATCACTCCTTAACCTGTCGGAACAAACCTTACAACAAAATCGGAAAGCCCCTTGATTTTCCGAATCTAAAGTAGATACTGTATAGACTATACATACACAAGGAAAACCTGAACTGGATCCCAGTATGTTTTCGGTTTCTATTTACTGTTTCCGCCTCCAGAAAACTTCGAGCTCAGCCACTAAGTTGAAGCATTAGCTTGTTAATATACCTTATAATATTTATTAAATTACGTTTGTAACTTGAGTACTTCCCTTGCCTATTAGTGACTTATTATCTTTATCCCATGCCGTCTTGGCGCTCTCGAGCTCAGTCGAGCTAAATTGTAGCACGGTTCCAAGCACTGGAATCAGCTTCTCTCTCACACTATAATCTGGGTTCGTGAGAAAATTCAATACGATGTTCTTGATATATTGAACATTGGCATTCTTTTTCAACTCTTTTCCCAAGAAATCAATCTGAATGTCTCTTTCTTTGACTGCCCTTTGTGCATCCACTTTAATATTTTCAATTATTCCTTCGAGATCTTTGATCTTCTTTCTTCCCAGATCCACCAATTGAGCATCTTAAATATAATTATTCAGATTTTCCTCGCAAGATGTTTAATATTAATTACTATCTTTCTTCTCCTTTTCTATCTCATGAACAAGATTATCAACGGTCTTCTTCCAATTTTTCTAATAATTTGAATGTTTCATCAAAGAATCCCATTAACTGTTGATTGATACCTCAGCTTGGAAGAGCTCAGCCTCAGAAATACTGAGTCGCTTTAAACTATCGAACAAGGTCTCGTGAAGTAAGAGCAAATGATTTCTCAGTTCGTTGAGTATAGGATAATCTGCATTCATCTCTTTCTTCTTAAGGTTGAAAAGAGAAATTTTGACTCTTCCAATGGACTCTTCTTTCGTTGAATTATCAATATCTTGACTGAGATAAATCAGATTGTTTTCTCTGATCTCAGCACTTTAAAAGAAATTGTTCAAATATTCCTTGGAGAAAAACTGCTCACCTTTCGTTGATAACGCTTGATAATAAATTGGTAAGGGTTTCTCTGTCCAGTTGCTTCGATTTAAGCTCTTGAATGGTATTCTTTGAATTTTTATCACTTTCTTCTAAGAGTCCACGCATCTTTTGGAGTCTTTCTTCATACTGCCTGAACCCTTCCATCATCTGATGTTCTAGCTCTGCATATTTTTTGGTGTCTGAAGATGTGATTGGAAATGTATGAGGACACTTTGCAGCAACTAGCATTACCTTCATCCATTTTCTTGAGAGTTTCTATGTAATCCAGCACTCTTGGTTTTTCCAGTTTTGCGTATTGCTCTTTGCCTTCGGGTGTTGATGTTAACGTTTCTTCTCGTTTCCAAAGCTGAAATCCATTAGGGTGGGTGATTATCAAAAGTTTACTATAGCATTATCGGTTTGTAGGCAGCACCAAATGGTTGTTTGCACAGCTACACGAGCTTTTATTTCTTGCACGGTTTTCAAATCAACTAAATACTGAGGTTAGACTGTCTCGAAGAGGATAAAAGCTGCTACGATGATGCGAGTTTTCTTCTTTGACAAATTTCTCAACCAAATCCTCTAAATCTTTTTTTTCTGCTGTTAATTTCTCGATGTCTCTGATCTATGGGAGCATTGTTGCATCAAGTTCTAATTCAAAGACGTTTACTTTTTCATTAGTTTTATTTGTTTGGTTTTCGAGGGCTTTTTTAAGCTTTGCCAAGAGCACTGTAAGTTTCTCGATCTTTGCTTCAGACTCTTTGAGGGCGGCGTTTGTGTTGAAGTCTGTCTTATCGCTGTCGTTATCGTTCATAACGAAGGCGTCTTCAGTTTTGGTTTCGCTTTCGATGTTATCCGCTTTGCTCATTACGTAAATTTTTTATTGAAATTTCACTTCGTAATCTCAATAAATCACAATAGAGATTTAGCTCTCAATGTTGTTGTATTGTCAAGTCAAGCTTTTAGTATATTATCTGTTTTGAAAGGAAAGGGAAGGTGCTTTATGGTGAGATTGATATTTGTGCACTTGTTTTGCTTTCTCATACATAAATTGGTTTTGATGAATTGTTTCAATTTGTGAGTTCTGTAAATCTCAATTGTTCTTTTGAAAGTAGCAAAATAGTTTCTCCTTTCCAATAAAAAAATGCTAGAATGAAAAAAATGAATGTTAGTAAGCAACATAAGTTCAACACTTTCATAACCTGTCTAATATACTATGGAGGTTTATTGCGTAGTAATGAAGAGCAATCAGTTCATATGAGTTGCGCTAAACTTTCAAGATTTTTCATTTATTCTAACTATTTGTCTGTATTCCAGAAATTGGACCGAATATCTCAAAGAAGTGACTAAATTTAATCGAGAAATTCAATATTGATTAAATTGGAATTTTATTGAAAAAACTGCTAAATAAAGGATGAAAATAGATTATTCCTTGAGAGATTTATATTCAAGCAATTTGAAAAAGAAAGGGAGAAATGAGAAGAAAAAAATAACTATATAATAAATTGAGCACTGAACTCCATAATATCCACCCAGAGCAAAGCTATAGAGCTACGTAATAATTCAATTCGAAGCATGGATTAGAAGCATGCATTATATAATTGCTAATTAAGATAACTTTCGAATCTTGTTTTCGCTGACTCTTCCACTGAGCGATAACTGTTTGATAAGCATTTTTTTTCAAATTCATCTCTTTAAAATTGGTTCTGAGATTGTTCTATTTCAACTTCTTCATGAGAATAATTTTTGAAGATAATCGGAAAATTTCTGGAAATAGGAATTATTTATCATGAACGTCTTCTTGTCAATCAAGAACAAGCAGCACAAGAAGAAATATAATGACAATAGTGATGACTACACGACCCAGTCACTTCATAAGCACGTGATACTAGGCATTTCAATATTGCCTCTCTCAGCAATCAACCAGTATTTGCTCATCCAGCATGCTGATTATTCCACTGAACAAATAGTTTTCGCTGTAACATGGATCCTTTTGTTTATCATTCTTCTCCTTGTTGGGTTGCTCGTCTCTCCTCTCCAAAAAAGGCTTAAAAAACGAAGGAGTCTTGTCAGATTCTGCCTGGATATCTTTTACACATCACTTGCCGCGTTTCTGGCCTATCTTATGTATAAAAGAGCCCTAATCGTCGATCATTTGGAAATAAAATTTGCAACTGGATGGTTTGGCTGCCAAATTACCATTGCTATATTTGAGATTATCTCCAGATGGTATTTAAAGTTGATATCAACCTTGGCTGTAGTGTGCTTTATCTTCTGTTCTGTCTATAAAGACACTAGAGAGATTCGCATGATCATTACTTTGATTCAACTAGTCATTTACTACGTTCTCTCAATTTATTTCACACATCGAGATACGATAAAAAGATTTCTCGAGAAACAAAAGACATATGATGAGGCGCAAATTTTTAAAGAAATCCTTGATCAAACAACGGATGGAATTTTGATCTATGGTCTACAAGAGGGCAAGATGTACCGAAACTGGGAGGATAAGAAGAAATATTCATGGTGGAACGAACAACAGAGCGTAGAGGAAAATCTAAAAGCGATTAAAGTCGAGCAAAAAAAGACGCACTCAGATTATCTCATTTCTGCCCGTTTTAACGTAAGTATTGCTACCCTATAAGTAAGTCTAACCAGATTCTAATATAGACGGAGGCAGGACAAAGCCTAACAGCGCCAGATGAATCTACCTTGTCAGGTCTGTTGGAGTCAATGATTCGGTCTATCAATGCTGGAATAATATCTAATCTAGACGAAACCCATCAAACTCATAACTTGATGATTATCAAAGGTAGATTTGAATGCCATAATAAGGAAGACGGGAATAATGTTGTTCTGTCTGAAGAAGTTACGACCACACTGCTGGCGAGAGATAAAATCACTTCAAATCTTCTCGAAATCAAAGTGATGGCTCTTATCTTTCGAGAGAAACCTGCGCTGGCTCTCATCTTCCATGACATCACAGAGAGAAGCATGATTGACCTCCTCGAAGACAATAATAACTACAAAAACCGTCTTTTAGCCTCCGTGTCCCATGAACTTCGTACCCCTCTCAATGCTAGTATAAACCTGGTCCAAGCCGCCGTGGATGACCCAAGGATTCCTACAGCTTTGAAAGAAGATTTGCTTATCCCATCACTCGATTCGAACCGTCTTCTGCTCTATTTAATTAATGATATTTTGGATTTCTCGCAGATGTCCGCCAATAAACTCCGCTTAGTTTTCGAAAAATCAGATATCAAAGGCACAATTGAAGATTGCTTGAATTTAATAAAAATGCAAGTGAAGCGGAAAAGCCTTTCTCTGGAAACAGACATCACAATAGAAACTTCCACGTCTCAATTCTGCACAGATCATAATCGGCTGAAGCAGATTATCCTAAATCTGTTAAGTAATGCGATCAAGTTTACGTTAGAGGGTGGTATCAAAATAACCCTGAAACTCACTCCTTCCGAGGAATACCACAGAAAATTATATGTGGAAGTAAGCGATACGGGAATAGGAATTTCAAAAGAAAACCAGAAGAGGCTTTTCAAAGTTTATGAGAAAATTGAGTTAGGAAGAAGAACATCGTTGAATTCGACTGGTGTGGGACTCGGACTTGTGATCTCAAACAACTTAGTTCAATTGCTCGGCTCAGATGAGAAAAATCAGTCTATTACGGTGGAATCTGAGTTGAATAAAGGTTCAAAATTTTCATTCTGTATCGTCGATAAGACTTCACAAGAGATTCTCAACCAAGGGAGCAGGATGGACACCTCAGAAGACCACAATGTCTTCATGGACGAGATACTTGTAAGTAAGTCACAATCTCATCAGACCCTCCTAGTGCCAAATTTTGATTCTGCATCAAGATTCGAGGTGAAAAACATTTTTTCAAAATATAGAGACTCCAATACGAATGATAAAGTTGCCAGGTGTGACTGTCCCAGAATACTTGTGGTCGATGATGACGTTTTCAATATCACTGCGCTACAAACAATACTTTCGAAGTTTGGATTTAAGAGCGAGACAGCTTACAATGGTCAGTTAGCGATTAATAAAATCCGGCAGAGACAAGACCATCCCTGCAGTGAAAATTGTCATCAATTCGAGCTTGTTTTTATGGACTGCAATATGCCGATATTAGATGGATTTGAAGCAGCAAAGCGACTCAAGGAGATGATGTCCTTGAGACGGATCTCAAGTTTTGGGATCATTGGGTGCACAGCGATGGTTCAAACCCATGAGCTACAACGGGCGATTGAATGTGGCATGAATGACTGTTGTACAAAACCATTGGATCGAGATAAAATAGGGAAATTTTTGAAGAGCTTTATCGTTGATTAATTAATGTTTTAGAAAAATCGGTTCTCAGATAAATTTACTCGAGGACTGATTAGCCAAACTCTCAGCCAACTATCTTTTTTGTTTTGTGATCTTCTTCAAGATCAAGAATAGAATAGTAGAAAATTCTTTTCTTATCAAACTCGTTAAATGGTAAACCTGCCAATTAAACAGGGTAACGATAGAAATTTATCACAATAATTTCGAGCTCCAAACTTCTTTTCTTTGCTCTCTATGAGATAATGAGTTCCTTAATAAAAAAGAAGAGTTAACTAAGAAATGAAATTTAGAAACATTCCTTTGCTCTGGTTTCCGTCTCTTGGCTCTTTTTCAATAAACGAAAAACTTCAGCCCTTTGATTTCATGCATTTTCTCAAATGACTACGAGAAATAAATAAATAGTACTGCGCCAGAATAGTTATGAGAAAACCAATATTTTCCGAAACCACGTATTGCTTCAGTTTATCTCGCAATTCGTCACGCAAAAGCAAAAAGGAGAGTACATTTTCCATAAAATTGACACTCTCTAAGAAGAAGATTTACATCAACCTTTTACTGATTCCAAATTATGTATTTATATTAAGATTCCACATCCGAAGGATCGATTGCTGATTGAAATAATTTATCGTAATATGTTATTTTAGAGAAACAGTTCGAAGAAGTCAATGGATCACAACCAGAACATTGAAAACAACAAAAATGCCAATACGTCTACAATTCAAATCAAAGCCACAACGGCAATACTCGTAGCAATCTTTATCTACTTTGATTTAGTTCCACTTAAGGTGGGGTTGACCAATATTCTCTTGCTTTTTATCACCAGTGCTATAAGAGCTGTTGCAATGCCAGGATTCAACTATTGTTCCCAGCATTTTGGTGGCCTCACATACGCCTTCAGTCCTATTTGGGTTTTATATTTGGAACCTTGCGCTGGTATTTTTGCGACATGGAATTCTGTTGCAGGCGCAATATGGATTTCATTTGGGCTAACTAATCGCTTTCACCGTATTTTTTATACAAGTTTGATGGCAATCAGTTGGTCCATTGTGTCTTGGAATGCCAAAAATATGATCTGTATGTCTGAAAAACCCCAAGATATTCTCCACGGCAATTATTTATACACAATACTTAGCTTTGTGATTATAGTTATAACAATGTGCAAATATTCAGACTCTCATTTAAGGGATATAAAAGCTTCTTTGGATCAGGTCAAAGAGCTCAACAAAAAATTTGAGGCACTTAACCACGAGCTCAAGCAAACCCTTGAAGACAAAGACAATTTTATTCTGCTTTTCTCGCATGAAACACGAAATCCGCTGAACATTTTGCTTGGTAATCTCACTTTACTTCTCGATGAGACTGAATCACCCGGGGTCAAAAGTAAACTTATGCGCTGCAAATTCTGTGCGAATTTATTGCTTCATTACCTTAATAATGTCCTTGACTCGGGTAAACTTTCAAATAATGGGATACTTGAAGTGACTCCGGCAGCAACTAAAATTCATGAATATATATATACAACGATGAACTTCATGGAGATGCTCGTAAAAAAGAAAGAAAACTTGAAAGCGGAGCTAATGATCCCTCAAAGATTGCCGAGAGTTCTCAAATTCGACACTCAGAGACTGACTCAAGTCATTCTGAATCTCTTAACGAATGCGGTGAAATTCACGGAGTCAGGAAAGATCTCGCTAGTGGTACGCTATTTGAGGAAGAGTGCCTTAGGAGATACAGACTATTATCCAACAACCGCCATGGGGTATTCGATGTTAAATAGCAACGGTGCTGATGAGGGAGATTTACAGTATTCAATTCTCGAGTTTTGTAATAACCCACTGGGAAGCGGAATCCAAAATAAGGAAGAATTTCAAAGACACATTCCAAACCGTTTTGAGAAAAAAGAGTCAAGCATACTGAATAATTATCAAAAGAGAGGATATCTAAAAATTGAAGTCAGCGATACTGGCTGTGGGATGAAGCCAGAAGAGCTTGGAGCTCTGTACAGAAAATTCTCTCAAGTTCACACTGAGGGATCGCATCGACAGATTGGCACAGGACTCGGTCTCTGGATCACAAAGACTTTGTGCAACTCAATGGGTGGAGATATCAAGGCCTTCAGTAGACCGAACGTGGGGACAACTTTTGTTGCAATTATCGAAGCTGACACGCTTCCCTCACCAGGATTCTCAATCCGGTTAGCTAGTCAATCTCAGAATAATTTCAAACAGCTACTAGAAAGAAGGGTTTTGGTTGTCGATGACGACCCTTTTAATCTCGATTTTCACATTCACATTCTCAAGGGTTTTGGCTTTGATTTAATAGAAACAGCTTCTGATGGTGAAAAACTGGTTGAGAAACTCATGGCAAATCCTGAGGGTTATTACGAAACGTTAATTACCGATGTTCGTATGCCTAAACTTGGTGGTATCAAAGCAGCTCAGTTAATTCGTGAATTTGAACGAACCCAGAGGAGGAAAATGAAAGTGAACATTGGTTTCATCACTGGACACCCGAATCATAACGACAAGCTTGTTTGTGAGAGTCATCCTATTAATGCACTGTTTTATTTATCAAAGCCTGTTAACCCCAATACGATTGAGAGCTTTTTGTTGCAAACCCACAGCACCTCTTCCTCCAAAGTGCAATTAACCTCGACTTCATTTGGAACTGACCAGCCGGCCTTCCATCTGAAAAGGAGTATGGTTTTATGCGTTGATGATGATTTATACAACCTGGATTGCCTCGAACAACTGTTAAAGTCTCTTGGTGCGCAAGTCATCAAAGGTAAATCCGGTGAAGAAGGCCTTGCGATATTAAAGAAAATTGTTCACGAGGGACTACAAGAACTCTGTTTTATACTGATGGACTGCAGAATGCCTGGGCTTGATGGATGGGAGACTTCCCACGAGATGAAATTGTTCCTTCGCAGTCAAGGAGCAATGTCCATACCGATCATTGGAGTGTCTGGAGACAGTAGGAAGGAAAATGAAGAGAAATTCAAATGGTCAGGCATGGATCAGATGCTTCAGAAACCGATCACGCGAGATGATCTGAAAAGTTTATTAGAGAAATATGCTTAAATAATATTAGATAAAGAGGGATAATTTTTTTGGTTCCCAAGATCTAGCTAATCACTAAATAATAAGTTGTCTTTATTCTGATAAATAGCAACATGAGCATGAGGCGAAATTATTGAACGAATTTCATTAATTTTTATATTTCTTTTTTTTGTTTGTTTGTTTTTTATTGTTTCGGATATAAGATATAGCGATTATTATTGATATTCTGTCTTAATTTAATTCAGAAAATGTTCGATAAATGGACAAAATCAAATATAATTACCATAAGAACCTACTAATTATTATTAATAATTAAATGCAATATTATTTCTCACATTGCCAACATCCTATTATTATCATACATTCTCGAATTTTGTTACTATCTTCAATCATCTTGTTCATTATCAAGCAGTATTTTAACGGGTTCCTTGATGAAGACCTCAAGTGACTGGACTACATCTCTTGATGACTTATCGAAGAAAGCTGCTACCTGTGTCTCGTTTGGAACTTGCTCAACAATGCGATCGAGTTGCTGGCCGAAGGAATCCAGCAACTGATCCGTTTTCTCCAAAATTAATAATTTCAGCGTGTCCAAGGAGAATCCTTGCTTTCCCAGCATTTCAGTTACTATTTCAGGCGTAGCGATAACAAGTTGAGCTCCTCCTTTTATTTTCTCGATATTTGATCCAGCATCTTTTCCTGCTTCGCATAAATGAACAGAAATAGGCATGTAGTCACCTAAGACTAGGATTGTATCAACCAGTTCTTTACCGCGTTCTTGGTTTGGAACCAACAACAGCATGTGAAAGACTCGGAGTCCAATGTCCAAGAGCTGCAATGCGGAAATAGCCAATATGGTTTTTTTGCCTGGTTGAGACTGAACAATGATGTTGCGACCTTCGACCATGGATGTTAACACTTCAAGCTGAAATGGGGATGGCTTTACGTACCCAGAGCAGTAAATCCCTTTTAATAAAGACGTTCTCAATTCTAAATCTTCAAACAGGCATCTTTTAAGATTTTGATGGTCCTCGTATGAGTATTGTTTAAAGTTTTCCATTGCTCTTTTTCTTTTGGGAGAATTAATTCGTTGAAATCGATCTTATATAGCGCGAGACTATGTAAAATAGTAATACGTTTTCTTTAAACAATTTAACTATTATATTTTTGAAATTCTACCAAGAATAAAGAACCCCCACCCCCCAAAAAAAGTATCATCGGAGATAATGGATGGCAAGCAATTAGTAAGACATCACTGACATAGCTTACTGTACGAACGGTGTCTAAATAAGCGAGGCTACTCAGTTTTTAGAGACTAGTTATATTTCAATGATGACTCGTTGGATGAAGTCTCTTATGCATCAACGTATTCAAAGTAAGTTCCTCTTAGTATTTATTCATATAGTTTATGTTTAGCTTTAGTTCAACACAAGAAACAAAGTAAGTGAGTATAATTAATGACTTAAAGAGTTGCTTTCTTTTGCTAAAAAATCTGCTTATTGGAAGGAACATAGCTTAAAGAGCACCCGTGCATTCAGAAATTGATTGAGGAACCAGGTGAATCATCTGCTTGACGCCAAAGAAATCTGAAATGACGTTTTCTGGGATGATTGCCAACTGGGACACAATTTTCCCAAGTTCCACTACATCTGCAATGCAGTTGGTTTTGTTCATTACTCCAGGAGGTATTTCAAACTTTTTCCCGATGCATTTACCTGAGACATCAGGCATGTACTTTAATATCCCCATGAGCGCAGTAACCGCGTCGGAAACCTTATTCTTCGCTGCAGCACGAGCAAAGTCAGCAAGACCAGGGAGAGCCGATTTCAGGCTTAGTATGCAAGGTATCATTCCAGAATGAAACTTCGTCGTGTCAATTTCAGGAAGAACATCAGGCATGGGATATTTGAGGAAGGCTGGAAGATGAATATTATCTAATTTTTTCAAGGCGCTTTCGAGTCGTTCTTTGCCAATCATACCTTCGATCCCACGTATAGTCATGTTCATTCCTTTCTTCATGCCCTCGGATCCCATATCCATTACTCTATCGATACCTGCTTCAACTTTTTGGAAGCCACCTTTAATTTTATTCATCATACTACCCAAATCGGATGCCTCAATTTGGTTTTCATCTAAAGAATCGACTGGTTGGATCTCAACCTTGACCTTCTCGCCTTGGTTTTGAGTTTTGAAAAGTTTGGATATCATCCCTCTAAAACGGGCTTTTGCATTTTCAGTGCTATTCTCAGTTGAGCATGCAACTAAGCCTGCGAAAGCGAGGACCACAAAGACTACCAATACTATTCTCATTGAACTTTCTGACTCTCTATGTCTGACTTCGAATTTTTAAACTTGAATTTTTGGTGTTAATTCTAGAAATAATCGATCTTAAATAGCTGGATCTGGAGAATTTCAGTACGTTCTATTCAGTATAAATAAAAATTCTTCATTCGTTCTCAAGGTAACCCGCAGATAAAAATACCTGGATCCTGATAGTGAGGCTATGTGTCGAAATCGACCTGTTCACTTATGCTTCTTCAAAAAAAAGGAGAAATTGTTTCAACACTGGAACTTCCGAAATGTTAAATTAGAAAAACGAATTATTTTTCAGAGATTCCGTTCAGTTGAATTTCGTTAACTGACTATTAGGAAAAACCTGATTTGGTACTAAACAAGAAAAGACGTTTCTAATGAATCACTTATTTTTTCCTATTCAAATTGCATGATTTTGAAAAATGCAAATTTATATAACTTAGGAAAAGAAAAAGCTTGAATTAAATACGCATTGCATTGAAACAACAATGGCTATTGAGGGAATGAAATAACGAATTGTTATCACTTAGTTAATTCGACATTCCGACTTGTATTATTATTGCTATCCGTCACCTCGATTTGCTCTGGAGTGCTGTTATTCGGAATCTCTTTTTCCTGTTTTTCTTTGTCTTCAGTCATGAAATAAAGCCCAATCATAATCAAAACCAATCCGCAGCACCATCGAAGGTTCATTGCTTCTCCAAAATGAAAATAGGATATTGCTCCCTAATTTGAAATTTCAGATGAATGTTTTGCAACCGAATAATGGCGTTTACATTCATTAAAAATGAAACTGTTAAACTAAGCACTTTCGCTAATGTTGCGCCATTTCTTCTCAACGAATTGATGAAAAATTTGAGCATTAAACTGTTCAAATAGATCGTCACTAACAACAGCGCCATCCTCGTTACCAAAATCAACAATCGATCGCCCTATTTAGATTTAGATGACTCTTTACTTTTCGCAGGATTTACATCTATAATGGATGAACTTTGCCTGCTCCAAACTCCAATACCAGGAGAGAACGTATGTTTAGCTTGAAATACATCAAGATCAAAAGAGTAGTCAGATGATTACCAAATAAGGAAGCAGCTGAACCGAACACTCCGGACAAGAAAGGATGCACGAGTGCGTCGAACAGACGACTGAAAGCTTTTTCTTCAAATTGACCGAGTTGAAATATTCCCTTAAAAGTAAAAGGACTTTGCTTTTGTATCATGAGCTGTTGTAGATTTTAAGATATCAAGTATAGCTTCAGAAATTTTAATTCAACTTGAAAGATATCTATCAATGAAGGAATTCTTTCTCGTTGGTATAAGTATTATTGGGTTTGAAAGCCCAATTAAGAAGTGTAGTTCTGTTGGGTTTAGTCTGAATGCGACACGTGCGTAACAAATTGAAACCAAATTGCCCTAGTTAAATTTTCTAAATTTAGAAATGGTGATGACCGCCATTTCTAACTTAAAATTACAGGAAAAGTAGCATATCATAGGGCGTGATTAGGAGGCAGCAAGAAAGTATTGGGGTATTTTTAATTTACTCGCTCAAACAGCAAATGAGGGACAAACTTTGGATTCATCTATAAGGAAGGTTATTTGGAAATTTTCGAAACTGGCTTGGATCAGATGGAGCACGGTTGCTCTGACCCTTGAGACTTGATTCACGATTTCAATTGAACATTGTGAATAAAAGCCAAATTTGAATTCTTCGGTAATGAGTCTAAACTGAAGTTGAGCTAATTAAACCTTTAAACGGATTCAAACGTAGTCAGCGCGCAGAACTGAAAAAGACATACTGATAGCAAAGGTGAAACTCAATCAACAGGCTCTCAAAAATCATTGGAATCTCCTTTTTGGGTGGCTTACCGCCTTCCATTATGTTGAAATATAAATGTGAAAAAAGTAGAATCGAAAGGGAAAGACATAGGACATTGTTTGTGAATAAGAAATAAAATGAGAGCCAGGACAAGTTACATTGCCTCAATGTGATTTTAAAGCATTTTTCTGAATGAGTTCAATCTCTTGGTTAAATCAAAAATACTACAGTGAACATTGAAATGAAAAATACAAAAAAACTGTTAAGAACCAATCTTATATAAACTAAGTTTTCTTAACTTCCATCAGCTTCTGGACGAGCTAATTAAGAATGAAAGTTAGTTAGATTAAATAGCATTAGTGTTTACCTGCTGATTGAGGCTCTGATAATTATTGAATGATTCCTCATACTTTAATTTCAACATATCAAATTCTTGTATCTTTTCTAGCAACTCTTGATTTTTGAGAGCTAGATTAACCGCACTTTCTTCACTCAACTCCTCACAGTCTTCTTTATTACTTGCTCTAGCCATTCACGCAAACTAGCGAATTTATTTTTACATATCATCAATATTCTGCTGCAAAGCGCCCATCCGAATTCCGTCACCTCTTGAAAATTCCATATTTTGGCTGCTTTTTAGTTGGATCTGTTTACTAAATTCTATTTTTAAGCTTTCATACTAATAAAGATCAGATCAAAAAGTCTCTTATGATTCTTACTTCCTTGAATAGACGATCGTAATCAGTTTTCGCTTTATTAATGTGCTCATGAAGATTTTCCAATTCTTTCCTATAATAACTGTTCATTAGTTTCAATTGATTGATTTGGCCTTGATCTATAGGTTCTTCTCCTAAAGCCTGACCTCCGACCTGTAGCGCATAAGACAAATTTCATTGAAAATGTTACGAATTGATTTGGTTCAATTCGAGAGTTTGACATCCCATTTTCTTGATGAGGACAACCACAACCAACATGAGCGTATTTCATCTTTACTTCCTCCAATTGGTTCATCAAGTGAACATTTGCATCCGAGAGCGTGGTTAAGTCTTCTCTCAAATGCTGCATTTCATGTTCTTGTGCCATTATCACTTGCTCCATCTGCTTTATTTTCATTTGTTCCGATATTTTTTCAGGTGTACGAGGACGCTCACCTCCTTCGTGATTCCTCTACAATCCCAAGTAAAGAGATAAAAAGAAATGAACGAATTAAATACTGGATCTATCGTGCCTGGGTGTCCTGCTAATTGGGCCTTGAGGGCATTATTCTCTTCTATTTTCTTATTGAGAGCCTTAGAAAGAAGCTCGTTATCGCGTGACAGAGTTGCAATTTTTTCTTCTAAGCTCTGATTAAGCTTCTGAAGAGACAATATTTCGTTTCGGTCCTCTCTCTTCCCTTGTAGATTCGGACTTCCAACTGGCGTATCCTACGAAGGTTTTGTTTTTCACATTGAAAAATAATTTTCAAATACTTTTGTAGGCTTCTCTCCTTGTTGAAACTTTTTTATTATGACATCTCGAGTTTCGATCTGTGTTTGCAGTTTTTGCATTATGTTGTATAAATTTTCGTTATCTTCGCGTAATTTTATGTTGAGTTCCTCATATTGTTTCAGCTTTGCAGCCAATGCCCCAAAGTCGCCTTGGACATGTTCAAAATCAGCGAGCTTGTGGTCTTTTTGGTGCAGAAGCGCAACCAACCTGTCAATTTCAGCGTGGGCATTTGCTAATAGAGCTTGTTCCCTCTTTTGGTCATTTGTTGCTTTCATCAGTAAATTTTTTAAATGATCGATCTCTGATTGTAGCTTCTCAATCATTTTTGAATCACTCCTTTCTATTTTTTCAAAATTTTGCTGATTCTGTAAGGCTTCTATCTTAAGGATCAAAGCTTCGTTTTCTGATTGTTTCTGATTGAGCAAATGATGGACCTCTTCATTTTCTTTAAGCAAACTGTGAAGTCTTCCTTTCGCGTTCAACGCCTCTCGTGCTTCTTTTTCCCAATGATTGAGCATGTCTCTCTGAGTTTTTGTCTCACTCATCAACTGTCTGACCTGCAACTTCAGTGTTTTGTTCTCTCGCTCAAATTTGCTGTTTTCAGACTCTAATAACGCTAACTTATTTTCATAATCAGGATCTGGCTGTAGCTTTCCAGATTTATGGGTCTCTTGAGTAGATTTCGGAGGCTGTCCAATCTTTTGATGTGCTTCATCTAATTTTTTCTGCAATTCAGATGTCAAATTATTAAGGCGTTCGTTCTCATCAGCCAAAGTCAGCGCCTTGTTTTGAATATCTTCTATGCGACCATATGCATTACGAATCTCAATTATTTTTCCCTTCAAATGGTCATTTTCTTGTATTTTCTCCTTAAGCTTCTGCTGTAGCGCTTGAACTTCCTCTAACAATCTTCGATTCGAGTCACTTTGACCATCTTGAACCTGGCTTTTGAGGACTTCGTGATCTTTTGCTAATTTTACAAGGTCATTCTCATTTTCACGGCTTTTTTGTTGAGTGCTTTTCTGGAGTGCTCCGGATTTCAACTGAGGTAAACTAGATTTCAAATTTTCGTTCTCTTTCGCAACGGTCACAAAAGCGCTCTTGAGTTCTTCATTGTCATTTTTCAGACTAAGTGCTTCTTTGGTCTTCTCTGCTAGTGCTTTCGCTAATTTCTCACATTCGTTTGTCAAAAAATTTATTTTGCTCATAAAATCATGACTGGGACTGCTCCTATGCTCTCCCCTCGGCGTCCTCTGGGTGTTACTCTGCTTGAATTCCTGTGTGTCCTGTGTATGTGCTAATAACTTCGCTGAAACAGCTTCATCAAAATGTGGATGATCTGTGCCGCTTTCATTTAGAGAGTGATCTCCTGCCCGACTTCGATTTGTAGGCGTCGTCGGTCTAGAACGACGAAGAGCCTTAATTTCTGCATTTGATTCAGATAAAGCAAGATTCAACCGCTCGACTTCCGTTAGTAGCAGCCTAACACGCTCTTCGTCTTTTGAATTTTCCTTTAAGTTTTCCAATTCTCCTCTCAACGTATCACATTCATCATGTTTTTCTTTGAGAGCAGATTTGAGTTGTTCGATTTCATTCCTGGACATTTTGAGACTTTGTTCTAAGTTTATATTTGCTTGGGTGCTATGCTCAAGCTCCGCTTTTAATTTATCAATCAGCTCTGCATCCATGCTCTGCCTAAGATCATCAAGTTCAATGGTTTTTTCTATGATTTCGTCCGAAAGCTGCTTATTTCGTTTTCCTAAATCTAATAATTGGTCCGAAAGTTCTTGCCCAACAGTGTTCTTTAGCAAATCCCGCAGACGTATATTTTCCAGGCTCATCTCAGACAGAATCCTGTTTAAACGAACGTTCTCTTCCTCGAGAGACTGTATTTTAGCGTGAACATCTTGGTTTATCTTCGAGTTCGAATTTGGAATCGACATATTCAATAAAAATCAAATCGTTATTTTAACAAACAACTTTGTAAGAGGGGTAACAAAGATCTTATTTTGATGGGATTTTTCTACCGAAATGGATGGATTTACACAGAGAACAATATCGACGCTCATGAGCGATATTTGAGGAGTACAGGGCTGACTCTCGTGTGTAGTTCTTATGATCAAAGCATACAACAGCATTAAATAAAACAAAAAATGGGAAAAAATTTAACGACAGAGCCTTCAGAACTAAAGGACTCGAATATTATTTCAAACGTTGGAGATATTCATCCTATCTCGATGCTGATATTTCAATGCTTGGAAGATTTCGTGGGGATGGAATAATTTCACAGTCATGGTCCACATTACCGTCACTACCACCCAAGTTGATCTGAATTTCATTGGTACCAGCAGCTTCATTCGAATTATTATTTATATTATTGCTCTCGGGATTTAGGTGCTGATTTTCTGAGTGCTCGCCTCTCACATTTAGAGTTGCTTCCTTGGAGGAATTGTCTTCTTTCGAAGAAGAAGAGTTATCTTTTACAGGCTCTTGTGCCTGCTTTTTTGATTTCACCCATTTTTCTAGCTCAGTTTTGGTTAGTGCGATTTTGCAATTAGGACAGTTCTATCAAAGTAATTTCAGATATAAATGAAAAGTATAGATGTCGAACCTTATCTCTCTGGAGCCATGCTTCTATGCATTTGGAATGAAAAATATGATTGCACAAAATTATCATCCTGCAGTTACTCTCAGGCGTATAGTCATCCAGGCAAATTGTGCAACTATAAATCTCTGAGAAATGCTGAAAATGTGATGGACGCAAACCTGTTTTGATCATATTTCTGGGAAAATGAACCAAAAGCTTGCGCTGGCATAAATTTATCAATGTCTTCCTGTGTTAGAGCCTCATCTTGGGCACGCTGGACCTGCAGTGTCATATAATCAGTCGGTAACTCGAATACCATATTTACCAGTTGATGCTGTCTCTGGATGATTTGTTCTTGCATTCTCCTAATTCGAGCTATCATTGAAGATATAATTTGGCATTCTTTGAGTCAATGGTGGGGGTGATTACCTCTGCGAGTAAAAGTTGCCACAATGCAGAGAATGAAAAGACAGGCAGTACAAGCGATAAAAATATAAATGATAATGTTTGTCGGAGCGCCTGGAGATGCTAATTATCATTGCCAGTTCTCGTCAGAGCTGTGAAAGAAATAATTACCTGGGTTTAAGCTGATTGAGACCATCGTAGATTGAGGATTTGAATTTACAATGCCTGGAAGAGATTAAGATTCAGCAACAGAGAATTACTATTTACTGGCAGTAACAATTCGATTTTCACTCAGACTTGATTGGTAAATGGCTATTGATGCTGTGCTTAAGCTTTCAGGCATCCGATACACGTTGGATTTTTGAAAATAGTTCGGTGGGTACAGGATCCCGCTTGTGCTTAATCTCGTATAGATATCGAGTTGTATCGAGCTCGTCTTTGAAATTGTAAACTCATAATCCGAGTTGTTAGCTATTATGAAATTTTATCAATTATGTCAAGTCAGTTGCGTTACCCGGAATGATCAACTCCAAATAAATTAGACTGTTTGCATCGAATGTAAATGTAAGTGGGAAGGATGGTACTACTGTCGCCTCTGTTATAGCATTCAAATTAACATTACAGGGGAGCAAAGAGGGAGGTTTACGAGTTGTGCAATCTTCATCAATCCAGCCTTGAGTACAATTGCAGATGCCTTGATATAAAGAATTAGAAAACACGATTTTCTTCATGAAAAAATTACCAGTTTCTTCGATACAGGTCCCATGTGAATTACAATTGAGAGGACAGGATGGAGTAGCTTTGAAGAGTGATAAGTTCATATTCCTATCGATTACAGCTTACCATCAGCACTTACTGAGATGACATATTGTATTTGTGCGCTGTAAGGCGGAGAATCGAAAATGTAGAATCCAAAATAGAGCAAATTTGCCAAACTAATGACACATGATAACTTTTTTTCCAAAAAAAAAATAAAATCAAATTACGCTGTATTTCCGCTTCCAACTTTTCTATCATCCGGACTGATTCTAAAATGCATGTACCGTTTTCCAAGATAGTACGCTATTACGAAAAAGCGTAGGCCTCTAAATGGAAAAGAATGCGCTTACCGTTGAAATCAAATTGTACGGAGTCAAAAGCAATGCTTGTTGAAGATTGATAGGTCATTGTTGGTGGAGAACCGACTTTGTATGCAAATAATGGATAAATTGGATCAGAACCATAAGGCATTTGGATAATATGGAGATCAATATCAATATAATTGTTCGTATTGGAACCATCGATCAGCACATAGTAGAACTTGACGCATTCGTTTTGACTGGCTGAGTAAGATTGACCTATCGATAGTGGAGTTGGGGCAGCCGCGTCACTCGCAATAGTAGGTTGATAATTCTCGCAATAAAGCTTTCCAGTGTTCGATGAATCTTGGTTTTCCTCAACAATACCGAATTCTTCAAGAGTATAGCTACCTACGATATAGGTACCTTGAGACACTTCCATCATATAAAGCAGGACGGCAATAAGCACCACGATATATCTCATTTGTTGAGATAATGACTTATATTGCAGAATAAATTAAAAGTTGCTAAATCATATAAAGAATCTCTGATTAAATGATTAAAGTGCGGTTTATTGACTTTCAATGGATCGGCTCATAATCAATCAACCTCGTTTGAAGGTTCAGGGAGCTAATGAATAATATGTTTAAAGGAAAAGAAAAGAAAACCCGCTTGTGTAAGGTTTGCTGACTTTCAATTTGATAATGTTATGTTTATCCACCTGTCAATGATGATGATGTTGAGCTAACACCAACGTTATGAATTTACGCTCTTTATTACCATTTGTCGCAATCAAATTCTAATCTGTTATTTATTCTTGACACAGAAATTAGTTATAGAGTTTTGAAGCAAATTTGACCAGATGGTAAAACAATAATAAATGAACACTCCATTTGAGTCCCCAATGCAATTTTGATTATGAAAATAAAGAAAGAATGAATCTGTTAACAATAACAATCATATAAATGGAAAGAAGAAAACTTCTAGAAATTAGCATAGATTAATCAAGAAGAGACAAAGAAGAACGTAAAAAGCTAGCATACTTTCTAATTGTCCTTTTATTTCTTTAAGCACATTTATTTAATAACGTTTTCAGATCTCTGCGAAAGACTGGCTTTTGAAGAAGATCATCCATTCTAGAGTATTTAAACTTCTCTTGGTTTTGGAGTTTATCTTCTCCTGTAACGCCAATTATCGGAACATTTAACTTCGTTTCTTTCGCCAGGATCTCTTTCATGCGGCGAGCAGTTGTCCACCCATCCATCCCTGTCATTCTGCAGTCCATTAGGATCAGCTTTAATGAGGTATTTTCATCAAGTATCACCGATTTCAGTTTCACAAGGCCTTCTTCGCCAGAGCTTGCTTTTTCGACAACCGCCCCAAGACTCTCTAACATCTCTCCCAGACAATCAAGATTAAAAACATCATCATCGACACACAAAACCAGTGGTTTAGAACCTAAAATTTCAAGCGACTTTCCTGAACTGTTTCTCGCTGAGACTCTTGGCTTCAAATAGGGTTCCAGCATATACGATCTGATTGGTTTCGTTAGATAGAACAAAGCGTTTATTGGCTCTTCTTCGCACTGCAATTTCTCTTTTAGATTAGGTTGCTCAGTGACAAATCCAATTTTGATTTTGTGTCTTCTTCTTTCAGACTTCTCGAATTCTCTTATAGCACACGCTGCTTCTGTACCACGGATATCAGGCATCGAGATATCAACGATTGCTACATCAAAGTAACCCTCCGGTCTGGATTTAAACACATTTACAAGTTCTTGCCCAGAAGTCGCCGTTTCGATCTGATCATAGTCAAAGTTTTTCACGACTTGAGCATGGAACTCTACATTAAACGGATCGTCTCCAACTATCACAGCTCTCTTCTGTAAACTAGATTTCGAAGAGGGAGACTCCACAGAGGCGGTCTGCTTGGTCGTGGGAAGCCAATCAGCCTGGACGATTGCAACAAAAGTACTTCCAACGCTAGGTTTGCTGTATACACGTATGCTTCCTCCCATTAACTCGCAGAGTTTTCTAGTGATCCAAAGTCCAAGCCCAGTCCCAATCTGCCTTTGAGATCCTTCTGAGTGAGCTTGTGAGAATTTTTGAAATAGTTTTGCTAAATCTCCCTCCTTCATGCCACAACCAGTATCATTGATTTCCATTTTGAGGAATCCGGTGGTAGAAACTGAGGGTTCTTGAGGAACCTTATTTTTTTCATTTTGCGATGAGATTTCCCTCTGCATCTCTTCTCTGTTTTTCATTGCAGACCCTAATATGGTATCATTGAACTCAGATGTAGAAGAAACCGAAGATTGACCGCTCAGTAAGGAGTATCCGAACATTGTGGATGGATAATAATCTGCTTCTTCAAGGTATGGTTTGTTTAAATAGTTTATGACCAGAGAGACAGAGCCAGTTTGAGTGAATTTGACGGCATTGGTAAGCAAGTTGAGCACGACCTGTGTGAGTCTTTGCATATCAACCCTCAAGGTTTTGGGAAGTTTTTGTGGGACGATAATTCTTGCAGTGATCTTGTCCTTCTTTTTCACAAGCATATCCATAAACGACAGAATTGAACGTATATACTCGTATACCCTTATTGGAGCTGGAGTCACTTCGAGCGTACCACGATTAACTAGTTTGCCTGAATCAAGTATGTTGTTGAGATGTTGTAACAGTAAATCTGCGCAGAATTTGCAGCGGACAAGTTTCTCCTTGATTTGGGGCGTGTCGACTTCATCTAACAGCAAGCCAAGGTTTCCCAATAGAATATTGAGAGGATTTCTGGTTTCGTGAGAAAATAGAAAGATAAAGTTATCCTTATCTTCGAGGAGTTGTTGAAGTTCCTTATTCACCGCCTCGAATCTTACATTAAGCTTTTTCACTTCGGATAATGAGTCTTT
>ENA-UOTZ01001028-UOTZ01001028.1-compost-metagenome-genome-assembly--contig:-NODE-1028-length-21200-cov-32.545424_pt1 | contig 21200 bp, 22 predicted proteins | sample MGYA00238144_ERZ746983 | MGnify/ENA primary metagenome ERZ746983 (study PRJEB28759, sample SAMN06268863) | compost metagenome | isolation source: single cell | place: USA: California, Emeryville, Joint... | reverse complement strand
AATTTTTCCCTGCTGTTGATGTGCAGTTTGCATATCATTTTATTCTTATAAGTGTTAGTTAGAATAGAACTCAAAATTCTATTATTCTGAGCCTCTCACAAGCGTTTTTCTACAATACTTTTAAGAAATTTATTTTCCATGATTTAGCTTCACATTGAATGGAATAACATTGATTCATTGCATTTTCAAAGTATGTACCTCTACGAACCAATTTATGGCGATTTACCATGATTTGAAAACAAAAGAACAACACCTGATCTCTACTTATCACAATTAAAGAGAAAAGGACCTCGGAGGTCCTTCAGCACGCTTTACTTCTTCCTCGGGTCATAGCTTGGATATGAATTCTTTGAAATACTATTCTTCTTCTGATGACTATATTGTCCATATCCTCCTCCATATTTAGAGCCACTTGCCTCATACATCGTGCTCGTCACTGTGTTTGTCTTAGAGCCCGACGTGGTCGAAGTGGACGGCTTGCGCGCTCCCACGTCAGATTTCGTCGCTGTCGTGGTATAGTGCGAGTTACTGTAGTGTGAACTAGTATAGGTGGAGCTGGGTTTAGTATACTCCGAGGTCGTCGCTTTGGTCTGGTGGACGTACCGAGAGTCAACGTCGGGGTCCTTGCTCTCATCATACGTCTGCTTCAACTTGCTGAGCTCGGCCCTCCTTTGCTCTTTCTTTTTCCTGGCGATTTCCTGGTAAAGTCGGTCTCTGTATTCTCTCATTGAGAGTTTAGTGTTATCGTCAATTGGAATATAAATGGTCTTTCCACAGACAGGTTCGTCGTCGGGATTGTGGAACTGAGCTACATAACGATGCTTTAGCGCCTGTTCGACAGTGAGACGCTTGTTTGGGTTAAACTGCAGAAGTTTTGAGAGCATATCAAGCGCGTCCTCGCTCGCCATGGGGAACATATCTCGCAACGATTTCGTCTTTGGCATCGCGAGAGTCTCCAGCATTGTCGCCGCTAGAGGGCTCTGAAGCGACTCAATGTCTTCGGCTTTGGGCTTTCCGGTCACGACCATGACGCGATCTATCTGATTCAGCGTAGAGGTACCTGGGAAAATTGGCTTTCCTAGCAACATTTCGCCCAAGATGCATCCCAACGACCACATATCAACGGCTTTTGTGTACTTCTGCGATCCTAGAAGGATCTCTGGCGCTCGGTACCACCTTGTCGCCACGTATTCGGTCATGACGGGTATGGCGCTCTCTTCCTTCATCGCGACCGATCTGGCGAGTCCAAGATCAGCGACTTTCACCAGACAATCAGAATTCAGAAGTATATTTGATGGCTTGAGATCCCTGTGAAGAAGATCAGCAGAGTGCATGTATTTCAAGCACTTTAGTGTCTGGTACATAACGTATTGCTTATGGATGTCTTCGAGGATCTTCGCACGGATGACCGCGTGTAAATCGGTCTCCATGTACTCGAATACGAGGTAAATATCCTTATCGTTATCAGCTCTGATAACGTTATAGAGTTTGATGATGTTCTCGTGGTCCATTTCCTGCAAAAACATAATCTCTCTGAACGTTCGCTGCGCGTCGGTAGAGTTCTGAAAAGCGTCAAATATTTTTTTCAATGCCAGAATATTTCGAGTCTTCTTGTCCATCACCTTCCATACGATACCGTAGGCGCCTTTGCCGAGTTTCTGTAAGAGATCGTAGCGCTTAAGGATATGGCTTTCGACTTCTTCGGTCATTGGTATTTACAGTGAGATTAAACGATTATTTATTTATTAATTCTTTTGCTGATAATCGAATACAAACAAATAATAAAACTGCTTCGCTCTCTGTCCCAATGAGATTTAATACCGTTGGAATCAACAGAACAATTTTTTCTAAATAACCCTACACGAAGAGCCTGATGGCTAAGCTCCTGGCTGATAGAGACCTTTGAGAGTATTTATGGTATTTATGGACTGAGGGGATGGGTTTTTTGGATGTTTTATTTGCAAAAATTAAATGTTGTGAAGCTGGCGTTGCGAATTAAATTCCGTTAAATCAGCAAATGCACTTTCCAAATTTAGTGATTCGGACAGCAAACTTTCAACCGTTTGATAAAGCAATGTACTGAATCACTCAAGTTAATCTCATTGAACACATGCGAGATTGGATCGGACTCTTATCACTTGATAAAATTCAAAAAAATAGTCGGTTCGAATTCATTGCTTAATTACTATCGAGATACTGCTATTTGTTTCACTTTCTCTTATGAACTCGCACATGCGTCTCATATCTCAGGTTTCCTTAATAGCCATCGGTCAGCCGGGACCTCTCAATCTGTGAGAAATGGAAATGACGTTTGGTGCTGTGGTCCATTGCCGGGTTTAAATCCACTAAGTAATTCATCGGCAGCTTGAAAAGACTTATTCAAAGGAACCGAATTTTCGAAATTTTCGATGCAAACTTTTTTCAACTCGAATCCTTGCACTCTAAAGAAAATCAACAACTTTTTAAAATTTCAAAAAATAACAAGGCTTTAAATTCCCGCTCTGCGTGTGTCTTTATAATTTGACAGAGAATATCTGACATTCACACTCAACAACTTCATCCCAACCAACCACAGTTACAAGACTCATGTCGAATTATGACCTTCTCAGAGACACAAAACTCAAAGACACGATAATCCAACACGTCAAAAATCTCATCAAAGGCAAAAACGAGGACAAACCGCCAAAATTGATCATCTTGCAAGTCATTAGCACCCATCCGTTCCTTCTGGGCGACTCAAAGCATTTTATCGCAGTTAAAAACGCAAATGAATTCAAATCTTTATTGCAACAAAGAATCAATCCTTCAATTCCAACATCCGCGTTGAAAGGAGCCATCATCGGAGTTTTTGAATGGGAGTTTGAACTCATTTGGAAAAAGTTTACTGCTACGGACATCGAAATCAAAGTTCAAGACATAGAATACCTCGATGGACTCAACTCGACCGAGATCGGAGACAGCATGAGCGCCAGCAAGGACTTGGAAATCAAGCGGACTTTCTTAGCGCTTAATCGCTATGTAGAATCGCTCAGATTCGAGCAGGTTTATCCGATGGAAGAGTCCGTCGAGAAGATTATCAGGGTGAATAACACATGGAACCCAACCGGTCTGCTGCGCGAGGTGAACAAATTGAAGAAAATGGAAGAGGCGAAGCTTTGGAGGACACAGGTGCCGCAGTTTGAGTACAAGAGCAAGGAGGCTGACAATTCAAGAACAATGAATGAGGGCTCAATGGGCTTCCAGAGATCGTTTAGCATGAATTCAAACTCAAATAGCATGTTTGTTGACGGAATGCAAGCGTTTAGCAACCGAGAGAACGACCCAGAACAGGAGGCCTCACACGATTCGAAGAGGAACTACGAGGCTTACTCCCTCTCGCTGAGTATGAAGTCCCAGTCGATAACAATGCCTCCAAAGCGCATCAAACTGAATATGTCTAATACTGTGAAACATCATGGGAAAAGCACGACTTCCACGAAAAATGCGAGCAAACCGACCTTTAATAGTATGAGGACGATCGAGTTGCAGCGGAGGGATGAACCAGATAGTATGATTCAAGTGGAGAAGAGAACAAAAAAGATCCAAAAGGATGTAGAGATGGAGGAAGAGAATATGAATATGAATGTGGCTGATATGAAGATATTTTTATATCTTTTTTCGAATCAAGAAAAACTGTTTTAGGCAGCTTAGAATGCGTCGTATGAGTACCCTGATGTGTATGTATATCCTGGTTTTTATCAAATATTTTTAAATATTTATAGAGTTCTCGTGAATGACGGCAAATTGGACCAATTTAACTTGCTTTACTGATGAGTAATCTGAAGTATCGAAACAGGAGCACGCTTTAGTTAGTAGATTATCAATTCTACGAATTAAGGCTCTTATTTATAACCAACAATGTGGATAGTCCTCTTTGACATGTAGATTCGCAGTAGTTTCATTGATGCAAATGACAAAAATGAAGTCACACTCAAAGCAGAACACCATTGTCATTAGATAATATGGTTTAATTAGATTAGTAAAGTAGCAAATTATTTTTTTCTTTCATTATGACCCTTTGAGCCCGGAGAGGGCAGCTTGTGCTTCAGACTCAGCAGGAACTCGCAACGTTGATCATAGTTCACATATTTCTTCCAGGACTGCTTTGGATTCCTTGGTTCCTTGCCTTCAACTGCTGGTAATACTCCTTTATCTTCAGCCTAATCGGTCCATTGTCTTCAACATCGCTGTTTAAGACTATAAAACGCATTCAATTAGACCTCCATTTTCTCTCAGCAATTCCTCTACCTATCGACGCTCGCATCAACTCATCACTTGTCTCTGCCTTCCTTGTCCTTGCCTCTGGACCAGATCTCATTTTAGGAACGTTGCCCAGCTTCTTCGTGCCTTCAGAAGTGATTGAAATACTCTCTGTGGTTTGAACATCGTTGATATCGAAACTATCGATGTCTTCGGCGAATTTATCATACATTAACACATGCTGGACGTTTTTCAATAGAAGATAGGTCAGTGAGGCGAACAATTATGCTTTTTACGACGAAATGTTCGGGGTCGTACCATACATTCTCAATCTTGCTACAGTATCGCTTCTCCGCTATGAATAATAGTGAGAAACCACTTAAGTATCTTTCTTACAGAGCTCTCTAAATCCATTCCTTTTGGGCTTGATTAGTTCTGGGTGTTCTTTCAAATTTTCGGTGGAAAGCTTATTAAATAACGTGGGATCGTTGAGAAGCAGTTGCAAGCTTTCGTGAGGACGGTATTCGAGAGTTTCATCATAGAAATGTTTCCTTACAGGCTCCGTAACGAAAGGGAAGCTGAGAGCGCCTGCTACTACGCTTTCTCTTGCTGCTTTTGATGCTGTGATTATCATTTAAAAACTCAATTTTTTTGCTGACTGACCGAATCAGGAAAATCAAGAGAACAGTTCAGTAGAAAGAAATTTCCGAATCGAATACGTTTAGAATATCATTTTTAATTGTTTTAATATGCCATTTGTATTTTTACACTTTAACTTTATATAATATTTAGAAGAGCATGGGAATGCTTTGAGGAGCAATTTAAGCAAGCCAAAGTTGACAGCAACAGAGCAAATAATAACATTGTTTGAGTACTAGTTCAGAGATGAGATAATAATATCGTCGGGAATAGCTCTTGAGCTGAGGTATTTTGATTTTACAAGGAAACAATATAGTTGAAGAATGATAAAAAAAGAGGATATTATATGAGAGTATATCTCCATGAAAATTTGTCTGACGCGAAGTGGCATACCGATTAGGCACTTATAAAGTAATTTCAAGAAAAGTAACTCATTTTCGCACAATGCATCGACTCGTACCTTCAATCTAATGAGAGCCAATACGAGTAATATTATGCTGCAGTTTGTTTATCTGGACAGTGTCAGATTGGATCAAATTATGGATTGCCATCTTATTCCTATTATGTGCTCTCAAGCACGCTCTATTTTCCAAATTCAAGAAAGCTAGTGGTTAAACGATATCATTGCAATAACCACTAATCGCTCGAGAGTGCTACTCATAAAATCTCAATTGAATGTGGCTTCTTTTATTTCACGAAACAGGAGAATTTTTTTGTGAGTTCCAACTACAATATTCTCACTCAAATACACGTTTCAGAGAATTTGATCGATTAACAAAATATTTAATACCTAAGAATTTAACAAAATAATTATTTGTTATGTTCTTCCTGAATCCTTCAAAAGTCGTATCCCAATAAAACAAATACATTTTTCAATAAATCATCACTTCTTGCTTGTTATGAAACCAAAAGCTAAGATTTTCAACTCGCTTTATCAGTTAGCAATTCTATTTCTTCAACTGCTCATATAAAATTTCCCTTAGAACAAAAAATAACACACAGATGAAAAGTCCCAATATAATTACTGTAAGCATCAGCAATTATAATATGATGCTGATGGGTGTCTCTCTCTCTTGCTACATTAAAGCAAGGCTATCATCAACATAACACAATATTAGCTATCAAAAAATTAATTCATAGTTGAAACTTACAGCGTAATTTGTTTGCAATACTCATAATCCCATGGACCAAAAGCCAGGCTTAACCCTGTATAATACCCAACCAGTTTTCCCAAAGCACCCTTACAAAACTAAATCCGTCTCCTATCAGGATATAGGACCCACGAGCACTCGTCGCAGTCAGCAATCACACAAAATTGACTTCGATCTCGATCACGATAACACAGACTTCAATTCCGCGTTCGCTCGCACTCGCAACCCCACCCAAAAATCATCGCTAGGAGACTTTCGGCATCCAGACATCTTAAAGAAAAAAATGAGCAGCCCCATGCTCTCCACAGCCGATAACTTCCTCCCTTCCAGACGAGAAAAAACTCCCTCGATGAACCCAACTCCCGAGGTTAGAATCCAGGAGCAGAACCGCATGCTGCGGGCTCCACAGTCCGCACAGAGCGATTATCCATTGGGCGATTTCTATCTCACGAGCAAATCGGATAATAAACAGTTCAGAATTAAACTCGGAAGGCACTCGAGTCTTACTTCGCAGGACTTTTACGGCGTCGGTGATGTCAATCGCCTTAAGGAGAAGCGCGAGAACCTAGGAAGTCCGACGAAATCGCTTGAAGGCTATGGGCTTGATCCTAACACCGCTTCTAAAATCAAACTTTCTAACTTTTTTGACACGTTGCCGCCGTCAATGAGGGAGTTTTATGCTGATAAAAAGGAATTTAGTAAGATATTCGATGACTATAACATCTCAAACTACTGTCTTGATGAGGTAATAGTTGATATCATGGCTACGTTAGGCTAATGTTCTATGAAATAGGTCACCGCCAAAGTCAAGTGCTACCGAATCGAGCTCGGCTGCTTGCTTGAGAAAGCCCTGGATACTCAAAGGAAACTATTCGAAAAGACACTGGATACTGCGATGAAGTTATTTGCGCACCAGGAGCTGATTATAGAGAAGAAACTTCAAGAGATCCGTGAGAATGTTCAGCATTTGGAGTTGGAGAAGCAGGATCTAGAGTTTAAAAATAAGAATTTTAAGAATCTGTTGAATATCTCAGAGTCATCGTCGAGGATTCAGTCGTTGAATATCGAAAAACTACAGAGCGAGATCAAAATCGCGTATGAAATGAACAAGCAGGAGATCATGCAGAAACTTAACGAAAAACAGCGAGATGAGGACCTGCTTCCAGATCAGACCAAAGAGAGAGGGAAAAAAGGCTTTACTGAGAGGTTACAGGATGACATTGCTAATCTGCAGGGGTTTTTCGAAGAGCTTGACCGAGAGCATATCAATAAGGTAGCTTTTTATTAGGAAAACGCAATGAATTTACTTATTTGTTTACAGACAAGGATTATTAAAGACATGAACAACCATTTAAAGGCAACACTGAAAAAGATAAAATTCGACGCGACGACCCAAGTCGATGAGGTAGAGCTAGCTTGGACCGCGAAGAATATCGGAAACTTTGGTGGCGACTCGGTGAAGAAGGCTGACTTGCTCACAATTGAGAGTTCGACGGTCAATGTCGAAGAGAAATTGAAGGAAAAAGTCGACGATTTAGAGAAGAATCCAGAATTCGAGCCAGGCGATATTCTGAAGATAAAAGACAAAGAGCTGAAAGCACAGTTGGAGAGCGAGGCCGTGCGCGAAGGAAAGAAAAAGCAAGCTAATGCCGGTACCAACCCGGGCCAGGGACCCGTGACGTCTGAACTTGAGAATAACTGGAATCTGCCACTAAACATGATTGTTTTCCTCGAAAACGTGACCAAGTCCGGTGAAAACGCCAAGGTGCTGCCCTGGGCGTATTTCAGGAAGATAATGTTTGAGATCTACAATGACCGCGTCCGAAACCGCTTGGAGATCGAAAATTCGTTGATTAATACCTTCATTCCCTTCAATGAGTACGTTTGTCTCTATTTTTTAAAAGTAACCCTTTGCAATCAAGCACAATCGTAATCTTTTTTCAATTTTCTAGGAATACAAACTGCGAAGAACTGCTGAACTGAAGCTGTTAGAATTCCTCGTTTCATTGAAATACTACGTGAAGCTCTGGCCTCGAGCCCAGATTTTCGCCAGCATGTGCAATATTATCGGCGTCGGCAAGGCTAAGGACGCTCAGGAGGCGATCAATGTGAGCGAATATGATATTTACCTCCAGAATTTTTACTTATACGCCTACGAACGCGTCTTTGCGGACCCAAGTCAGCTGGTAGAACACTCTGAAGGCACGACTTGGATCCCGAAGCAAAAGGTCGAGGATATGGTGCACAGCGTGCTGATCTTTGACACTGAGTTGAATCGCAAGAGAGTTTGGGTGAACCTTCAACAACAATATAGAGTAATTGGAGAAGGTCCTGATAAAGACAATGAGGGCTTAGACGCCGATAGGTTTATGCTAGCCCTCATTGATCATTACGTTGAAGCAAAGCGCAAGAACTTGAAGGCGATAACCAGGTTTTACTACAAGAATAACCAGGACGCGGAAAAAGTTCTCTCAATTGAGGATTTCGCTTCGTCTTTGGCTGAGGTTAATGACGTTGAGCCTTCCGTTGCGAATTTGGTCTACCCGAAGGATCTTACTCTTGCCCGAGCCTATCTCTACGCACTGACTTCAGGAAATAACACCTTTGCGGTCACATTCAAGCAGTTTGTGAGTGGGCTGGCTCGGTTCGGAATGGACTGTCCTTTCCCTTTTATCAGTCTGGGCGGCGATGAGCAGAAAAATAAAGATTATTACAACGCAGGGCTTTCAAGTGATTTGTTCAAGAAAAAGAACCAGCAGCTGAAGAAGAAGGCAGGAGGATACCAACCGGATAAGAGGAAGATGCCAGGGATGAAGATAAACGAGCCGAATAAAGAGGCCGAAGAGCCTGCTCCAATGAAGTTAAACGCTTTCGAGCACTCAAATCCCAAGTCATTCAGACAACAAGCTGATGGAAATAAGCTCGCAGGACTGAAATTGGACTCAGCGTCGGCGCTGTTTGCGCAGCAGTTCTCTGTGTTAAGAGAGTTGAATAACTATTGCAAGCAATTCAGCGAGGTTGTGGAAGCTGGAGACCAGGAGTTCGAGACGATGATGAAGAGCTTCAGGCAGATCGCACATATTCTCGAGACTGGATGCGAATTCTTGAAATTCCCTATTAACATCTACTAACAAGTTACCAGATCTATACATTTAGATGTAATCTGCATAGAGAAATCACACATATATCTTGATTTCATAGGCTATCGATGTCTGGTGACGCTATTTACTTGCTTAGCTTAGACTAATATGCTTTATATTCCTTTTCCAAAGCTATCATGAAAAAAATTTTAAAAATTGAGAACCGCTTGAACAGACCCAGAACAACTCTGAATAATAATGTAGTGATTTTTGGATCATCTGCTGCACTTATATTGATCTCTTGGATGAGAAGTTGAGAGGCAATTCAAAAGAGAAAGCATTGCTAGGATTCTCGAAAAATACTCGTGTCACCTCCAACGCCATCCAATAACGAGAATTAATGGCGTTACATCCTTCATAAATGCCGGTCTTTCGAAAGCATTGATATGAGACAGCAGAGTGATTTGTAAACTTCTTGAACTTGAAAGTAATGCTCCAAAAAAAAAATGGGTTAGGTCATTGGTTCGCATGGCTTTCAACAAGAAGATCTTCCAGATATCGAATCACCTCAGAAAATATAGGTACTGTCGAGTCAATATTCGGTTTTCTGGCCAAAGCATCTTTGAAGAAAACATTAACCTGAAAAATTAAAATAAGATTTGAGATATAAAAAAATCAATGGTAGTTACATTATTATAGAAGAAGGAATATCTACCAGCGTATTGGTATTAGGTACTTACAACGTGCTAGAAATTGGCACTCACCGTCAAAGATCCCGAATGCGCTTCAAAATGCTTGTTGTTTAATCGTGACTGCCAAAAATAGTTCAAAAGCATCTCCTTTAAATGGCCGGAATTTTGTTGAGAAGCGACAATGATTTGTTGAAGAAAATCTCAGCAGCTCAGTTGAGAGACATTGAATCGTTTACAAGCCTCAGCAATTTATTTTAACGAAATACTGACGAAGGGTTTTTTCTCTGTTCTTAGAATTTTGCTAAAAGGATTTTATTACTGAATTTACGATTCAAATGGGTTTATCTTTCGCTATTTTTACAGTCGATAGTTACAGAAATGCCTCAGCACAAAAGATAAAGCATGGTATCAGTCGTAAATCACTTAAAGAACACCTTCTGTCCACTTCATTTGAGCCAACTAGTATGATGATGTTTTTTCTGGCAGTTTTAAATGGCGGCTATCTTCAACAATTTTTGCCAACTGTTGTATTCCAGCTCTCCAAATATTGTCTTAGGCTTTGGCTTGTCACAATAGAGTTGGCTTGGTGCAGTAGTTACCTTTGAGAAAAAGAAAATTCCATATTTAGAACTGATGAAAAAAAGTTATTATTAATGAAAATGATCGCTTAATGGTAGTTGATTGCGAATGTTTCAAAGACCTGTTGAAGCATGTTAGTACGTAATTTCTTGGATTCTCAAACGAATTCTGTGAAATTGTGCTTTTAAATATCAAAAAATGCCTCAGAGCGTGGAAAACGAACAGAGACTTAAGACGCTGCACATAATACTTCATTGAGCTGCTTAAGACACGGGGCGGTTAGCAATTTGTTTCCGTCAGAATCAAAAAAAATTTACTTAATCTCCATTAGCTTAGCTCACCCGAAATTAGGATTTAATTTCGTGCGCTGGAAATAGCAGCTGCCTTGTGAATTTTGAAACTTCCACTAAGCCCTATTATAAATCAAGCCGCAATATAAATAGCTCCTGGGATGCCATATAATCATTAAATATTTACAAAGCAAAATACTTAAGAGCCTCACGCAATGATGCAACAACAACCAGGCATGATGATGCAACCTGGCATGCAACAACCAGGTATGATGATGCAACCTGGCATGCAACAACCAATGATGATGCAACCTGGCATGCAACAACCAATGATGATGCAACAACCAGTTATGATGCAACCAGTCGTTATGTTGCAACCTGGCATGCAAATGCAAGCTGGCGGCGCCACCTTCCAGGTCGTCCAAGTTAAGTGGGGTATGGAAAAGCTCCAAGAGATGCCAGGAGTCTTTGTCAAGCAAAAATTCCAACTTATGGAAGCCTTGACTGGATGCGAACAAGAAAATAAATACGCCGTCTACAAATTGAGCAAGGACGGAAAGGACAAGAAAGGAAAGCCATTCTTGAAGGCCAAGGAAAAGTCCGGCTTCTGCGCCAGACAATGCTGCCCAGCTGCCATGAGACCTTTCCACATGATTGTTGAAAATGAAGACAACAACGAAACCGTTGATGGAGAAAAGTTCATGCACATTGAAAGACCATTCACTTGCGCCATTTTGTGCTGCTGCAGACCTTTCGCTGAAGCCACCCTTAACGAGAAGGAAGTCAACGAAAGACTCGGAACAATCAAGAACCCTTGGACTTGCTACGACGTTCAAATGGACGTCCACGGCCCAAGCGACGAATTGAAATACAAGATCGTCGGCAACTGCTGCCAACTCGGATTCTGGTGCAAGTGGCCTTGCGACCCTTGCCAACACATCCACTTCGACATCAGAGACCCTGCCGGTACCGTCGTTGGTAACCTCGAGAAGTTCTCTCAAGGCTGTATCAAGGCTTCCATTGATGACTCCAGCAACTTCTCCATTGAGTTCCCTAAAGACACCACCCCTAAGGACAAAGCCCTCTTCATTGCTGCCACTTTGTTCATGGATCTCAGATTCTTCGAAGAGAAACCAGACAGAAACGGCCCACAACTCTAAGAGAGTAAATTTGTCCCGCAAGGAGAAGAGAGTTATCCTCTGAAAATAGATAGTTCATTTGTTATACGGTTATTTTTTAAGAGAAAATATACTGACAATCAGTTTCATAATCAATACTTTTCGAGGATAGATGTAACTTCTTCTCTTTGTTAAAATAAGGCAGTCGGTAATTATATTCATCCCATCTAGAAAAAATTTTAATAAGCATCATAACCAACTTCCTAATGATTCTATTAACTCGCTACAGTTAAAATGTGAAGGAACCAAGTTTGACGGATTTAAATTAGCATTTTAGTCTGCCAAAGATATGTAATATAGAAATTCTGATAGTTACTCAAAACAAATGGGCACATACCTTACTAATTACCACAAAAATCCAGTTTCTCAAGAGCTAGCATTGCGAAAAAAGACAAAATATACTTTGCGCTAACATAATTCATCAGTTCTAGCAGCAGCCCGATTTCTCTGTGTCTTTTCGTGAATTTGGCGCATCATTTCTGATTGTGACTCTCATTTGTGAGCCTGCAATCATTGAATTATCCTCTGTTTCCTCTTCCAGTTGACCCTGCAGTCTCACTAGAAGCTGATCAAACAGCTCTCTGATTCCTTCGTTTTCCTTAGCGCTCGTCCTTCCAAAACCTGCTCCAATTGACTCGGCGTATTGTCTGCCAGTATCTTCATCAACTTGCTCACTCTCGCTTAGATCTGTCTTGTTGCCGACTACTATTGATACAGCACTGCCCGGTCCTTTGGTTTTGAGTTCACTATGCCAATCGTTCAAAGAAATGAACGAGTCTTTCGACGTGATGTCATACACTAAAAGTATGGCTTGCGCATCACGGTAGTACATTCTAGCCAGCGGTGCGTATTTCTCTTGGCCAGCGGTGTCCCAAATTTGAAATCTGTAGACTTTGTTTTTATAAGTAACCCTTTTTGTGTGGAAGGAAGCGCCCATCGTCGAATCTTCGTTTTCTTGGAAGTTTTGGTCGGTGTAGCGTTTGAGGATACTGCTCTTACCGACGCCACTGGGCCCGAGGAGGACGACTTTGTAAATTGTTAATCCTGTATTATTAAGTTTAATTAATGCAGCACAAAAAGGTGACTCATGAGGACCTTGAACTGTGGAAAGAGGAGGCTGTACTATCAGCTGTATGGTGATGGAGAATTTTATGGATTGTTTTTTTTGTTTTGTGGTGTTATGAAGCTGAATCAAGATAATACACGAAAAAAAAAACATTGTTGTCAACTAAATAGTGAAGCAGATTGAGAGGAGCTGAGCTCCTTTATAGGAAACTCAATGTATTAATTTTTCAATTCGACGAGATAGGATTAAGCCGACAGATTAGGGGTACTTTAGCAAAAAGATTGATTTAACTGCTTTTGAATTAGAATCAAAAAATAATTAATTTCATTTTGATATTCTAAAAGTTCCCTTTGTAAATGCCTTGATAAAAGAACTAAAAAGCCCGAATATTTTGCCTTGTGTAGACGGACGGTTGTTAACATAAGCAATTTATCCAGGGCTATCTGTCTTTCTCACTCTCGATATAGGTTGAAAGCAAAATCGTTTGGAATTGGTATCATTTTTGAAAGAAATTGGTCTGGAATAACGGGTGACTGGTTTCGTGGGTATTGGTAAATTAAGGTTTTCATTAGCTTTCCTTGATAATTCTCCTGAATAAAGGTAGTCGGTATCTTGAGTTTTCATCATTTTCATGGTTTTGAAAGTATTTGGTGAAGATTTTATTGGAAAAATGAGATTAGATAGGTTACAAAAGAAAAAAGTAATTGTACAATAATGTGAAGATAAAGTTCTATCCATCCTCGATATGGTGATAACTTAAACTGATGCTGGTTTCTCTTTGAGTTTTATTAGGTCATGAAGTTTTGAGCAAATAAAACTCCTAATAACTGCTAGCATATACAATCTCATCATGAATATGAACGAAGCTGTAATTACAACACCTTTGCGATTAAATATATATATATATCAAATGAAGTTAGCAAATGACACTATGGAATAGTAAGCAATTAGACATTTGAATTGCTTCATACTTTCACCTCTTCAAATAAATTAGTTGATATTTGTTCTTTCAAACAAATCTGCTGTAATTAAAATTCATTGGAGTTAGTATTCAACAGTCACAAAACACTAACACAAAGCATTGATATATGTTTAAGGATTCTCCAATGCTCACTCGATAACCGTGTCTCGCATTCATATATATCATAACTCCTCTGAGAATTCGCTGTTTTATTGTTACATTTTCTTGCTCTGTGATCATTTTTCATGCCCAGTTGAATTAATTTTTCAATGAGTTTCATACTTTTTTCAACATTGCTCTTTGCAACAAAACTTTCAATCAAACTGAGGCTTATAAGAAATATTAATAGAGGCATTTTTACAAAAAATGGAAAAGAGCTTAAAATAAGACTTTTAAAAAATAGCCATTTGGTATTTGGTATACGGCATTGTAAAATAAAAATCAAAATTTGTGTGTAAAGATCTAAGCTTGGTTCGCCACTGACGGTTTATACTTCCTGAATCTATTATGAAAAACAGCAGTTTTCTCCGGATTGTTCTGCGGGCCTTTTATACTCAACGTCGTGATCTCCGGCGTCGGAGACCGATTCTCTCGATTTGAGAATCGGTAACCGCTCTCTTCAGGCTTCCTGGATGAATTCCGATATTTCCTCACACGCGAGTCTAGCACAGTCTGATTTTGCAGTGAGGTATTCGCTGAGTCGTCCAGCCTCGATGAATTCGGTCTCGCCGAATTTAATGATTTTTGCTGTCGATGCGTGGTTGGCCGCTCTGTCGAATGAGCTCTGAAACTTCGCTGCTCTCGCATGTCGATCAAGTTGCTCAGCGTCTTAAACTGAGGACTTGGTGGCTGTCGTATCGAAGAATTCCCGTCGAGTAGAATCGACTTATTATTCAAAGGTGAGCTCTAATAATTCACATTAAACCATCTCCTCACAAATAGAAATGAGTTACATCACGAACATATTGCTTGCTGACCTCAATAGCCTTCGTGATATCCCCTAGTATCTGCTTCGATGTAACTTTAAGGTTTTTAGCCTGCGATATATCAGGCATCACGGTCTGGTCCTTCACTTGGGCTGTTGCCATTAAGTTATGGATTCATGTGAAATAATAATAATCCTTACATCTAGTGGAAAATCTTTCAATGAAGGAGGTGTTATCCACGTCTTTAATCATCGATTGGTAAAAGCTAACCTCGTTAGAGGTAATGACGCTTTTCTGAAGCGCAGTGGTTCGATTGTGATCAACGGAGTCGTCTCGGGGCGAAGCCACGCTTTTCTCCAATAAACGACTGATATTAGCACTTACATCACGCCGAGATTTATCAATGGAAGTTTCAGTTGTGTCGCCTCGACGAGGAGGTCTACGCCGGTTTGGATTCACTGTTTGGCGATATACAGAAAAACTGTTAAAAATAATTTATTTGCGGTAAGGAAAAATCTCGGATTACTCTCGATCCCGAAGGTTGCTGATGGGAAGCTTAATGTTTGAAGTAATACTGTTTTGTCGCAGGCCGCTTGGTCTTGCAAGAGTCCTGGACCCTCTCGGTGCGCTTACTTGTCTGATTGTTCCTATTAAATTGCGTTAGTTTCATTTGCTTTTCAATGAATTACTGCGCTCTTCGTTTGAATCATTGGTACTAATGCGAATGCTGTCGATCGCGGGTATCTGCACATCGTATGACTTTACCCCGCCTGGCTTGCCGACATTCCTGAACGCGCGTTTGGTAATTATAGTCGTTCCTTCGATAGTCGGAGGCCCGCTTTCTCTCGAGCTCGTTCTTTCAGTCAGATTGTCCATGGTGCTTCTCTCTTCTGTAGATGGTCGCTTTAGAGATGGTTGGTGAAGCCTATTTCATTTAAATTGGTTAATAAAGGCAACGGAAGAGATTGACCTTTCAGTGCGTGTCGTGTGCATGAGTTCAACATTATAAGCCTCGGCGAACTGACTCTCTTGGGTTTTAGCCGGCTCCTTTTCTTTTTCAATGATGTTCTTTTGGTCACTGCCTCTGATAGGTGTCTTAATCTTGCTAGAGAGTTCGTTTTTCTCTTTAGAGCTCGTGTTATTTTCTCTCGTGCTTTCTTCAGTTGAAGGAACTTCTTTCTCTCTTTCGTTCTTAGCGTCCAGTCCAGTTCGCCCACGAGGCGAGCTGTTTTTGGGACTTGACATCGTCGTTGATTTAGTCGCAAGGGATCGTCTTTCAGAATCTCGCAAAGTGCCTTCTTGCGATCGCTCGTCACTATCTTTTGCATTGTTGCGCGTTCGTTCCCATGGACTCGCAGAACGTTCATTAAATGCACGAGGTTTTTCAATGGGCACGATTTCAGCGTTTTCGTCAGATTTTTTGCTGCCTGGTAGATTCAATTGCGCTCCTTTCTCCTTGCGCTTTTGAAGCGAAGGCGCCGCTTTATCTCCGGCGTTCTTTGCTAAATTGAGTTCTTGATTAATCGATGACGAGTCTCCTGTGCCGCTCTCGATTCTAATTTATGATGAATTTGTTAATACTCACACTTTCAAGACACTGCATTACTTTTGCGTGGGTTTCTGTTCTTCAGGTTTCACGCTTTGATACCCTACTGGCTCAAAATGTTCTCTCTTTCGCGTGGTCGTCGATACCTCTTTCTCTTTCTGCACTTCATTCGTACTCACAGATAACGCTTTTCGGGGCTCCGGCTGCTCGGTTTTGAGGGATACTGCCTTAGGCTGAGTTTCCCCCGTAATTTTGCCACCATTACGTATGTGCTTCTGCAACAATAGATAGTACCTTGAAATTCAAAATTCATTGCATTTCAGCGCATAGAGTCAAAAAATTACGTAGTAGTAACATTATTATGCTTGTTGATCTCAAGACACTTCTTAGCGTGTTCGATATTGATATTATACTCCTCCAGCTGCGCCAGGACGGTCTTATCGATCTATATATGCACGATTAATTGCTCGCAAATACCTCAAAACACTCACCACTAGCGCATCTTTTCCCACTATGAGTCCTCTTGGGATAGTTTCCACTCCAGCGCGCTGGTACCAAGGATGATTGCGGATCATTTCTATCGTGTATCTTTTGTCAGGATTTGTGTTGAGAACGCACCGCAGGAAGTCCTTCGCCTCGCTAGAGATATAATTCGGCGTGGAAAACTCACCGGACAGAATTTTTTTATAAAGCACTCCGGTATTCTGATCCTCAAAAGGCAAATAACCGCAAATGCAAGCGAATAGAATAATCCCACTAGACCAAATGTCGACTTGGACTCCGTGGTAGTGTTTCCCTGCGATCATTTCCGGAGCTGCGTAGCAAGGGGACCCACATGCAGTCTTTAGCATTTCTCCGGGTTTGTAGAGGTTACTCAAACCGAAATCCACGATCTTGATGTTTTTATCGTTGTCAAGCAGCAGATTTTCAGGCTTCAAATCACTGCACAAGGCATTACGAATCAGATAAGCAATGAAATTACCGATGCACGATGCCGAGCTTATGAATGTACTCGATACCCGCGATAAGTTGCTGATAATATCTGCACGCCTCTTTTTCTCTAAGCCTGATAATACCGTCGATGATGTTTTCTCATTTTCAGAAGCACTTTACCTCTGATGCTGGACAATATGCTCGAAAAGCTCGCCACCGCCGCAATATTCCATTATCAAATACAGCTGTTTCGAAGTTTCGATGATCTAATGGATCGAAAAGGCTCAGAAGAGTCATCTACGTTGGTCTTTACCTCATAGAGTTGGATAATATTTGGGTGCCTTAGCATTTTCAGTATCTTTATCTCTCGTGTGACGCGCTGAATATCTGCTGCTTCTAGGATTCTGTCTTTTTCGAGGATTTTTATCGCGACCTATCACATGATTCATCAATTCAGCTGCTAATAGGCATAGTATCTACTTTTTCTCCAGTGGTTAGATGAGTACCGGCCTTAACCTTCCCAAAAGTTCCTTCTCCGAGTGATTTTCCTATAATGCCAGTGTGAGATCGGGGAGCGAGGGTTATTGGAGACCTATAACGTAATTGCCGACAACACGAGGAGTTCTATCTGTTTGTTTTTGGTCCTGGATTGAGTGGGAACGCTCTTGATTCGACATATTATGAGCTTTATTTAAGAAAAATATTTTTATTCAATTGCTCTTGAATTAACTGTAACAAATTTTTCGCGTTTTCACAAGTTCTTTTTTCTTCATCCAATGTTTTATTGCTTCGATGATTAAAGAGAAAAAGAGGTATCTCATGCATGCTCATTGTAATTAAAGCGTTTAGACATCTTTAGTTTGTGATTTTAGATTTGGATTGGACTTGAATTACATTGGACTCTGCTACTGCACAAGTTCGGATAAATATTATTAAAGATCGTCTGATTTAGATAACATTTGATATGGTAGAGGGTATTCGTACTTTTATCTCAGCTCATGCTCATGAGTTCTGGAATACATAATGTAATGCTCAATTTTACAGTACTAGAGATCAACAGCGAGCGTCGCAACATACTTTATATGGATCTATGAGCTTTCTAAGAGATTTGCAAAAAATTATCACTGATTTCCTCCGTTATCATTAAAGAAGGGAAATTTTAAATAATCCTTATAAAGATAAATTCTGCTCTACATTGTGCATGCTAGCCGTTCTAATGAGTTCCAAAGGAGATATATTTCGATTTGTCTCTTCCTATGCAGCAGCTGAAGTTAATTTTCATTCTTACTTAAGGAGTTTTCAAATTAAATTATTTTCATTTTAATTTAATTTTTCTAAGAACCATTTGATGCTTTTAAGAGACTATATCAAGGAACTCTACTCTCAGAGAAAGTTGCGCAAAAATACGATAATCCTGCTTAATTACTGCTTAGATAATCTAATAAAGAGCTTGCTTGATATAATAACAGATTTTAGAATGGGATAACTCCAAAAAGTTACCCTGAAACATTGTATTGAACTCAAATTTGGATTGAAAGCAACGAATTTCAGGATATTTCAGTTAGTTCGAGTCGCTGTAATTTATTATACTATCGAATTTTTTTATATGTCGGCCATACAATTATCTATTATTATAAACTATGGCTATCGACAGAAGAGAGCGGGCACCGTCTCTAGGGCAGCAAAATCTGAAATATAACAAGGGAAGAACTTAATGAACAGAATTGTACCGCAAAGAGGAATAATTTCATTTATTACCGTGATAAGGAATTATTACATTTGTTAATTAAAGTATTCCGATGCAATTTAAATGGATTTATTTCACTTTAATTTTAATCAAAACAAGAACGGCTCTCTTTTTCGTGGTTCTGTTAAAATCTATCGTTTGTGCAGTGAAGACACGATTTGAATTTTATACCATTCCGATATCTGGAAAAAAAAAATAACTCAAAATCTTGCGATCCAATGTCTGAGAAAGGCTCCAAAATTGTGAATAAGAGGTTCGAAGCAATGAGAAATCAAATCAAGAGTAACCACCAACTTCCACGCTCCAGAGAAATTACCTTTGGGATGTTAGATACTCTTTTTGAAGCAACAACAGATAATTCTTCACCCAAGACATTCAACCAGGCTGCTTTCTTCCCAAATGACAGCAGCAGGACAATGAGAAGCTTGCCTCAGAAAGCCGAGAAGTCAACTCGTGAGTCAAATCCTTGCTTTGAACAGGGAAAATGGCTCAAAATGGGCACTATAACCCAGAAGAGAAATTTTGAGATGATGCGATCCAACCTCAAAGGTATAGAAAAACATGCTTTCGTCGCGATAACCTCTTCTTTAGCGCAAATTTTCGGGAGAGTTGATCGTCAGGAGCATGGAAATCCTAACAAAGAATCTTCTATTGAAGCCGAGATCGCAAATGAAAGTAACAAATCGGCTCATGCAAAAATTAAAATTGCTTGCAGATTTTGTCAGTGTTACACAGGAAAAGGCGAAAGGGATGGAGAGCATTGATATTGCTGACGCCGAAACTATGAATTCGATTCAAAGCATGAACCGAGATGTCCTAGAGGGAAGAGAGAAACCGTATGATGGGCAAGTGATTATGAACTCACTTATTTCGAGTAAAAAGGTAGATTGTTACTAAAGTTCGAAGTATAATCGATTTTATTGGGTTGTCATCAGTATTCAGATGAGGGGAAGATTGAAATAATGAAAGCTCAGACCAATGATACGCTTAGCCCTGAAATAAGGGAAGTAAAGCCACAGGGCTACTCTGTCTTCAAGAAATTCAGTGCGAAGGCTGAGAGGGAAACTGACGAGGGTTCCGTTGAAGATCCCTTTATATTTTATATTGAGAATTCATTTCATACGATTTATCACGAGATGGAGACATTGGGAGAAGGAACGTCAGGTGTTGTCAAGAGATGTGTAAAGATATCAAATAATGAGGAGTTCGCTGTAAAGATTATAAATTTCCGAGGCGATGAAGAGATTAAAACACTGGTAATGAGAAATAATTACCATTGAATTTGAGGCGTGAACCAATTTGTGTAGGTGATAAGGGAGTTCAAAAATCATATAAAACTCAAGCATAAGAATATCGTATCAGTCTATGAGCTCTACATCGATACTCTAAAGAACAAGATCTATACGGTTATGGAGCTCGTGAGATGCCGGGAACTGTTTGATGTTATTCAAGAACTCGGTTCATTTTGCGGTGAATTTCTATCTAGCAACGTTGTTCTTATATATATCTCTTATAGAGGCTGACGCTTCGATGATTTTTAAGCAAATTCTGCTTGCGATGCAATACATGCACAGTAACGGAGTCTGCCATCGTGACCTAAAACCAAATAACATCCTCGCCTCCAATGGTAGAGATTATCACTCGTTAATTCAATTAAGTGTCCTCTTTACAAAGATGGAAAAATCGTCAAAATCACTGATTTCAATGTTTCAAAGTTCATTGCCAGGGCGAAGAAACAGTACACTGGGCTTTCCAAAGAAAACTATCGAATGTGGACCTACACAGGAACCATTGCTTTTACAGCGCCTGAAGTCCTTGCAGACACAGAATACACGTACTATTGACTTTTTTCTCCCTCCTTCTAATAATAAAATAAATAGAGAAATGGTGGATGTATGGAGTGCTGGTTGCGTTCTCTATACGATGCTCTGTGGCTATCAGCCTTTCCAAGCAGAATAGTAAGATTAAATTATCTCGCTCATGACAATAACTTGACTTGTGAAATAGTCTGAAGGACCTTATAGACAAAATCATAACTGGTACAGTCGAGTATAAATCCCAGGACTGGGGCAAAATTTCACCCGAAGGCATCGATTTGGTCCAAAAGCTCTTAGAAAAAGATCCTAAAAAGCGACTTTCTCCTTCTCAAGCGCTCTCTCATGCATGGATATGC
>ENA-UOTZ01001027-UOTZ01001027.1-compost-metagenome-genome-assembly--contig:-NODE-1027-length-21201-cov-18.227182_pt1 | contig 21201 bp, 11 predicted proteins | sample MGYA00238144_ERZ746983 | MGnify/ENA primary metagenome ERZ746983 (study PRJEB28759, sample SAMN06268863) | compost metagenome | isolation source: single cell | place: USA: California, Emeryville, Joint... | reverse complement strand
AAGCTTGAAAGTGGTATCCGCAGGCCCTTGGGAATGTGATAGAATCTTCCTTAGATCTAAAACTGCAACAATAAAATGGATGTCAGTGATCTTTTCTCTTATTACTCTTATGTGGAGAAAAACTCATTCATTTGCAAATTCAAAGTGAATGTACTCCTTTGTATCAAGCAAGCAGCTTCTCGGCTTGGCTTTCTTCCTCAAAACAAGGTTTGCCTTCTAACAAATTCTAATGGTCCTTCAAAGCTTCACCGCGGAATCCATAACTGCTCTAGGTCCAAAAATAAATGCTCATTGACCCAACGCCAGTTTATCATAGCCTTATAAACCCAATACTAACGCGCCCGGCCCCCGCTGACGCCACACTTCTGAAATACAAGTTCGATACGCTCATTTTCCGTTTGTAATATATTCTTCATATTTCCCTCATTACCTTAACTGCAAAAAATATCTTCTCTTCAAAACTAGGTTAAATGAGCAGCTGCTCCTAAATAATTGTGAAATTTAGTGTTTTGGTAGCGTTTTTTCCTTTATAATACTAATGCCTGGGTTCAGCCTTTCATCCAAAGTGTGCTCACAAACCTTTATTTGCTTCTCATCACAACCACTTTGCCATTTCTGACCATCCTAAGGTTATATCACATTCAACAAGACATTTTCTGGCCATTTAATGTATAATTTGAACATTAAAATCCGGTGATGTTTCTTGTTTCTATTCAGGATGACGATTTCCAATCAATCTTCTAGCTTGCATCCATCCATCAAAAATGATACCGCCTTCCCTCGATGAGCCATTCTTTCTGTTATACTTTCAAAAAGGGCTAGATATTTGCTAATTCAAAAGAACGCTATTAACTTCAAAGTATCCTCTGCAAATCTCAGCTTAAGAAAATTATAATCAGATTTCGTGGCTATTAATCGTTATAGTAGTTCTACTCGAACTGACTCAGCATTCAAAAAGCACTGTGATTTATTCGCGTCAATAATTCACAAATAAACCGCAAACCAATAGCATCAGAACCTAAAAAATGAATGATCGTAACATCCCTCACGAGGAAATCATATTACGACTCAAAGAAAATTTGGTCCTCACTGATACCCAGACGAAGTTTGAAACCAAAAAAGTGGATTCGAACTCCAACAATTCGTTTAATGGAAATTCTTTAAATTGCGATGAGTTTTTTGATCTTGAGCTGAGTCCTGAAGAAGACATACAAGAAAAATACCTCGGAAAGGATATCTTTCAAAATGTGCCTGAAAAATCATCAGCGGAGACCAAATATCAAGAGTATCCGCAAAGTAAATTAATCGAAGAAGAAAGTGATCAAAATGTGCCTGAAAAAACAACTGCTGAGAATACTGAAGCAAGTCTCTCTGAAGAAGCATCTGGTAGAAACGCAATGGAAATATTTGAGAACAATTCAACCGACAATTACCAGGATACCATGGAATTACCTGAAGTGAAGTCAATACAAATCGGATCAAATGAGAAGGGTTTCATTGAATTCCCAATAGACTCCGCAGTAGGTCTGCAGCTGAGTTCTTGCGTGCAAGTATTCGTTCCTTTTTCTGCAACAGTGCGATATATCACGATTGGTGAGGTGTTTTCAAACAAGCAGTTTGGCATCAAAATGGACATCTTTGCTAGTAATGAAACAATTTCAAAGCAATCTGCAGCAGAAACCCGAAAGGAAAAGATTTATCACAACATTGATAAGAATTTGCTGGAATACTACACAACCAAGACATATCTGAAAAATATTCGTTGTCCTGCAAAACTCCAAGAGAAATTAAGAGAAATTAATAAGCCAGTGGGAGAAAAATGCAAATTGAAAGATTCAGACAAAACAAATGGCTGGGACAAACTCAAAGATCAAAACCAAGATGTTATGGCTTACTTCAAGCAGCGGATGCAATTAAACAACTTTGCTGAGTATTTGTTTGAGAGCCTAATCAAAAACAAGAAGAAAAAATTCCACGATGAGAAGCTGCAGTTCATCGCTGAAGTCTTACAGCCTGCACTCAAAAAGTTAGCTTGGAGTGACAAAAAGATCTTTGATAGTCAAGTGAAAAACTGCTTGACCAAAGCTAGTGTCTTGATCTCAAAAATAGCGGGAGAAGCTGTCGAAGTGCCATTCTTGAATCGATTATTTGAGAGAAGACAAAAACTGATAAACATTGACGTCGATGATCTGCAGAAAGAGCTTAAAGTTCTCTTTGAAGAGGCGATTATCGAGGCGAATCTCCCTCGAATGCTTTGGATGCTTCTTAACATGGATATGATTGCCGAGTTGGTGGAGAAATTGGTGAAAACCAGACTAATTATGCTGAACATAGTTGCGAGCAAGAAAGGAGCACCTCTCGAAGAAAAAGTTTTCAATGACTATGATGAGGATGAAGAAGAGAAAGTTTGCGAGCCAAAAAAACAGAAAAGAGTGAAAAAGCATTAAATACTTAAATATTTGTTCCTGTTGACAGACAAACTCAAAGTCATACTTATCATTATTTGTTTATGAATAGGATGAGATAAATGCATTCTTTTTAAAGTCTGCATTTGAATTCTTAGGCAACGAGTTTACAACAATAACTCTGATCAAAAAATCAAACGACTATTGTTTTGAAGAGGTTTTTCTCTCTTTAGTACTGTAACCGCAATATTCTAACCTAAATCATAGTTTATCGTTAAACGAAGGGAAAGGATGAAGAAATAAATAAAACCGTATATGGAAATGGAGATAGGAAAAAAAAATTAGCATAATGAAGTCAAAATCGTGATGTGATGCTTGCAAGAGAGGGGTTCCTTATACTGTCTTATTTGCTCAAGAGAAGATTGTTCGGGGGAAATTTGACCAGAGAGCTTATGCTTATATTAGGGGTTAGAAGAGAATAAAGTCTTTGGTTAATTAAATGTTATTATTACCGTTAAATAAACTTTCGCTAACAGCACAATCATTTATTCTTTTTCTAAAAGTATGCGGCAACGAATTCTTCTGGAAAGGATACCATAGCTATGCTATAACTTGCTCGAGATCCGCGGATTTCACAGTAAAATCGAAAATTTTCACAAAAATGAAAGAAATCGACGAGCCTTTCCACGAAGTAACCGATACTCGCCAGCAAGGCCGCCACGAGCGACCGGTATTTGATTTTTCCTTCGAACGACGGCTTCGTTTCGTGCGCTATACCCATGGCTTGCTGACTCTACAATTCCTTATATCATTATCTCTGAGCTGTGCTGCTATTCATACCCAAGAGAGCGGGTTTGGGCATCTTCTTAGCCTGCATATGAACTTGATTTGGGTTCCTGTCCTCATAAACTTTTTCATGCTTTCGGTCGTTGGATGCTACCCCAGCTCATCCAAGTACAAAATTATCAGCGCTGTAGGATTCTTGATATTCACTGTGTGCAAGTCAATGGCGCTCGCCTTCCTGAGCGTTTATGTAAAGAAGCCTTTCGAATCAAATTTGGTCTTCGTGCAGTTGGTTATGATGACTGTCACGGTGGCTTGCTTGGCTCTGTATGCGTCTCGAGCGAAGAAGAGGTTTGAGATGTTTAACGGCGGCATCGCGATTTATGTGCCGGGGCTAATTTTGCTGATGGTCTTCTGGAGTGTGCAAGAAATTCCGTTCTTTTACACGTTTTTGTGTCTCTGTGGAACGATCATCTTCGGTGTGATGATACTGTTGGAAACGAAAACGCTGTCAGAGTCGGATCATTTGATTGGCAATTTTACCTGGGGCACAATTGCGTATTACCTTGGTCCTTTTATCATATTTTGGGCATGTGTTGAGGCGGTGTCACCGATCAAGAAGCGTCGACGTTCGCAGTAAGGATGCGATTTCTTACAATATTATATATGCAATTTGTGTAATTACGTAAGTCAATAAGAGTATTCAAATTTTACTGAGGATGTATGTCACTCCTAGCAGCGTGTCAAACCAATAAATAATAATGTGCTTCATAATCAACAGATTTATTAAAAATACTTTTATCTCACTGAACAACAACCTTTCGGGCATGCTTAACCTCAATGAAGTGAAGTGATAATCGATCCATATTTAGCAAAAGAACTAATTCTTAATTCTGAGGAAAAAAATTTAATAGTTTCATGGGAAGTCGAGTTGATTTCTCAGAGGAGCAGATAACTGCGTGATTAATCAATCCTATGACTAACCAACCAGAGATTTCAATAATTGAGGTTTTCATGCAATGAATATGTATAAACTTTCGGTTATTTCCACTTCTTTAAAAATCACTCTGCGTTATATTCATTTCTGTGATGACATTTTAAGCTACAACAAGCCAAATATCATCAGTTTGATAACTCTTTGTTTCGTTTACAACAAATCTATCTAGATTAGTCAAAGCGGTAAATCCAAAGAATTAGATCCTCAGTGACCCGTTACAATTCGATATGAATATCTCATTTTCAAATACTGAGGATGGGTATAAAAAACCGATGGCAGTGTGAGTTCCATCAAGAACAAATTCCTGAGTAACAATTCAACAAATTTGTAATTCAGCTTTTATTGTTTTTTAATTTCAACTCAGTGGAAGGATTTAAACAAGATTTCGCTCCAAATCAATTCAATACATCAAATAAAACTTCCTTAGTCTTAGCCTCCAATTCATGAGCAAGTCTCCAGCAACTTCTCAAATAAAGGCAAAATCCTCACAGGACAAACCTAATGAGAGTGACGAAGTTTTTCAACAAGACCTGAAAGGAGGCAATGTTAAACTCGAGTCAAAATATGAAAGAATGAAACCTGGAGAATACATGATCCACGTACTCTCCTTTTCATCGGTCAAATCAAACAGAAAATTCCTAGGTTTTCATCGAAGAGACAAGAGGACTGGTGCATCCTACAGACCCTGAGTAAACAACAAGTCGATTCATTACCTATCATTCTCTTTTCAGAGGAGTTGTAGATGCAATTATTAAGGTCGAATGCCTTGGGAAAACCAGATATTCAAAGGTGAAGAAAGGCTCCTCAGCTAGTGTATGGGCAGACCATTACTTCTTTGAGGGCGTTATTGAAGTACTTCAATGATGGATAGATTGATCCTTAAATTCCAAATTTAAGCACCTAGAGCAACTTGAAAAAGAAAAGATTAAAATCACCGTGGCCAACCATAGAACTATTGGGTCGGACTCTAAGCTGGGTAATGGTTAATGTGATGCTAATTTGCAAAGAGAGTTTTTTCAGGGTTAATTGAGATCGATTTCCCGAGTGTTTACGCTCATGAGAAGCATACCATATTTCATAGATGGTCTGCTCTTGCGAACTTAGACAAAGATTATGAGAAAATCCTTGGATTTATCAAATATTCTGTCTCTATCATTACACAAGGAGACGCAGCGGTACACTTTCAACTCAGAAATCCCACTAATTTCTTTAGATCCCGCTGAAAATAGAAGAGCTGGGCAGCAATTTCGACCCTACTAAAGTCTTAGTGCCTCCTTTCTTGAACATCAAGCTCTATCAACTTGCAGTGACGCTATTCAAGGGTCAGGAGATCAAAAAAATGGATCAATTCGGAACCGTTGATCCTTATGTGAGAGTCTATTTCGCAGGAATTGAGTTTTTCACGAAGGTCATCAAGCAAGACATGAACCCAGTTTGGCAGCAAGTGGTCTATGTAAGATAAAATTACCATCCTCTTCCATGATAACGCGCTCGGAAAACGAAATTAGATTCCAGTTCAATTGCCTTCAGTCGCAGATAATGTCCAAATTCAGATTTACGACAGTGATCAGGTCAGAAGCGAGCTGATAGGATCCTGTGAAATTTCGCTGAATGACATTAAAGAAGGCCGTTATAAGGACTTCCGCTATTTGAATTTCTACTGCTCTCCGCTTACAGGCAGCGGAAAATATAGCGACCTCATGAACCAAATCCCTGAGCTCGGTAGCTTTGCATAATTTATCTCCTTCCCAGAGCTTACATTTTCTTCATTTAGCTTCTTATTGGGGCGGAAGAGTGCTGATGAATATAACGTTGAAAGAGAACAAAGACACACAGGCCAGAGTGGTTGATGTGACAGATCTTCAAACAGTGAACGCTCTGAACCACTTCCCAACGACCAGATATGAACTGCGAGCTGAAGCCTACTGGGCGATGAATCTTCCAGCGAATGGCAAAGATTATGCTCTTCAAATTAGATGGGCAAATTTGACAACTGGCACAAAATTTGTGGTAAGCAAAAAACTGAGTCTTTTCTTTGCATAAACCCATAACCTTTAAGAATGTCCCTAAAGGGAGAATGTGCGAATGGTTTTCGACTCTGAACCCTATTACGGCTGTCTTCCCTCATGACTCATATGAAGGCGTAAACTTTAAAGCTGCTCTATGATACAACTATTCCTAAATATTTAATAGCTTCCAGACGTTATCATTTGGCTTCTTGACGCTGAAGATAAGCATTTCAGCTTTGCAAGATTCCCTTCAACATACTTCCTCAACCAAGAGTGCCGACCAGAAACGATCTATTTCAAGATTGACAAATCTGTCTCTAAGATCAAAGATCACTTGGCCGGCGTCGTAAAGGTAATTTCTCTTGGCTAGCGCTTGCGTGACATTGAGATTCGTTCAGTTGAGAATATGGATCCACAAGATGAATCCAAGCATTGATCTCTCGGTCGGGGGTTGGAATAAGCAATTAGTGAAGAAAACGAAAATGAAGGAATGGAAGATCATTGTAAATCTTTATCAAGCAAGAGATCTCATCCCAGCGGATGATAATGGGAGCTCAGATCCCATCTGTGAAATCTATTTCAACGGCTATATCTTCAAATCCAACAGAATTGATAGAACACTTAACCCTGTATCAATCTAACTTCCATACATATTGTACTAATCTTTGGCCTTATGCTAGATTTGGAATTTTAGAATGGAGTTTCGTGCAAGCTTTGACAATATTGATCAGTGTCCACCTTTCCTATGTTCAATGTGGGATTGGGATGGAGATGGAGTTCAAGCTGACTATCTGGGAAGCACCGTGTTTACAATCGATGAGACTATGTTCAACCTGAGTCGACCAGCTCAACCGCGATGGTATTCGCTGAAATATGGTAAATATTTCCATCCCCAGAAGTTTGTTACATGAGTACTTAGGTACATTGGAACGGGACAGCGGCAGTATCCTGGTTTCTATGAATGTTTATCCAGCCACTATGCAGTCTATTCCCTACGGAGAGATTGACCCACCAACAAAAAGATACTATTTGAATATGAAGGTCCTCGGTTTGAGAGGGCTTAAGAGTCTTGGTGTGTTCGATGTGAAGAAGCCATACATCAGATTTGATCTAAATTCGCTGCGTCCAGCGAAAAAGAGAAGAGAAATCGATAATAAGAAAGATACAAAGACTCAACCTAAGGAGACAGGACCAAACGCTAACATCCTCACCATTATCAAGTAAATTCTATCATTAACTCGCAACTGAATAATCTTGGTTAGCTTGGAGGTTGATTTACCCAATGATCCTTTCTACTGTCCAGCTCTAAGCGTAAGTTGATTTCTTCAATTTGATTTAATCCCGGCTATATAATAGTGTTGTGTTTATGATTTCTATCTGCAAGGAATGGCACAACCGTTGCTAGGAACTTTCTCGATTCCACTTGGTATATTTTTGCAAGACACACTCGAAAGACAAGAAAAGAAACGATCACAGGATGGAGGTAAAATTTACCGACTCCGAAGCTCGACATGATTGAAATAATATGATGCAGGAATAATGGCTCCTGATGAGGGTGCCTTTGAAGAGGAAGAGGAAAAACAAACTCAATACATTGATTTGGAGGAGGAGGAAAAAGGACTCATTCAAATAAGAGAGACAAGAAGAGACACGGTCAAGCAGCCACCGGAAAGTCTCGGGAGAGAAAGCAGCGTGAAACGGAAGACCACGACAGTTTACGAGAATCCTCGTGGATCGGAGGGCTATGTAGTCGATCTAGAAGTACTATCATTCATTTCAGCCTTAAATTAATACCATTACCTAGGGATCTTCCCCTCAGCAGAAGAAAACGTTCATTTTGACTTCGGATAAGATTGTCGTTAGACCCAAATATGAAATTGAGAAGATCAAGGGCTATGAGATTGAAAGAAATAAGCCTGATCCTAAGTGCATAATTCCTCTCTTATTATCTAACGTCGCGATTTAACACTTTTAGATACTATGTCGAACTCGGCTACGACACCAAGGATAGAAAAGAAAAACACTATCGATATTTCGTAGACAAACCTCTCGAAGAGACAGATTTCGTTGATCAGTCTCCTTTCGATGAAATTGAAATTAAGAGAGGGTCAGCCGTCGATGATGATTGTATCTTCTCAAAGATATTCGGAAAGCACGAACAAGACATGTCAAAGCTCCAAGAATCAGAAGTACTATTAGGAGGCATTTCAATGTGTGAACTAATCCCAAATATACTTTCTAGACTGTCGGAATATTTAAAGCGATGATTACTGTTCTAACTGAGGAGGAAAAGCAAGCGATTGATGACACTAACCTCAACAAGAGGAGAAGTTTAGCCGCTAAGATCACAAACGCCGGTGATGGAATCCAAGGAATTCCGGATGTCGACTTCTTGAGAGTCACGAAATGCACTGTTCGCTGCTATGTGATCGAAGGCTGCGATCTCGCAGATAAGGATGAGAATTCAGCATCAGATCCATACCTGAAGGTGCAACTAGGAGACAAGATTATTGATGTAAACATTTCTAAATCATTTGACGAATAATTCATTTTCCTCGTTGACAGGATAGCGCAAATTATCAGGACGATGAGCCTAATCCCAAATTCTATAAGTTATTCGAATTCCCAACTGAATTGCCGGGAGCCGGACTCCTGAAGATTACCGTTATGGACCACGATGACCTGAGCAGAGATGATTTGATAGGAGAAACCACTATTGATATTGAAGACCGCTGGTTCTCGAAGAAATTTAGAAGTCTCGAGCAAGTTCCAATTGAGAAAAGAGAAATTTTCAACCCAACTTCTCGAATCCCCCAAGGCGCTCTGAGATTATTCGTTGAGATTTTCCCCATGGAAGAAACTACCTCGAGGAAGAAGTGGGACATCAGCCCAAAACCACCCAAGGTATTTTTCTTCTGCGCTGGAATTTTTGATTGCGAATGAATACTGGAATAGGACTTTCAATTGAGAGTGATTATTTGGGACTGTGACGACATGCCTCTGGTCGACAGCGATGGAGCATCTGATTATTATATCGTTGCTAAACTCAACGGTAAAATTATGATACTTATATGCTAAACTAACTGAAAATTTTTTCAGATGGCACGAAATCGAAGACTGATACGCACTGGAGGAGCCAAAATGGAAAGGTAAATTGATATATATTGAGTGGCTTTTGTAATGACTGAAACAAAAAATAAGGGTTCATTCAATTGGAGAATTTTATTCAATGTTAAGCTGCCTCTTCCCCCACGCACAAGCATTTTGGCTCTCCAGGCTTGGGACAAGGATCTCGCTTCTCCTGATGATTACATTTGCGAGTCCTTTATCGATTTCGAGGAGCTGGCTAATGAAGCCTTCCAGTACGATCAGGCTGTGAAGGTAGTCCATGATATTGAATTTTTGAATGACTAAATAAATGCAAATGTAGATGAGATCAGGAAAGAGCGACAAAATCAAAATTGACTGCAGGAGACCTAAAAAGGGTGATCTTCAGGTGAAGCCATATTCCACCCACACCTAGTAATCTGCTTCTAGGGACGACAAGAAAAGTGCGGTTCGATTACGTACTCTTTAGAGCTCGTACCAATGGAACTGTAATATATATTTACCTGGGATCGTTCTCAAAATATCTCGTTTAGGTTGCCTGTATACCCAGCCGGTCCTGGTCGTAGCGAGTCCAACCAAAACCCATATTTGCCACCTCCTATGGGCAGGGTTAAATTCAGCTTGAACCCTCTCGATATGTGGGTAAGAACGACTACATTTGCTTCTCTCAAAATCATTATTCTATTATAGGAGCAATACATTGGGCCAGTCTATCGCCGACGAGCATATTGCATCTCTTGCTTGCTGCTCTTTTGCACGATTTTGATTTTCTCGCTGCCTATGATTGCGACCTCTCTTTTAACCAAGTTAGCTCCGTAGTCATCGCAATCAGGCAAATCTTATTTCTAAAGTAATTCGCTATCAAATCTGAGTTTGGTTTGAGTTAATTTTTCTATGAGCGCAAGTAAATCTCCATAGAATATATTTAAAATCTAAATAAATGAAACAATCAATGAAATTTCTATTGAAAGAGTAACTAAAATTGACGAACTTGACCCAGCGCCTTTGAAAGCCTCTAGAAATCAGATTAGTTAGTTAGCCCTTGATACATATCTCTATTAACTTACATTCAGAAATCATCTTGTGATAATCACGAAAGTCTTCCTCATGTTGCTTGAGCTGAGACTTGGGAATCTTACAGCTTAATTAGAGACAAAAATCTTCATTATTATTTACTTTTTCAGTGCATCCTTGGTTATAATAAGGGCAGGGGACAAGCGGGTCATAAGCCGTGCAATAATTTAACTCATGCAGCTTCAAATCTTTCCTCCTTATGAGTTCGCCGCATGTATGCGTAAAAATAGCTTCATCACATTGGTCTATATGTTTCTATGGAAGGTTAGTTGCTTTTGAATCCATGAAGCGAAATACCTCCATCAATCTCAATGAGAGCTTAAACCCACAAAAGTCGCAAGGCAGCTCCGGACACTCACATTGATAATCAGGCGAATTGTACAAATATCTCTCCATGATTTGTCCGCAATCGCATTTCCCTGGGCAGAATTCGCAATCTTTATTCATATGGCTTTCAATTTCTGCCATTTTCCCGACCCATGAGCATGTTTTGCCTTTGATCACTTTCAAAGGGCAGTAAACTTTTTGGTTATCGATAACTTGTTTCAGATCTTCTAGGTTGTGCTCAAAAAAATAATCTTTTCTGCATTTAGGGCAGGTTGGCTTCTGTTGATTCTCTTGGGATTTTTGCTTGAATTCAGACACGCAGTTTTTGCAGAAGGCGTGATTACAGGGGACCAATTCCAATGGGTCCTTATAGACTCCGAAACAAATTTCGCATGTAAAGTCTCCCATCTCGTCTTGGTCGACGTACATCTCGATTGGAAGTCCATATCGGAAGAATTTGTCTCCGACGGTGATTTTGGCACGCTCTTCAGGATCGAGCAGGCAGGAGGAGACAGAGGTGCTCTTTTTTCTGCGGTACATCTTGTTTAATTAGTTTATTTTATCATTCGAAGACAGCGCTCCAACAATTTAATTCATGAGTAGAATTCTAAGGCGAAATCAACTCTTTCGGAAGAAAGGTCTACGAGGAGATCGATCAGCTGCAGTTTCAAATAATTTCTATAGAACCGCTTCGAAAAATCAACACAAAGCAATTAGTATGGGAATGAATAAATGGAAAATTTATGGATCGTTTTTGGGCTGTGGTTAAGTTATAAAGGACAGATGTCGTTTTGCCCTTGATCGTCTAATAAAAACCATGGAGGAAGTATGAGGGCAGCATTGAAGATTTTTATTGGAGTCAGGATTAATGCTATTGGCGTTTCAACGTATTGTCCTATTAAATCTATTATATCACTGCGATCGTGTCTGAATATTGCAGCGGCATGGTTTAGAGACTGTCAAAAGTCATATTTTTTTGAGAGGTGTGATCAAAAATGTCTTGTTGTCTACTTACTAGAACGTTGCTAATCAATTAAAAGGAATCAAAGTATTTAATCAAAATATAAATGCTCTTTAAATACTGTCTGCAGCAAGCCATTTCCTACAATTTCAATGGTTATAATTCCAAAATTAAATAATACCGCCAGTACTTAGCATCTCTTCTCCTCTGCTGGTGATGAATTCAATCTCATTTCGCTTTCAAGAAAAAAGACAATTTGTAGTTTTTTGTTATGATGATAAAATGAAATTGCAAATCTTTGATTCAATAAATTTGTGAAGATTTGAATCGCAACCTATCATTTGCTTGATTTCTTAAAGAAAAAACAGTTGAAAAGTAACTATTTAAGGGTTCCAAACCAAATACTGTTTTTAGTCCCAAATCGCATTTCGATGAGCATATCTCGTGTCTCTCGTGCTTAAATACGCTTTCAATTCCTGAGCTGGAACATTGTTACATTTATTTGACTCATCCTAAACAAAATATGATACAACTCCGCAGCCAGACTTCACACTTACTGTTTTTCTAAAGCTAGCCGGGGCATACTCATAATTCAAGAGATCCACGAGCTGCCCTTTTTGGCTCGCACTATAACTTTGATAACTATTTGAACGAGGCGGCGCTTGACCAGAGAGAAGTTTCCCGACGGCTGTTTCTTGGCGTCTATTAAAAAAAAAACAAAACACATACACATTTTCTAAGAGACTCTCATTGCGATATACCTTCGAGGAGACTGCTGGCTATTTCCGCGGTCTGCTGGTCTTAGATAGCGTTTATCATTCTCTTCTTTATAATTATTTGACACTTTCTGCTCACCACATCCTCGGGTTGGTCGGTTATAACTTGCATCACCTTCCGTAATAGGATTGGATGTGCTTCTTGGCTGAGTCGGAACTGATTTTAAATATCTGCGAGTGTATTCGTCCTTGCAAGGAGATGGTCCTCGAGGCTCCATTATCTTTTTGCCCCTAACGTCATAAATGAGATTAACAATGCTCAACGTAATAGTCCCACTCCGGCTTTTTCTCTTCAGGCTTCGGATTGAATATATTAAAGCCATTATCCACTGGTGCTATCATTCCGATTCCCTTTATGGCTGATCTATTCGTTTTAGGAGACTAGTTTTATAAAATCTCTATCATTTCATTGATCGAATGTGCTTACTTGTGCGCCATAGCCTGAGGTATCCACTCTCCTGTACAGTGGCTTATAACTCTTGAAAGGAATTGTTTATGCATTAGCCGATAAAGAATTACCTCGACTGGTTGTTGAGGATTGTGAGCTAATAAATCTTTTCGGCTATAATTGCTGCTAGATCTGTTTAGAGCAGCGTTTGGTGTGCTGTCTCTTGAACCGTGTTGGCTTATTGTCTTTCTTTCAATTCGTATTTGGTTATTGAGGACTTGCTCTTGAAATGAAACGATTGGATGAAGTGTTTAGATCACAATTACCTTTATTTTGTGGACTGAGTAGCTTTTCTCTTAGATCGGAGATTAGGCAAAAGTAGTGAGAGATAAATTGTTACAACAATGATCCTTTTGCTTCTGACTGCTGTGTGTAGCTAGGACGGTTTGTATTCGCCGTTGTAGAAGGTTTCGGACTGCTAAACTTTCCATAATAAATGTGATCTTGGAAACATTTTTTGGACTTGGTTGGAGATTGTCCAGGACTCACTCCGCGATTCATTTTTTTATTTTATGTGAGGTAACTGCTAATTATATCATTTAATCTTATTTGCGCGAACATAGGGTTCTTTCAACAGAGAAATTGGTTAAACAACGAAATTGGTTGAATATCCAGGCTTAGCTTCTCGTTGGAGGAGCTCAACTTACGAATTCGAGAATCGCAAGAGTTTGATAGAACAAAATGGCAGGAAAAAGCGGATCAACAAATAATAGATACTTCAAGAATTAGAATGTGAGAGCATGCTGAAGGAAGGAGGAGGAAGAGGTAGAGCTGGATAGAGATCAGAGTGACATCAATAGAAGCTCTATGTCGATCAGATATTCTGCCTTTAATAAAATATTTTGAAGATAACTTAATTTGTAACTTCTCCAACGTAATGTGACTCAATGTGATGTTCAGATAAAAAGAAGCGACAAATATTAAATAGCTGAAACGAAGTGAAGTTTGTAGGGATAATTCAGCAAGAAGCAATTTGCAGAGGCAGAGCTTAAAATCTAAAAATTAATCAACTAGCTGCTCCATAAATAAGATTCACCGAGCGAAACACAAATAGAAAAGTATGACACATAAGATACTTCGAACATCATAAATACAATGAACAAATATGAATCAAATAATGGGATGACAGTGATTAACTTGGCCAAAGAAATTCAAAGGACGTAGAGAATACCTTTGAATTCAAACTCAACCCAGCAATAATGCTATAGAATAGCAAATCTACAAAGCATTTGTTTAACACAATTACTCAGTAAATCAACAATTTTGTTTCAGATGTACCCTTTCAAATACAAGCTATTTCCAGACTGAAGAACTAAAGTTATAGTAGAAGAAGAGACGTATTACACCCAACATGTCCACAACTGCTATATCACTTCAATGTATTAAAAGAAAAATACTCAACTTGAGTAGAATAAATTTAAGGAATTAAACAATCTGAATTTTATAATCATATTTTAAGATCTCAAAATAAAACACCATATTTGAGGGTAGCAAAGTTCAAGTACTGGTATTGATGATAGAATTGACCGCTTTGTTTTAGGGAAAGGTATTTTTTGAAATCAGAGAATGTTTTGAAAATTTCATTGCAGGAATTTGATTTCCAAATTGCAGGTGAATAATAATTGTAAAAAGTTTAGAGAGAGAGAAAGGAAAAGTAAAAGGTACGGTTTTATTGGTCTCGACAGAATCATAAAAAATGTTGCTATGGTATTCATGTAATGAGTATTGAGAAGCACACATGGATTCATATGATATCAAAAATATATAGGCAAGACTGAACTTCGAATAATCGTAATTTGAAATAAGAAAATTAAATTTGATTTTGAAATCAATGCAACGAAAAATTAGCTAATAAAAAAAACAAAACAAAATACGATGGAAAGAGAATCTAAATTGTAGTATGAATAGATGTCATAACATGAGCTAGCTATAGAACATCCATACTTTCCAAAAAATAAAACAGATTTTATCGGCTGAAACAATTTAAAGAGCGGTTTCCAATTACACTCAAGTGAGAAGAATGACTTTTTAAAATAAATCGTAGATTCTATCCAAAATGAAAAGCTAAACCATTCTTCTCTCACTGCAATTTCGAAAACATTTCCGTCCGCAGAATGCACATTGAATCTCCAAATTAGAATAAAGAACATTGATTTCATTTTTAATATTGGAAGAATATCAGCTATCAAGTTACTATTCAACTCTATTTTACTTCAAGAAGATCATTTGCGAGTAATCAAAATTAAGCCGACATCTTCGTTATGGATTCTATTTTTTCCCAATTTCTCAGACTACCTAATTTTGATTTTTGAATCCAAGTTAATATGTCTTCAATTTCACAAATTTCAATAAACATGAGAATCAATTCTCATTTCAGTATAACGATGGCTAATACTGAGAATTAAACAGACAAGGCAGAGAAATATTTCAGTGAATTAATAAAAAGAAAATTTTGCCTTACCTTCGAAGTTATCGTTTCTTATGGGAAATTCTCATAGTTCGTCAAATGAAAATCCCAACAAGTCCGTCCCAAAAGCCAATAGCAAAATGCAGTAATCTCCTCTACTAAGCACACTCGATATCATTTTGTAGACTTCTCATCAGATCTTCAACTTGGATGCGTGAATCCCATGGCCTTTTCGATTACGAAAGCAAAACAGTCACAAGAAGAGCGATTCGAACGTCAGTTCCAGGTAATTTCCTTGCTGAGAACCCATGCGATCATTGTTTTAGGCAGGATAGTGAGAACAGGGCACGATATTCACCTCGCAAAGGAAAATGTGAGTCTAGAACCCTCTGCTTTGAGACTAAAATATTTTTTTCAGAGCTCTCAGGATGATAATGGAAGAATGCCGACGTCAAACAATATAAGTTCTGAAAAAGAGTTGGCTCAATTGGTCTATAAAGACGGACATTTTTGGATCCAAGAGTGCAAATCAAAGCCAAAAGAGTCTCCTGAGCCTGAGAACAGTAAAAGTGGAGATGATGGAATTTGGGTGGTGGTCAAATCGCTTAAAACGGCCAATGCGAATAGAATCGTAGACAAATAATGAATAACTCAATCTGAAAGGCATTATTTGAATTTAAGGGGTATAAACTAGAAGAAGGCGACTTAATCAAACTGGGAAGAGTTAAATTTCGTATTAAAGAAATGAGAGGCGGGCTGGGACCTGCTATTAATAAGAAAGCATCAACCAAAGCAGTAAAGAGCTCAATTTAATCATATTTTGCTGACAATTACCAAATGAATTCTCAAGGAGGATGATCCTACTAGGGTGAATTTAGAAGAGGTATCGAAAAAGAAATCGAGTAAAGGGGAAACAAAGACCCCGAGTCAAACGTTCAATTGCAGAATTTGCTTGGGCGAAGATGAGGACGTTGAGAATCCGTTTGTCAGTCCTTGTAAATGTACGGGTACGATGGCACACGTGCATATAAAATGCTTGCAGCATTGGTTGAAAAGCCGGCTACAGTCTAAACAGACAGGATCGGCAATCTCTTATCACTGGAAATCATTTGAGTGCGAACTTTGCAAATGCCCTTATCCAAGTAAATAAATAAATGCAATTTGTGTGGAGCATTTATCAATTATTGGATTTTTTCAGACCAATGCCAGCATAGTGGGAAAAAATACGATTTAATAGACATTCCGCGACCAGATTCAGCCTACTTAATGTTGGAAATTCTCCATCGTGACCAAAATGCTCCTCGGGGCGTTCATATTATAAACATGGCAACAAAAACTAATATTCGTTTGGTATCTCTCGCTTCGTGGGGCAGTGTTTTATTCTCTGGTCAATGTTATTAGGGAAGAGGGCATGACAGCGATATTAGAATTACCGATATTTCAGTTTCAAGATATCATGGCATAATCAAACTCGAGAAAGGGAACTTCTATCTCGAGGACAATAATTCGAAGTTCGGAACCTTGGTGCAACTTCCAGGCCCGCTGAAACTCGCTGGAGATTGGAAGGATGTCTCTGTGCAAATCGGCCGTACCATGCTTAACTTCACGATTCAGAAAAAGAAAAGCAAGTTGATGAGCTGCTTCAGGTTTATTGATAATAACTACCTGGCTTTAATTTCAATGAAAAATTAGAGCAAGCAATAGCGATACTGAAGATAATGTAGTAGTACATGAGAATTATAGATCTAATGACGAGCTTTTTGCAGCAGACATTGGCAACCCTCAGCAGGTAAATACTACTGTATAGGAAGAATGATTCCTGATTTCATTTATTCGTATTTTTAGAGCCAACCTGACGATGATGGGCTCCAGGTCGCTGAGGAGGTCTCTAATAATTCTCCAGACGCCATTCAAAGCGCCCATATCCACATACAATTGCCAAATGTCCAACAAGCGAATCCCTCAAATAACAATGCCTAATGTGTTGGCATCAGCTTGATATAAGTCCTTTTTCGAATTTTCTAATGGAAATGATTCTCTACATTCATAGTAATTTTTTCCTCTGCTTTTTGTTGTTGTTTATTTCAATGATAATGTAAAACGTTTTTAACACCCTGATTTAACTAACTACCATCCATCGACTTGCCGATTACCGTAATCCCATACATATCTTATTCCAATAGATTTTATTGTCCTGTATAAACGCTCTTTTTTCAATCATAATCACGATAAAATCTAGACCTGCAACTCAATGGCGTTTCCTGGCCACTCTCTCCCAATCCACAAAGCTCTAATCATTACTATTGAAGGCATTAGCCCTGATCCTTCCGAAAAATAAAATCGTTTTAATGAAAATCAGCTCTTTGTTTTTTTTTCTCATTTAGATTGAGTGATAATTTTTATTAACAAATTATCTGCAAATTACTTCAGCAGTTAAAAATGGATCCGAAATACTCAGCCTTTGAAGAGCTTAAACGCAGCCAGACTCTTTTATCCGAGCGATATTCGCACACTGGCCTCAACACTGTCGGCCCTTACGAAGATAAAATCGGAGAACTCGCCCATAAAGTCATCTTATTCTCTGAAATTGAGCGCCTCAACACAGTCAACTACACTCTCCAACAAGAAATCGAAATCCTCAAGAAGCAAGGCGGGAAAATCACGGCCTCTCCACCAAAGGTCCTTGAAGAGAGACTAGAGATCCTTCTCACCGAAAACAAGAATCTCAATACGCTCATTACCAATATGACCAAAGAGAAAGATCTCCTACGACAAAGAGAGCTTCAAATCCAGGATTTGACGAACAAGGTCTCAGCTCTTGCAAACGAGAACGAGAGACTTCAAAAAATCATCGGCGGACATATTGAGACCGTAAACTCTCTTCGCGCTCAGTTATCAGACTCCCAGCATCACGCTTACGCTTTGAAAGACTCCGAAAACAAAATTTCAACCTTGAGCCAGGAAGTCGATAGGTTAGACGATCTCCTCGCAGCCAAAACTCAAGAAGGAAACGAGCTTAAGGCTCAGTTGTATCAGCTCCAAAGTGGCCAATCTTCCACTAAAACCGAAAATGAAACTCTTAAATCCGCTGTAAAAGATCTCCAAACCCAGCTCGAGCTCTGGAGACAGCGTGCGCTTGAGAACGACAAAGCTTCTCAAAAAGTTCGTGAATTAGAAGCCCGTGAGGCTATGGCCCAAAAGGAGTTAGAGAGTCTCCGTCAGCATTTGCAATACAAACAGCAAGAGAATGAGGCTCAGCGAAAGCAGATCTATGAGCGAGACGAAGCCATAGGCTCGATTCCGCAGCTCGAGCAGATAAACCAAACGCTTACTGAGGAAATTCAGAGACTGGATGTCGTTCTGAATGACAAAGTGCTCGCTTTGGAAGAACTTAGGGGAAGACTGATGAAAGCCGAGCAGGAGTTATTCACGAAAAAAGACTTAGACTCCAGAGTCAATTACTTGCAGCAAGAAAACGACAGACTTAACCAAAACCTGGTAGAAAGAATCCAGGAATCTAACTCCTTGCTCGAGAAACTACACGACCTTGAGAGTAAAGTAAGCTTGATTGTCGGGGAGAATGACCGCGCGAACCAAGTTATCAACCAGCTGAAACAGGAAGTCGAAATGTGGCAAGCTCACTCCAAAGAGCTAGAGCAGTACAAATCGTTGGCAATTGATCTGGACCACAAGAATAAGATGTCAGCTCAAGAGGCTGAAAATCTGCGCCTGAGGTATTCTCAGTTGAACGGCGATATGGAGAGACTCGGCCAGAAGAAATTGGAGTTGGAGAGAGAGCTCTTGCAATTGCAGGATTTGAAGAACCAAGCGCATCAAAAGCAAAGAGAAGCTGAGCTGATTGGCGAGAGGTTGAAGATGAAGGAAGAAGAGGTGATCGGACTGCAAAAGAGAGTTATTGAGCTAGAAGGCAGTTTGATTAATCAAGGGGAGTTTGAAGCTCGAGTTCAAATGGTGATTAACGAAAACGAGAGATTAAAGCACGCGAGCCAGGCGAAAGATAAAGAAATAGAAAACTATCTGGGACGGCTGAGAGATCAAGAGCAAAAAATCGCATTGCTTGAGAATCTAGAAGGCAAGTTATTCGTCATTGCTAGTGAAAATGAGAAATTGAATGACACTATTGGCGAGAAAGTGAGGACTATTGAGCAACTGACGAATCGTGCGAGGGAATTAGATGATAAGGCGCGATCGGCTGATGAGCTTGGCCATACTGTGCAGCATTTGAGATCCGAAAATGAGAAATTGCAAAAGCTCGTTGAGCAGCTCAGACAGCATCAATTTGAAAATGAGAAGAAGAGCAGCCTCATTAATGGCTACGAGGATCGAATTGAGTATTTAACTCGTGAAAGCAAGAGATTGAACGAAGCCGTTGAAGGCCAGAGCCACGACCTCAGCTCTGCGAAGGTCGAGTTACAGCGCCTTCAAGCAGCGAACGACGACAAAGAGATGAGGATCAAAATGGCGATGGCCGAGAACGAAAGACTTGGACAAATCGCAGATAATAGACTTCACGAGCAGGAGGACCTAAGAAAAAGGATCAGAGAACTCGAGGAATTGAACGACTCTATTCCTGATTTAAAAACTAAGATTTCTTTGATAGTGATGGAGAACGAGGGGCTAACCCAGCAACTCAATGAAAGAACACAAGAACTCGACAAATATAAAAAAATGCTTGGAGATGTGGGGCTCATGGAGCTGCGCGTCAAAGAGTTCGAACGAAATAGTCAACTGGCTGCTGATGAAATTTCTCGCTTGAAGAACCAGCTCCTGGAGAAACTCAAAGAAATTGATCAGTTGAATGAAAAGGTCATGAGACTTGAACAGGATCAGGCCCAACTCAATGAGCTTAGAGATAAATTCACACTCTTGGCCACAGAAAACCAAAGACTTTCATTACTTCTCTCCGAAAAAACCAGGGAATTAGACACTTTGAAGCTGAAATCCTACGAAGCTGAGGACCTACAGAAAAAAGTCGATAGACTTAACAACGAAAATCTCAGCATCGCAAAGCTACTTAGAGAAAAGAGCGAAGAGCTAGATTTGGCGAGGATCAGACTTGCGGAAATGGATCATAAAGATGCCCAAATCCAAGGACTGACGAGAAGCATCGCTTATCTTGAAGAGGAAAATCGACGCATTAGTGCTAATCAAGGCTCAGTTGCGGAAACTGAAACGAGACTGAAGGCTGCTCTTGCTGAAATTGATAGATTGGGCTCTTTGGTTAATGCCAAACAGGCTGAATTAGATGCGTTAAGGCAGCAATATTATGATGCCAGAGCAAGTGCTAGCTCTAACTCCGCCACTGATCAGAAGTTGAGGCTATTAGCCCAAGAGAATGAACGCCTCTATGGTCTGCTCGAGGACAAGAGCCGTGCGTATGATAATGCTTTTGCGAGAATTCAGGAGCTTGAGAACAAGATCACACTGCTTGCGGTCGAAAATCAAAGGTTGAGTGGCATACCAAATCAGAGGAAGAGTGCGGAATTGGAAATAGATAGAGAAACTTTTGAGGATCTGCAGCTGAAGATGAGGATGGTGATCCAAGAGAATGAAAGACTTACTGCTATTAACCATGAAAAAGTAAAAGAAATTGAAAATCTCAAGAGAAAATATAAAGAAATTTAACAAAATGATACAGTTTGAGACTTACATATCGAAGTTAGCATCTGATCTTAGAATTCTCAGTACATGTTAGTCTGAAATTGAATGAATAAAATTTTCATTAATATAACAAATCTTGTTGGGGTTTATGCATTTTAGTTCTTCAAAAAAGTGACATTATGGAACTAGTAGTGGACAGTAACTATCTCCACAGTTTGATTCAAAGATAATTTCGATCAGAACCAGAGACTATGAAACACAAAGGGAAAAATTAACCAAACGGT
>ENA-UOTZ01001025-UOTZ01001025.1-compost-metagenome-genome-assembly--contig:-NODE-1025-length-21231-cov-5.589959_pt1 | contig 21231 bp, 16 predicted proteins | sample MGYA00238144_ERZ746983 | MGnify/ENA primary metagenome ERZ746983 (study PRJEB28759, sample SAMN06268863) | compost metagenome | isolation source: single cell | place: USA: California, Emeryville, Joint... | reverse complement strand
AGATAGAAACGAGTCTCTGTCACTTGACTCTGAAAGTCTGGTCGACCATGAAAGAGGTCGCATTCTGTCAGCCAACTCTTTCATACGAGTTTCATTTGCAACTGATGGAAAGATATGAGGGTTCCATTCGAGAAAATTCATTTGTTCCTCTTGTAAATCAACTCCATTTTTCAACTATTAAATTCATCTTTTAGATAATATCATTCACAGTGGTGCTACATATTTCGGTAAAAGGGGAGGCGTATTTATTGATTTAGTCTCCTCGGCTTCTGTAATAGGCATCGACTGCTTGATATTTTTCACAGCTTCATGAAAAGAATCGTTTTCTGTGTCTGCTTTTAGTTGGGAAATCAGTTACTTTCTTTTAATCAGTAACTATCACTTTACCTGTTTCAATAATATAAATGTCTTCGAAATTTAATTGCTTGGGATCGGATGCAAGATTGTTAAGCACAGAGGCATTCTTTACTTCTGAGGTTTTTGAATCTGAATCCCCCACAATTACATCAGTTGTAGACGCTCCCATTCCTCCAAATATGATAATACTTCGTTAATTTCAAAGAATATAATGCTGACTCGTTCTTAAGAGCAATTATTTACCTTGAACCTAACACGCTGGAGCAGTGTCCACAGCGTGGCAGAGGAATTTCGTCTTTAGCGCTTTTAAAAACAGTTCTGATCCATTCCCAGGTATTTATGTCCAAGGCAATAACCTCATTAATAAATTCAGTATTGGATTTCATGCCTCCGAAATAATAGATCTTTTCATGAATCAGAGTTCCACTATGCCAGGCTCTTGGCTCTGGGTTGTAATTTTTCTCGTGTTTTGGCAACGGTTCAAATGTTCTATTCTATTGAAGCCAGCGACTAAGTAAATTTTTTGTCAAGGAAAAATGTACTTCGATATCGTATTTGATTGCATCGTTCAAATATGAATTAGAACCATAGCATCCTCCAAATATTATCATGATCCTTTTGTCAACTATAATATTCGTGGTGTGTCCTCTACGAGGAATAGGCTGTTCACCTGTTACTTCCTCATGGTGCCATTGCCAATCTATGGTTTCAAAGTTCAGGATAAAATTTTAATCGACGAGCTAATACTTGAGTCGATATACCAGACCTCCATAAACTTTGTTTCATCATATGTCCAATAAAACGAATTCCAGCCTCCAAATAGATAAACTCTGTTGGTAACAGGGTCAAAAGTCAAAGTATGGTCTCTTCTTGAAAATGGAATTCTGTCTTCATTAGCATTGCCAGATTCACGCTTTGAGTCTGAACCACCGCTTTTGATTTGATCGTGTTGGACTGACATCCTCCATAGGGGCTTATTTATTATTGATGATTTATTTTCCCCTGAGACCGAGGTGAAATCAAAAGATCCCTTTGAATTGCTTGTCGCTGTTTTCGGTCTTGCTTTCTCTGCTCCAGAGGTCTTTTCTGCAGGAGTTTTTAGAACCCAACCGAGCTTGCTATACATTCTTGAAATTTGTTCAGATTTATCGTCCTCGGAAAGCCGTTTATTAGTCTCAGATTTCCTGAGATGAGTAGAAGAAAAAGTATTGCATGATTTGGATGAAATGAGAGCGATCTCTCCCAAAGGGTTAAGAAGGATCCCTTCATTTGAATACTGTTCGCCATCCCAACCTCCAAAGATATAAATGAGTGGTCTGTTTTGGTTTTTTGCTCGAAACACTAATTCAGCAGAAGCTCCAACTCTGGGAGCATTTAATGAATTGAAAGTAATCTTTTTCCAATTAAGTTCGACTTTGGAAGTGAAGAAAACATTTTAGAAAAGCGATCTGCAGAGAACAACATACCAAGATCTAGAATATAGCAATCATCTAGGTCATCTTTCTCATTTGAGCCTCCGTATATCAGTATCGACTGCTGTTGAAACTGGCAAGTTGACATTGAAGATCTGGGGGTTGGTATCTCTCCTAGAAACCGAATTAATATATCAAACATTTGTACTGTGAGCAGAATACCTCGCGCTTTGTATCTCCTGCAGGATACAGATGGAATGCTTAACGGACTCGGTTTTGGGTTCGATGGCATCTCCTTTTCATCTAGCTGAATAATTTCTTCTGTTGTTTGCTGAGATACTATTTGCTCGTTCATCAATCGTAAAGGAAACAATTTCAAGAAATAAATCTAATCAGGTATGCATGAACTTTAATAAATAGAGATGATTCCATTTGATTTTGATCAGTGTTAATTACTCTTCATCAAAAACTCTGAATGAGTGACTCGCATTACCCAGCTTTTATTCTCATCGCAGGTTCGAATTAGACTTTTTACATTATTGCATTTTAGTTTATGGAAAACTAATCTTTATTGAAAGTATTGTGTGATAACCATATAGGAACTATTTTATCGACAGTGCTCGTTCTTCAATTTTTTTTTTCAGAAGTATTGTCAAAAACAAATAAATCACCCGCAGACATTTTGATTAAATAGCGATTCCTTTCTTCGATTGGCCATTTAATTTTTTTTGCGTGTCAGAAAAGCGCATTTTCGCCAATTCTGTTAGCGTGTCGCGTTTATCATGTGCAAAACTCATCCTTTGGCAGGAAATTCAGAGTGATAGATAACAGTCAGGTTAATGAATTCTTACAAAACCAGTTTTGTTTCAGCTAATTATTTCCTTTGGATAAAGAATTAATTGCACTGAATAGCAGTTAGCTTTTTGTTTGGCAAAGGTAATTAATCAATAGAATCCGTGCTTTAAAATGAATGTCAGTATTGAGATAAACTCGGAAGCGGGTATTAGTGGCACCTTTTTCGCATGAGTTCCTAACTCAAACTTTTGCCTAGGCAGTGAATCTGACTTTGAAAATGATGAAGAGAGGAGGGAACAAGAAAATATTGAAATGGCTGAGGATCAATACACCCTTGACCCAAGAGCTGGCCAACAAGATGACGATAGCATTATCGTACCAGAAGCGCTTCCTCTTATGCGCAAGAGTCCGCAACCTATTGAACCTTTAAAATACGTTTTCTCCATGAAGCTGAAGTATTGATTTATTTATCTCTTTTTTCGAGATTGACATTTTGAATGAAAGCAAATTGCCGCATTTTGAAGTTCTCGGCGTTGGAGACACATTAATGAATCAGAATACTCGTTATCAAGCAAAAAAACCCCTACTCCGCACGATCAATCCACAATTCGATAAATTGTTTCTGTTCTTTAAAGATGAAGAGTGATTGCTTTCCTCTTGAAATTCAATTTTAACCTTAACTATGCAGTAAGGTCGTGTATCGCAAATTTCCAAAGAGAAAAACGATGACAAGCATATCTGATTTCAACATGCTCTATTGCAATCTTGCAAAATGGGAGCAAAAGCAAAATGAAAAATCGAAACAAAGCCCTCAAAAGTTGATCAAGGTCAGATCAAGTATCGAACTGGGTGAGAAGAAGCCACCAATAGAAGACAACCCAGAAGAAATCCCACCGGACTCCCTCACATTTGACTCGAAATTTGAATCAGGAAATCTCAGCATGGCCACTAAGGTAACTTACAACAAAGAACGATATTTTAACTTGATGACCTGGGGGTAACTTACAAAGGTTTCAGAATCCGAATATAACTTGATCATGCAAAATGATATAAACACACGTGGATATACTCAGTGGTTCTTTTTCAAAGTTGGCAATACAAAGGAAGGCGCAACAATCAGATTCAATCTTCTCAACTATGTAAATTTTGCGGACTTTCTTTTCCCCCATCAACAACTTGACCCACAAATAAAATGTAGACAAAAACTGACTCGCTCTATAACTATGGATTAAAGCCTCTTGTCTACAGTGAAAAGAACGCGAAATCCAAAGGAATCGGTTGGACTCCTGGTGGTGACAAAATTTGCTACTATTCTAATGACATCTCAAGGGTAAACATGACACAGAAGGAGGAAGACTAATCTTAATTGCCATACTTAGGAGTTCAGGCCACACCTAGGCTATAGATCTTTAAGTTTTGAATACACCTTTGAGCATACCGATGACATAGTTTATTTCGCATACTCTTATCCCTACACTTACACCAAGCTCCATGAATATCTGACTAAATTAGAGCATGATGACAGAATAATAAGGTGATTACTATTTTGTATTGACTGATCTTGAACCTTTTTTTCCTTCCCAAGGTTTTTGAATCGGACTCTGCTGTGTCGGACCATAGCTGGAAATAAATGTGATATGCTAACAATATCTAATCCATGCAATCCAGAAGTAAAAAAATAAATATGATACAATAAATTATATTTTCTAAAACAACTTTGATAGGAATATCAGAAAAAGAAATGTATTTTTCTCACGGCAAGGGTTCACCCAGGAGAGACGAATTCCTCCTACATGATCAAAGGAGTGATCGATTTTTTAGTTAGCGATACATTTGAAGCAAATATTTTGCGGGACAATTTTATCTTTAAGATAATTCCCATGCTAAACCCAGATGGAGTTGTTCATGGAAATTACCGTTGCTCTCTAGCTGGATGTGATCTTAATCGAAAATGGAGAGGCACATCAAAGGCTGCTCATCCTGTAATCTGGTCAGTGAAAAAACTTCTAGCAAAACTCCAAGAAAAATATGAGGTTATCCTCTATACAGATTTTCATGGACATTCTCGAAAGTAACCAATGATACCCTCCCCTTATCTTAAAGTTTGCCAGTAAAAACGTTTTCATGTACGGATGTCACGATAAAAACGATCCGTATCGCAGCAGAGAGTTGCCCTATATTTTTTCCAAAGTGAATCCATACTTCTTTTTTAAAGACTGCAGGTAAGGATTAACTTCACTGGATGCGTCTGATCATTTGATTTGATGTCCTTTGTATTAGCTTTTTGATGCAGAAATGTAAGAAACGGACAGCAAGGATCACAATATTTGAAGAATTTGGGATTAAAGATTCATTCACTCTTGAAGCTTCATTCTGTGGATCAGAAGTAATGATATATTATTGATTTGAAGAAATTTTAAATTGTCATGGCTGATCTAGAGAAATAACAGACATTTCACAATTCAAGACTTAGAGGAGGTGGGACATAGTTTTTGCCAAACATTGCTCATCTACTATGATCTACTGAAAGAAGCTCCCAAAACAGCTGCAACAATCACAAAACCAACCAACCTTGAAAAAAGTCTGTTACCCTCACCAAATAGAAAGAATTTACTTTTTTTTTTGGTATTTAGGGGAGGAAGACTCTCGACGTCAGATATTTAATCCGAAATCTAAGAAAATCTTTTTGGATGAGCTTTACTCAAGCAAAGAAAACATTACAATTGGCATGCAGGAAGATAATGGGTCTGACAGTTCTCCCTCCGAAGATAACCTTGATGAAGACGAATTAAGAGCTCTCTTGCCGAAAACAAAAGGAAAAATCGAAAGAAAAAAGAAGGCTCGAAAAACCAGTAGTCCGAATGGAATATCCTCAAAAAGGACGAGTGGGAGCCAAACAAATAAAAAGAGCCAGTCAGTAGCCAAGAAAGCTGATCTGAAAAGTAATCTCCAACAAATACACAAGCATCACATTAATTTTAGGTGCGTCTCAATTTCTCATTGGTGATGGCTCAGCAGATGAATTCAACATCAAGAAATCAGATGCTCGCTTGATTCCCAATTATTCCGATTATGGTATTGGGAAAAGTCAGGGTATGGAAAAGCCAAATATTGTCTCTCCCAAAGTGAGTATGTCTTCGAAAGTATTACATAAGCAAACAAGCAGCCCAGAGAAAGTATCAAAAGATCAACAAAACGTTGTAGGTTTCAGGATTAAAATGTCGAATAACGCTGAGCAAAATACTATTACACTTGACGACCCACAAACCATCGACAAACAAACCGACCGACCTAAATCTAGCCCCAAATCACTGATGGTGGAAGGTTCAGAGATTAAACCTCGAAGAAATAAATATCGGTATCCTCATATGGTGGAAGAGTATGAAGCTGTGAAAAATCGAATATTTCCGGCTCTAAATACGAGCAATAAATCATCGTATCCAGTCCTATCCATCCTCGATATTTCAAATGTCTACATACCTAACACTTTGCAAAAAAAGAAGTTAAATACGATTGACATGGTCAGATATTCAAAACATTTTCGTCAAGGAGGACGAGACAATAAGTACGACAACGACCTTTTCCGGAAAAAGCTCAACGACAAAGGATTTGCCGTTGTGCCAGGCGAAAGAGTATCATCTATGAATCCATATGCTTATCAATACACAGATAAAACTGTGTCTCCAAAAAAAACACAGCGAGGGGATACGGAAGATGAAGAATATGGTATTGCGAGCATGAAACAATTTCATCAAAGATACTCACTCAAAGAAAAATATCCCAAAAATCCTAACACTGTAGAGCAGGTCCTGAAAGTCAGGTATATTGAGAATATGAGAAAATCAGAAGCGCTTGAGCTTCCCAAGATTGACCATAATAAAAACGACCATTACTATTCAAAGAGAAAATTCGCCAGGTAGAATAGAGGAGATCACAGTAAACTTTTTTTTGTTTGTGTTTTTTTGCATGAAATTTGTAAGACTACTTTCTCATAATAAGCTTTAAAAAAACTTATACTTTTGGATTTGATTTATAATTGGAATATCGTTCTTGAAACTGCGAGAAAGAGAGGGGGAAAAAACTGTTACAAAGTACCCAATAGACAGCACTTTAAAATTGTAACGTTTAAGGAGGACTTCTTCATTTGTTCAAGTCTTTAAGATCTCCGATAGCTGTGCGGCCAGCCTATTTTCTCAAAAGTCGACGCATCTCGATACCTTAAGAATAGCAGAATGATGGGCTGAACTAGCAGTTTTCTCATATTCTTGATTGATGTCCACATCTCAGAGCATTTCAAAGGCAATCAATCCATTTGAAATTAATAATTAACAACAGATTCGGCCAAAAGAAGCCTCGAAGAAGATCTGCAAACATTTCATTTCAATCGGATAGAAACTAGTGTTGAATTTGATGCAGTCAGAAGTAGTTTCAAAATACTTATTTCAACAACATTCCGCAAATTAATGCTGTCCAATTCAATGAATTTTCTTTGATCACAAAACTGACAATTTCACAGTGGAGCAGAGGAGGATCACCAATTTTGAACATGGAGTCTTCCTCCTATGATAATGGGAGGCACTATGTGATTTCTTTGTTCAGCAAATTTCACACATAATTTAGGGTTCGCTTAAGATCACTCAGTTTTGTTGACATTTGGTTTCTTCTAAATGGTCTGAAGCAAACAATTTGTTAAAAATTTATTTTTTCAAGAATCTAATCCAAGGTTTTCACGATGGGAAAAGAGACTGGATATAACAGAAAGAACGTACAATATGAAAAGTTAAGGTAGTAAAGGCTTAGCTTCTGGTGCTGATAGCTTAATTAGGAGGAAGAAAATTCAAGCTTTTCGTAAACAAATGAAAAAAAATCATCCAGAGCCTGAAACGCAAATACCAGAAAAGAAAAAAAGAAGAGAGCAAAGGAAATTAGAGAAGAAACTTGCAAAGAAAGCTGCAAAACGACAAAAGAAAGACGGAATGGCGATTGAAGAAGAAGGAAGCGACAATGATTATGAAGACATGAAGGATTGAAACTGAATATAAGTAGTGTAGTGTTGATGTAGCTCATTATCTAGGCAGGTTTGCATTTCAGATTTAAATGAATATGTATTTCATTCGGAATCTATAGTCGCTTAGGAAGAAGTGTTACATGTTTTGCTATCATTGTTAATGGAATGGGAAAAAGGCAACAAATATGGTGTTTTCATGCTTTTGAAAGTCCTGAGGTTCGTAATAGTGAGAGGTGGATTGAGTTCTGTTTCTCCATTCAAGTTTACACGATATTTGATACTAGTATAAGAAAAGTGAGCTTGAAGTAGAAGGCTTGTCAATTTTTCATTATAGGCGTGCTGTAACGATCTTGTTCAAACTCTTTATTCTTGATAGACTCTTAATAGATAGCAGACTTCGCTCTATACCTGAGGAACATTGGTTAAGTATTCAGCTAACAAAGCAAAAATTTAGGACTCAACTTTATAAAACTTCAGAACTTCGGCACCTAAGAGGGGCGATGATTTAACAAATAATTGACCAAGAAGATGTCTCTGAGGGTTATCTCAATTTCCAACACTCAACGAGTTTTGAATGTTTTGACATGAACTTTTTATTGCTTTCTTTGTGATTCGTTGGACAAAATGGCGAGAGGAATTAGAGATTAATTACAATACTCTCATAGAACGATTCTTGCTAAGTTTTAACATGAAACGACTTTTTTATGAATTCCATTCTTCTCAAAGATGTTTCGGCGCGTATGTCTATATATGTTGGAGGCAGCTGAGAAAAATGTGTAGCAAGAATTTTTATTAATAATTTTGGATTTAGAATGAATACATTGCTCGTAAGAAAATTACTAAATCCATCATAGTTAATAGTTAAGTAGAACAAATGACGAAAGAATTTTGCCGATTTAGAGAAAAGAACTATGCAATTCTAGAATTTTTTTCAAATGATCATTCTTGTCCAGATTCATCAGAGATGAGATTTATCACCTGCTGTAATTCTCTACTAATGGATGATTAGTATTATTAGATGAGAGGCTCATTTCTGTGATTACTTTGGCTGTTTCGAAGAAAAGGTACTTTCTTTCGTTCCATGCAACAGGTCTTTATCAGGATTTGTGACACTTTGAAGGATCTGATTTACTTCAAGATTTTCGAATACTCTAAAAGTGTTCAAAAATTGGGAGCAATCTAATGTCTGCAAAACAGCATTATTTGTAAACACTTCTTATACAATTTACCTCATAAAGGATTTTTTCTTTCACTTTTCGAAGGAAACTTGAAATTTTTCTGAGCGTAAATTCCTGTTGCTGATTTATTCATGAAAGATTAGCTGATAAGAGTTAATATTTTCTTACTATTTGTGCAAGCTTATTTCTATTTTTTTCCATGGCTATTTCAAGAGTTTGAACCATTTTTATGAAATTCGATTTTATTAACCGCGCACCATCTAGTACGTCTAAATCAAAGGAAAGCACAAGCTTTTCGATTTTTGTAAGGTCTGGATCCTTCTCTTCAATAACTCTAAGGTTCTGATTTTGCAGTTTCAAAATGAAGTTTGCCAAATAAAGCTGGAATTTGTTCTCTATCTCTTCAATTAATGTATTCGAAACCTGCTGTATAGTTCGCCGGTCTTGTTGAGTTGGATGCACCCATTCAGGCTGGACATCAGTACTAAGAGCTGTGAAAGTTATTACAATCATCGAAGAAAGCAACAATATCTCGCCTAGTTTTGATTCTTCTAAGTGCTGAATTTGCAGATCTTTAGCGGCGCACAGCCGATTGTAAAATTCTGCACTGAGGAAAACTTTTTGTTCCGATTCTTTATTTGAAAATTCAGATTCAGTTAGCGAATGCTCGCTGCCCGGGTCCATTCCTTTCCTAACTTTCTTGAGTAGACCTGAATCTTTTCCTTCGTTAAGAGAAAAATCTGAGAGATACTTTATACCAATTCCTTCATCAGAAGCCTCTGCTTCTTCTGCCACGAATTTTTCCTTTCTTCGACGACTCCTGCTATTACCTTCATCATAAGTATGTCAAAAATCTGCAATTCGCGTGAATGATAGTTACTACTGTTTGCAGATTCTTGCTTTTTAATTTTTAGATTTCCAGCTTCTAATTGGACATTGTTCTGCAAATCACCATCGGCGCACTCATCTATAAAAGTCAGTATTGATGGCTAACTCTTGAGGAGTATCTACAATCTATCGTTGAATCGCCATTTTTTATCTTTTGAGCGGTTAATATTGCGCTCAAAACCTTAACGTTTCTCGTGCGTTTAAATTGATCAAGATTTTCATCGAATGGCCTCAGTTCTTCATCTGTTACAACGATTCTAGCATACAATGTGTCACTCTGGAACTTCGAATTGATGTATTACTTTCTCTTTTCTCCGATTACTTGAACCGTAAATGATTTTTCTTCAGGTTTCTCTTCCAGAATGATCGCTGGCCACCAAGGTTTTTTCTGATCCTTCACCCAAACGATCTCATTGACCTTATAAGCAGGGTCCATTTATTTTCGCGGAAAACACAAATTTAATTTAGGAGACCTGTTCTTGTAAACCAAAAAAAAAGAGCGCTAAATGCTTGATTAAAAAGTGTGCTGAATTAACACAAAGTGATTTTCTTTTCAAACTTTTTCTCCAAGGTATTCAACATTTTCTTTCAAATATCTCACCTATGATTGTCCACGGCAGAAATGTATCGCGGAAGACACAAGGATTAATTATTGAGAAAGTTAGCGAATTTTTGTTACAAATCCAAAAAACAAAAAAAACATATCATTCATTGAAACTAAGATCTATTCTTCCGGACCTGCTCATTTACGTACTCGTCGATACTAAAGTCAGCTGGCGTTTCGTATTCTTGCTGCTTATCATGATTTAGATCAGAATCCGAAAACACATCAGATTCGTCTTGATTAGTATCATGAGCCTCGAGAGATTTTTCATGTTGAGAAAAGTGGTTCTTCTGATTCATGAGAGCAGAGTCAAAGGTAGTCGGCCTTTTGTTTGTTGAAATGTGATGTTCATTTTTGCTGGTTTTTGGAACATTTAACTTCGGATGTGCCAAAGTTTTAAACTGAGAGTCATTGTTATAATGCTTTTTCACGCCCTTCTCTAAGGTAGTCGTTTGAAGTTGCTGTGGATTTTTCATAATGATAGGTGTGTCAGTGTTGCTTTCCCAAGGCATATAGTTTTCATTTTCCAACTTATCGTAAATCTCAGTCTGCTTAATATTTATTTTAACTTCAAGTGATTCAGAGCTTTCATTGCGCTGGATTTCAGCTTTTTCAGCTTTGCTTGCCACCTCTCGCTTGGCCTTCTGGATTTTTTTCGTCGGTTTCATTTTGTCTGTTTCTAGCTTCTTGATTTGATTTTCTTTCTTGATCAAAACTGGTTGGATGCTATTAGGCTTGAATTTTTGGATGGGCTCTTCGCCAGTTGATGATTTAGTGATCGCAGGAAGTTTGATGTTTTTCCGATTGACTCTACGACCAATTTGATTCATTATTTCTTCCATAGCCTCCCGCTTAGACTTAAACTGTGGTCTGGGTTTTTCTTTTGGGGTTAAATCCTGAAACCTCGTGCGAGGCCCAATGCCTCCTTCTATCTTCATTACTTGAATTCCGAGTCCGTAGGTTTCAACATTATTGTTGCCATTCATCCCGAGGAATGGTTGTTGTGGGCCTTGATCAAGTAGATTTTTTTCGAGCCTGCTATGGATGTGAGTCCGATTAACATCTGGAGATCTGTAGAAAGCCTCCTCAGAAAGAGGTCGAAGCTTTCTTGGATAGTTACGCGATATACTATCAATCTCTTTCCTGAACATTGAAAAAATACGCAAGTAAATAAATTTTGTATCGTTGAATGTTTTATTGCCTGACTTGATAAATATGGACAGCAACGACTTAAAATGTTTAATAGAATGCTAAACCTTTCAGCTATATATGTTCAGTGCGATCATGTAGCTTGCTCTTTTCCCTTATTTTTTAACAGTGGGAGATTCAAAACCATTTAACGGTAAATAAACTTTTTTGTCAACACTTGGTGCGCAAATCTCGTTATGTCAGCAGTATCTGGAATAAACTGCACTAGCAGAATCTTCACAATAATACTATTTCAAGTGTGCTTTTTCTTTAATATTTTCGAATCATGCCCTAATTTACTTCGAGAGGACATCAATCAAGGAATTGTAGCCTTAACAGCTTCTCCTGAACGTGAGACTTCAATAAAGCTAAAGTGACGAGAGTTGAGGTTATACCGATCAAAATTCAGAGGCTAAGCCATGCCATCTTCGTTCTTAAAGTCCATGACTATTCTCACCGATTCCACAGGCATTCCTTACTAAAATTAAATCATGCGAGCCGACCCACCCCAAATGTCGATTTATCACAGCCGAGGATATCATTGTTTGTGATGGTTTAAGCAGATTCCTTGATAAATTCACATTTGTTTTTTCTTCATTCTCTTGCAACATTCACAGTCACGACTGCTAATATACTCCAAAATAGGGCATAGAGAATGCGTTTGTTAAAAATACCATTTACTTTTCTTCCTTTTCTCTTATTACTGATGTCAGCTCAATGTACGATAAAATTAAATTTTATTTGATTGCTGCATTTGGCGGTTTTTGCATTGCTCGACTATTGTCCTCGAAATTCAAAATTTCCGCAAAAAAACTTAAACATATTAAACGAAAAATCAAGATGCAAATCTACCTCAAGTACGACACCAAGAAAGGCGAGATGTCAGAATTCTTACTTCTAGAAATGCAAGGATCGATTGAATCAGAGGCAGAAGATTTGAGTGGTTTGGTACTCGGAGAAATTCAGAAAGGTCTACAAGATGTAACAATTTGATTCCCTTTCATTTCTATCTAACTTCATCTCATCTAGAAAATTATAATTGAAATAGGAATACACAGGATCTCAGGTAAAGCTAGGAATCATATATCGTTGTTTTAAATGCAAATAGGAAGTGTTACAGAGTTAAAGAAACCACTTGTACTCGCCAAAAAATCAAAAAATATGGATGGTGAAGTTGAACTTAATGTTTATGGGATATGCAAGAAGAAAATTGTATTTAATCAGAGGCCAACTCCTGTTCTCGACAACGTCAACAAGAAAAATAAACAATCAAATGTCTTGCCAAAGGCTGTATGTAGTTAAGTTGATTTGTATTTTTTATCTTAAGATGCTTGGATGACAAATTTCTTCGAGCTCTTTGTTTCTAGAGCTCTAGAATATGCAGTTCAAAGAATTTCTTTGATATGAATTGAGTTTTAAAATTTCCATAAACGAGCAAATAATCCGGAAAAGAAAATGTTTCCATGAACGATCTACATAGTTGAAATTCGGAAGTACAATCTTATGAGCATTTATTTTGTTCATCTCATGAATCCTTAATTCTACAAGTAAGCCAATTCAGATTATTCAACAATATAGAGAGTTTTTTTTAGCACACAAACATTCTGTTTTTTTTAATCAGGGGAATAAATGAATTTGACCATAAGCTTATAGTAGAGATCTGCTACATACTCTCCTCAGTCCGAACTAGAATCGCTTTCTCTAAAATTTATCAGCAATCACTGTATTACATTATCTAATTGATAATGCTATTATTTCATTTAGTGTTTAGATGTAATTTTGATTTTTCATTCACCACTCGTTTTTACCATGAATACATACGAATAATCGAATAAAACAGAACCTTATATTTTATTAATCTTTAGGTTTTCTTCCTTGTCCTTTGTCCTGCCTCTGATTGTCGCCCTCAGGTGATTTTCTCCTAGACCTGTCCTGAGTCTTGTCTTGATCTGTGTTGCGATCATTCCTTTTTTCTTGGTTTCTGTCGCTTCCTTTTTCCTGATTTCGTTCATTTCGATTTTGAGATTTCTCTCGTGATTTGCCTCTTTCTTGAGTTTTTTCTGCAGGGCGATCATCTCTGTTACTTCTGTTGCTTTGACCTCCCTTAATATCTTTTGAAGTATCCTTGCTACCCGTTCCATTGGGTTGAGTCTCTCCAGCTTCAGTTTTTTCTTTCTCATTAACTTTCGAAGAAGCTGACTCAGCTTTGGAATCAGTTCTCACTGGGCGCAGAATTTTTGCTTTTTCTTTATCCCCACTTACCTCGGTTACCTCACTCGTTTGCTCTTCCTTGGGAGGTGCTTGATCTGTGTCTTGTTTCTCACTTGCTTGGGTTCCAGCTCCACCACTTTCGGTTACCTTCAGCATTCTTCTGGCAATCTCTTCAGCTTTCCACTCGTTACTCAACTCAGATTTGTTTCCAGCTGCAAAGAGATGAATATGGTTTCTTGATAAAACTCTGAGCGCTCTGAAAACGTAGGTTTGATCATTCACGATTTTATCTTCTTCATCAGGTGGGTTCCTTATATCATATATAATATTATCAAAGAAGTAAGCAACTGAAGGATCAACAGGATCTTCTGAAAGCTGCATTTTCTCTGTGTCAAGCATCTTGAAATCCATGCTTGCATCGAATTGAGTATAACCCAGATATTTACTCGCGTTCTCTTGGACATATCTAAATGTTTTGTTCATATACCTCGAAGAAGGACCACATGGAGTCATTCTCGTCTTCCAGGTCATAGTTTTTTCAAGCTTATTCATAGGCATGTTTCCTTCATGCAATCCAAATACATCGATCAAGTCTTTTGGAGGTGGTTTCTCGTAGCTCTGACAATTATTTTCTTTCCAAACTATGAAATGCTTCTCCTTTTGTAAGAATGGCTGCAACTGCTTATGGAGACTCCGCGATTTAGCAAGGTTTTCTTTTTGGTTTTTTTCACGGGTATTTGAAGCTAAATACATTTTTTGAGTCACTTTATCAATTCTTGTTTCGATCTCATCGAGGATCTTGTTGTCTTCAAGACTCAGCTCATACTGTGATTTAACGAATTTGATTGGATTTTTCAGAGCAAAAATGCACAGCTCTACTTGAGTGAGCCAAGTCTTTCGAAAGTGCGGATCTTTCAACTGCTTCTCAAGGAGAGCACTTTCGGTGAAATACTTAGGATATCTTTTGACAGCATGGACAACGTTTCCAACCTCATAGACATCTTTTTCTAAAATCTCAAGAGTTTGGAAAATAACTTCACAAAATGCGTTGAACTTGGCTGTTGCGCCGGTATTTGCTTTTGTTCCGGCTTTCTTGGATGAATCTTCCACTTCTTCTTCCATGGAAACATTTTCCTGTTTGCTCTTTTGCAAAAACAGTGGATCAACTTCATCATCAGCGGAGAATAGTAATATTGGGTTATGTAGATACTTTTGAAGAGCCCAGAATTTTTGATAGAATGAGAAAGGAACTCGCATCGAACCTAACAGGCTGCTGGATTCGTTCTCAGGTGACGTTTTGTCGTAGTACGTCGGATTATTTGGGTTTATCAAGCTTTTTTGATTCAAACCTGTTTTGTCTGAAAGTGGGCTGATGAAAGTGAGGAACATCTGCACACGTCCACGAAGTTCGGTGTCATGAACTTTCGAAAATTTTTTGAGGATGCTATTTCCTATTCGAAGAAGACTTTGCTGTTGAGACATTGGGAAGGCTCTCTCTTTTTTAGTGAACTGCTTTTCCATGAACTCGAAAAACGAAACTATTTCTCTGAGAGAAAGACAATCGTAAACATCTTCCATTATGACAAACGCGCCTCCAGCATCAATCAAATCGATTTCAGCACACCAAAAGACGAAATACAATAATTCTTCAATTTCAGGGGTGTACAGTGAACCATTGGAGGCAACAGATTTTTCCATTGCTCCTTGAACGTAGGCTCTGACCTGGCGCATAAAACTTTTTGAGAAATTGACTTTTTCTTGATCATTTGGGAAGAAATTATTCGCTAAGACCTCATTTGAGAGCTTTTTTTCGAAAAGAAGTTTGATTTCCTTCGAGGTGCCCGCTGTAAAAGTAGCGAGCTTTTGCAAACATTTTTCGAGTATCTCTGAATTTTCTTTCTCCATATTCTTCTTATTATAATAACTTTATTCTACAGGAAAATCTATTAATTCTGTTTTTGACATTCAAATTCTAAAAGATTTGCACAAATGTCTTTTGAAGTGATGTTAAAATTTACTTTAAGTCAATCTATGCTTCCTTCTCACATCTCAGGAATATTTTGATGACAATTATAGCGTGGTTAAATATGGAAGTGGAAAAAATGAATTCAAATTAAAAAGAGTAGTTGATAGTATATTACAATAATTTCCTCGTGTTTGGACTCAATTAAAAAGACAATTACCGCGAGAAAAAATTTTCGAACTTCATCGCTTGTGTTTGAAGTGAAGCAGGCGATTTAACATAACCTCGACGCACTCTTATTATCGAAAGAAAATCCTCTAATGCTATTCTGACGATTTTTCAAATTAACGAAACATCTTTAGTCTCCAACGGAAGCTTATTGGCAACATCAGCTTGAAGCACTTGCTCTCAAAAAAATTGAAATTTATTTCTCTAATTATTTTGTGAGCATTTTCTCATAATTTAATACGTTCTTCAAAAGACTGGCAGAGTTTCTTCATCAAAAGGATCATTGAAAAGGTTTTACGGGCTTAAATTTCAGTTTTTCTAAGAGCACATATTTATCCATCAAAGGATACTTGAACGTTCAGAAGTCATTCCTATCACACATGATTGATACAGGCCTGGAAACTGATAACGAAAAGTTCGAAAGTGATTAAATGATTTATTAAGTAGGCATAACATTTTTTAAAAAGCATTCTAAAACACGCCAAGTATTTGTTTGAGGTTATTGCCTTGAAAATGTGCTCAGTTATTTTATTTATGAAATTAAAGTATTTTTTTATAACTTCTTAATTGTGCTCTCAACTAAAAATTATATAAGATGGCATTCTCTTCAAAATTTTCATCGGGAGGAAAACAGAATCTTGGGATTGGAGTTACTTTCAGTCCTTCAAGGGATGAGGATAATTATAATCAGTCAGGAGTGGAAATTGTTGATCCATATCAAGAGGAATCCGAAGATCCTTTTCTTAACAGTGCCGGTCTCCCTGTGAGACAGCATCATAACAAACTTGAAGTAAGTATTTGTTTTTCAATACTACAATTGACGGATTTGTTAGGATTTAGTTAACAAAGTTCTGAAAGAGCTCGAACATTACAGGAAAGACCTTCAAATTGGCAAAAGTACACTCGTTAACGTTGACAACATGGCCAGGGATCTTGAGAGCGAGATTAATAGATATATGATGGGAGAGATCGTAAGGCTGGAAAAAGAATTTAAGAAGCTATCCGATATTGACAAATCAGAAACAGTTTTTTTGAAACAGCAAATGGAGACATTGAATCAAGACAAAATTAAACTCCAGCAAAATGGGCTCATTCTTGAAAGCAGAGTAACCGAAGCAGAAAGTGATGTTGGCTATAAGCAATATCAGTAAAAGAGTTTTTTCCAAATGAGGGAAGGTCAAGTTAAACATATTTCTTTATGCCATGCAATTGCGTAAAAAAGTTGTAATTTCTGTATCTTGACAGTAATATTTTGGGAGCTATCTACAGAAACTAAAAGAATAATCTTTCCATCACTAAATCTTGTTCTGCTGAGTTTCTATTCATGTATGTTGAATTGATTTAGGGTTGATTCTGTTACTCTGGCTAATGGAGTGTATGTAATAGAGCATTCACCCTAGCCAAAAACTATTTCTTGCACGGATGACAACTCCACTTATTTTGCTATTAAATAACGTAAATTTTGAAGATAGAGACTAGCTACAAATGATATCACCCATTTATTATCCAAAAATTGATTCCGTAACTTGAACACAACTAATGAACTAGTTTGGGTCCTCTCCATTAATTCTGACCCATGCAAGAGCAAACTCCATGTATTTTTGACTGGTTTTGTATAAATATTTCCATTTCATCGTTTCACATTTCTCAAAAACAAAAATAACAAAAAACTCCCCTATTTCATGAGGACCAGATTTGCAGGTAGCAAATCTAACAAAAAAAGAAACCCATTCTTACCCAAGAATGAAAATAAAAACACTAACTTAGATAAGACACAGTCATCCACAACGTTAAATTTTCAAAGTTATAATTATGCTTCACCATTCTTCTGCTAAAATTTCCATTTTGTTGGAATGAATGATACCGACACATCGGCATTTCTCCTACCTAGATTGTTTTTAATAATGTCTCTGAGAGGGACAAATTTCAAATTTAATCATAATTGAATTCCAATGTCTGTTTACTTATTTGCTGATATTTAATTCAGAGATTATGAATGTTTTTGCAGTTCAGCACAGAACATACAACTTTTTTCAATTCATTAATATGCAAATTTGAGTATTCTGAAGAAATAGGTTCTCCGGAAATACCTCCAGATCCTGTAAGTGTTATTTCTTCTGACCACACCAACTTCATCAAGACATGCATGAAAAGCCCTTCTTTACTTTAGGCAATGATTGTGGTTTTGGATGTAGGTTGAAGGAGCATCCAGGCGTAGAGTCCACCAAGTACTGTTCTTGCTTGGAATCCCTTTTGTGTACCTTGAACGGTGTCATACCAGTCAGTCAAAGGAACTCTTTGAGGAGTCTCATTAGCGAACTTGTAGATGCGCTCGAAGATTTCCGTTCTGTCTGCAGGGTTTGGAGCCATGGCAGCAATCCAAGCTTCCCAGTCAAGCTTGGTGAAGGTAGCTTTGTTATCGAGAGGGATACCATAGGTGTTGAGTTGTTTGCCAATATAGAAGGCTAGCTCGTTTTCGATCACACTTGTGGGGAATGTAGTAGTTCCTACAATGTACTGATAGAGTAAGTTATACTTGAGTGACCAGGTATTCGACAAATCGTACTGTCTTTTGGCATGGACTCCATCCGTAGAATCATTTGCATTCTGAAGCCAATAGGCAGTGTAATTTTTAGTGTATAAATCGTACTTGACGGCACAAACATAGTCTCCCTTAATCTTGCAGGCTTCAACATAATTTCCGAGAGCAACAATTCCTTTCAATGCTAAGTTGACATTCTGGGGAATCGGTCCAAGGAAATCGTCAGTACATAGCTGATCACCAGGGTTAGGCAAGACACCGTCACCAGAAGTCAGATAAACAGCCCATGACTCAATGAGATTTTTATATTTTGGGAAGATGAGAGAATCATAGCTTTGCTGTTGTTGGGCACTGAGCTTAGTAAGAGCAGTAATCATCTGGAGCATATTTCCTGTTTCTTCAACAGGCATTTGCTCTTGTTGATTAGGAGCTCTGAATGCGATTGGCCATTCTCCAAGGTCATGAGGAGCCCAAGGCAAATTGTATTGAACATTGGTTTCATTGTTAGCATAAGCCAAGAGAGGGACCATCATAAGTTCCAAGAGATATGGGTTAGTATAGAGGAAAATGGGAGATGCTGGGAAAATGACATCTGCAGTATGGAGGTTGCCATCGCTTGAGATTTCTTTCATGAAATACCATGGGGTGCTTGTGTTTTGGTTCCAAACAAGCTTACAACCACCGAAAGCTTGTCTGAAGATCAATGAAGCAACAGTAGCATATTTCGAATCTGCAGCAGCAGTGAGGTTGGCGAGATGGTTCTTGTCAAATTCATCGAGTAAAGCCAATCGTTGGGTGTAACTTTGAGTGGCATCTGCGAGCATGGCAGAAGCGGTTTTACCATCTCTCTTCCAGTAGGCTGGCAATTTTGTTCCGAAGTAGTCGATAGAGTAAATGTCATCGTAGGCAAAAGTAAGGAATCTTGACTGTTTTTGGCCAGGTGAGACCTTGAAGCTCCACATAACAGCCATGACAGGCCAGTTATCAGAGGCCGGTCTTGGGTAGGTGTTTTCATCTTGAGATGGAATGGTTCCACTTTGAGCGAATTGATTTCTCACTACAGTAGAGTTGGCAATAACAGTTCTAACATCGTCGCTTTCGTCAACTGGATCGACGGTGAGGTAGGCATATCCCCAATCAATACCAACTCCATCTCCATTTCGAACGCATACTTTCTGATCTGTGGTTCCCATGCTCATGACGTACTTTGGTCCACCATTTTTGGAAGCTGGACGAGACCAAGCGACGACTTGATCAGTGCTGTGGACGGCGATTTCAGCAGTTTGATCATAGTACACTTCAACTTGATGGGTCTGGCCATCATTAGATGACACTTTGAAGGTAATGTAAGTCACGGGCTGACTGAGAAGATCGAGGTCGGTGGGAATTGTTGGAGTTGAGAAGGTCACTTCAAAAGTGATCTTGTCATTTTGGAAGGTGTAAAGAGTTTGAGTTGGTTGGACTCTAACAGATTTTTGGGGGATAACATCGTTGACTGGGTTAGAAGGTACAGGTCCCATGAAACGATAAGGTTTGCCGTCAACTCGGATGATACCAGTAAGAGCTTTAATTGTGCCACACCAGAGTTTTGGGAAGTCGTCGTAGAGATTGTCAGCCATAGACCATATGCTCATGTAAGGATCGAAAACGATCAAAGGAACAGCTGGAGGTCTAAAGCCGTCAACAAGCGGATCCTGAGAAGTTTTTAGGGGAAGAAAACCAGCTGAATTGAGGACCAACAAGCTGGCTATGAGGAAAATAGTAGTCAGCGCACTTTTCATTGCTTCTTTTAGAAAGATAGATTTTAATTTGCTTAAAACTTATGAAAATTGGCAAGATCTTGAGCCAATTCGGTTCTAACATTCGACACTGCTCGAATTAAAACTCACAGAAAGCGATTCTAAGTTGAGTAGATAAAGCAATTGCACAAAGAAATTTACTCGTTAGGTTCTGCATTAGGTCAGCAGTTGGTCGTGCTTTTGATTCATGCTTAACTATGAAAAAAGAGTAGGAGTTCTAGTTAAATTGATGATGATAATAATGAGAAACTAATCCTTAGGGCCAGCTGATTATCATTCCCAAAACCGATGAGAATCCTTCGTATCAATGGATAAGACATCGAAAGGAATCATTGATTTCCCTAAAACAAAGGGTTAAGAGTGAGGTATAATAACCAAAAAAGCAAAAAGCTCTTGTGTCATTATCAGAAATTCGATAATTTTAAGGAGTTTGCTGGTTCTAATAATATGAAAAATTCAACTCACAACTGTAGATGATTGGACTGGAAAACTCTATCCGATTACCAGCTTTCCTACAAAGCCTAAGAAGCTTCAAATTCTGAGGCAAGTTATTTGCACTCAGGCAGTTGCTGCATTCATCATCATCTGAATCCTTTATCCTTTCAAAGATGCTAGAATAAATAAAAGGCAAATCTCATTATGTCGACAGACTGCTAAGTAAGCTACATTCCTCTCTTCCGCTAGAATTTATATCTAACAAAGAGAGGGGAAAAATCTTTCAACCAACCAAAAAAAAAAATGGTTGTCCTCAAATGATTCTACACTATTCTATTTCCTTAGATCTTTGACGAAAGGAATCAACGAATTAGAATGAGTCAACTCAATGTGAATTCAAATAATGCAAGATCGCAGACGTCATAGAACTCAATTAACCAATGAAAATCCCCAAGAAATGACAACTAATATGAAATAGGATTGTGAACAAACGACATCTAGGAATTCTTGAGATTTTTTTGTGTAGCCTTTAGTGCAGAAACCTAATATCTGTAAGTATCCTTCTTGAATGGTCCGACTTTATCAACTTTCAGGTAATCGGCTTGGGCATCCTTAAGAACGGT
>ENA-UOTZ01001024-UOTZ01001024.1-compost-metagenome-genome-assembly--contig:-NODE-1024-length-21265-cov-12.972532_pt1 | contig 21265 bp, 19 predicted proteins | sample MGYA00238144_ERZ746983 | MGnify/ENA primary metagenome ERZ746983 (study PRJEB28759, sample SAMN06268863) | compost metagenome | isolation source: single cell | place: USA: California, Emeryville, Joint... | reverse complement strand
AGAGAATCATCTTGCTTATCGTGGAGGATTCTGCTAATCTATATTTTTTCCCAGAACGGAATTTGATGCACCATTGTTGGGTTTCATAAACTCGTGACATATTGCATTTGCATAATCCTCATGCTCATTTACATTTGAGCATACATCAAAGGAGACTTTGATGCAATTTCCTTATTCCAATTAGTTCTATTTTTTTTTCTTGTGCCAAATTTGAGTAGGGGAACCTAAAATTTTGGAAAGAAATTACTTTAATGAACCGTTGTTTTTCATGAATTATATTATTACGGTATTTCCAAGTAATGATTCGTCTGTCGTTTCACTAGCACAATTGAAGCGATTGAACCTGTTAATATCGTGAGCAAGGAAGAAATGGATCTTTTTGCATTAATGGGTAAATGTGATTAACTTTTCAGTGGGTATTTAGAAACTATGACAATATGTCGCTACCCATGAGAGAGGCCAAAGCACCATTGTGGTTAATACTGTAATATGTTGAATCCAAGTATCAACTTCGAAATTGTTAGAATAATTATTGTTGTTATTCCTGATAACTCTGATCAATTGACAATCTAGTAATGTATCAAAGGCTTGAATGAATAAAAATAATGTAACAATCCTATTGTCTTGTTTTGCAAATCCAGAACTCATCATGATCTAGAGATGTAATTTGTATTTCATTGCCTAATACAAATGATTCAACTTTGTTGTCTATTTGTTTATAGTTCGACAATTCTTAGCAAAGTGAGATTTCTTACTTACAATAAGCACGAATGAGAACAAAATATTCAGACGTAAGAATGCTTAGAAGTCCTAAGGTCAGGATTACTTAACCTAATTCACGGAGTCATTATCTGAATTGTGCTGCTTGGCTGACATTCTTGAGAGTAATTCTTGTTCTCTGAGTCCTTTTCGTTACTTATCTAGATGAAGCATACTGACTTTGCCACCTCTGATAAGTGAATGATAATCATGTATTCTGAAATAGATAATTTACGCCCATCTGAAGTGTTGCCAGTATAAAGCACTTTTCCTGTTTTGAAATCCAACAGTTTTACTGTTTTATCATACGAAGCACTCGCGAGTTTATCGCCGCTCGGACTCCATCGCACACAGTAAATAGATCCTAGAATTGATATTTAAACGTTAAATCTTTGCTTAAACATATAAAAATTATTACCTGAGTGAATGCCATCAAAGGTTTGGATAATCTTCGATTCTCGTTTATCAAATATCTTAATTTTCTGATCGCTCCCACCAGAAACCAGTAGATTCCCATCGTTTTGGCATACATCAATCCAGTATGTTCGCACTTAAATAATAGATTAAATATTCTCAAGTTTAAATACTGAAATGACGAGAAGTGGATAGAAGAAAGTCATGAAATTAATCTCCTTTAAAGAAAAAGAACCATAGTCCTTCTTCTCTGAATTTATTAGAAACTAATCATGTATGAAAAATTCGAATTCGCAGAAAAGGAAAAATAAATTATAGCTGCAAGTACCCTTGTCAAGTTGTACGGAACTCATTAAAGTGAGAGTTTTCTTCTCAGCATCTAGGATATTGAGTTGACTTTTGTCATATTTCGCGAATATCAATGATTCGTCCGCATTGGTACTCCATCTGCAGCGTGCAATTGAGTCTAATAATTGAGTGTAATCAATATCGCCGAGAGTTTAATGAATTATTTTAGTGTAGCAGAGAGAAAATATTTTAGCATTCGAACTTACCTCCGTAATATCCTGAGGGAAATTGCATATGAAAGCTGTAGTCGTTCTTGCTCACATCTGATATTAGGCACACGTCTTTCTCGTCAATGGTAGCCACATATTCTTCGGTAGGATTGAAATCAATCCCGGTGATGATTTCCCCTAAAGAGTATAATAAACTCGACGTATCAATCACAATTGATGATTACTATGTTGGGAGTGCCATTTCGACTTGCGGATAAGCTTGACAGTATCTTTAATATCTTTGGTCTTGGAGGCATTAGAACCAACGTTAAATAGGTGGTAAGAGCATTTTTTTTCAAGAGGGACTGCACCAAGGATGCCTCTACGTGAGTTATATGTAATATCTCCCTGACCAGTCCCTAGTGAAAAAATATAATTCTTCAAACAACGAAGGTAAAAAAATTAATTATACGCCGTTCTGAGACCACGCTATATGAATATATTTCCTTGATTTGATCTTTTTTTGATATATCAAATACCGCCATATTGGCTGAATGGTCTGTCACATCATCGGTATGATGCAGAGATACAAGTAATTTTGTGTTTGGTATCTCCTTCACATGCGTCCAACTATATTCTAAAAATATTACAGCATATCACTCTCAAATTAATTGAAAAACTATGTTTTACTTATGTCACTAATTTTAACTCCGTCAAAACTTGCATAACTTTCCTTCGTGTTGAGATCAGCAATGTCGATCTTATTGGTACATTGCGAGCACCAAGCAAGTAAAGTTGGAGAGTCTATGATGGTTTTTCTGCCGAAGGTTAGATTAATTCAGTTGAAAATGAGCTTGCTAAGCCTTGAAAATGAGTTTACTAGTATTAATGATATTCCTTTGAGGCAATGTGGCTTGCTCTCTTTTGCTAGGGGCTTGTTTCTTTTCTTTATACTTTGATTGAGATGAAACACACGTTCCCATTGCTTTGTAAATTTATTTAGAGTAGATCAGAGATGATAAATTATATTTTGATAATCAGATCTTTATTAAAACGCTAAGGATTTAATTAGAATAAAGAAGTTTTCGCAAATGATAAAAAAGATTCAGAATTAGATTTGGGTTGGGTGCTGGTAATTAATCTCGGGTAATCACGCTGCTTCGAGTTTATAAATTACTTCGCTCTCAGAATCACTCCTTAATAATTTTGTTTACAATAAATGTGATTTCGAAAAAGCATTAGGATCGATTCGAAGCTTCAAATCGATTTGCTGATCTAAGTTTCTAAAATGGGATCAAAGCGATTTAATTTTCCAAATTACGATTAGCGCTACCCTGACAGAAGAAACTCTCAGCTGCAAAGAAGCTTAAATTCAAAATGCATTTTCAAAAGAGTCCACATCCTCAAATATTAAATTAGATCTCAAACTGAAAAAAATCAGATTGTCTATTCTTTAGGATTACAGCAAGAGAATCACTAGAAAAAAATTTAAAAAATCATAGACACTGCAAAATCTCTGAACAACATTATGAGCACTCTCTGCTCAAGCACTCTTTCGATAAACAGAATTCTCCCACTAATAGAATTGTGCCTGTTTAATTATAGATGAATCAGACAACCAGAACATTTTTTCAATACATTATCTTAGTAAGAACAAAAAACATAATCATATTTGTGATCGATCTGGTCTCTTCACATAAAATCTGCTCATTTAATAAAACTTTGCTTTTTATTTCTATCATGAAACCATAATCAAAGATTCAAATTTTTAACAGAAATTGATGATATTCTCTTAAGCAGCAAGCATTAAGTTGTTCTAAATATTCTAGTCGATTTGGAGCCAATGTTGAATCAATGGGCTCTACTTTGGAAACAAATTTGAGTTATTGTACCGTTACCTGGCCTAAAAAACAAAGATACTTTAGAATACCTTCAAGGTTCTGAGTTCTCCACTCCAGATTTAAGATTTGTTGTGATTAAATTGTACCATTCTCCATAATGCTTGATATCTTAGGCTTAATAAAAAAAAAAATCGATTTTCTGTTTTGTTGTTGTCATTGCTGACTGAAACTCATAAGACCTCAGAATCTGCAACCTAAGGCGAAAAGGTATAAGGGAGGTGTACGAGATTCCTTTTTCATCTCTGTTTGAGCAAAAATAAAGGAGTTAGTTCGCTGCATCACTGTGTAGAAAAGGAGCTTATACATGTTGTTAATTTAATTTTATTAGGGCTTCAAGAAAACGGACATGCAACGCATAAAACTCGTTCTGAATAAAATATTTATTAATTCAAGAGTGATTTTGCATACTCCAAGCCTTCGTCGAAAAACATGATAAATCCACCTGAACCAACTGGAGTTTGGCCAAAACGAGGCGGCGTGTCCTATGATCCCGTCCAAAGCACTTTTAATGTCGACTTGAGCCAAATTCATATTCTTGGCATCAATATTGATTACTACCGAGCTTCACCACTAGTTCCAGATGACAACTTGCCTGACGTCATGCTCGAATGTATCATAGACGATAACCTCAATGAGCTTCAGGGGATCCGCCGCTGGAACGCCATTCAAGCACTCGAGAGACTTTCTCTACAAGGTTTGCTTCGTTATTATGAATGTCACATCACTAAAAAGCCAGACAGTAATGGATGTGACATTAAGATGATCACAGAATTTGCTCATGCTTCATTAAAAACGATACTATCACCTGTGGGTCCTCTGGAACTGACAGATCTCATCCAAATGATGATTCAAGTGAGCACAACTCTCTGTGAACTCGAGAAAGCAGGATATTCTCATCAGTCTATTAATCCTGAAACAATCGTGATGAAGAGACTAGACAATGGGACCATTAAGTACATGCTGGCTGCTTCAATCTTTTCGATTGATATTAGAGGGAAAAAGTATACAGAGAGAGAGGAGTATTCACCATATATTGCACCAGATCAGTCTTATGATCAAAGAAATATCAAACACGATGTGTACTCTCTAGGTATGGTATTTTTGGAGATGGCAGGTGTGAATATGGACACTTTGATGAAGCTAAAAAAATGGAAAGCAAGCAGTTTACAGGAGAGTCATGACAATACTGTTCTGGGAGAGCTGGTGCATTTAGTGCTACAAGCAGTGAATCAAGATTACACAAAGAGGTTGAGTCCAAATGAACTAAGAGAAAAACTGGAGATTCAGCTGGGTAGGGTGAGTGATTCAATTTTTACAAAGAATGATTTTGTGCTGAAATTTGAAGAAATAATAGCTTCAAGCAATCTGAAACTTCCTTCGCAAGAGCAGAATCATGAACAAATTCGAGTGGATATTGGAAGAAACCGAGATAATCCAGTGGACCTATCCGATAGCATTTCGCCGATCATTAGACAAGATGGAGTTCCAAGAAGGACAAGCCGCATTTCTAGCAGGGTGTCTAAGAAGACTCTTTCGAGGGCTTTTTGCATGACGAGTCTAATATTGTCTTTAATGACTATTGGATTCGTCATTGTTATACTATATAAGGGATTCGTGAATTTATCAGCAAGCGATCAGCTTGCAGGAGCCATGGATTCCATCTACGAAAATCTCAATACTATCCCTTTCTCTGAAATTACTGTTGAAAGCACTTCATGCCCGTCAGGTTACACGAGTATCTCCAGCCTGGGAAACTGGGTAGGTACGACTGGTTTCTGCTACGACATGGGATTTGTTGATATAACTACTGGAAGCAGTGGCTGTGATAGATATTATGATGCTCAAGGCTCTCAAAATTATTCAAAGTGGAAAGACATTGTTATATGCGGGAAACCTGCTACTGGTTTCTCTAATTCCTCAACGTGCTCAGCCTCACAGACCTCCTGCTATACAGGAGTGTGTGTTTCTGACACCGAGTGCCCAATCTCTCAAATCCAGTTCAGTACTGCGGCGCAAAGTGCTGATGGATGGACCTCAGTGCAGTATAACACTTCTCTCTTTATCAACTACAGGCGAGATTCGGGTACATTGCCACTCTCAACATTCAGAATCAACATTGGCGAGGCAAAATCTTGTTTAAGTAATCTAGAATATTCCGCTCAACAAAATTATCCCGCATATAAGATCAATGGAACTGGATGTATTGAGTATGGAGGGTTTCCAAATCCCACGACTATTGATACAGAAAATGCTTTATTAATGCTTTCTGAACAGACCTGGTCGTCCGAAGTCGTCAAACTTCCTGAATATACAGATCTCCTGAACAAGCAAACAGCGTATCTGACTGCGTCTCCAAGAATCGAGCTGGCCTCATCTTGCTCTTCGATGAATTTTGATTCCTTAAAGGTTGGAGCTGGTGGATTGAAAGCCATCAGGACATTAACTCAAGGGTTCGGATTTGCTGCTATCATTGCTATTTGCCTTCCATTGGTCGTCCTTTGTGCTCCAGTCCTGCTAGCATGTGGCTCCAGGGGCACTGGAGGTGGGGATTGTGATGGCAAGTGCCTCCTTTTCTGTGTAGTATTTGGTCTTTTCTTATCATATCCTGCAACGGCAGTTATCTTAATCCCTGCAGCGGTAAAGACTCGATCACACTACACCTACGTTGAGCCTTACTTTACAGAATATCAGGCAATCGCTCAATCTAAATGTTTCGTTGATGCCCAAGTTATGGCTACCGTTCAACAGTTTATTGGTGCTTTGACAACAGCACGAACAATATATTACTTGTGGATTGGGTTGGCTGTTCCATTTTGGATTCTTTTTGCATTTTGGTTGTATTTTGGTTTTCTATTAGCCATAAAGCGTCATAGATAGAATAGATTGAGCAAGTTTCAGTATCTTTTTCAAGCTGAGTTATAAGCTTTATTGCATAATCAATTAAAAGAAGATTGTGCTGTAGAACTTGTCTGAAAAATATCTTCATTTTAAAGCGAATGGTCAAGATCTGCTCTACACTCTGGGTGATATGAAGAAAGAGAAAGGGGTATATCAGTCAAAATACCAGCAAGTGTATTTGAGTGAAGTTGTAATTTCTAAATTGAATAAAATATTTTGATAAAAGAGAATAAAATGAATCAACGAGATATGATTAGGGGCTTAATCAAGCTGAATTTCGGGATTTCTAGCTTGAATGAAATTGCTGCATGTGCGATTTTGTTCTCGTTTCAATGTGTGCGAAAACATATGCACATTTGCATCAAAATAGTTCAACTTTTTATGGACAGAGCTTGACATGCCAGGTTGTTAGCTTAATATCATCACCAGAGTGTATCAACGTCAGTAGAATTTCAATGGACTTCCTTCAAAAGTCTCCCCAAAAATTCGTAATTAATCAAAGCTAACAATATTTTAGGTAGCTGAAATTGCATTGAGCACCTGAAATAACATATCTCCCACAGATGCAAAGGCAAATTTGCAGTAGAAAGGAGATTAAGCTGCTATATCACCAAAATGAAAGATAAACTCCATAAATTGGAATGGAACTTTGGAATTTGCATTTATTCATATGCGACAATTTAATTATTGAGAAAGGAAACAAACATGCTTGAATTTAAATTGATGTAGACTTTACCGCTTAAATAGTACGCTTGGATTTATAGGGGTTTCAAGCTCACGCTTGCGAATTTTGCAGCCTTATAGCTTTGTAATTGTAGGCTATATCAAAACAAAAAAAAATCTCTCTGGCTTGAGAATGCTCAATAAAAAATGAAAGTTCTGATTTTAATTCTCTATCGATTGGAATAAAACAGTATCCTTGTTGTGTTGTATCTAACACTGGGTGATGAGATGTTTCTATTTTTTGTTAAATCCCAAAATTTATTTCATTCAGAGATAGGGCATTTAGAGAAATCATATACAGAGGAGGTCAGCTATTTCCGATCTCTCTCGCTCTCAATTCTTTAGATGCAGTCTAGAAAGAGGATTATTTAATATAGATTTCTGGCATTAAGTTTTGACGACTTCATCGAAAAAGATTCATATACATAGTTCTATTAGTGGAATTTTTTGGTATGACAGCTTTATGGAAGATTATTTTTGAAAATCTATTTTCTATAAGCAAATTGAAGAGCAAATTCACTCATTATCAGCTTGGCGTCTTTTAATCTTTAATGAATTTTGTTTTCGGGATTGCCAAATAACTCATTAAATTTTTCCAGAAACTCTATTCTTTCTCTGACATTTGCAGCTCCTTTTAAGAATGAAAGAGTGTTTATGTGGGTTTCCTTTTCTGGACCCGTGAGCAGTCTGTCTTCTTGCTCGCTCCAAGAAACAGACCGATTTGATTTTAGGTATTCGCTCACTCGATCACAGTTCATTGAACATGAATAAAATAAATCCATCAGTCTCGATTTGCGTAAACATTCCTGACCAACTGTTTCATATGTTTTGCTATTGACGTCCTTGATCAATGCCGACTCATGCTCAATGCCCAACAAATTGGAGTTCAAATTTGATTTTATCTCTTTATAAGGCATGAAAAAGCTATCAGTCTCTGACATATGATGATATTCTTTCCTTTTTTTGGAACTGACATTTGCTTCAATGCTCTTATCAATATCTTTGAGAGAGTGCTGCAGCTTTGATTTAGATTTTCGAGCTCCTGTTACTTGCAATTGGAAAAGAGAGGGATCAGACGTTGATATTTGGGTATCACAATCCACACCTATGTGCTTGGAGCTTCCGCTGGTATTACTCATTTTTGATTTATTTTTATTCATGCTCGTGTCCGATTGAATTGAATTTGCTTTTTCTATTTCATTAACACTTATATGGCAGCCCATTGTATCCTCTAACCCAAACAGCACAAGCTTCCTGCGAATACCTTTCTTCCCGCCAGTAACACCTTTAAGAGGTACTGTACTAAATAATGAGTACCCTTTATTTCCATACTTCTCTACCCACTCTTCCATCCTCTTTTTATCAGCTTCCTCCACGAATCTAAGCTGATAACGATATCTATCCCTAAGAGACTCTACAGGCCGATACTTACAAGGGAAAGAAGAATCTTTGATGGCTTGCTGCCAGTATTTCCTCGACCCAATGGACGGAAGAGGATGAATGTTTGTATAATTCAATATTTGAAGGTCTTCCGCTATCGTATACCTAGCACCGGCTTCTTTACACGCAGGGGCGAATTTTTTTTCAAGCTGATTCAGATTCAGATCTCCTGTTTCTTCATGTTCCTCCTTAAAGACCTCCTTAGACTGAGACTGCGAGTGAGACGTTTCTGGAAAGGGAGAGTCTTCATCTTGGTCGAACATCACACATTCATTATCAGATTGGGACATCCTGAAAAAGAAATTACTAAGGCAATAATTAAGCTCTTACTGAGGAAGCATAGACTTTGGATCGCTTGGGGCTCCTATCTCATTTTCAATTTGCAAATCCTTTCTCATGCAAAATGGGAACTTCGGCATTTGTTGGTCGAGTAGACCGAAACTTTCGACATCATCGAAGGGCCAATTCATTTTATTAAAATTTTCTTCGGACTTATTATTTGTTGCGATGAATTAATTGCTTAAGTCACAGTTAAATCAAGCCAAACTGACATTCATATGTTAAAATAATTAAAGTCGTGAAGACTGAACACGACTTATTAATTCTTACCGGCAAAGTAAGTAATTAAAAGAAAACTTCATGAATGATAAAACAGATCAACAAAAGCGATCCAATTCATGCCAACAAAACTTGACAGGATCAGAAATCCGCAAATCAGTACAACAAATTGCAGCGCAACAAATTTCAAATATTGTAGAACACCTTTCCCCTTTTTTTCACGACATAAGGGAATAGTTCATTCAAAGAAGGTCTAATCAGCATTAACTAGTGACTATCGCTTGATCCTAACAGATTGCTTCCTCCTGCTTCTAATGCTTCTGGATTCTGAAAGCTAAATTGTTGACTAAACAATAGCAGGTAATTAATTCGAACCTATTTAGGAATTAATTGGCACCAAATATTTCTCCGAAAAATGGCAGAAAATAGAAAGGGAATCTTGGCGATTTCTTCCTTCAGCAAGCTTTGAAAAGCATTCATATCGGAAAAAGGCTTTAGCTTGAGGAGTCTCATGCTGGACATTTTATGAAATCTCATAGTTTCTCTAATCAAAGATTAATATTGAGCGAGAGTCAATCTCGGGGGTATCTGGATTAAAGGAATGCTCTTCAATTCTTTTGGCCAGAATCGAAACTAATGCTTGGTGTTGAAATCAAGCCTACTCTCATCACTCAAAGAACTAATGACAGTTTTTGTCTCAAGGAGATGAAATCTAAGGTAACTGCAAAGTTTTCTGATAGGGTTCTTGGGTTTCATGCCGTCTGATTCTCCTTTGTAAATTTGTTTCTGACCAGAAAATGTTTTACCGGTATCATAAAATATGAGAACTCTCTCTCTCTGACTCGAAAAGATGAAAACGTTCCTGCTATTGCTGCAAAATCCATTTTCAACCATAAGGAAGTCAGTAGTCTTGAGATCTGATATCTTGTAAATCTCAACACAACTGTATTTTTTCGAATGAATGAAGAAATCGCAGCATCGTATCAGTGAACTGAATAAATTTATGAATAAGTAGCATGTACTCGATTGAGCTCTTCTCAAGACCAAGAATCTGGAATTTAGAACGTGAATTCTGTGCATTGCTTTTTGAAGCCGTCTTTGAAGAAAAATATGGTTAGCTTTAGTATTTTTTTTTGCTAAATATGCCAAATGGATTTCGTATGAGCTTAAATTTTCTCTATAGCTCTCTATTAATGATATGGAACTTCAAATCGGTTTTTATTAGGACGATTCTCGTCCTCAAGGCACTCATAGACTAATTCCTCGCAATGTAATGAGCTGAGGATAGTTATCAAGGACATTTCAAACAAAATTCATCTCGAAAAGCCCGTTATGATTTGAAAGCTATTCCCAATGCTGTATTTTCGCGCTTTGCTCTTATAAAACCAAATACTACGATAATTTTCATCAAGTTTCTCTTTCAAAATTTGTAGAATACCAACAGAACTTAATTTAATAAGGTCTTAATCACAACAGAATTAATTTATTTCGAGCAGATAGTTCAAGGCAGTATTTGGCAATATGCGAAAAGAGTTGTTGGCAGAATTTTGCTTCATTACCGATAAAAAATAACCTCATTACATAAGAACTTAAGCAGCAAAGAAAAACTATTTCCTTGTTAAAGAGGAAATATCGGTTCTGAAACCTTCCAGACAAAAAGAAAGTTATCAATTTTGAGACACAATGGTGTTATATTTCGTTCTCTTGTATTTCGTTTCTTCATACTCAGAAAAGAGTGATAGCTACGCATCAGATATGCTCTAACTAAAATACATGTGTATCCAGCATGCCTTTGTTTACAAAAAAATCTGAGATTCCATTGAACGTACCTTCTGAGTAAGGCTTTCAATGATGACGCTTGGAATTATGGTCAAAGTGCACAAGCTCTCCTATCAGCGAGCTAATAAACTTCAATAATAGATGGAATAAAGCTCGATAAAGTGCGAAGAGTCTAATTTTTCATGGAAGATTCCAGAAAATAAGCAGATATGAGGTCAGATATTTAGATAGCCTTCATTTGAGTGTTTCTGTTGTTCTTGGTATCTAAGTGAACTGTAGTATGAAGAAGGCTTTAATTTTTTTGAGGATCATTCTGAGAAATACTCGAATGCGCAAGGAGGAAATATTTCAGCATTCATGCTTTCAGGATTGAAGGAGGGAAAGCATTGGCGCGGAGTTATCGAAAAAGCAAATATTGTCTATCAACAATAAGTAATAAAGAAGTAGCCGAATCCACTGAAGAACTAAGCAAAAAGAGTTAAGAAAAAGACGGATATATTAGTAGAAACATAGAGGGAATTTAGCTTCCATTATTGATAAATTTACCAAAAATTTGATATTGATTTCAGCTCATTAACCTAAGTTTGCCAAATGTTTCAAGCCTCCTCGAAAGTTAACTAGGAAAGAAATTTTCCTTCAGTTCGCTCTCATTATTTCATATCAAATTCTCAATTAATTTTATCATCCAATTAATAATCACTCTCTATTGATGTGTACAGATATTCTGACGACAAACAGTTATCAATCAAAGCTTGTCTTACCTCCTAAAGACCTGTAGTTGACCGGAATTTTGGACAAGATTCTTAAAACTGCCTACTTGATATTTTTTATCAAAACTGGGTTATCTTCGATCTAATAAAATTTTTTTTTCATGCCCAAAGGCAACAACTAGACAACATATGGTAGATAATCTGCAGGCTGCTCACTTACATAAATTTGAATGACAGAAAAAATTGACTTAATTTCTTCAAATTTTTAACTTCGATGCGCTGTCCCCACTTCATCTCAATTGAATTCTCTCTCTGTGAAGGTATCCGAAAATTAAGATCAATTACAGCATAAACATGCTATGCTATTGTTATTTAATTGCATGAATGGCAATAGCTCACACAGTTATTAGATCGACCAAAATCGCGAGATATTTTTTCGAATGAAAATGGGCAATTGCTGAGGAAAGATTACTAAGCAAGTCACCTTTGCTCTCAAGAGACATGTTACTTGAAGAAGAGAAAGCGTTGTCGATAACTCCTTGAAGTGTTGAGCTCAGAGTTTGAGCGAAGTTTGAAGCTCACAAGTTCTTGTTTGTGCATTATGAGCATAAGGAGAGAAACATTGTGGAGTATAAGTTCCATTAAATGGAGTGAAATAGTAAGCAGAGCTACAGGAGAGACAACTTGTATTGGATGCTGCTGAGCATGTGGCACAGGAACTACTACAGCCTTCACGTTGTGAATATAATCTCTGAGCAACATAAAATTAAATTTCTTAAATACCTTTACATTTAGAAGTTTGGAGGTCAAGGAACGTGTCACTTGGACATGAAGTGTAGCATGCTGAATTGTAGAAATAAGGCGTTTATCCCGTGGTGTTGCAACTCGGACAACTCGAACTTGGTGTTCCTGAGCATGTTAAGCACGTAGCATCACACTCTATTATGATGAAAATATTATTTTTTCTTTCTAAATAAGTTGCTTGGAATACTTTTGCAACTTTGAGATGAGGTATCTAGCAATGCGCCTGATGGACATTCATTCAATCAAGTATTGATAGACAGGTAGAGACCAGAATCACAGTTTGTGCAATCATTTTGGTTTGGGCCAGTACAGGTAGCGCAGCCCTCAGAGCAAGCTATTTAAACAATATAATCAGCTGGAAAATGGGTAATTGTGATACGATAACATTTGAAGTCTGTGGTATCAGGATAGTATCTTGATGAAGGGCAAGTTGTCATCCAGGTCCCTTCTAATAAATCGACATTGACATAGCAGGCAATGCACTCGTTCGTGTCTGCTCCAGTACAAGATTTGCAAGTCACATCACAGTTAATACATTGATATCCAGAAAGTAACTGTCCGTCCGCAGTGCATGGCAGACAAGCTCTAGTTGTTATGTTCTATTTAATATCAATTCAGCTTAAACCAACAACAATGAAAGTAAGGCGTCTGAGAGTTGCGCTTCTATATATATATAGAAGCGAAATCCACCAACAGCTTCATTCACCAAAATAAGTAATACTTAAGTAGTATTGTCCGGGAATGCAATCTAATGTGATGAGAGATGAGCTTCATGTACCAAAAAAAAGTTTATCTAATTACTTTGATAAGAGTTAGTCGGGCTATGTTAAAAGTAATCGTCCCCAGGTGATTAACACATGTCCGACCATCTTTCATAGAATATCCTGTTTCACAGATGAGACAGGAAACTTGATTGGGTTGAATAAATCCTGTTAAGAAACACGAAGGATCTAAATTTTTTTTTGATTGTTAGTTAGGAGATGAAAACAAACAGAATAACATACCAGAACTGTCTTGAAAGAGGCTTTCAGCTCCTTCAAACCACAAGAAATTCATCACGTCAAAAGCTCCATTTAGCGCAGAATCCACTTCATCGTTTCTTGAGTCATAACACGCGCATAGGTCAAAAAAAACGTTGCTGCCGTCTGCAGGAGTATTTCCACTCGAGAAATCTCCAAATACACTCTTGGAATCGCCGTTTTGTTCACCCGCACTCGAAGGGAAGAGAGCCACACCAAATTCAAGTAGCTGTGCTTGTACGACTTCAACTACAAGATGATGTTAATTTCCTATTCGGTTATGAATTAAATAAAAGCAATTATCAATTAATATATTTGAGTTTTTTTTTTACTCTTTGTAACTGGGATTAGGTCATACATTGTCACATTAAACACCATATATTCTGACATTGGAGGGTTGGCCGATAACGGAGTTGTTCGGCCGTTGAGCCTGTCCAAGTCCATATTATGGTGAAAGCGCAGAGAATAAATGTTTGCAGTTGCATCCCGAATACCGAATATTGTTTGTTTCAAGACTCCACTGGTTTTCGGATATGAATAATAATCCCTGGCTACCACTAAACTCTTTTTTGAAATTTTTCTTTTCTTTTCTTTTTTTGGAAGTAAATTATATACCTTATTTTTCCATTATTATTTTCAACAATCATCTGATTAATAAAAGGGTGTTAATTGCTCATTCATCAGCCAAAAAGAACTCTTTGGATAGTATCTGTCTCCAGGAACTTCAAAAAATATCATTCTTAAGTGGTATAGGATTTCAAAATCTGCATTCGTTTTGAATAATTGAAATTTTTCTACCCCTTCTCCTTTGCCGAGAGATGCCTCACTCCAACGCACAATTGTTCTTAGATGGATATTGCTAAGTAGAAAACTATCTATTGCTAAGATGTTATTAGCATTGGAATTTTCAAAAGAAGTATTGAGTTAAGTGACTCGATGTTGAATTCGTCTGAGGAAGAAAAACATCCTAAATTATCACATCTCAATTAGCTTCAAGGTACACTTGTTAATTCAAAAGACTCATGTTCGATAGTAGTGATTTTATTCTAATTTATATAATGATCAAATGAGATGAAATTTTACCTCAAAATAAAAAATTTAACCTAGATGTACACCCATAATGCTCTTGAAAACAATACTTTGGAGAGGTACCTGACAATAGGCGTAATAGGAGTTGCTCTTCTAGGATTTTCCCACTACATCTTCAAACGTTCCAAAAAACAGCAGGAATCTAATAAGGATATAACTCCATTACCACCGAAAGACGATCGCTGAGCAAAAGAACTAGCTGTGCAAATATTACGGAAGTTTAGAAGAGCTAATTTCCTCGTCCACCAAGCAATAATAGAACTTGCAAGCGATTGGCCTCCAAAAGGATCCTGAAGGAGAAAAATGTCTCTTCAAATCTGTTAAGAAAACCCTCAACTAGTAGTGTCGATATTAGTTTAGGTTCATTGTTTTTTTCTCTTGATTCATTTTTCTCTGATTCAAATTTTTTTGGCAATAAATGTAGTTTTTCAGCAAGAAATCGCGATAGTCTCCTTCTTGTGACCGAAAAACTCATAGAAATGTGATCTTCGTTTGACAACTCAGAAAAAGAAGATCTTGAAGTCATTTGCGAAAAATCTATACTCAATACGAAATCGGCTCTTCAGACATGGACCATATCGCAAAGGTCCTTGACAAAAATGATACGTGTTTCATTTCTTTGAACAACTCCTTCTCTGACTAATTTATTTAGCTCGCGAGGTGCAACAGATTGGGACCTTGCTTTTCACAGGCGTTAACCGCGCCTTCGAAGGAGAAGTGGATTATGATAATACAACCATTCCGGACGTTCTGACTCGTCGCTTATGCTTGAAATTACGGCTAATTATTCTGAGCTGCTTCAGAGACAAAGAAAGATTTTGATGCATTAAAAGCTGATGCAGCATTAAGTCTGAGAATGAGAAGATTCACCAAGCCATGAGGCAAGTTATTTTGCTCTCATTTCAACATATTATTAAAACTCTGATGAAAATCGATAATTTCAGGATTAAGGCTGACGCTTTGAGTCCTTAATCTAAGGCATTGCTACCCAGATTACATATCAAAGACAAAGAATTCGGTTAATTAGCCAAAGCTATCGAAGAACTTGGGAGAGACATTATTAGAAATGAAAGCAACGAAGAGATCCAAGCAACAGTATCAATCACAGTGGATAAAATATAGTTTAGGTTGAAGCTCTCCTGTTTGCTCATCAAATGAAATAGCTAAGTTGATCCTGCAACCTATATCTCCTCTTCACCTCTTGTTTGTACATGCATTAAACAAAAATCACATAATACAAGCAGTTATTTATTACCTTAGAATAAAATTTATTAAGAAGAATGGAGTTAAAAAAAACTCTCAAAAGCAATAATTTGACACGATACCTAACAATCGGAGGAATAGGTGCTGCTATTCTCGGAATATCTTACTATCTTGTGAGGAGATCCAAAAAGAAGCAATTAAATGGCAAAGAGACTAATCAAACAGCATCAACAGACAAAGATATCCCAAAAGAAATTGTTTTGAAGTTGCTTCGTGAGCTAAGGAAGGCTTATTATCCCATTCTAAAGGAGATATATTTGGAGTGCGTCAAAGAGGCAGCAAAGTGGGGTGATAAACTACCAAATGACGCCATTGGCAGTATTTACGAAACGAGTAATATTCCTTAACTCTTCTGAAGCTTAAATCTTTTATGACTCAGAGAATGCAGATGTTTTAGCAGTTCGTAACAAAATTTGTGCCAAATACGGAATCAGTGAGTCAGATATAGACCAAATCTCATTAGTTCTCTACAAAAATGACCCGTAACCCATTTTTTCAATAACTCCTTCTCTAAAACATTTATTCGACTAGAGACGTGCAGCGAATGGATGCGCTGATGGGAAGAGACTTTGTCGAGGTCGTTAACGGGAATCTGTGCAATGAAACAACAATCATTCCAGAGTTTCTGACACCTCAGAGAGTGCTTAAAATTATGGCTATAAATTACCAGCGCTGCCTGCATAAGACGTCTGAGCTGCTTCAAGAAATAGGGAAAAATTATGAGGAATTAAAGGCTGATGCAGCGTTAACTCAGAGAAAAGAAAGGTTACATCAAGAAGTGAGGTAAGAGTTTTCTTTCTCAATTTCACTAAGTTATATGAATCCTTGATTTCAGAATAGCGCTGTTAATTGAAGAAGGTCTTGATGATTTTGACGATCATCCTGATAAGATCTATGACTGGGCTAAAATACAGTATTCGAAGATCAATGAATACAGGATCAAGGTTGACGAGATGACTGCTCAAACTCAGGCGATATTGCCGAGATTACATATCAAAGACGAGGATTTAGCTAAAGCTATTGAAGAAATTGGGAAAGACATTTTAGAAAATCGCAACGATGAGATTCAAACAACAGTATCAATCACAGCTGACAAAATATAGTCAAGAATATAGCTTAAGTTTGCTTGCTCGATTGAAATTGCTTATACGAACCCAGCAGCCTATATCTCTTTTTCACATCTTAAGTGCTTGCACATTCAAAAAAGAAAATAAACCATTAGAACCTAACAGCTTATTACTTAATCATAACAATTAATTTAATTGAGAAGCATGGAATCAAAAAAGGCTCTCAAGAGCAATAATTTGGCACGATACCTAATAATCGGAGGAACAGGTGTTGCTATTCTCGGAATATCCTACTATCTCGTCAAGAGATTTAAAAAAGAAAAACCAAGGAGAAGCAGCTAGATCTCAAACAACAGTAGCAGACAAGCATATCCCAAAAGAGCTTGTCCTGAAAATGCTTTGTGAGCTTAGCAAGGCTTATAATCCTATTCTTCTGGATATGCTTGAGGAGCGCAATGAAGTGGCAGCAAAGTGGGTGGTCAAGTATTTGACAATGCCCTAATAATATTCATGAAAGTAGTAACTTTGTGTTAATTCCTCTGAAATTTAATTGAAATCTTACTAACTAAAGAGTCAGATAAACTAAATTGGATTAGGTTATTTTGTCATTGAGCGTGAATTTTGAAAATTTTTTCGTGATTTATGAAAGGATTAACGCGTACTTTTTCAAAGAAAGTCGTGACTTTCATGAAGATACATTTTAAAGAGGATGAAAAAATCCTTTTGCTGTATGATTCATCTCCTCCTCAATAAAAGAACTCAATGATCGATGTAAAAATCAGAGAAATTTTGAATTCCTGTTGATAACTTAGAGTATCCAGAGATAGATGCTTTGTCGCAAAATCATGGCCAAAGCCGGATTCAATGAGTTGGGCATGGATCGAATCTCATTTATTCTATAGAAAAACGGTCCGTAATATTTTTATTCAAACGATTCCTTCTCTGACGAAATTATATGAGTATCGATTAGAGACGTGCAGCACCTGGATAAAGTGATTTCAAGAGACTTTTCCCGGATCTTTAAAGGGGATAAATGTTTTCAAACAACAGCCATTCCAGAGTTTTTAAACACCTCAGAGGTACTAAGCATCAGTTCGCCTTGCTTAGGACGTCTGAGCTCCTTCAAGAAATAGGGAAAAATTACGAAGAATGAAAAGCTGATGAGGAATTAACTCTTCGAATGCAAACATTCCATCGAAAATAGAGGTAAGAGGCTTCTTTCTCATTTCATCCTAACTCAACTCCATATTTTAGAAGAGAGCTATCGATTGAAGAAGGTCTTGACGATTTTGAAGGTCATCCTAACAAGATCTTTGATTTGACCAAGATACAATATATGAAGATAGATTATTTCAGGATTAAGTTCGACAAAATATGAAAGCTCAAGCATTGTTACTAAGATTACATATCAGCGACGAGGGTTTAATGAGAGCTATTGAAGAAGTTAGAAAGACATTTTAGAAAATGATGACCTCATCGAGATCCAAAAAAGTTCATATCGGCAGATAAAATATAATACAGAAAAACTTAAGTCTGCTCTCTGTGTAAAGTCGCTTCTATTGATGCAGCAACCATATTTAATTCATAATAATACCTATTTGCCCATAATTAACAAGAAATGAGAACATTGAAAGCGTAAACTTTTATTACACGATGATTAAATTTAATTGACAACAATGGAATCCAAAAAAACGTTTATAGAGACTCAAGCACCAGCAACTGAGAACCCTCTCTCAAAAGAGGTCGTCTTGAAAATAGGCCGTGAGATAAGAAAAGCTTATTTCCCGATCCTTAGAGAGATAATTGATGCGGTCAATCAGGTAGCGCCGTCATACAATTTTGAAATCCCAAGCGAAGTCAGAAAGCAGATTTACGCGACTAGTAACTATGCAATTAGTTCTCTCTGATTTCAAACATTCTTGATCACTCAGAAAGCGCAGATTTTAACATCATTTGCAACACAATCTATGCCAAACATGGGACAAGCCTTCCAAACCTGGATTACTGTAGAGATGTCCTTTACAAAGATGACCCGTAACTCATTTCTTTGAACGACTCATTCTCTAACGAATTTATTTGACTAGTGAGGTGCGACAAATTGGGAGCTTGATGCTTGCAGACATTGACAACGCCTTCTTAGGTCAGGTGGATTATGAAAATACGATCATTCCGGAACTTCTAACTCCTCGCAAAATGCTTGAAATCATGGTTAAGTACTATAAACTCCGCTTGAAAAGTCTCTCTGAGGAGTATCAAGAGACAGGGAAAGATTTCGAGGCAGTAAAAGGTGATTACGAATTCACTGTGAAAATGGACAAAAAGCACCGAGGCTTGAGGTAAGTGACTATGCTCTTATTTCATCATATTATCTTAAATATTCTTCGTTTTAGAGAAGAATTAATGATTGCAGAAGGTCTCGGTGATTTTGAAGACCATCATGATAAGATCGTCGAATTGGCAATGATGCAGTATATGAAAGCCGAAGATTTCAGAATGAAGATCCGGGCTGTGAGTGCGCAATATACGGCATTGCTGCCAAGATTGCATATCAAAGGCGAGGAATTGGACAAAGCTATCGAAGAATTTGGAAACGACATTTTAGAAAACGATATCGACGAAGAGATCCAAAAACCAGTATCAACCACAGCCGATAAAATATAGTTTCGGTGAAGCTCTTCTATTCGTTTGCTGACATTGACCCAGCATTGCATATTTCTGTTCCACACCCTACTTGCATACACATTCAACAAAAGAAAATACATAAATAACATATAACGGCTTATTGCCTCGTAATTAATTTAATTTAGAAGCATGGAATCAAAAAAAGTCCTCAAAAGCAATAATTTGACACGATACCTGACAATCGGAGGAATAGGTGCTGCTATTCTCGGAATATCTTACTATCTCGTCAAGAGATCCAAAAAAAAGGAATTAAATGATAAAGAGACTAACCAAACAGCATCAACAGACAAAGTTATCCCAAAAGAAATTGTTTTGAAGTTGCTTCGTGAGCTAAGGAAGGCTTATTATCCCATTCTTATGGATATATATGCAGAGTGCGAGGAAGTGGCAGCAAAGTGGGATGGTAAAATACCAAACGATACCATTCAGAGTATTCATGAAAGCAGTAATTTTGAGTTGATTCCTCTGAAGTGTAAATCTTCATAACTTAGAGTATCCAGAAATCGATGCAGTTCGTCGCAAAATCGCGGCCAAATATGGATTCAACCAGTCAGACATGGATCGGATCTCATTTATTCTATACAAAAACGATCCGTAAAATATTTATTCAAATGATTCCTTCTCTTACGAAATTCTATAATTATTCGACTAGAGACGTGCGGCAACTGGATAAAGTGATTTCAAGAGACTTTGTCCAGATCTTTAAAGGGGATAAATGTTTTGAAGGAACCACCATTCCAGAATTTTTGACTCTTCAGAGAGTGCTTAAAATTATGACTAAGCACAATCAACGCGCCTTGCTTAGGGTGTCTGAGCTGCTTCAAGAAGCCGGGAAAAATTACGAAGAATTAAAGGCTGACGTAGCTCTATATCGAAGAAAAAATCAAATACAGCGAGAAACGAGGTAAGCGGATTATTCTCATTTCCACCTGTTATATGTGCACTATATATCAGAACTGAGCTATTGATTGAAGAAGGTCTTGACGATTTTGAAGATCATCCTGATAAAATCTTTGATTGGGCGAGAATAAAATATCTGGAGATCGATGATTTCAGGATTAAGCACAACAATCTGGTAGATCAAGCTAAAGCATTGCTACCAAGATTACATATCAGAAACGAGGATTTAACGAAGGCTATTGAAGAAGTTGGAAAAGACATTTTAGAAAATGATGACCACATTGAGATCAAAACAATAATATCCAATGAAGCTGATAAAATATAAGTCTAAAATTCTTGACAATTCATGGTTGTATCAATCATGGGTATTTGTAAGGTTCTTTAAGAAATAATTAGTTATTAATTGAGAAACCTGAATCTTGGAGACGAATTACTAGCTCTCTTTTTAAATGGGCTGAAGGCTTTGCAGTAAAGAGGAATCAACTTCCATAATCAATATTTTTGGGCTGAGATTTAGAGAAAATCTAAACTAACATGCACCAACTAACGATATGGCGAAACTAGTTTGAGAGTGAACATATTGATTGAATTATATTTTTGGCTTTATGTCAGAAATTGCCGCAAATGTATAAGTAGGCCGAGATCAAATATATATTTATGGAGATCACGACCAATGCTATTAATAATTCCAGTTAATAATTAATCAGACATACAAAAATAATTAATCATCTACTCTGAAGGTTAAGCTTTGCAAGACTTTTC
>ENA-UOTZ01001021-UOTZ01001021.1-compost-metagenome-genome-assembly--contig:-NODE-1021-length-21298-cov-13.221714_pt1 | contig 21298 bp, 10 predicted proteins | sample MGYA00238144_ERZ746983 | MGnify/ENA primary metagenome ERZ746983 (study PRJEB28759, sample SAMN06268863) | compost metagenome | isolation source: single cell | place: USA: California, Emeryville, Joint... | reverse complement strand
ACGTTTTTCGGGAACTCTCCAGGCTTGAAGCCCGGCATCTTTTCACAGGAGTACTCATGGAGACTGAACAACCATGGCACGATCTTTTCATTGCACATTTCACAACTAATGGGCTCACAGTCACATTTAGAGTGAGGGTCGAAAAAGTCTTTCTTTGTTAGAATCTTTTTGCAGAGACACTGGAAGGTGATATGAGGACAGGATAGTACATGGTCGTCGAAATCACGATTCTTGAGTTGAGATGTGCACTTGTCAGAGTGTTCGTTGCATGATGCAGGGCATTTTGTAGGGAGGTTATCGACGATGCTTGATAAACAAACACTTCTAGAAAGCGGTTCGTTTTCTTGGGATGGGATGGGTTTACGATCTATTGGGCATTTTAAGTTCTCGCAGCCAGAGAGGCATGAGCGACAAAAACTATGGCCGCAGTGCAAGGTGACCGGATCCTTGAAAAGACGAAGGCAGATGGAGCAAGTGAGGTCATCGACAGGGAAATGTGCTAATAAATAGTCTTTGGCGTCATAACGGTTGTAATTTGTTAAAAAGAAGTTCACAATGTCAATGCGTTCTTGTGATGTCGGTTGACTTTCAACTGCTGACATTTTGTTAATTAGTTCTAAACGTATAGGTATTCAAGAAATTAATACAGTATTTGAATTCAAATTTTGAAACTGTTTTTCAAAAACCCTGAAATTATTTTGAAAGCTATGTTTTGGGCCATTGCAGCCGGCTGGTATATTTCATCAACTCGAAATATTGTTATTTTCGTTAATTTTAGAGTAGAGCGGAGTATATGAGAAAGGCTGCTGCTATTTTGATAATGGAGTGATATCTTATCGATGAAATAATGTGTTTTTTTTTTTTCACTTTTGCATTCCTGATTTAACTTGAAAATGAAACTGATAAAATCTTTGGTGTGAAAGAATCAGGTAGCTGCTGTAGAATATAGGAGACAATTAATCGACATATTTTTCAACAATTTGGACATAGGCCCACTCAAATTGTGCTCTAATAGCATTTTCGTTCTCCAAGGATCAAATTAAGATTAGTCTCAAAAAGTTGGGAAAGTTCTTCCTTTTATTTGACTTGAATTCTGACCATCATTTCCATGATGTTTATCTTAGGTTTTGAATTATGAGAGAGATTCCTTTTTCCTTGATAGCTGAAAAATTAGGACAAAGATGAAAGCTCTCAAACATGTTGAGACAGCTTGATTTCTCAGCATAAGGATTGAATATTTCGAGCAGATCTCTTCAAGATACCTTTTTTCTGGAGAAGCCATCGTTGTGTTTGTCGTTTTTTCCATCAGCAATGATAATGATATTGAATTTGAATAGTTTTAAATTTTCCATTTTCCCGAAACACTGCCTGTGACATTAAAGCCTATTATATTGGAGAAGCATCTGAATTAATTCTCGGCAAACCCATTCACCTTAACTGAGTTTGCTTTTTTGAAGCAAAAGTCTTCAAAACTTTATACTCTAATTCAGAAATTGGAAAAACTCATATTTATGAGCCCACAATGGCCAACTTTTCCATCAAACACCAGTTGGTGCTTTGAAACCTAATTTTTCTATCAAACGCCTTTCATTTAAATTCTCCTCCGATTATCGAAAAATATATATATTCTAAAACAAACTTCGGACTAAAATTATACCTTTGTCTATACATACTTTTTTTGGGTAATACAATGGAGCCTAAGCAAACACAACAACCAGAGTAACAGCCGCGTCTAGTTACCGCTCATCGCAATGATATTTTCTCCCATTAGACCATCGAAGACTACTGCTGACTCAAAGATTGATAGCTCATGGAGAACCCTCGCGAAGATCCCTCCCAAAGACAACAGAATTAAGACAACTGTAATCCCTTCTAACCCAAACCTTCTCTAAACCCACCACAATAGGATGTTACTGCCACCAAAGGGACAGATTTTGAAGATTACATTAAAAAGCCAGAATTGATGATGGGCATCGTAGAAAAAGGATTCGACAAGCCCTCGCCTGTACAAGAAGAGTGCTTCCCGATTGCTCTTGCAGGTAAGGAGTGCTTGGCTGAGAGCTTTTGGGTTCTAATAGCATTTCTGATTGAAAATAGGAAAATCGCTCATTGCGAGAGCCAAGAACGGAACCGGCAAAACAGGAGCATTCGTGATTCCAATTCTCGAGCTTATTGACACTTCTAAGCTGATGATTCAAGGTACATTCACTCTTCATTGAGAAAGGGCTAACAAATTTGTTTAAAATAGCGTTAATCTTAGTTCCAACTAGAGAATTAGCATTACAAGTGTCAGCCGTCGTAAAGGAGCTCGGTAAACACTTAAAGGTTGAGTCAATGGTTTCGACCGGCGGCACGAGCCTTAAAGAGGATATTCTGCGATTAAACTCAACGATCCACGTGCTCGTCGGTACCCCTGGCAGAGTCCTTGATTTAGCCAGCAGAGGAATCGCGGACCTAAGCAGATGCCATATCCTCGCTCTCGACGAAGCAGATAAGCTTCTATCCGTTGATTTCGGCCCTGTCGTCGAGAAAGTCCTTAGAGTCCTCCCACCAAAACCACAAATCATGGCATTTTCGGCAACTTTCCCACAGATGGTTAAGACCTTCCAAGAGAAGTTCATGCCTGACTGCGCAATTATTAATCTTATGGACGAGCTCACTTTGAAGGGAATTACTCAATACTATGTGTTTTTAGAAGAAAGACAAAAGGTCCACTGCTTGAATGCTCTCTTCTCCAAGGTAATTTCAAAAATACTTCGCCTGATTGCTTAATAAATACTTCTCCTTTATAGCTACTTATTAATCAAGCCATCATTTTCTGCAACTCTGCTCTTAGAGTAGAACTGTTGGCTAAGAAGATCGTCGAACTGGGATACGCATGCTACTATATTCATGCAAAAATGACCCAATACGATAGAAACAAGGTTTTCCATAATTTCCGTAATGGAAACGGTAGATGCTTGGTCAGTTCGGATCTCTTTACCAGAGGAATCGATATTCAGAGCGTGAACGTCGTTGTCAATTTTGATTTCCCAAAGACCAGTGAGACTTATTTGCACAGAATCGGAAGAAGCGGGAGATTTGGACACTTGGGATTGGCTATCAATCTCATCACAGAAGACGATAAAGAGAACTTCCTCCGCATTGAGAAAGAATTGGACACGGAGATTCAACCTATGCCAAAGGAGGTTGATAAGTCCAAGTATTAAGAGTGTGAGGGTATGAATGATCTTCATCCATCCGCTACCTCCTCAATAAATCCTGCCAAATGCTCCGTCAAGGAGAATAAAAAATCTAAAAAGAAAGAAAATAAATTGACATAAGAGTCTTGTTTTATGCAGTAATTTTCATAATAAAGCGCCTTTTGTATTATCAAGAATGTATGGATTGAAACATTTTGACAGTCTAAAATAGCCTAAAAACAACAAAATAAAACTATAACCATACCTTACAACTTCACCAACCATCTGCATCAGTAGGCATAGAGAGCAATATGGTAACTTTACCATTCATATATCACGATAACTTTCAAATTGAAAAAAGGCCTCTTATAATTTGCAAGAGATGATCTAGATTAAGGTTAAGGAGTCTCTGGCTTTGAAGTAAGTTTTTCTCTGAAAACTCTACAAGAAGTCTAATGTCGCATCGAGTTCACGATACTATTGCCTACCAACAGATTCGTTTGAAGTGCTTATGAGAATCAAGAGAAATTTCATGTTGATTTGAATCTTTGAAGGTTTACTTACATACGAAGTGCGTTTTACAATATATAGTAACTCAGAAATAAACAAAATTTTTGCCTTTAGGGTTGAGATCTTCTTTGACTACTGTATCTGGAACTCGATATTCTGTTTTTAATCTGGCCATCTTGTCTTTATAAATCATAACATGAGCAAGTCCCATCCAGGCTTTTTTCCTCTCAATTTCTATTTTCTTAGGGTCGGTAAGCTTGCTATTATCTCTGAATTCTAAAGTTGAAGCAGAGCATTAGTGAAATAATTGGAAAGAGTTGAAAAACCTTCTTTCACGGCGATGATTAATTCGTATCGTTTAGCGCTAGGATAGTGGACCATATTCTTGAGGAGGTGTCTATATACCATCAGAATAGGCATCTTAGCCAGCTCTTCCTTTGAAGGAATGACACTCATGACAACTTCGAAATATACTGTTCAACTAATAATTTATAGAATTTATTTAAAGGAACCCTGGAAAGTTTTCTTAAGGTTTTAGAAGGTAAATAACTAACAATGACAATAAATATGCCTTTTGGGAGTTTAAGTACTCTGTCTGAAGCTGTGAATGGCAAGTTCTCAGATCAACGCCTCATAATGATGAACGATATTTTAAACATTCCAACTGAAATTAACAGTGCGTGAAATGAGGCTTCAATTCGCCGGAATTGAGATGTTGTGCGTAATGGTGTATGTGAAGGTTTACGAATGACGTCTTGCTTGAAGCCCATTAAGAATCAGCATTTACTAGTTGAAAGGGCTCCTTTTTGTCACAGTCTCTCTGATGTTGTGTTCTCAAAAAAGTAAACAAATAGTCTACTCTCTTTCATAAAAAGGCGTTATTTTGTCATGTCAAAATGCCACGATTTCAAATTAACGATTTCTTTTACAAAAAACAACATGTTTCGCCCGGCTCTATTAATTGGCAGCAATCCAACTAATCTCATCCATCTTATGTCTTGAGAAAGAGAAACATCTCAAGAATTGTAGAAGTCTGTGGTTGTTAGGGGTTTTGCTAATCGATTTACTCAGTGATAATATCCCCAAAACAAAACTCTCAAAAGGAAATATTATAAAACTATCTATGTTCTATGTTCAGATGTCAACTTTGTGAGTGTTCCCTTAATGTAGTGGCTTTAGGTGCAAGATGCCCTAACATTACTTTAACAAAGTTATCATATCAACCTATTCAAGAGTTGACTTTTTGAGAAACTCTTCTCACCAATTTAACAGAGCAGCCAAAAAGCGCCTATTGCCTACAAAAACATGTATCAAACATGAAGAAACTAAGTAGCAAACCGGTTATCTTCAATAATATTAACATTTAGGAACACCTTTCGATGAAGAAGCCCGATTTGCTATGATATTTAAATGCAGGTTTTTTTCTCTCTTAAATAATTAACGCCTTCTAAATAGACAACACTTTTCAGAGCAGTTCGTTAACAAACAAATAAATCCGTTTTGAGTGAATATTAATTTGAGTTAATCGGAGACCTATTTTGTTCTTCAAGAACTTCAAGAGCAATATCGAGTTATTTATAAAGCGGAATAGTCATCCATCTGTCTGCTCGGCTGTTCCCATCTTTCGAGCGATTCAAGCTCACTGAACCAAATTTCAAGTCACTTAAATATTCAAGCTCCTATTTTGAGAAGGATGACATAATTATGAATTTGTAATAATGTTAGCATCAAGATGTACCTAGTTTTTTATGTGTTAGATGTTGACTAGTGGACGAGTCATCTCCAAATAAGGACGTAATGTGACTGATTGCACTTTTCGGAAATCAGCCATTTCTTGAAAAAAAAAAATTGATTCGTTATTTTAACTCAATTTGTACAGCTGATTAATCGTAAAACGATAAGTGAAACATATTTGCAGATAGTAGTGTTTAAGAGAAAACGGATTTATGAAATTTAGAATGGTCCAGCAGTGTTCTATTTAATAATCGTATAGGTTTCAAGCCATTCTGCCAAGGCAAGCAGTTCTATCCGAGACATTACCTGCAAGAATCACCCCAGGCCGTGGACCTGAATCCCATGGATAAGTTTGAACTAGAAGAAGAGGTTTCTCCAAACCCTGTGCTCCAGAAACGCAAAACTTCAGAAAATCCAAAGCAAAATATTACTTCTAAAGAACCCAGCAGCAATGACTTAGCTGATGAATTATCAGCAGAAAGGAAGTCCAAAGAACACACAGAGCCTACAATGAAGCTCCTTTCCCACTCCAAAAAAATTTCCAAGCAAGAGAGTCCTTCGTTATTCGACATCAAATCCCAGCAATATAGTAATAGAGGACAGTCCCCTAATAACATAGACAACATTTTCTCGAGCTACCATACCCAAGGTCTGACCTCTTTTCCACAAACTAGTGTTGAAGAAACAAAAATCAAAGAGCATGCAGCTAGAACAAAATGGAAAGCTAGGAAAATTTTTCAGGCACTTCGTTCTAAGAAAAAATTCGGAAAATCGCCTGAGAAAAATTCTACACATATGAATGAGACTCCTGCACCGAATAAAACTGATAAAGATGAGAACATTATTCACGTTTCAGGGACAGTAGCACAACCGGGCATGTTTCATCAATCCCTTGAGCTCCAAATCGGTCAGTCGAGCTTTCATGAACTCAGAGCAAATTCGGTTTCAGCGAGGGACACGCTCCTTGCTCATATCGAAGAGAATGTTGCAGACCTTGAGCATATGTTCAACCCCGCCCAACAATCTCAATCATTAATTGTGACGATAAAAGAGACAGCAAATCGAATTAACGAGCTGCGAAAAAGTCAATCCCCTGAGAATGAAGCAGAATATACAAGACTCATTGAAAAAGTGAAATCGGACCTCCCCATGCTTGAATCTCTCTTTAAAACTTCTGTCTCTGAGGTTAGATCTATGCTCAAGCTGGTTCCTCAATCAAATAATATACGCCACGGATCGCAGTGAATGTGCAGTAGCATTCGCCTTGACTATGATAAGATCTCTCAGCAGGTTTGAATTTAGTTTCAACGCAATAAAGTATAAGTTCCAGCCCAGAGGCATTAACGCCTTATTCCAAAAGTTTTAATGTTGCTGTTTGGAACATGATGTATTTTTAATACGTAAACCGTTTTTTCCGACTCTTTTCTTTTTATAATCGAGCTATATGACATTTTGAGATAAAATTACTCTATTTCTCAGAATGCTCTTAATCCAATTCAAATCTTATGTTCCATCCAGTCGTCCAAGAAATTATCGAGTGATTTTTTATCACCTTCATATTTGATGATATGAGTTCGAGCAAACAAGTAATAATCTACATTGAACACATGGCCTACTGACAAAAGCTACAAAAGCGCTTAAGAAAAGAATTTCTCCTTTACTCTTCCTTCTCAAGCAATCTATTTGCCTGAGATTAGATTTTTTGTTATTTAATAACTATCCATCATGTTTACAAAAGTTACAAGAGGAGGTATAACTTTCATACATATACATTACAGCAAGAAACGGTTCTCAATAATTCTTATCATCTATGAATTTATTACTGCGAGATCTGACCACAACTTTGCTATCATAGAAAATATCTTTGGTCAAAACCCCTGGCTTGTCACTGTCAAACGTTGATATTGTTGTATCTTCAGGCATTTCATCTTTCTTAAACGCAAGGAGATCCAAACCTCCAAAATAGGCTATAACAAGGTCCAGAGGCGATTTAAAAGCCCTAATCAATTCGCATAAACTCTCCAAAAAACAAACTTTAGTTACTTGACTGTTAATGTGCGGTCCTCGTTAATGTCTTCTCCAAAATGTTTGTAAATAAAATTTTTTGATGCCTTATAGATGCTTTTTGAGACTTCTTTGCTCTCTTTACGCATGAACATTTTTCTCATAGACAGTTCTCTGAAGTATGGCTGACTGAGGAAGTTGGAATATCCCATTAGCTTCAACCATGTCCAATAAGTGAGTTCGTTGAAATAAGTGAGGATATCTTACCTTTGTCTCTCCGAAAAGGTCAAATACAATATAAACTCCTTCATTGTCACGAAACGCGACACCAAGTGAGTCGTAATCTGCCTCTGTGTTTAAAAGATCATTCTTATAGCACACCATCATGTCTTTGTATCAATGTATTAGGATTGCGCTTGAAAATTGCTTACCTCGTAATGAAGTGCAGTCTTCGCATTCAAACTTTAAGAAGAAGAGGTCACCAGTGTCAATTCTATCTTTAATCTATTATAAAGCCAGAGTTGCGAGCATTTATTCTACCATAGAGTCCGCCTTAAAGCCCCAGTTAATGCCGTAGTATTCATTTCCAGGCCTGGTTGTATCTTTGAAGCTATCGTCTTCGTATTTTTTTTTGAGTTTTAGTCTATTCATGAATGCCTTTGACCAGAAATACCCCAGAGTCGCCCCACCAAATATTCCCGAAGAAATTAAGAACGCTTTGAGATTGCTCACTTCTCTTCTTTTGCTCATTACTTGCCAAGTTCCAGGAATCTTTTATTTAATATTTATCTTTTTAAGCCAAAGTTAAAATGGGGGTACATACAGAAAGAAAGGAAGTTGAAAAAACTTTTGGTTCAGCGCTATTGAAAAAATTTCATTTTATCATGTTCACTCCCAAAAAATTATGCATTCTTCTCATAGTTAGATTCAGATAGAAGATCAACATTTGAAATGAACATCCCACATCGAGAATGATCGACAAACGACTAAAATGGTTCAATATCTGATATCTCTAATCAAGTATTCACCATAAGAACTCTTTAGGACAGAATAGATACCATCGACTAAAATTCGTGTCTAATCCCTATATTGTATCTCGATTGACCTCGCAGCGGAAGCAGAACGGCGAGTGTTGATTCAAAAATAGATGTCTTTCAAGCCTTGAACTAATAGGAACTTAAGGACGAGCGTTTCAGATAGAATCTGGTAGCTTTACAATAGTACGTATTTTGCTCTTTTTGACACTCCTCATTTAGGAATCCAACAATCAAAAATTAATAAAATCGCAAAATATCGCTACATTCTTAATTTGGTTTCAAATCATGAATTTCGAGCAAGGACACTCTCGCGAAAGCCTTCTCCAAGGTATCGCCCGAGAACTGATAGATGAGATTTTAGCAAAAGCTTTCTCATTCTCATCTCAAAAGGAATTATTGCGAATGGAAATCGAATCTAAGCCCGGAGACCTAACTTCAGAGACGTCGGAATCTATATCTGAACTCGATTTCCCTCTGGAACCTAATACAGCAATTGAAAGCGAAGACGAGATGGCATCTAATAATCCCGTTGCTAAATTTCGAACGAAACATGAAATGGACCAAAAACCTTCAGTTGACATCGACGAGACCACCGAACAACGCTATCAACGCTTAGGCTTTGAGCCAGATAACTGCAATTCAGCTAAGCCCATTGGGAAGATTACTTCCCTCTTTCAAGACACCGTGGTCGTCAGGTCCGAGCCAGACATAGTTTTGGACTTAGATAATCTTGTTTTCACTCAAAATAAGATCGTGTTGGGAAAAATAGACGATGTGTTCGGAAGTATAAAGAATCCTTACTACTCGCTGACGTTCGATCTCTACCTCAAGAAGATGGAGCAAGCTGGTGAGTTGAAGATAGGCGATGAAGTTTTCACATTGACAGAGAAGGCGAAGATCTTGCCTCAAGCACAGATAGAAATATTGAAAAAGAAGAAAGGGTGCGATGCGAGTAATAAATACGACGAAGAAGTTCTCGAGAAGAACGAGATGGAGTTTTCGGATGACGAGCAAGAGGAAGTCTTTAAACAGAAAGCTAAGAAAAAGAAGAAAAATAAAAATAAGCTGGAAACGGAAGAAGGAAACCCTCATCAAGGAAACCCTCATCCAGGAAACAGCAAAGGCCACAAGATGAAAAACAAGTACGAATCGAGAAGAGAGTACCGTGAAGAGAAGAATATGAGGTATCAGAATAATATGCAAAATTCTAGTTTTGCCTCAGGTTTCGATGGAATGTCGAATCAACAGCAGCAGCCGCTTTTTAATTCAATGGGCTCGATGAATCCGCTGGGATTCGCTGCACAAAATACCCCTCAGATCCAAGGTTTTAACCCATATCAACAGACTTTTGTTCAATTTCCCAACAATGGCGGATTTAACCAACAGAGCTTTCCTACACAAGGATTTTTACCTCAACCCCAGGTCTACCCGATGTTTAACCAGCAAATGATGCAGCAACAAATGCAACAAATGCAACAGCAACAACAGCAGCAAAATAACCAATTTATGATGAATTTAGGATTTAATAATTATACGAACTCGAATATGCCTCTATTCCAAAAAGAAGTTAGGAAGAATAATCCATACCCTTAAGTTTTTTTCACAGCTTTATTACGTTTTCTTTATTTAGTTCTTGTTCATAAAGAAATGTAGTCCCCTTATGAAAAAAAAGGAAGAATGATTCAAATAACTGTCTCTTGTGCTCTTGGAATGACCCTATGAAAAATTTGGGTTTAACGTATTGATTTATTTAAATTTTAAATCATTAGCGTCATTCAGTCATGGCCTCTCAAGAAGGTTCAGAGTGGAAAGATAAAAAGATTGCAGAGCTCGAAGCTTATGTGAAACAGCTTTCATCGGATAATCAGAGACAGTCTACCGTCCTTATGCAAGCGAACAAAGACATTGAAACCTGGCGCAATCGTTTTGTTGAGAAGGACAAAGCGTTGGCTTCAATGCAGGATCTGCTGAAGAAAAATTCGTCAATGGCGGCTGATGTTGAGCATTTAACTCAGCGATTGGCTGAACGGAACAAGGAGATTGAAAAACTAACTTTGAAAGTTCATAAATTAGAGAGCCAAGGTTTGCAGATTGAGGAATCAGAGCATAAAAGAGCCAATCTGCTCGCTCAAGTTGATAAGTTGAGCACAAATTTAAGAAATAAGGATCTTGAACTAGTAGAAGCGCTTGGAAAACACAGAAAATATGAAGAAAAGATACAGCTACTTGTGGTAGAGACAGAACGACTTTCTGATTATATCGAAAAACAGAAAGATCAGGTAGATTATTGGCGAAAGAAAGGTGAAGAAGTCGATAGAAATAAAGCTGCAAAGGCAGACCTGCAGTCGCGCTTTGAGAGACATGAAAGAGAGATAGAGAGACTGATGCAGGTCGTCGAGACTGAGCGAAAGGACGCAGAAGACTGGAAAAGACGTTACTATGATGCTGAAAGCAAATTGGTGCGATCATCTGATGCGCAAGCCCGGAATGAGAAACTTCAGCGGGAAATCGACGACTTGAGGAATGTTTTAGCTGAGAGAACTCGTGAGAACCAAGAACAGCAAACAAAGCTCAAAGATCTCGAGAGAGAAAACAGCTTAATCCCGGGTGTCAAAGCTAAATTACGAGCTATCGTTGAGGAGAATGAGAGACTTGACAACAGAATAAGAGAGTTGTCTCGAGATTTTGATCAAGAAAGAGCAAAAGCTCATGATCTTGAGAGAGAGTTAAAATCGAAAGCTGATTCAGAACAGAGACTCGAGCAAAGGGTACGGACGTTGGTTGAAGAAGGCGATAAAGCAGGAAAACTATTAGCGGAGCGTGATTTTCAAATCGAGAGTTTATCAAAGAGGCTTAAAGGAAATGACGATAAAGAGCAATTACTAGCTACAGAAAATGAAAAAATGTTCAAGCTAAATTCCGAGCTAAAGAATCAAGTTTCAGAGTTAATTCCCTACCGAGCACAAGCCAAAGAGCTGGAAGCACGACTCCTACGTAATAGCGACGAAATTGCTCGACTGGAATCAAAAATAGAAGAAGCGAAAAAAGGCGCAGAGGCGGATGCGAAAAAGATAGCTGCTCTTGAGAAAGGAGCTCAGGACCTTCAACAGCAGCTGGAGAAATCATTGCGTGATGCAGAGGCTGCGAGGAAGGAATCAGAGATTCAAGCCGAAGAGAACAAGCGTCTCAACAGCGTGATTCGCAAAAAAGACGAAGAAATCTATGATATGGTTTCTAAAATGCGAGAAGGCGAGCACAGAATGAGAGAAGCGCAGCTTTTCAAAGACGAGTTGGAGCAGACGAAGAAAGAAAGCCAGAGGCTTGAAGGTTTGCTTAAGGGGAGACTGGAAGAGATTGACCAGCTAAAAGAGCAAGCAAAGCAGCAATTACCTTTGATGAAAGAGAAAGAGGACCTTGAGGAGAAAGTGGTGCTCATTGTTGATGAGAATGAGAGACTTAGTAAGATTTTGGAAGAGAAGAATCGCCATTTCAATGAGCTGAGAAATAGGTTGGATAATCTTGAGAAAAAAGCTCCTCGGGTTGAAAAAGATAACGCAGAATTAATAGAAAATCTTCAGCATTACAAAATCGAGAATGAAGAGCTCAAGAAGCGATTGAAAGAGCTGGAAGAAGGCAGCAGCAACGTAGTCGGCTTGCAGAGCAGGATATCACAACTGGGACTCGAAATTGATCGTCTGAACAGGCTGTTGGCTGAGAAAAACAAAGATTTGGAGGCATGGAAAAATAAAGTTCATGCCCTCGAGAAAAATGAGCTTACAATGAACACTCTTAACAATAAGCTTGCTGCGTCCTCAAAAGAAAACGAGCGACTTAACGCTTTGCTCGTGGAGCGCGATCGTGATATAAATTCATTAAAGGAGAGGCTACGAGGGCTTGAACGTTTCCAAATCGCTATTAATGACTCGCAGAACAAAGTAGCTTTGCTTACAGCTGATAATCAAAGGCTTGGGACGCTTCTAGCTGAAAAAACAAAAGAAGCTGAAAACCTTCAAACTCAACTCCGACAAACGGAGAGGCTGAAACCGCAGTTACAAGAACTCGAAAAGAAAGTGCATCACTATGAAGAAACTCAAAGAAGTCTACGAGAAGAGGTGAAGAACAAAGAGAAAGAGATTGAACAATTAATGAATTCACAAGCAGAAGCTTTAGAAACACAACGAATGGCCGAGCGTTTAACGATGGAACGAGACTCGTTAGCTCAGGAACTTGAAGGAAAGAGCAAAGCGCTCGATGAACAAAAGATGAAGACGATTGATACGTCTTTCTTAGAGAGAGAGAACGAAGACCTAAAGAATAAGATTGAGATCCTTGTTGACGAGCATGAAAATCTCAATGCTTTCATTTTACAGAAGGATGAGAAACTTAAAGAAGCGGAAACCAGAGCCAGAGAGGCCGAATTAAAGGTGAAGGAGGCTGAACTGAAAAATCAGAAGGATGCTCTGGAAGTCGAGAGACTAACAAAGCTACTTGAAGAAAGTAAGCAGGCTTCAGAAGATTCAATGTCGCAGAATATCGAACTACTCAGACAGCAGCATTTTATCAAAGAACTTGAAAATAAGCTTGTTTTGATTGCTGTTGAAAATGAAGGGTTGAATGAGCTCATCAATAAGCAGCAGAAGCAGTTAGAAGAGCAAAGATTGAGGGTTCTGAATTTGGAGATGGGACAACAAGGTCCAGCTCTTTCAAAGGAGAAGATGGAAAAGCTGATTGAAGAAAATGAGCAATTAAATCGCATATTGCATGATAAACTCCTGGAGAATGAAAGACTGAAAAATAAGAATAGAGAATTTGAGTCCAGGTTGCTTGCGCTGGAGCATCAGGCTGATCGATTTTCTGCTAAGAAATCGGGGGTTTATGGCCAGAGTGAAAAGAGAGAAATCGAAGAACTTCAACAGAAGTTAACGTTAATGGTAGAGGAAAATGAACTGTTGAATTCGATGCTGAGCAGCCGAGCGAAAGAGACGGAGGAATGGAGAAATAAGTATCTCAGCGAAAGGTCCCTTGGAGATTTGACGAAGACCAAAAAGAAACTTATTGACCAATATAGCTCCTAAACAGATTTTCTATCTATATTTCGTTAAGTCATAAGAAAGCAGGCCTCTATTTTATTACTATTATTACATTCATTTGCTCTATTGTCTCTGAAAAATGATGGATATTTTTATTACCTTCCATATATTTCTCGAATAAAAGCAATTTCGTCAATATCAGACATGAATCAACATCCTCGAAAAAATTAAGTATCTAATACATGTAAACTAATTGCAGGTTCAATGTGATTGCTTGTTAACAAATTTCTGTTGAAAGTGAATGAACTCAGTTCGTTTATTCGTTTTCTCTACTAATTATGATTTCATCTTTCCTTTTTTCTCGACTAAACCATAGTTTGAGCTAATTTATAAGCACAGTTAGGAGAAAGTTATGTTCCAGCCAAGAACTTAATAATGATCGACAGAAAGCGAGAAACAGGATAATATTTACATTATTAGTTTCGTTTCTTTTCGATGCAGAAATCTATATAATGTAGTATTTACCGATGTCCAATGATTGCCATGCAAACTGAAGTAGATGTATATTGCAGAGCTCATGTAATGTCAAATTAATCGAAATAATAAAGATATCAAGACAGAAAGAGAGACATATGCTATCATCTTTCATATGTACACCAGGGAAGTACGATTTATTTCTTCCGGCTGAAGTCTTTGGGTCCCTTCAAGTATTTTTTCTCCTGCTCATAGTTTTCTGGAAAAGCCGCTTCGTCAAGTTTCCTGAGTAGATAGCTGGGAAACTCGTGAATTCCATAGCACATTTTTTGGAAGTGCTTGTTTTTCGATAAAAAGTCTGTGAGTTCCGGATGGTGAGGAGTCTGCTGAATTTCTTTGAACAAGCCCAAAAATTTGTTGAATTTCTTCATGCTCTTTGAAATATCAACGCTAGTTTATCCAAAAAAAAAATTTATTAATGAGACTAAGAGCAGCTTCAATAAAAATTAAAATTAGAAGCATGCATCTAACCTTCTCTGAATTCGAATCAGTTCGTCAAGCAAGCACTAACATAATTCCTTTAAAAAAATTGTAAGTTATGAGAATCTTATTAACTGGTTATGACAAGCTATCGAGATGTAGAATAGAGATATGAATTTATTGCTGAGTAAGATGCTCCCTATTGCTAGATTACGTTTCTGTGAAGTTAGCTTCTGAAATGGAAAGAGTACCCTGAACAAAATCAATTTTGTGAATGGTGCACAATTTTCAAAAGGTTGCTGAGTAAATATACAAGAGATGTAGATAAAATATTTTGTACCAAGAACTCGTTAGATGTTTTGCTACAGTGAACACTTGGTTGAAGCAATGTAATGGTTCTGTTTTCCTTTGAAAAGAAAAAATTATTCTATACAAGTTTGAGATTCTGAATCTTGAGAGAATGAGACGGTTTGGCTATTCGATGTTATAAAACAACTAGAGAGTATGAAAATCAGTAGGTAGTTAATCTTTTCAGGTTGGATGGCTTTGGGACTACAAGAAAAACACACATTCCGAAAAAAATGCAAATTTGGAGGATGTCGTGTTCAATAATAATTTTATGAGCTCGTAATTTTGTCGTTGTAATATAGGCTCAAATCTAAGGGGGTTTTATCGCACTTATACGATATGAATTATTGCTCAGGAAAGGGAGACAGTTCCCGTCTCTGTATATTCAAGATTTTGTTGCAACTGCCAGTTATTATCGATGTTCTAGTTGCAATAACAGAAGAAATGAGTGTTCTCCTTTCATCCTCTTCAAATTTTCGAGTAGTAAAATTTAACTGAGATAACAACCTTAAATGTGGCACCTGCCTTTCAAGCGCTAAGATAATTATATCGCCTCAATAATTAGTTAATTAGTTATCTGTGAGTCTAAAATTCCAGCCTTTGGCTGTTTAAATTCGACTAAAGAGCTATTTTTAAAGACTTAACACAAGTGTAAATGTTTTTTGTTAATCAGGTTTAGATATTAAATTAATCGCATACATACACATAATCAGCACCGAATGGCACAAAAACCATCAGGATATCCTAAGGACATGCAGAGACTTTCTCAGAGTGGACCTAAACCCTTGGTAGATACTTCCAAGAAAGCCGCATCTTTTGATCAAAAACTCTCCACAACTACCAATACTACATTTTCCTCAAACACGAGCCTCCAGACCTCTCAGCTTGATAAATTGCCAAACAATTATCCTAAGCTATATGACTTTAATCCACGGAACAATCAGCAAACTACTGTGAGCGTCTCTTCCATACCTCTGGCTCAATCACATGCTCCTTACAGCAGTAATAATACCCAAATGTCTCCGATGACGAATTTCCAGCAACTTCAGCCGTCTCAAGCGTACCCGCAACCTCAGCCATTCCAACAACAGTTCCAACAAGGACAGTCATACCAACAGCAGCCCCTGCAATTCCAACAATTTCCCTACCAACAATATCAACCGACTCAACAGGGTCAGTACCCAGCCACTCAACAGTTCCAGTCTTCTCAAATAAGTCAGCAAAGTTGGCCGTCGAAGCAGAGCTCCAATTTCCTAGATACTGATGGAGATGAGCTTCTTAAAGATGCTTTTCGCTCGACAACAGCGAGTGACCAGACAAAAAGCGAGAAGCTGTCCTCCTTCTCTGATCCAAACAGCTTCTTTAATCAATCCAACAAATTTCCGCCTGGAATGAATCAGACTCTCTCATATTTTTCTGACATTCCGATGGCACAAGAGAGCGATTTTTCGCTATTGGACCCCTTGAAAATGTCAAAATCTCAAATAAGTCAGCAGACAATCATAGAGGATGAAGGGACTGAAAGCTCCGAAGAATCAACGAGCATTTTCAATTCAAATACATCTAAGGGAGCGCAAATCGCAGAAATCATGGAGGCTATTGCTCAGTCAACACATGGGGCGAGCAAATATCTGCATGAAGTTTGCGATAAAATGGCTAAGAAAGGACCAACTTGCGACTATACCAGAGAAATTATTGACGGGCAGGCTCTTTTCGTTGCTACTGTGACATTAGACAATTTTACCTCCACGAAAACTGGCCGTTCGAAACAAGACGCGAAAAATGCCGGATCACTTGAAGTACTCAAACAATTTATTGAGAGCAATGATATTGCTGAAAGTTCCCTGAAAATGATCCTTTATAAAGGTAAATCGGTGTGAATGCAGTTTCAAAACAATATATTATTTTAGATAAGAAGAAGATGACTCAATCTCAGGAGAAGAAAATGACACAATCCCAAGAAAATAAAGAAAGCAACGATAAGGTAAGAGAATATTGGATAAGTGCCTGATCTGATTCATATGCATCTTCATAGAAAGCAACAAAGATGGAAAATTCTGGAAAGCTAATAGCAGGAGACAGCCAAAATTCAGTATCTAAGTAAAACTATATGCTACGAAAATTTTTGACCTTTGATGTAAAGCGCGCTCGAGCAACTCAACGAGATTGGAAAGACTTATAATATACAGCTTACTTGGGAAGAAACAACGAATCAAGGGACTTTTGAAATGATTCTTTACATTCCAAGTATTTCACCTGTGAAAGGCTACGGTGTGACAAAAATTGACGTAATGAGACAGTCTTATTCCATATTTATCTGCCTTTTCTATAGGCGAAAAAAGAGGCTGCCCAAAAAGCGCTGAATTCTTTAAACAACAGCAAGGAATTTAAAGAAAAATATATGAAAAATTCTGGCCGTACATTTTTTTCAAAGGAATCTCCATTTAATTAATGATCTTTTGACGAAAGAGAAAAACGCTAAAAAGCTCGCCAACTTTAACGACAGCACCATTTTTTTATCAGAGTTCAGCATCGGAACGCAGGAAACAAACAGCATGATCGGTATTCGACCAAGCATTTTGGACAGCTTTTTACAAGCTTCATATTTCTCGGACTTGCAGAATGAGATAACGGTTTTTCCTTGTCAAGCAGAGGTAATCACGAAATGCTTCTAAAATAGAAATATCATCTTTGTAGGCTAAAGATTCATTTGAAGCTTACCTCCAAAACCAAAACATTCTCTTATCCAAGTCGGATGAGGAGTCACTCTCTCAGTTTTCACGAAACATCATTGAAATGTTTAAAAGGTGCTTGGATGTCAAGTTTATTGCGAAAAATTCAACAAAAATCCATGCCAATGTCATGAAAGTCGTCGAAGCGATTAAGGGATTCCATTTTTTCCCACTGGGCTCCTTTGTGTTTAACCAAATGCGTAAAGACCATAAAATTTTAGATTTCTACTTCATCTACGAGATGGGCCGCATTGAAAATCTCCCTGATATTCCCGTTGATGCTTTCTTCAAGTGTGTGTTGCAAATGCTTGGAGCTGATGATGTCAAAAAGGAGTTCGAAATCAAACTCATTGACTCTCCTCAGCAGGCTGGGACTGTGAGGCCAAAGTATTTGAGCATAAGAAGCTGCAGCAGCGGTTTTACTATAAGAATATTTGGGATAAAAACCGATATTTCGAATCCAAAGGATCCTTTTGCGCCGCTCACCATCAAATACCATCCGTCGATTGTTCATGTTACTCAAGTGGACAAGGCATTAAAAGCCCAAGAAGACCGTCGTCGTTATTTCAACAAACTTTGCGGCTTCCTTAAAACATGGAGGTATACAGAATATATATTACTCAATTCGAGCATAATCCAATCCATCACTATAGGCGTAAAAATGAGCTCGTTGAAGATCTACCGTCTGAGATTCTCGATTGCTTATGCCTAAATTATGCGATCAACTATGAAATTAACTCGTTGGCTGTTGGAGTAATGAATTTCCTCCTATTCTCTTCTGACTTTTACCCAAAAAAGATTACTCAAGTGCTCTACAACCTACGTCATAGAGAGCATGCTTTTAGGATACTCAAAGGATTTTCAGAGCACTGGCAGCAGGTCTATCTGGTAAAAAGTTCTCAAATTGGACCGTATTCTTAAATATTTTAAAACAGAAACTGGATTCGAAAATTCATGAAAAAATAGCAAAGGCATGCAAGACTACATTGGACTTGATTGCCCAAGATAAATACGCTCAAGCTGCTTTCTGAGTATCGTCAAGGAATTCTATTCCTTGAAATTGTTGTTTTATTATAAAGGATTGCTTGAGGAAAAAATAAACAAAACGAAAAGGACTTTGTTCAATGTTCGAGTGCTGGTGACTTAGTATGTCGAGATTTTAACACAAAATGATCACATATGAGAAACAAGTGCTTCGAATCGTTGCAACTTTGTCCTAATTGCAATTTTATCGATTTAAAAGCTTAATATCCATATTTTCTAGATTGAGTATTCCTGTTTTCAAAAAATTGGATATGCTGATTTTATTCTGTGTTGTGCTGTGAAAAATGAGTGAATAAGTTCTTAACCTTTAGCAACCCAATTGTCATAATTACTACAATCCAAATCGTTAGTTAGTATGCTAAAGCATCAATAATCAAGCGAATAACACAGCAATAAAGTAATTTCACTTATCTATGAAACAGATGAAGGAAAAATGACAATTTTTTCCAAGTGCATCTTATCTTAACAAAAAAAACTGATCCTTTTCTAAGTATTTTGCACATATTGCTGAAAGGAAAAAAACTTAAAGACAATCGAACATAACCCATGATCTTGACCGACTGAGAATCGGGCTATCCATATCTTATATCAACTTCCAAACTCACTAACTTCTTGAAATTTTGAAAGTAGTATTCAATTTCTTTTTTATCCTTGAAAGCCACTTTCGGTATTGTCTGCATCCCAAGTACCTTCAGTCTCTTGCTGATCTGACTCTTTTCAAGGATTTTGATTGACTGCTTAGTGAGTTTCTTGCAACCACCAAGCTTGAGTTTCTCTACACTTGGGAACACTCTTACAAGGTCCTCAATCGTACTGTCATCGATATACTCCAGATAGCTAAAACTCAAGGTGGTGAGCCTTCCAAAAGTCATACCTTCAAGCGCTTGAAAGCAATCCGAGGTGATAGTGCTGCAATTGCTTTCACTCATATGCGAAAATGTGAATTTCTGAAGCAGCTTCAAGCTTGTGAGTATCATACAAAGAACTCCGTTTCCTGCATTTTCACAATGAGATACAGCCAGGCTTTTCAAATTCGGTGATGTCAATACAATAATCTGTAACACTTCTCCTGTGACATGATAGTTTTTTGAGATATTCAGCTTCTCCAGTCCCTCCATGCTAGCAAAAAAGTACCTAAAGCCATCCTCCGTGATTTTTCCGCAGGCTTTCAAGGATAAGTCCTTTAAAACGTTCCTTTTCCAGTAGAACTCAAGAATAGAGCCTAGTGCATAATCATCGCATAGGGAATAATCAAAATTGATTTTCCTCAAAAAGCGATTCTTTTCGACAAGTTCTCTAATAGAAGCTGCATCAAGTGTCTTACAGCTTGCAAGTGTAAGCTCCCGAAGTGCAGGAAGCATATTGAAGCAAGTCATTAGTCCGACATGTGGGATTGTAACGGACGATCCACGGTAATACAATTCGAGAGTCTCGAGTCCAGGGTAAGCTTTGGCCAGATCAACGATGGTATTTTGATTAATTACGATATTCGAATAGCTGGATTGCTCGTAAAGTCTCAAGCTTGTCAAATTTGGAAAATGTATCGCAATATGCGACAGAAAATTTTGAGAGATAAGCCAGTTGGTGTCCGATAACTCCTCGGATTCGTTATGAATGGCTAGTTCTCTTAATTGCTCGAGCACAAGACCTGCAAATTCAATCTGGTTGATAAAAGCGAAGTTGCTCAGTTTGACAGAAATGAGGTTTTGTCCAGCTCGAAGGATTACAGCGTAAAGGCCTTGCACATAAAGTTTTACGAATTTGCTGAAACAGGATGTATCAAATTCAAAGGTTTTTAGTTTTTTCAGCGATAAGAACATAGTGCTGATAGACTCAAGCACTTCTTCACCAATGGAGTAATAGCAATCTTCGCTGTATTTGCTGCGAAAATGAAGTTTGAGTGTCTCCAGGAAAGGCACACGGCTGGTGAGATCGAGATAAAATTGAGCGTTTGATATATGCCTCGGTTTAAGGTTGGTGAGTTTTAGAGAAATTAGTTGTTTGGGTAGACAAGATACAAAAGTAAGCTCTAATTTACGGCAGCTGAGCTCCAAGTATTGAATGTGGCTGAACAATGAACAAAAAGGTCGAAATTTCTTGCCTGTGGTCATAAGAGCGAAATCTCGTTGTTTTACTTTCAGATTCTTCCCCTCTTTGAAATATTCCTTGGCATAGGCTGAAAATTGCTTGGAAACCAGGAGTAAGGGACGGAGATTTTCGATTGGTAAGAAGGTGAAAACTTTGAAACGAAGAGGCTTGAACTCGAATATTAAGTTAAGATCTTTGCGGATGTCCATTTTGAAATAATTTTATGTGTAAAATCAGCGAGTGTTTGTTTGCAAAAAATAACGTTAGAATAGGAAAATCGCAATGGAGATTGGCATCGTTAATACAGAAGCTATGTGCTCAGAGTTGTTAAGTTCTATGGTATAGATATCAAAATCGGAAAATTCAGAGCGATAGCTTTATTGAATTTTGAAGAAATTACTAAACGTTAAGAAATTTTAGACTTTGATGAAATTAAAAAAAAATTTCTTTTGAGGGAAATATTCCTAATTAGATTTATCCTAATAAAGTTGTATTACTACTTCTCGAAAAATTTATCGATTTTCTGTCAATGGTTGCGGCTAACTCATGAGTATTCTCCAAAAGTCGAAGCTTCCATGTGAAGTTATGGAAAATAAGGGGTTTTGGGGTTTTGGGGTTTTGGGGTTTTGGGGTTT
>ENA-UOTZ01001020-UOTZ01001020.1-compost-metagenome-genome-assembly--contig:-NODE-1020-length-21304-cov-7.769821_pt1 | contig 21304 bp, 12 predicted proteins | sample MGYA00238144_ERZ746983 | MGnify/ENA primary metagenome ERZ746983 (study PRJEB28759, sample SAMN06268863) | compost metagenome | isolation source: single cell | place: USA: California, Emeryville, Joint... | reverse complement strand
GTTCAAAGATGACTTAAATGAAATTTCATCTCTGCCTCTTTTCTCTTGAATAAATGAACTTATCATGACAACTCCACCACTAATTACCATTTTTTCTAAATTTCTGGCCAAATTTCTTTATGAATCGAAAGGTTTCATATCACACATTGAGAGTTACCGACTTTAGAATCAGTAAATCAAATTTAAACGACTTAAAACATAGCTCATTATCAATCTATTCAGTGAGAATTTCATAGAAGCTCATTCATTTCACAACTTAAGCATTCATGTCGCTAAATAAATTTCGTTACAAGCTAATTCCGAATGCCAATTCAACGCTTTTTTTTGTTGTTGTCATCCATCACTTCTGCATTTAACGCACTCTCAAAGCTATTGCATCGAAATTTCTATTCATTCTTTGTAAATTCCCAAAGAAAAAAATGTTTCGTCGAAAATTCATCTCTTTTTTTCAAAAATGAAGACAGTTTTGATGGAAATTCTATTCATACATTCAAGGACATAAACAAATGGACTTCTTCTCTTTGGATACAGAAGTTTATTACGTGTTTTATTGCTTGTGAAATTTTTCAGACAGCATTCTATGAGCCCACTGTTCGGTCAGCCTTCTCGAAGCATTATTCTGACTCTTGATAGCTTTAACCTACGCTCGATTACTGAAATCGAAGGGATCGATCGATAACTGCTCATTTGAAAACTTTTGGGCAGTAAATTTTTGATATATCTCTCAAATATCCTAACCAATATAATATTAACATCCTTTTTTTGAAAGCTCAAACACAACAATGACAACAATGGGAAAATATCAGACTGTCATACACCAGGACGCAGGCAAAAGAGAAGACGCTATCCAAGAATTGTTCAATTTCTATGATAAAAATAAGTCCGGGTTCATCGAGGAAAAAGAGCTCCTGGAAGCGTTTAAGGACTTGGCGAAGAAGATGGGAAATAAAGAAGAGGTAACAGAAGAATATATCCATGAGATTATGCGAGAGTTTGACGTTGATAACGATGGAAAGTTATGCTTCGAGGAGTTCCGAGAGGTTGGAGAAGACTTGCTGATTGAGTTGGCAACAAATGAAGTGAAATAAGTAACACGAAACAGACTAGCAGCAGATGTAGTTACTTATTCCTGTTAATTGATCTGCTGCGAAAAAGGCATTTTGTATGAGTGTCTTTGTTTGTTGTTATTTATTATCGGATAGATATATACAGTTGATTAAGCATCAGAATTTATATTCATGAGTAAGAAGGAAGTCATTCATATAGCAAGCAATTTAATTCATTGAATAGCCATTGATTACAGAATAAATCCCAATATTTTCAGTTTTGTGTTTGTAATTTAGAGAGGAATGTAGAACGGAGCAAGTTGCATTGGGAAAAGTCGAAAATGTCGCTGGAAGGGTTGCTAGGTGACTAGCATGGGTCAGCGCGTGTTTCTTTTATTGGAAATGATATTTCAATTGATTAAAATTGAGGATTCATTAGATTAAATTCATTTGAGAAAATAGGACTGGTTTTCCAGAAGGTATTAATTTGTTATTAAGTAGCCTTCAAAAGTGTCCCATGTAAGCTTTGATAAAGAATTTGGGGTAATTCGAAGGTTTCTCTCGATTTATAGTCCTTGTCCATGGAATAAATTATTAATTTCTCAATAAATGATGAATCCAGAGGAACAAGGAGCTTTTACAAGTAATAATAGTAATAAAATTTGCCAGCAAGTCAGTAACTTTTTCCTTCTCTGACGGATACGCAATACTATGATTTTCATTGGATTTTATTATTAAGCTTCGCATGAAGATATTCGCCTAAAGGCAAAAAACATTGTGTGACATCAGACTTGAAAAAAGTTGTTGGCCGAACTCGATTTAATTTTTGAGTTCCCTGGCATATAAATGTTTCAAAAGCTCACTTCAGGCTGGCAAAAAGAGCAATCTAATATCATTCTGTGGTTTCAAAACGAGCAATATTTATTTCCAGCTCTATTCGAAATTAACTAGCTTTTAGAAAGACTTCTTTGAACGAATTCGATTAGTGTGACTACAATTCTTTCATTAATGATGAATTTTATGGGGTGCATTACTAACCAAACTACTTGTACTGAGCTGAGTTCATAAACTAATAAAGGAGAATTTTCATCGTTCAAAGAAATGTCATTACTTCGCTTATTTTCCTCTCCATAACAATTCCTAATGCACTTCCCTTTGCTACCATCGCAACACAAGATGAATTTTCTGTAACTGGGGTTTTTATTTAATAAAATCAATAGATCCAGTGTTATTTCCCTCTGGGAGAAAAATCACCTTGTCTGTCAATGTCCACTCGAAACCTTAGGCTGCCCAACCTAAACAAAGGCTCAACTCCCACTCACTCCCAGCACTTCCAACAAGAAGGCGGGCTGAGCAAAAGTTTATCTCTCGCTGCTGTCCGAACCAAGAGGAAACAAGTCGAGGAAAGCGAACAGCTTCTCAACAACCGCGTGCTCATCCTCAAGATCGAGGAGCAAAAACTCAAAAAATCAACCAAGGAGCAAAAGAACAGGACAGCTACCATGCTAAAACACCGATTGGAAAGAGAGGAAGCTCAGGTAACTTGCTATTATCTCTGCCTCTCCTCACAAAATACCCTTTAGCGAACATTTCAGGAGTTGATGCAAAAAATGAGAGAAAACGCGCAGAAGTCCTATGAAGAAAAACGCAGAAAGGTTCAAGAAATGCACCAACACAACCATGAAGAGCGAGATTTCCTTAAAAGCCAATATTTAGACCACGTTAAGTCCGAAAAAGCGGAAAACTATCGTAAACTACTGGAACTTCGGAGCAATACTCTCGAAGAGAACCGAAGGAAGAAAGAAACCGTGAAATACCAGCAACAATTGGCGGAACAACACCTTCATGACTATCATAAACGAAAACTTGACTTCTTCGCCCAGGAGCGTGAAAGACTTATCAAAGAAGAGGAAAGAATCATCAAACAGAAAGAACGTCAGATTAAAAAGCTTTCAAAGGCGGAGGATAAATTGATAAACGCGGTCGATGAAAATCATACGAAGGTGAAGAGAGCTCAAGATGATTTTGAGGATTTGAATCATCAGGCTACTGAGGACTTTATCAATGAGCATGCCGAGTACCTCAAGATGATTTCTCCGGATGGAAGAGATAAATCGATGTATTCCGCAAAATCCGCTACCAGCTCACATAGAGGCAAGAAAGGGGGATTTATGACCGCTAAGTCTCAGGAAGGGAACCCATCAAGTACGTTTGGAAGGGAAATCGGTCATCGAAGCAAAGGGGATTCGAAGCCTGAGTTAATGGAGAATGGAGAAGGTGAAGAGAGGAGGCATTCGGGAAGTGAGGGAGGATCTCGCAATATAGATAGCAAGAAACAGCTGGATATGGAAAATGATTAGTTGGTCTTATGGATGTTGTGAGTACAAGTCAGTTTGAAATATATATTTGAACTTTATTCAAAGCAGCCGTGTCATTGCATACTTTGAGCAGTTTCGTATGTAGTTTTTTAAGCATACATGATTATGGATATCTTACCAGCAAAAGAGAAAACTACTCCCTTCATTATCTGATAGCATGCTGAAAAAAACTTTAAGAGAGAATCAAAGAGAGCTTGATATTTTGACCGGTAGTAATCCAATAATCCAATAAGAATGGAAAATTTTGTGTGCTTTTTAGCTTGTGTAACAACTTTATAAAGCGGGCAATCGGAGTTAGAAAGGATGTTTACGTATTCTTAGTGGTTTTCGGAAACAATGGGGTTGGAAGATACTTTAAAATAGTGAATCAATAGTTTGTGAAGGCAAGCTCTTGAGAAATTCACAAGCAATTAGTACTATCACTTAAGTTATTGATAAAGTATTCAATATCTCCTCACAAATGCAATTAATTTTTTGCAATAGTTTGGGTGAATGTAAGTTTAGTTTTGCTATATCACAGTATTCGTAGTAGTAGTAGTCTTCTTCTTTTTAATCAAAATAGATCATCTTACTTGCAAAAGCGCTTAACTCAGAACCGATTGTCTAATAATTATTGATACAAATTCACTTTATTTTATTTCATTCGCCATTTTGAGAAAATCTGCCTTTCATTTCTTCAGTGGATAAAGATAAACTATCTCTGTGTCTACCTACTACATTAGAAACAGAGTACCATAACAATTTGACGCATTTATCAGAAAGCTACCTAAGTTCGTTGGCAGAAACTGAACCGATATAACTGGATTATCTTTTACCAATAATTGTTTCATATTATTATTCAAAAACCAGGATCAAAAATACCATAACATTCTTTCATATGATGATACTCACTTTTTTTTTTGGAATACTAAATAATCTTTATAAAAAAATAATTTAGGAATCATTTTCATTCGTACCTTAATGATTATAAAAGCTATTATACAATCGTTTCATTATGGCAAGTTAATGCATATGAAAGAAAGAAAACCGAAAGCTTAAATTTGCCCTCAAGGAACTTCTGTGATGCTTTCTAAAAACCAACAGTTAAGGATCTTAAGAAAAACTTCATGAAATATACTTATCGTTGAATGAATTCAAGGAATTCTCAAATATATTGCATTTTGCAGAAAGATTAAAAATTGACGATCTTAGGTTTCAGATAAATGGAGTCTAGTAATTACTTGAAATTTTGAGCTTAAAAAAGCAACGAAAGGTATTCCAACAAATCCTCCAATTTTCCAAGATAGTGAATATACATTTTTCTGCCGAGCAGTTGATCTACCTATTTTAAGAATGAACTTGTGTGGCTCGTGCAAAAGCTTGCCTGTAGTTCCCTGATTTTAGTTTAATATTGACAATATTAGTGCATGAAATTTACTAGCTCAAAATTGAAAATTCTCGCTCAAATACCCTTAAATAAAACAAAAATAAACATCTCAGTACAATGAATAACCTCTTTGTGTTATGCTTGGAAAGACCAGTGTTGGAGATAGCTTGACTCCAAAAATCAAGCTGAACTACTCAGATTTTAGTCGCATTGAAGCTGGAAGTGAAAATACAGTTGGTTATTTTACTTTCCAGGCGAGGTCTCTTATAAATCAAGAGATTCATCATATCAGAGCCTTCAATCTCAGCTCTCACTCTGTCCAGCAAGACAAAAATCAAGCGACAACAATATTTCTTCAAGAAACTCTCCGTCTATGCTCTCTTCAGCCTGATATTCTGATATTAAACTCTTTTGAGTTTTATAACAACAAAATCTGCTATGCTATGAAACCAATAACCTCACCTGTCTCGCCATCCACTCCAAATCTGAACATTTCCAGTATCCTCAAAGGACTTCTTGAAGATCTTAAGCATTTATCACACTATGGTGAGATTCAAATGCCTACATCGAATATATACAAAATCAATGAAGAATTGTCAATATCAACTAAAAAAAACAACGAAGCTAATGGTGATGATCGTCGTTCTCATTCTCTATTGTATTTTGTGCAAGATTGGAATCAAGTCATGTCTTCTACAGCGATAGTGATAGCCGGTGATTCATAAAATCAGACTAATCTTCTTGATTCTTCTCTTCAAATGACAGAAACAAGGCAGAAAAAAAATATCTATCACTTGGCGCTGAGTATCCTTGAAATAGGTGGACTAACCAGACAGCAGACGCACACTCTCTTGATGAACGCTGGCCTGTTCTACACGGGATCACTCAAATCAATTCTTGAAGCTCTGGAAAAAAGAATTCTAAATCTTACATCTGAGAATAAAGAACTGCTAAGGACAATGCTGGACCAGGATGCAAAGAAGCGGCCGACCTTGAAAGAAATTCTTGAAAGGATAAAAGCAAGCGAGTCAAGTAGCAAAGATATCCGTAAGGTTATCCCTCAATTAGAAGAAAAGAAGATAAGTGGACCGGAGCAAAGGAATACTCGATACAACCAGATGCTAACAATCTGGAACAAGTAGAAATGAAAACAGCGGTAATAAGAACTCGTTCAGAGACGCGAGATGACCGACAAGGGATAGTTTCTAAAGAATTGTTTAATAGTACTAAGAAATTTATAACTTACACTTAGCACCTAAATTACTAGCTTCGAGAACTGGGCTAAGATTGGCCTGATCAACAACGGAGTCAAATATGATCAGTGTTTACGATTTAGATGAAGAGAAGCTTCACGATGAATTTAAAGGCGTGGTCTCTGGAACTGGTAAGCTAACAAGTATCTTTAAATTTTTTATTTTCTGGTCTTGAAGGGCGGAATTCGTTTTTGCAGTATTCGAAAGAAAAGGACTGTCTCATTTCAGTTCATCACCAAGAACTCGAGAAGTCTGCCTGTTATGGAGTTTATCGGGTCCATAGGGATGTAGAGACTCTCTGCCGGTCTCCAACATTCGAGGGAAGTGATTATTGCCATTTATTATATTTCTAATCCAATTCTCAGATGTGGGTTCTGGAGATATTGCCTATAACAGTAGACGCGCGCTTGCTGCGATCATACCTATAAAGAACCGGGTCTCATATCATTTGTTCGATTGTGCCGAGCTTGCTATCGTGAAAGAAGCGAAATGGGTAAAGGAACGAACAAGTAATTTCTGGAAACTGATCTTGCTTGACTTATTTGCACTTTTTTGCACCAGCCTTTATCGAAAGTCTTGATTTTAATCCAGAAGGGAGCAAAGTTGTAACTATGGATTACGAAGGAAGGCTCGTTGTTATGGACGCTGACACTGATAATGTGCTATACAACGCGAAGATGGAAAACCAGACGCAACATTGTTGTTATCTATTGATGAGTCTTTGTTAATCATCCTTTTTTTCCATCAAATCAGGCTGGTATAGTCGATGCCGATGGAATCCTATTGCTGGCTCCTTGATTGCTGTGAAATATAAATTGAGAAACCTCACCTTAATGGACATGGAAAAGCAGACTAGCATTTTCAAAAACGAGTTAATATTTGAGAGCGGTAGCTATAATTTTGTGAGTATTTTGGGACTGAACCACTCTAGACCCATTATGGATCGATTGGAGGAATGATGGGAACCTCATAGCTTGCGGTGGTCAGGACTCAAAGGCTAAAATCTATGATAGAAGAGAGAATAGAATTGTTAAAACTTTTCGCGGCACTCATACAAGTAAAAGAATGTTTTTCACTCAGTGTTAACTTCTGAATTGATAGAGGACATTTGGAGTTTGAAGTGGAGCCCAAATAGCACAGTGTTAGCTACCGGTTGTGACGATGGAAGCGTAAACTTGATTGAGTTCAGCGCGGAAAACTTACTCTACGTTGGAAAAGCTTCCGGTGGAGGTAATAAAAGATTAACTGAAGCAATGTCTTATCTTTTTAAAGAACGCACGAGAACCCTTTGCTTCTTATAAGATGATTCGTATAAGTCTGCATAGTGATAAACTTATTTGTAAAAGGCCGTATTGCTGAATAAAATATTTGCAACTATTTGGGAGAAAAATAAAAATAAAACCATGAATCACTGAGCATAATTGAGCCAGTAACTTCAGAACTTCAAGACTCTTCAAGAATCTGTAGAGTCAACCGTTTTTTTGAGCTTTGTAGAAATATTCAAAAAATTATTTTGATTTCATTCTGAAGCTTCTGAATCTAACTCATAAATTCCCTTCTCTTTCTATGAGGTCAATTCTGTGTTTTTATATGAATGATTGGTTTTCCTCAAGAATCATACTATTTCAGACAAAAATAATACACGATAATATACTGAAAAATAAGGAAGAATAAACTATAATCGCTGTAATTTTAGTTTTAAAACACTATTATTCAATAGAATCAATGATTATTCTCCCAAATTGTTTTCTTGTGGGTGTTTTCTTCTCGTCTGAATATTGTATTGTGCTAATGGCTACTCAAAGGAAACAGACATCGCTCCATCTAACAATTAATTGAGTATAGTGATGAGTGATTCAATGGTGAAAAATTTTACTCTCGTAAGTCTTCCCAGTATAAAACTTTTTTCCAGTCTTGAAGTCTAATAGCACTGCTGTCTGATCATCTGAAGCACTCACTAGCATATCACCGAGAGGACTCCATCGCACACAAAAGATTTTGTCTAGAATATAACAATTAGAAGTTAGAAATAATTTATTAAACAAATCAAAATGTATACCTGTATGAATGCGATTGAAAGTTCGGACAATCTGTGATCCTCTTTTGTCAAATATCTTCACATTCTTATCGTAACCAGCTGAAGCCAATAGGTTTCCGTTGCTCGGGCATACATCAATCCAGAGGGTATGGTCTATAAGAGACAAAGGTCAAATACCAGGAGCAATGAATTTTGTGACTCCAAAAACATAAAAAGGTGATTTTCCCCCATTAAAAAGAGAAATCACAGTTATCTTTCTTAATTTCTTGATAATTGAAGTAGAGAGCAAGTGGAAAATCCAAAGGAGAAGAGATAAAATCAAATAACAATCTGTTGCACTTACTAAATTTCTCAATTACAAGCGGCTGCTCAAGAATGAGAGTTTGCTTCTCAACATCCAAAATATTGAGTCGCATCTCATCATATTTGACAAATAATAATGGCTCATCAGGATTAGTGCTCCACCTGCAGCGATTATGATGATCTACAGGGAAATTATCAAAATAAGATTTTTATGCTGTCAAGAAATTATCTAAGAAGAGCAAATATGTCTGGTCATGGTAAATTAAGGACGTGAAAAATTAAAGCCATGAGAAAATATTACTCACCACCATAGAAGCAGTTAAACTTCCCAAAGCCTTTGGAGACATGCCAATCGTGGGTGTTCACATCTGATATATCGCAGGTTCCACCGTAGTCAATAGTCGCTATAGTCTCTCCATTAGGACTCAAATCAAGGCTGGTTATAAAGTTTTCTGGAGACAAATATATTAAATGAGTTTACGATTGAGAAAATTATTAATACTTTCTAAACGGATTTCTGGCATGTATATTCTTGATTTTCGAATGAGTTTTACAATATTGCCAGCCTTTGAAGTAGTGAAATTGTAAAGATGAAAGGCTATCTCCCTTCCCACAGGAACCGCACCAAGAATGCCTCTTCGTTGGTTAAAGGTCACGTCTCCTTCACCAGTCACTAGAAAATGATATATAAAAAAGAATTTCACAATGATCCACCGCCAGAAACTTCCTCAAATGAATATATTTTCCTCGCTTGCCCTTTGCGTGAAACATCAAATACTTCGAGGTTAGTAGATGTGTCATAACAATGATTCACGGAAACGAGGAGTCCTGTGTTTGCAATCTCTTTCAAGTGAGTCCAACTTCCATATTCTTAGTGATCGTAATCAGTTTAGAACCAAATATGATGGGTTTCAAATACCACTGAAGTTGGTAAGTTTGACTCCATCAAAGTTAGCAAACGTCTGCTTCGATTCAAGTTCGACAATACGAATATTATTATTATATCTTGAGGACCAGGCAAGTAGTGTTGGAGGTCTAGGAGATATCTCCTCTGGTCAAAGTTAAACCATGGTAAGAAATTGGGAAAATGAAAAATGAGAATCTCTTTAAACAAGTAGATTATAGGCCAAGTACCAGTTTTTATCGAAGTTTTAGGCAGATCATTGCTTGGTGAGTCTCTTTTGGCTTTTGCCTCATCGAGAATCAAATGAGTCGGATTCTGACTGTTTTTTGACTCACTTTTTGAGAGCATTTCTTTTTGATTTTGCGATAAAAGAGTAGGAGAATAAATTTTAAATTATAAAACCTCATCTCAAGTTAATACTTGAATGAGAATTCATTAGATGAGAGAAAAATTTAAATAAGGATAAAGATTCGCGGCGATTTTTCTGAGCAGTGTCAGATTCTCAAAATGAACGTTTGCATTTATTGTTATCGGGAGATAGTCACTGAGGAGTGAGGAGTATAATTACTATGAGAGGAAAACTTTAAAAAATGACCGCCTTAAAAAAACTTGAAACTAAAAGCCACTCAATCACAAAAAGTTTTAAAACCTAAAAACAACCAATGCAACCCTCCAGAGACTCCACACAAAAAAAAATACATGCCCATTTTGATTCAAGGTATTCTAATTGAAGAAAAAATTTGCTCCCTAAATTCGAAAAATCATATCTATTAGAGAGGCAATAAAAGAACTCGATGCCGTTTTTCTACTGATTTAAAGATGAACCTGAGCGGCCAAAAGGTCGATCGGGAAAACCATCTCAATAACGTCAAAAGAGAGTACCTTATGTTTGTTTGAAATTACTCTTCAATCATAATGGTTCCTCTAATTTTCTTCAACACGGAATTTTCAGCTTATTTCTGATCTTCTTGAGTCTATTCCCTAAGTCAATTCAAAAACCTTTGTATTCTGTCATTATCATCTGTCCAACGGTCAGGACCAACCTAAAGTTCCAAGCAAGCTTCCTTCAGAAGTGGGAACTTAATTCAAATTTGGCCCGTGATACCTCCTCTGAGGGGTCAGTTTTGGATTCTCAAAGACTGATCAGGTTCAATGCCGTTTTTGGACTGGACTTTTTTTGTCTCTTGCAACTTTCTATCGCCTTCCGCTCAAATAAACGTGAAAATTCATTGTATGCCAACTACAACGATTCTTAACATACTTAGAAAATAGAACTATAGAGATTATAGGGCTCAATACATTATTTTTCTTTAATTTAATCTTGAACCAGATTTTCCACTTAATCTATTCTAACGGTCCTTAAACGAGGAAATTTCTCAACCTCAAATCCTATAAAATTTCGCAAATGTTCTTTTTCTTTTTTTTCTTTTTTTTGGTTACTTCTTATTGAGGGAAATGAAAGTTAATACACTTTGAAGTTGCTACGATTTGAAGAATGAATTACCACCCTTATTTTTTCCTCGAAAATGTACTCAAGTATAAAGAAAAACTATTTTCTTTACGATTACTACTTCATATCTCAGATCAGCAATTCTATTCAAGTCCTTCCTCTCAGAAAACATATTTAACTTTCGAAAGGAGATTTACATACGTTGCCAGTTCGTCAAATGAAAATATTATAGAATCAAATTAAGTGAGAGGCAAATGGATAAGCGCGTATGCAGATTACTTGTGAATTATAGTGGTCATTCGGGTTCTAAATTGTGTGTGAATTGCTAAACTAAGCCAAAAGATTATTGGAATTAGACTCAACAAAATGAAATTAAAAATCTGCTGCGAATAGAGAAATTCGAGCGCCTCCAGTGAATCTTTTTTTGTCGCTTATTGGTGAAAACATTATCTCTCTTGTCGTATTCTCAAGAGTTGATGCTGGGTTTTGTTCTTGATACCATTTTTCAAGATCTTCTAGCACCCGTAATCCTTGAGGGGATTGGGCAATCGCTTGAGCAGAGAGAGTACCAAAGTATTTAATTGAGTGATCCAATTTTTCAAAGCGTTCTTGAGGTGAATTATCCAATGGTTCAAAACGCTCTGAAGGGCTAACAGGAATGCCCACTCTGAAACTTGACCTGAGCATTGTTTTTCTGCGAGGTTCAAACTGATTATCTGGAGCTCTAGCGTGAAGTTCTATAAGAGTAACAGGTTTTACTTGCCGTCTTTGTCGGTGCTTATCTCTAAGATATTGGTAAATGGAAATTACTAATCCCAGGACTTGAATGAGAGCGAGCACAGCCCCACCCAAAGTTGAAGTCATGGAAAAAGCAACAAATGCAAAGCCAATCTCATTCCTTGTGGATGGATCAATCTCTAAAAAGTTTTCGATGGGAGCCAGCACAATTCCAATAGTCATGCACCCGAAACCGAACAGTTCCACCACCAGAGTAATTCTTCTGGCCCATTTGTCCTCCAAAGGTTGCTTCAAAATGTAGTACAAGATGAAAATTGCTGTCACACTCCATATTATTATTATCTGCGCTAGTGGATAAGGAGTCAGAAGAGCAATCGTCACAGCATAGAAGAAGCTTCTAACCATTGAGAAAGGAACGAACAGTAGTTGCAACTTGTTCATGTTGCTAAAGTCTTCAAATAAATTCTGATAAGGCTTCATATGCATTGGTCTGAGAGTTTCTTTGGTTTGGATAAGGTATCTGAGATTGGAGATGACGACATAAAAGACGAAGACCATGAGGAACAGATACGTTGTGAAGATGACAATAGCCAAGGCAAGTGTGGCTTTGGCGTACGAGGTAGGAGGCTCGATTAAGGTTGAATAATAATTGATGTTGACCAGAGACCAGGTAATTCCTGGTTGAAATATCGATAAGGTGAAAAGCAACGCGAAATTCCATAAGAATGCGATGTTAAAACGATTCAAAAATCTGCTGAGGGCATGAAGAAATACAGTCCAGTACTCTCGACACGACTTTTTAGCATTGGTTTTAGGGAGTTTGAGTCTGCTGGTTACCGCTTGTAGCTTTTTTTTCGAAAAGCTAATAATAATCGCCCCCAAAATCGTGACAATGATCAAAATGAAGATATTTGTGAGCTCATAGTTATAGTTCATGGTAAAGAAAGGAACAACCTCATATTCTTCAAAGACTCGAGGCATTGAACTGTTTAACTCTTCAAGATTTTCGTTCCAGAACTCCGTCAAATCAACCATTATAACAATAGAGTTCGGATCATATTTTGTTTCAACGAAGAGTTCTTGGATATTAGGAGGCCAAAGGATATTGATAAATCTTAACATCTGCACTATTTCTCCGATCATTTGCATTCTCACCAGGCTCAACGATAGAGCACCCGATGCCATCGACGCGGTTGCCTGACCTCCTGCAAGGGCAGCTCCAGTAAACTCAGTAAACTCTGATGTTGCAGTAATAACCGTAATTTCAGTTTGAGTGAAAGGATATATTTCCTTGAGGGGAACAGTTGCAGACTTTGTGACTGAGACAAATTGTTGGTATGGATCGGTGCTCAAGCTCGTTTCCAAATCAAGAGTGACCCTGAGGAGTGACTGTGCAGGGTGATACTGATCGCCGAGATAATGGAATTTAATGCGAGAGTCTGACACAGGTGTAAGCGCATACGACGTAGAATCGATCTGTACGTTTCCAATCTCGATCTGGATGATCTGGGTGATTGCAAGAACAATATTTGCGATTGAGTAGTTGAAATTGATGTATACCACGCGGGCTTCAGCTGCCAATGCGAGGTCGAACTCCAATCCAAGTCTCAAGAGACAGGCTAGTACCTCAAAAAGATTGGACTCGCCTAGTATGCCTTCGTAGTAGCCAGAAGGACAACTGAGAATGCATTCCCCGTTGAAAAGCAAATAACCCAAGGGACAACTAGTACAACTATGACTATTTGGCTGATAGCATGAATCACAGGGTGGTTGGCATTGTTGGCAGACTCTTAGCTCAGAGTTTGCATATTTGGATGACGGACAGCCTGAACCACAATATCCTGCATCCAAGAAATACCCTTCTGAGCATGCAGTGCAGGTATCTTTGTTGGAATTAACACACTTATCACAACCCAAAAAGCACGCCTGGCATTCATAGGCAGTGGTGTTGGCAAACGTTTTGAGCGGACACAAGGTCAAGCAAGTACGATTGAAGTAATACAGCCCCATAGAGCACTTAACACATGCGTGCTGAGAAGTATCTGTTATGTATCCATAAGGACAACTTTCAATACAGGTGTTATTATAAGCGTACGTTTCATTCAGAGAGCAATCAACGCAATTACTAGTAGTGGAATCTAGACCCCATCCAGTAGGACATTTTGCCACACACAACCCATTGTATGATACTTGTCCAGTAGCTGTGCAGCTGACGCATATGCTAGGATTGGTGCTGCCTCCCCATCCGCCTGGACAAACTACAACGCAGTTATCTTGATGAAAATAGGTGCCTGTCAAAGAACAGTCGACGCAATTGTTGGAGGAGTCTAAAATCCAGTTCGTTGGACAACTTGCCACGCATAAGCCATTCTGAGATACTTGTCCGTTGGCCGTACAACTCTCACAAACATTGGGACTGGTGGTAGCTCCCCATCCACCTGGACAAGTTGAGACACAGAGATTATTGTAAGCGTATTTCGAACTTAAAGAGCAGTCGACACAATTCCTGGAGGAATCTGCACCAAACCCAGCTGGACAATTGGGTTCACATAAGTTATTATATGAATACTTCCCGGTCGTTGCGCAGTTAATACATACACTGGAAGTATCTGTTCCCCAGCCAGCAGGACAAGTGGCAACGCAGTTGTTATTATAAAGGAATTTGCCACTCAGTGAACAAAGAGTGCAGACTCGGTTCGTTGTGTCGATGGCACAGCCATATGGACAGTTTGTAACGCAACTGGAGGATCGACACCGTCATCATACAAATGAGTATTTGAATTGCAGGCTGTACAAATTGTGGTAGAAGTGGGGCAAGCAATGCAATTGATATCTGAGCAACTGAGGAAACAAGGATCATGAGTTCCTTTGATTAATCCGACAGCGTCCGGACAATCTTGGTCCCATACTTGATTTAGTCCTGGTATTACTCCAGTGCCATAGAATGCGCGAAATTCTGCGAGAGTTCCAGTGATTCCTAAAGATGTATCTCCAAGAGAAATTGTGCAAGAAGCCGGAACAAACGTTTGATAAGGAACATCTGCGACTACGCCTCCTGTTTCGTTGTAGGGTGTTTTGATATAGAGCACTGGCTCAACTCCAAGATGTGTATGTAAAGAATCTGAATAGGTACGAAACATGAAATAAATCGAATACTGAGTACCATCTAAATAGTGAGGAACCAGTCAGGATTGATTTAGAAAGAATTAATTACAGCTCAAAGAATAGGTTCCCAGCTTGAATTTGTGTTCTGTAGAACCAGGATCGCGAAGATAAAGATCATACAGCCCTGCTGCCGGTTGCTTTGCAAAGAGCTGATAATAAATACCTGTGCTCTAGAACACACAAGCTGCTCAAATAAACAAGATGGAAGACTTACATTGTGAATGGTGAGGATGATTGCTTTGGCCCCAGGAATACTGGTCAACTTAATCTTGAAAAAGAATCCCACCAGATTTGTCTGCGGTTGCAGAGCCGAGCAGAGTCCGCTGCCTGTAATGGTCACTTTCTTGGTAGCGGTGAATGTCTCCGCTGCTGTGAGAGCTGAATCTATATGAAAAATGGGGTTAGCGACTCCGCGTGAGAAATGAAATAAAAATACTTATTGATCCTGTATATCCGTTTCCAGATAAGTCTGTCACTGTCGTTGAAGTTGTAGGGAATCGGTAGATTACCAAATAGTTCGCTAAGTGAAAATTAATGGTGCATGTGGAGTAGTCAAAATATACCTTCTTGCACCCCGAACGAATACCTAAAACCCGAGTAAGAGAAATAATACGGCATCGCGATTGCTGCAGTAAATATGCAATCAATCGCAGGGTAGTCTGTACTGCCGGCATACCGTAGTGAAATGTAATCAGTTGCCTGAAACGAGTAGCTTCCCATGTTTGATGTGCCACTCCAAGTAATCCGTGATCTGCCTCCAATGGCGAGATGAGTATCGGGTTCATAAAAAGTAGTAGCTGCTTGGAATGCGGATGCACTTGAGAAATCCATCGAAACTGAAACATGATACCAATATCTTCTCTTGAACCCACAAATCTATTTTTATGACCACAATAAAGAATTAAATATCTGCCAAGAATGATTTGCAAATACCTCGGTAGAAGACCCAGTTCGGTCATATATTTCTTCATGTGGCGTTGCTCCTTGATAAAATCTGACTCGGCACTTATCGCTAGTGGAAGCGTAGTGTTTGTAATAAATGTGTAACAAGCCGTTATTCTGAGTTGACCTATAAATTCCGTGAGTTCAAAACGAATGTAGCCTTCAATGCTCACCAAAGCGCAAAGACAGCAATGTTCGCCACATCTGCAGCAGCTCTTGCATCAAATTTCAGCCATGTTGCTATTGTGAGTTGGCTTTTTCCTATCACTAATGCAAAAACGCACAAGGAAGTCTCAAGTATGAGAAAATTTGAAAAATTCATTTGATTACGTTCTGGCATCGTACTGAAATAGATCTTTTCACTATAACTGTTGTCGTTCATCGTGTTTGTTGCTCCAATGGAAGGCATGTGAGAGATCAACTGATACATGTCTTGAAAAGCTGCAGATGTCCTTTCTGTTTCATGATGTTCGCGAATGGGTTGAGAAGACGGAGTTTACCTGGCATGAACCCGACGAGGATAATGAAAAAAAAGCAGGAGATGGTTGACATTAAATCCGGAGGTGAATTAAACAAAAAAAATTATAAAGGGCTGGGTTATTAATTATGTCAGCTCTACTATTCACTCAATTATCATTTAGAAGCAAAAAGAGAATCGCTTTATGAACGTCTTCAGCGTAGAATAATATCATTATGAGGCATATTTTGTCTCTAAACACTTTAGATCGTCTAAATTTTTCTTTAATTTCTAATGTCGAAAGTTTTTCTTCGAAATCGCTCTCTCAACTCTGGATTCCGTTCTTATTTTTTGTAGATACAACTGGAAAGGCGCTGCTATCTTTCAAAATGCAATTGTTTGATTTCATCTTGGTATCATTTTTTTCTAATTTTACGAGTATGGAGCAAATTCAACATACCAATCAAAGATTCTTAGCAACCTAGTCGTTTTTATGGACTTTAAAGCTCTACAAATGGAAATTTTGGCGTGTCAAAACACATGAAAATCAAGGGTTCCGATCAAATTAAACCAGTGCGCTTTTTATTAAATTGTTAACCTAATTAACGGAATAACGCATTATCCGAACTCCGAAGGATCCCAAAACTGGAATCGTTCGCAATCGTATAAACCATCTCAAATTTTCTCGAATGCTCAAGAAATGACTAATGCCATGCTCAAAAGGAAGCGATTCGACGGTTAGTAAACCTCTAGACTTCAGATGAAAAGTTTATATTATCTGCATGTCTCTCAGAAAACTGAAAGAGAACACGAACATTCCTCAACAATGAGGGTTGAATTCTTTAATATTCAGAGAATATAATGTAATGCATTCGCTTTGTCTTGAAAAGCTGTCTTCATTGTTCAACTTTTCACAAAGAACAACAACAAAAAAACAAAAAGAGAGGTTAGATGACGCTGATTGAGTTCGAATTTGAAAGAAATCCTCAAAAACCTTTCAGGAAGCCATTTCCAAAGAAGAAGGGGAAAAAATCCTGAATTAATACCTAACCGCGAAAGGAAAAAACGAAAAAATGCTTTCTGTTACCAGAAAAGCTGACTTTCCTTTATTCTTGCTCCAATATTAGAAAAATTACAGGAGCATCAAACGATTGACTGTTGACTTTCTCATCGAAGGTCCAATTTCTATCAGAAACCCTCTCAAAATCTCCTGCATATTAGTAAACAAGCATCGCAGTTCATTCGAAACATTGAAAAGTGAAATTCCTTTGAGTTTCCAAAGTACGAGAGTGGAAACGCTATAATGCATTGATGATGAAAGAAGTTGATTATGTTTGAGTAAATTGAAAATATCAAATTTAGAAGTTAATCATCAATTAAAAACAGGTCTCTTAACTCGACAACAGCTTCAGCATTCAAAAACGTAAATAATTTTAATTGGAACTCTCTTTGGTTTTTAGTAATTTGATATTGATAATCCGAACTCAAATAATCGCCACCAAAGCTACGTGTTGAAAGAACGGAGCGGCTTTGGAGTTATCTTCCTTAAGATTAGTAATTATAAGAGTCTTATGAGAGAAACAAAGTTAAGTAACAACGACGAAGAAATGATAAATGTTGAAAATATCATAATTTTTATAGTTTTCTGGAGAGAGTGAGTTCCTAATGAGAGCAACAAGCATTCTTTTCTCGTCTATCGGTGTATGAGATCCATCTCTCCTCGTAATGCCTCTTGTGGCGGGTGCTTTTGACACCATTTTTCGACTCTTTCTAACATTTCACGAAATTTGGAAACTTCATAAACAGACTGAAGAGTTGATAATTCTTGAACGAATAACGGCTGAAAGTGAAGATTTGGCAAAGAAATTACTGACTTCACTTGCCTCTTTCTTCGATACTTTTCTCTGGGATACCCGAAAAGGGAACTTAACTCATCTAATACTTGGATGAGAGCTATCATTGCGTTCAGAGTAAAAGCAATGGGTGTGAATTTATTATCAGGTGTATTTTGGGTAATACTCCTCACGAAGCCAATCGTAATGCACCTTAAACTGGGTATTTCGAACTGCAAGCGCAAGTCAACCTGTTCATTTGTCTCTGCGCTCTGAGCGTGAGGATAAGAACCAATGCAAGCGATCGTTATAGCTTTAAAAGAAGCAGAACTCTATCCTTGAAGGTCAAAATGGTATTACAAATCAAATCTTAAATTTTCGATATTTTTCATGAATATTTTGATTTTGATGCTTGCTGAGAGGAAATTCACAAAAGAAGAAATTTAATAAACTACCTTTTTCAAAAATTATCAAGAAAAATTAAAAATTCCGCAAAAAAAGAAAATGGCCTAAGATAAGCTCTCTTTTTTTGGCTGTAGTTTCCTAATTCTATTGTTTAGTGGGTTAGAATTGCAACAGTCCGGCCATTAGGCAAAAAACTTTGTGAATATTCAGGCCGTTTCAAAAAAACAAAAAAACAAAAAAACAAAAAAACAAAAAAACAAACCCGAGTTTTCAACTGCGGGTAATTATAAAAACCAGCAATCGGCTGTAGGCATGGCAATATTGTTAATTAGTGGAGAAAATTCGAAATACCTTTCGAACTTATTTTCATTTTGATTGACATTCTGAATCTTTCGAATATAACTTATAAATACCCTTGTTTTTTCATAAAGAAGTACATTCTTTTGTGTGCTTTTCTTACCCAATGGATTGGTAGTCTTTAATTTGGTCAAAGGTCCTTATAATTGAAACTGGGTAGGTAATTTTGTAATTAAGCAAACTTGGAAAGTTTCTATAAGATTAATTCTATGTTGCTTTTTGTAAATATTCTGTTTTTCCTCACGAAACATTTTTTTTTAGATAGGAAGAATCCACATGATGATGGTCTGAAAAGCAAGGAAGATTTTACTAATCGCAATCATAATTAATTCTAAAACATGATTATTCATTGTGGTCAATAATCATTTTCCCAAAATTTTTCTTGTAGGTGCTATCTCCTCTTGTGATGATTGATTCTGGTTCTATCTTAAATGAAGCAGACAGACGTGGCTTCATCTAACAATTAAATAAAAATAGTTATTCATGATGAACAAAGAAGAGTCACATCGATCTAAGGTCTTTCCAGTATAAAGCTTTTTTTCCAGTCTTACAATCCAGTAGTGCTACCGTCTTGTCAAAGGATGCGCTCACGAGCTGATCGCCGCTTGGATTCCATTGTACACAAAAGATTCTTTCTATTCAATAGCAATTAGAAGTTAGAAATAATTTATTAAAGAAACCAAAAATATTACCATTGTGAATGCCTTCGAAAGTTCGAATAAACTTTGATTCTCGCTTCTCAAATATCTTAACATTCTTATCACAACCATCTACAACCAATAAGTTTCTATTGTTCTGGCAAACTTCAATCCAGATAACATGATGGTCTATAAGAAAAAAATATCAAATCCGAGGAGAAATGAATTTTGTAGTACAAAACCCTTCAAAAAAGTAACAAAGTAGCATTCTCCAATCAAAAGAGAACCCACGGTTATCTCTTAAACATTGAATTATATATCCAGTGGAAAATTCAAAGGAGAAGAGATAAAATAAAAATATGCTGCTCTTACCTGCTGATTCGATTTAAACAGGACTTTTTAAAATGAGAACTGGTTTCTCGACATCTAGGAGGTACCTCTGATCATACTTTACGAATATCAAGCATTCATCGGGGTTTAGTGCCCCATCTGCAGCGGCAAACCTCATCATCTACAGTAATAAGAAGATCACAAAATTTTAATGCTCTTTAGAAAATAAGATAAAAAAGATTCAAGAAGCTGAAAATTATCGAGAGGAATATTTTTCCTTACCTGAATTGCTTTTCATATCCATGTTCAGATGAAGCGGTAACTTTTTGAGTTTACATCTGATATTAAGCATACGTCAAAACATGTCCATAGTTCCCGCTGTCTCTCCATTAGAACTCAAGGCTGTTTATGAAGTTGTCTGGAGGCAAATATGTTAAATGAGTCTACAATGGACAATAATTATCAATACCTTCACCATAAGTGTGCTGGAGGTGCCATCTGGATTTTCGGATGAGTATTACAGTATTCCCAGCCTTTGAAGCGGTGACATTGTAAAGATGATAAGCTGTCTTTCTTCCGACAGGAATCGCACCAAGAATGCTTCTTCGTGGATGATAGGTCATGTCTCTATAACCGGTCACTAGAAGATGATGTATTCAAAGGACTTTTAGGATGATTCTACTTCCAAAAACTTCCCCAGATGAGTATATTTTCTTCGCTTGCTCTTTCCGTGAGAGATCAAATACTTCGAAGTCAGCGGATTTAATCCAGCAGTGGTGAACAGAAACTAGGAGTTTTGTGTTTGCAATCTCTTTCAAGGATATCCAGCGGGTGCTATATTCTTAGTGGTTCGTAATCATTTAGTTTAGAACTGATAAGTTTAATATCATTCACGTTGTTGAGTTTCGCCCCAACAAAGTTAACAAACTTCTTTTTCGATTCAAGTTCAACAACACTAATCTTGCTTTTATGGGCTGAGGACCAGGCAAGTAGTGTTGGAAGTCTAGGTGATATCTCTTCTATCCAAAGTTAAGGCATATAAAGAAAGTGGAAAAATAAATAATAAGAATCTCAATGAAATAAGCAGACCAAAAGACAAGTACCAGTTTTTATCGAATTTTTAGATAGATCATTGCTTGGCGAGTCTTTTTTGTCTTCTTTGACTGTGTACATATAAGTTACTTCTGGCGTTTCTGCGATTTCTTTTTTGAAAGCATTTCTTTTTCACCTTGCTAAAACAGTAAAAAAATAAAATTTTTAAGTATCAAAACTAATTTCAAGCTAGTAATTGAGAATTTGAATTGATTGAGAGGAAAAAGTAAATATAGGATACTGCTGTAATGTTTCTTCGCAAGATAAAACAACTTTTGCGAATTATTAATTATTGAGTAAATTGCGTCAAGAAATTGAAGGCTCTCTTGACATTTCTAATGGTGAAAATCCCAAGACGACAGCTCGAATCTTATTGAACTTGGCTACTAAATTACTTTTCTGAAAACAAGAACTTGTCTACAATTTCTTCAAGTAATGACTTCAAAATGTTCAGATTGTCGGAAGTAGGTAACTAAATATTGTAGCAGCAAATTATTAATCTTACCATATCTCTTGTGTATGAGATTTTTCGAATTTCATTGTCTTATCTATTTCGTCGTAATAACCTACCTAATCAAACTCATTACTACATTAGACCTAGACATTTGTG
>ENA-UOTZ01001019-UOTZ01001019.1-compost-metagenome-genome-assembly--contig:-NODE-1019-length-21336-cov-12.008655_pt1 | contig 21336 bp, 18 predicted proteins | sample MGYA00238144_ERZ746983 | MGnify/ENA primary metagenome ERZ746983 (study PRJEB28759, sample SAMN06268863) | compost metagenome | isolation source: single cell | place: USA: California, Emeryville, Joint... | reverse complement strand
CTTCTCTTGAACAACCATCAGGTGAAGCGACTGATCGCTTCATATGTCGGAGAGAACAAAGAATTCGAAAGGCAGTACCTTTACGGAGAATTGGAAGTTGAACTCATCCCTCAAGGAACTATCGCTGAGAGATTGAGGTCAGCTGGCCACGGAGTTCCAGCTTTCTATACACCAGCTGGATATGGTATGTCAACTATGCTTTTAGAAAGTTCTTATAATTAAATAATAAGGTACTTATGTTCAAACTGGAGGGTTCCCAATATTACTTTCAAAAGATGGCAAAACTCCATTGATATTGTCAGAACCTCGAGAAGTAATGCTCTTACTCACCGATTTCATATGCTAATAATTCCTTTAAGGTTCGCACATTTGATGGAAGACATTATTTGATGGAAAAAGCCATGAAACCCAAAGTCGCTCTGATCAAAGCCCATAAAGCTGATACCGCTGGAAACTTGATTTTCAGAGGGTCAGCTAGAAATTTCAATGAAGATATGGCCAGAGCAGCTGACTTCACGATCGCTGAAGTCGAAGAAATCGTTGAGGCTGGACAAATTGGGCCTAATGAGGCACATATTTCTGGCATTCACATCGATAGAATTGTGAAGGGAGAAGTGTTTGAGAGAAGAATTGAAAAATTAGTGCATTCTGAGGGTGGAAAAGTTCAAATCAAAAAAGGAAAGCCAGGAAGAAACGATTGGGTAAGAGAGAGAATTGGCAAAAGAGCTGCCAAGGAGATTAAGAATGGTGATTATGTCAATCTGGGTATTGGTATGCCAACTCTGATACCAAACTACATCGATCCAAGCGTTACTTGTTATTGGCAAAGTGAAATCGGCATCTTGGGAGTTGGACCTTATCCAGAACCAGGTCAAGAAGATCCAGATTACATCAACGCTGGAAAAGAAAGCGTTACGGTTATACCCGGTGCAACCTTTTTCAGCAGCTCTGATGCTTTCGGTATCATGAGAGGCAAACATCTCGATGTAACTATCATCGGAGGAATGCAAGTCACCGGAGAAGGTGATCTCGCCAACTGGATTATTCCTGGAAAGCTTGTTAAGGTAAATTATTTTTCCTAAACTCTCGAATCTCATTATTTTCTCTTTAGGGTATGGGTGGTGCCATGGATTTGGTCACTTGCGGTTCTAAGGTTATTGTCATCATGGAACACTGCAACAAGCATGGTGCTCCAAAGATCTTGAAACAATGCACTCTCCCATTGACAGGAAAGGGAGTTGTGGATATGCTTATCACAGAGAAAGCTGTCTTTGAGTTCAACAATGCCCAAATGTATTTGAAAGAAATCGCAAAAGAGTCCTCACTGGAAGACATTAGAAAGACCGTTGAATGCGATTTCCATGTCGTCGATAACATCGGAACTTTCTAGAAATACTTCTATTTCTTTGAAATCTTCTTCTGTTCTTGCCTAAAATAGAATCTATTCATCGTTTATTCAAAGTTTACTCAGGCTCGTCGCCAAGTTAGCTGTTGTCCATTTGCATAACCATTCACTTTAATCGACACATATATACGGTATTTAAAGGGGAAAAGAAAGCAAGAAGGTTCTTTTTTCTACATACATAGAGTATAATACTTTGAAGCAGCGATCTAAGTTATCCTGAACAATAGCAATGAGATTTTCAAGAAAATTGCAAGATAAATAGACAACAGATTGCTGCTTGTCTAATTATTTATGTCGAATGAAAAAGAAAAAACAAAGAAATCGAAAAAACATCTGAGAATCAGTTTAAAATTGAAGATAGCCATAATAGGATCTGACGTTGCTGGAAAAAGACAAATAGGGAGTCGTTCTGGAGGAAATGAATAGTCTCTGTTCTTAAAATCTGCTACCTCCATTACATAGCAGCAGCGATCATAAGTTTATTCATGTAATTAAGAGTCAGTAAAATTAAAAACACAAAAAATTCGAAATTTTCCGTTGCAGATGTGATGTTAGTAAATATCAGTATGAAAAGAAGCATATATATATTAAAAAAAATTTCCGTTAATGATAATCACTCTTCTCTTTCATTCGCAAAGTGAATACAAAGAAATTTATTGGTCAGCTGTCGACTTCAATTTCATAAAGCTTTAGGTTCCATATGAATTAATGATTTGACTTCAATATATCATTCTTCGCTCTCATTATTTCTGAATATTTTATCCTAAATTCAATTTCAGAGCTAATCAGTAAATTAGAATATTCGAATATCAAAACGTACTTGATATTGACAATCAAAAAAAGATATCTTAGTAAAAGGAAAAAAAAAAAGAATTTTCAAAAGATGATGAAAAATATCGCAAAGTTGTTGAAAAGTCCAGCCAGGATCTCTTCATTATGCCACATTCCAAAATACAATCATACTGCCGTGGATAAAGTCTGCAAATCCTCAAGAGAGGCAATAAGGGAGATCAAAGACGGTTCATTGATAGCGATCGGAGGATTCGGGATATGTGGTATTCCTGAAAATTTGATAAAGGCTCTTGTTGAGCAAGGAACCAAAGACCTGACCTTGGTTTCCAACAACGGAGGTAAACTCTGAAAAATCTTTCTGTTTATTCTAATCTCCACTGAAAGGTGTTGCGGATTACGGAATTGGGCTTCTCTTGAACAACCATCAGGTGAAGCGACTGATCGCTTCATATGTCGGAGAGAACAAAGAATTCGAAAGGCAGTATCTCAAAGGAGAATTGGAAGTTGAACTTACACCTCAAGGCACTCTTGCTGAGAAATTGAGATCAGCGGGAAATGGAATCCCAGCTTTCTATACTCCAGCTGGATATGGTATGATAACCGACATATCTAAAGAATTTTCTCATTAAGAATTAAATACATAACAATAAAAATCAGGTACTTTTGTTCAAACAGGAGGTTTCCCGATAAAGCTATCAAAAGATGGCAGAACTCCATTGATAATGAGTGATCCAAGGGAGGTAAGACCATTAACCTCAAATCCATCAGTCTAATACCTTCGTGTTAAGGTCCGCATTTTTAATGGAAGGCCTTACTTGATGGAAACTTCACTGGCACCCCAATTCGCTCTGATCAAAGCCCATAAGGCTGATACGGCTGGAAATTTAGTTTTCAGAGGGTCGGCTAGAAATTTCAATGAAGATATGGCCAGAGCAGCCGATTGGACAGTCGCCGAAGTCGAAGAAATCGTTGAAGCTGGAGAAATTGGGCCTAATGAAGCACATGTGGCTGGCATACACGTTGATAGGATTGTGAAGGGAGAAGTGTTTGAGAGAAGAATTGAAAAATTGGTGTATTCTGAGGGCGGAAAAGTTCAAGTCAAAAAAGGAAAGGCAGGGAGAAACGAATGGATACGAGAGAGAATTGCCACAAGAGCTGCTCAGGAGATTAAGGATGGTGATTATGTCAATCTGGGTATTGGTATGCCAACTCTGATACCAAACTATGTCGATCCAAATGTTCGTTGCATTTGGCAAAGTGAAATCGGTATTTTAGGAGTTGGTCCTTATCCAGAACCAGGTCAAGAAGATCCAGATTACATCAACGCTGGAAAAGAAAGCGTTACGGTTATACCCGGTGCAACCTTTTTCAGCAGCTCTGATGCTTTCGGTATCATGAGAGGTCGTCATCTTGATATCACTATCATCGGAGGAATGCAGGTTTCCAAGGAAGGTGACCTCGCCAATTGGATTATCCCTGGAAAACTTGTTAAGGTAAACTAACTCTTTCTACAATTATCAAAATTTGCTCTGGTACCTTTAGGGAATGGGTGGTGCGATGGATTTAGTCACCTGTGGTTCTAAGGTTATTGTCATCATGGAACACTGCAACAAGCATGGTGCTCCAAAGATCTTGAACCAATGTACTCTCCCATTGACAGGAAAGAGAGTCGTGAATATGCTGATCACAGAGAAAGCTGTCTTCGAGTTCCTACATAACGAACTGTTCTTGAAAGAGATCGCAAAAGAGTCCTCACTGGAAGAAATTAAAAAGACCGTTGAATGTGAATTTAATATTGTTGATAATGTTGGTACTTTCTAAAATCACTTCGAAATTAAGATTCACTAAATTTATTAACCCAATATGTAATTGCTCACATATAGATACAATAATTAGAAATTGAGCGAATTAATCATTATGCCCAATTTATACTTCAGGATAAACCAAAGAAGAGTCATTGCTTACTTTCATAAATAAATAATACTTGATTTACAAATTTTTCAAGGTTGCGTTGAGTTGGCAAAATCTCTATAATGTTAAATGAGGAAAACAGACATGAAGATTTAGGCTTATACGGTGAAGACCTGTATTTGGTTCCGAAACTTCTTAAACAGAGAGAATATTTCATATATTACTTGATAAACCTAGATTCCTCTATAATAGCTCATTATTGATAAGATTCTACCTTTCCTGTCTGAACTGGCTGACAAAAATTTTATATACAGAATAAATTGTCGATTTATCATGCGTATATTGAATTGTTCTGTTTCGCGAAGAGTATTCGGAATATGTATTCACCACAAAATTCAACAAATGCTTTTTTTTTTTACCATGCCTCTCTAAGAGCGCGAGAGTAGCACGAAAGAAAATAGATTCTGAACAATTTTGCTGGTTAATCACTGAAAAATTCTGAGTTTAATTTTTTAATTGCAATTATTCGTAGCATTTTAAGTTTGGATAACCGTTGAGAGTTTGAAAAGACTGTATATGAAGATGGCCTAATCTGATCATCAAATATAAGTTTAAAGCATTACAGCCATTTGGATTTATTTCACTTCAACTATCCTCGGACAATCATATGGCCAAATTATCATCGAGAGATTTGCTCACTCGGATATTTGACAGAAATGATTTATATGGTGTCCAGAATAGCCTGGAACTATACCAGACTACGGAATTATTCGAACCCTAATAAAAACGAAAGAGATTTTAGCTATTTCCGTTATTTTAAGCAATAGACCTCTTTCGATTGTAAGAAAGCTCATAAGAGCGAAGTAGTCAATTCGTTATATAAGTTAGACACTAGAATCGTCAATAAAGTAGTTCAGATTTGCAAGGTATTCTTTAGGTTGCTGATAGCTTCAATATCTCTTACAAAGTACGATAACTCAAATTGGTCGGGTTTTTTGGCTAAAATTGCCAGTGAATTTCCCATAACAGAGCCAAGGGCGAATCTCATTTTGTTGTCGGATAAATCATATATAATACCTCTCAGGATGTCTATAATTGCTGTTATAGGTAGTAGTTCCATCTTCTCCTCAAAGATACTCTCTCAAGAAGCAGCGGTTTAGTCACCTGTATGTTATTGGAATCTTATAGTTAATCTATAGTTCTCAGAAGCATCTAATTTTTCGCCAGTACCACTGAAAATTTTTTTATATAGCAACATTTAAATTTTGGAAGGATGCTTGGAATTAATTCAAGTTGAAATCCCGGGTATATAAGGAAGACTCAATAGTCCTCTTATAAATAATATTTCTAACAATAAAAAAGCACAATCAAGGACGATGATAAAGCACTTTGCGAAGATTATGAAGAGCCCAGCCAGGATCTCTTCATTAAATTTCATTCCTAAGTATAACCACACTGCAGTGGATAAAGTATGCTCTTCTTCAAAAGAAGCAGTCAGGGAGATCAAGGACGGTTCATTCATTGCGATTGGAGGTTTTGGTATCTGTGGTATCCCAGAAAATTTGATTGAGGCGCTCTCTGCTCAAGGAATCAAAGATCTTACTTTAGCTTCAAACAACGGAGGTAAAACAAATTTTCTTCTATTCCAGTCATTCTAACCCCAACGAATAGGTGTTGAAGATTTCGGTATCGGAATCCTCTTGAAGAAACATCAGGTGAAGCGTTTGATTGCCTCTTATGTTGGAGAGAACAAAGAATTCGAGAGACAGTATCTTAATGGAGAGCTCGAGGTCGAACTGATGCCACAAGGCACTCTTGCTGAGAAATTCCGATCAGCTGGAATGGGTATTCCAGCTTTTTACACACCAGCTGGCTATGGTATTATAACCCTTTACATATCAAATGTTCTTACGAATAAATAAAATTTTAGGTACTTTCGTGCAAACAGGAGGTTTCCCGATAAAGCTTGCAAAAGATGGCAAAACTCCGTTGATCATGACTGAGCCAAGAGAAGTAACACCCGCAACACTCAGTCTCGTGAGCTAATAACCTTTCTAATCAGATTCGTATCTTCGATAAAAAGCCTTACTTGATGGAAACTGCGTTAAGACCTAAATTTGCTCTTATCAAAGCTTACAAGGGAGATACCGCAGGAAACTTGATTTTCAGAGGATCATCAAGAAATTTCAATGAAGATATGGCCAGGGCAGCCGAATTTACAATTGCTGAAGTCGAGCATCTTGTCGAGGCTGGAGAGATTGGACCCGACGAGACACACTTACCAGGAATTCACGTTGACAGAATCGTGCAGGGAGAAAAATATGAGAAGAGAATTGAAAAGATTGTCTACAATGAAAATGGAAAGATAACAGTAACTAACGGAAAAGGAGGACAGAAAGGATGGGTGCGAGAGAGAATCGCCAAAAGAGCTGCAAAAGAAGTGAAAGACGGCGACTATGTCAATCTGGGTATCGGTATGCCAACTCTGGTACCAAACTTCATCGATCCAAGTTCCCGTGTTGTTTGGCAAAGTGAAATTGGCATCTTGGGAGTCGGCCCTTACCCAAAGCCAGGAGAAGAAGATGCTGATTATATTAACGCCGGAAAAGAAAGTATTACGGTTTTGCCTGGAGCATCTTTCTTCAGCAGTTCTGATGCTTTCGGTATCATGAGAGGCCATCATCTTGATATCACTATCATCGGAGGAATGCAGGTCTCTCAGGAAGGTGACCTCGCCAATTGGATTATTCCTGGAAAGCTCGTTAAGGTAAACTATCACTCATAAGCTAATCCAATCTAACTATTTTTTTCTTTAGGGAATGGGTGGTGCAATGGATTTGGTTACTTCTGGCTCTAAGGTCATTGTCATCATGGAACACTGCAACAAGCATGGTGCTCCAAAGATCTTGAAACAATGCACTCTCCCATTGACAGGAACGAGAGTTGTGAATATGCTGATCACAGAGAAAGCTGTCTTTGAATTCCAACATAACGAAATGTTCTTGAAAGAGATTGCGAAAGAATCTTCACTTGAAGACATCAAAAAGACCGTTGAGGGTGAATTCCATGTCGTCGATAACCTTGGTACTTTCTAAGAGTGCTAATTATTTTCTCTTGGATGCTTTTTTTGACTTCGGCTAGAATTAGTGAAAATAAATCGAATACAGTTAGTCTCTCAACTTCTCGTAAATTTTAACAAAATCATTCATACATCTTAAATGCATAACCTTTATCAATGATTCAGAATATTTAAACAAAGCTCGCATTTCGCATTAGTTTATATTTAGTCGCAGAAAGCACTTTAGGAAATTACTCTCTGCGGTAGGCATTAAATTACTCCAAATTGCAAGCTTCACAAATTCATTAATGAAAGTTTCTTGATTGAATTTCATAATTCACTCTTTCTGAATGTCCTGATTTTCTATCTGTTTTCTTATTTAGAGATGCAAGATATGTAGTGGAACCATTACATCTACACTCTGTGTACTTGAATTCTATTAGGTGTTCTGTCAGAACAATAAGAGTTTGATACAAGGCTATCATCAAGACCAATTTTTGTTTGTTATAATCATATAAACGTATTTACTGATTGAAAACCGAAATAAAAAAGGTTCTTTCAATACGAATTTGATTCTGTAACTATTTCTATTTATCGGGTGGCGGGGGTAGGTTTCAAATAAAGTTGATCGAAAGTATTCTCTGAGAGTATGTCTTCAAGGTCGGAATCTGTGAGCTCTCCGTTTATATATTTGAGAACGACAACATTTAGACTAAAGCTTCCATTGAGTAACACGATATCAAAAAGATTGCAGTATTCTTTCAAACGCTATATCATTAATTATTCTTCTAAGAAAAGGAGAAGTGTTGTTACCAATAGATCTCTGTCATTACAAAAACCGATTTTCAATGTATTTCTTCTGGGCATATCTCTGTCGATGTGAGCGTCCTAATCAATGTTGCAGGAGGATTCGATATGGTGAGTTAAATACGCTGAGACGGTCTCCGAGGATGATAAGATTATTTTTAAGATCTTTTTCTCTGCTTAAGGACTACAGAAATTACAACAATTAATTATGTTGTTCTTCAAAACAAAGCAACTTACACTTGATTTGCTGTAACGATGGATAACAGGTTTGCGATAGCCAATGATAGTCTCTTGAGGAGAGAAGAATACAGTATTAGCCACGATGCTAAACTGCTGATAATTTTCAATATCCACCCAATGCTTCAGAATAGGCAAGATCATGTCTTTAAAGAGATTTAGTCAGTAATTTTCCAATATTTCAATTCACTTGTAAGTCCAACTGAACAAAATTTCAATCTCACTGATTGCTCGAAGCAGTATTTGATGAATCGGTCCGCGTTCCATCGAGGGACGATTAAACTGGCTGCTAGTATTTCCTATTAGGAATGAGAGTGGAAGGTTATGATAAATATGAGGTGGCTTCATGTTACTTCAAGTGTTTTGATAGTGACTTTTTCATTGATGAGAGCCTCAAAGGTATTCGATACACTAATATTTGTTATGCCCACAAAGTCAAAAAATTGGCAGGGTACTTTCTAGTGTTGGCGCTATGGAGAAAAGAATAGCTATGCCCTCCTAGATGCGAGGAAGACCGAAAATTTACCCCTTCTACAGTGCTTACAAATTCTTTGTCTTGCTCGGTGAAAATTTCTTTCAACCGCTGCGGAAGTAAAGCCGACTGAACAATACAATCACAACAATTTCACATTATTCAAGAATATACCATTTTAATTGCTCCAAGAGTGGATTCGCATTCATTTCCATTGATGTTCGCATATGTCCAAGTACCATCGAAATCTTTTTCGGAGAAAAGTAGGTGAGTCGTTTACAACTAAGCATGATTCTGGCTTACCTGCGACAATCTGGACATCCTGAAGGCCAGATTTCTGTAGATTTTTCAATTTTTGTTTGAGTCCACTAGGATCTCTAATCAGCAGCTTTAATGAAGTTGCTTTCGAGATAACTGATATAGGTTTTTACCTTCTCCGGAGCATGAAGTTTCTGAGGTTCAGTTTTGGGAACATTGAGAAGGTAGCTTTCAACAAATCTATAAGGAGTTTATAATCACGAAAGACCATGTGTAGCAGACCTTTTCGAGTTGGATTTCAAGACTGAATTTGCAATCTCTTTGATCATGGAGAAATTAGTAGACTGACCAAATTAAGTTTTATTTCCTCTCGATACCTTCAAATCAGCATTCCAAAATGAGGAATTAGTGTAGAACTTTCTTAGTGAATCAAAATCTAAAAGAGTTGACATTTTATCATACAGAAGCAAACAGCAGCCTAAAAACGAAGGATCTGAACGCAGTACCAGATAAAAAAGAGAGCCATGAATGCTTATTGACAGAGGAAATCACATCTTTTTGAGTTCAACGGCTGCAATATTTATCGTGGAGTTATTGAGAGACTCTTTTCGCTGAAAAACTGAACAGTCGTATTAAATGTGACTTCAACGTTATGCTGATTATGGATTCTTTAAAACTTGCTGAATTATTTTTGATTTTCTGTTTCTCGCTTGAATGAGATTCAAAAAGATAAAACAAACTAGGTCTGAATTGCCTGATAAATGTGTAGATATTCACTAATTACTGTGATCAGCAAACTGCTGAAGTTATTATAATTGTCTATTAAAAATTTTTTGATAAAAGTCCAATGTTTAGATCATCTGTGTGCTCTAGCGTGAGTTATAATATAACAAATTTCAAAAAATGAACTAAACGAAACAATTTTCGTCACGTAATTAATGCGATTTTCGTTGTGCCTCCTGCTTATTTAGAAGGAGCACTGGCCTTCAATTGCAGCTGATCGAAAGTATTCTCTGCGAAAATGTCATCCAGGTCATTATCCTTTAACTCCCCGTTTATATATTTTAGCAGTATTATCTTTAGACTGAAGCTTCCATTGACTAGCACGATGTCATACAGGTTGCAATAATCGTTTAGACGCTACATCAAATAAATCAAATAAGTTCTTTTCTCAACGAAAGAGTGTAGCTTACCAATAGATCTCTATCATTACAGAAACCAATTTTCAATGTATTTCGCTTTGGTAGTTCTTTATCCATGAGCGCATCCTAGCCAGCATATATAGAAATATGAGTTGCAATGTTAGATTGAGTTAAATACACTGAGACGATCTCCAATAAGAATGAGATTATCCTTACTGGTAATATCCTTTTCTTTGCTTAGCGCCTTTATAAAACGCAACATATTTGAGTTTGCAGAACCTTGAAAACTAAAAACTTACACCTGCCTTACTGTAACGATGAATAACAGGTTTCCGATAGCCAACAACGATATCTTGAGGAGAGAAGAATAGAGTGTTGGCAATAAAGGTCAGCTGCTTGTAGTTTTCTATATTAACCCAATGCCCCAGAATCGGAAGAATAATGTCTTTAAAGTGTATTATTAGTCAGCAATTATTTTCCAATATTTCAATTCACTTGTAAGTCCAACTGAGCAAAATTTCAATCTCACTGATTGCTCGAAACAGTATTTAATGAATCGATCCGCGTTCCATCTAGGGACAATTAAGCTTGCTGCCATTATATCCTAATAAAATTCACAGCGTATCGATTATGAGTATATGATCGTTTGACGTTACTTCAAGTGTTTTGATTGTGATTTGTTCATTTTTGAAGGCTTCAAAATTATTCGATACGCTAATATTTTTTGTTAATGTTGATCAGGTGGGAAATATAATGTACTTTCGCGTGACTGCACTGTGAAGAAATTTATAGCTGTGTCCTCCGAGAGGTGAGGTCGATTTAAAAGTTATGCCTTCGACGCTGTCTCTAAATTCTTTATCATGAGCAGCAAACGTCTCTCTCAAACGTGACGGAAGTAAAGGCGACTGAATATACAATCGTAATTTTCATATATTTGTTTTTGTAGTTGTAAATTCTACTGTTTTTATTGACCCAAGAGTTGATTCGCATTCGTTTCCATTGATATCTGCATATGTCCAAGTATAATCGAAATCTTGGTCCAAGCCTTAGGACAATTGAGAATGTAGGCAGCAATACCTGTTACAATTTGAATCTCTTTGAGACCTGTTCGACGGAAATCTTTTAATTTTTGTTTGAGGGCGTTGGGATCTTTAATCAAAAGCTTGACATGGTTATTTGGCTCGACATTCGAAAATTTTTACTTTTTCATGGCCATGAACTTTCTGAGGTTCTAATCTCCGAACGTTGAGAAGAAATGTATCGAAGAATCTAAGTTAGTCATGTCACACAAGAGTTTGTTTTCATCAGATATACCTTTTGGAGTTGGATTTCAAAGGTAAGCTTACGGCCTCTTTGATCATGGAGAATATCCAGGATAATTTTCAAATGCTTTGGATTAAGTTTTATTTGATTTCGATAAATCCATTTCCTCTACGTCAGAAAATAAAATACCGGTTAAGTGTTCAGGCAATATATACTGAGACAGGGACATTGTGAATTGTGAGGAGGTATTCAATGACATATGATTCGCTCGCTTCTAACAAATTGCTCAATGTCAATTTTCGAAATTGCCTGTCGATGTCAGTGTGAACTCGGTAATTTTGATTGAGTCTCAGATTCATGGACTCAATTTAACTGCTTAAGAGTTGAAGAAAGGCAAATTTCAAAGGAAAAATTTTTGGCTTTGATTTCTATTAGTAAGATAAGACGTGTCTATTTTAATTCCAATGTTTATTGAGACGTGTGATTCGGATCTGTAAACTATTTACCCGAAAGCAGACACTAAAAATAAATAAGGAAATTGAGGTTTAATGCTCTGAAATGCCCATATTTTATTTATCTGCCCTGGTTTGCTGAATAAATATAAAAACTACCCCTCCCAATTTTGTTGATCAGAAGCCAAAAAAATTGCAATATCCTTGTCACTCATGATATTTTCTCTATTGTATTGGCAGAACCTTCATGCTTGAGCACCCTTCAGCTGCTTTTTCAATTTCAAAAAATTTATTTTTGCACAACGAAGTTTGAGAATTTCCAGATTTTTCATGGAAATATATTTATCTGATAATCAGCCTTTCTCATTGTGCGCAGGTCTCATGATGAGAATCGACTCAGATATTGAGACTATTTTCAAGAAACAGCAAAGATAATTTTAGTTCATATCATCATTTCTAAAGAACGTGATCGCAGAATATGAGATTCGTTAACGTGCTTTTAACAGGAATTTAAATGAGAATTTATAATCTAAAAGTTTTCTAATATTTTTCCGATCCCAATAAACTACATTCAATAATGCCAAGAGGAGGAGGAAGATCAGGAGGTATAATTGTTCTTATTAATGCAGAGTTCACAGTTCTTTCTAGGCAGCAGAAGCAGCAGCCCAAATAGAAGCGCTGGCTCATTCTCACAAAAGCCAGCAAGCAGACCAACACCAACACCAACATCGACTACTGCTTCCAGACCTACAACTGGAGGTGGAATGTTCAGCGGACTTGGCGGCATGTTCGTTAGCGGTATGGCGCTTGGTGCTGGCTCAGAAATCGGTCATCAAGCTATGAGAGGCCTTATGGGAACAGGTAAACCTCTCTATCTCGATATTTTCTCATCATCATTAAAAAGGCCAAGGTGGACAACAGCAAACACAGGAGCAATACCAATCTCAATCTGAACCAACGACACAAGCTTCCACATCCAAGTATACGTGCCAAACTGAGAACGATAACTTCGTCAGCGTAAGTTTTTGTTAGAAATGCGATTTATTTATTCTTCTGAAAAATGATAGTGCTTAAAGTCCAACTCAGACTCTATCAGTTTCTGCCAAACATATTTGGACGTTCTCAAGGAGTGCGAGAAGAAGATGAAATATTAAGAGAGGCACTATACCGTAACAGGGACACGATTATCATCGATTATCATGAATGATCGATCTGTAGCATCGTAGGCATAGCTACGAACATTAAGGATTAGTATGTATTGTGGAACAAGCAATTGACCTCACTCATTTAATTTCGTGGATCGTTATGTTTACTGAATTTACTAATATTGATGAAGAAAACCTACAACTATCGCATTAATACAAAGAAATCTAAGAGCATTAAACGCAGTAGATCATCATAAGGAAGATGGATTAAAACCGAATTAGTGTGATTGTTACTCCCATCATAAGATAATGTTGAAAATACTCCTTTTTTATGTATTTCTCTCAGATTTATGAAGTCTTAAGCGTTTCTTTGCAGAGATTAAGTAAGATAATGAGTTTCCGTAATATAATTACGAAAAAGCTAATGTGAATTTATTGAGGAATATATAGAAATCTAATCAGTTTAAACAAAATGGCATTTATTTATTTAAAAAACGATGCCTTATTCAAAAATTCTTTTTCTTCTGCTGTTCAATGACAGAAATTATCTTCTTATAATCAAAATTAAGATGCGCCTCTGTGATTTTCGAGTTTCCAAGAGGCGGCTTTCTTCTCTCAAAAACTTTGGCTCCAGAGACTGACAAGAACTCTTCCTCGTCATTGGCAGGCCCTAGTCTCGGAGTTCGCGCGGTAGAAATCGAATGATCAAAATCGCTGACACAAGCCTCCATTTTGGTAGACGATTTACCCATGCTCCCTTTCAGCTTATTAAACGTCCTGTTAGTATAACTTTGAAAATCATAATTGACATCCGGGAAGTGTAATTCACTGGGAGATCTTTCAGTGTCGATTTTTGCTGCATTCCCGCTTCCTCCATTACCGCCTCCACCAAGTTTCAGCAATAAAGGAGGGACATGAGAAACAACAGACATTCGAGATTTATCAGTCTCTTTCAAAAGATTCATAACGGATCTTCTATACGAAGGCACAGAATTCGGGTCCATGTGGTTAGTAACCATAAGCCTTGACGATCTTTTGGAAGGTGCTTTATTGAAGCTTAGCATGTGATAAGGTCTATCTGAGAGAGGAGAAAACGGACTTTTGTCTCCTTCTTGGCAATGTGACCTAGCAGGGTGATAAACATCATCATCTCCTTCATCGTCTTCTTCATCTTTGATGGAATCTAAAGATTCCCTTATTGCCAGGAATTTTTTTAGTTTCGTTCCCAAGTTGGAGACCGTGTCAATGAAAGAATTCGATCTCTTCTCCTTTCGCTCGGGCAGCCGTTCAGTCGCGTGAGAAACTCTCTGTCGCACCCGGTCCAAAGGTAAACCGCCAGTTCGTAATAAGTGGTTTTCTTGGAAGGATGCTTTACCAGTTTTATGCTCCTCTTCAAGACAACCTGGTGGGATGTAAAGTATTTCAGAAGCTAAGCATGACTTAGACCGCTTCATAAACTCAAGGTTGGCTTCTTTTTTCTCGGACTCGAGCTGTTGAGTACTTTCAACCCCACCAGTATTCTTGGACTGAGGTTGGCTGAGCTTCCGGAATAGGTTTGTTTCTCGAATGCTTGAATTAAGGAATTCCATTACACTGGAATGATAAAGTGAATTAGATGACAAGCAAAGAGGGGAATTTAGTTACTCTGCCTGCATAATGGAAGGGTCTGCTGCCGCAGAAAAGTCGTCTGGAAGTATCTTCCAATCTAATTTCATATTTGGCTGGGTCGTAAGGATCACATGCGAAGGGGAAGAATGCTCATGCAGAACTTCCAAGACTTTGAGAAGACGGTTTGTGACTTTGAATGATAATGACACTTTGAAAAGTTCTTGGGTGTTTATTTTGCAGATATTCTCACGGACAAAGTCTTTGAGAAAATTTGGCAGGTTATCTTCGTCCGCTGCTAAAATGTCTTCCTTGAATAAGTAAATCAGAGCAAGCCCCATTCGGATGAACATCTTCCATCCTTTCACAAGGAATAGGTTCCAAAGCATCACAATCTGATACATTCCTCGTTAATTATGCTAAATAAGTTATGTTGGTTACCTGGTTTAGCTCTAATTCATAAGTGAATAAGGTAATGAACCATTGTGTTGTAAAATAACTAATATTAAGGCCTTTTTCACCCTTGAGGTTGTCCAAAAGTTAGTAAGATTATCTCGGTCAAGTCTTTTACCAAGTGATCTATGATATCAGGAAGATAATTCCTCATGAATATTTCAAGCTGATAATTCAGCAGCTGGACTTTTGGAAATCCCTCAGCTAAAATTTCGTTAATTTTGCATTTTTTCAGGAGGTATAGTAGCATCCAGTAAGACTGCTGCTCTGTGAGCTTTTGAGCTAGAAGGATGGAAACTATCGCATTTAAGCCTTGGACATAGCCAGTCTTCGGAAGACTATTTGAAACAGCCACGAGGACCCGAGTCATGCTTTGTTTTCTAATGTTTGAATGCATTTAAATGATCTAAACATCTTAAAATTAAGTCATACGTAACCCCAGAATAGTTAAGTAGTCGAGTTCGATCAATATCACTTTCGATGTCTCGCTCGTAGCCACACTCTTTTAAAGTATTGTCCTTGTTGCCATTAGTTCATATTTCAGTCGAAGAAGCTTACATAGTAATGTGTTGGGTACTTGGCTTCCAGATAATCGAATTTTATATAGTCATTCCAAAGTATAGAATTATCTCTTAAACTGAGACCCTAAGAGAGATAGAGGAATTAGTTTTGAAGGCTAAATTATTGATGATAATACCTTTAGGATGAGTTCAGTTTTACGGGTTCGAATTAATGAAGAAAATTCTTGGGTTCTAAATAGTTTGCAGACATAACTGAGCTGGCAAAGAGTCTCCACACAACAGTATGGAGAGATCAATTTAAGCATCTTCAGGTCCAAGAAATAAGTAGATAGCCTAGAAAGATTGTTAAAGAATGATTTAGTGAGCAAAGGATATGGAAGTACTTTTGTGTTCGAGAGTTCACTTCACCACCGCCAATGCGATTCGAGATGCTCTGGCTTATGGACCTTGCTGCTTCGAAAGCTTGAAGCGTTTTTTCGATGAGTTGATCTTTTTTCTTGTCAAAAGTTGCTAGGAACTTATTGATTCCTGCAGGGAAATGCCCTGGCCGCAGCGAGGGTCCGTCATTTACTTGAGTTTTCTTTTTCTTCTGTTGCGGTAAGGAAGTAATTGAAAGCCCGCTTCTATCGTTCTGCGGAGTTATTGCGCTTAAATCCAAAGTAGCTCCTTTCTTGTCTCCATTTAACTGTTGAAACTGAGCAACGATAGGAGAATCGGCTTCTTTTTGACGCATATTTCGAGAAGTATGTGGAGATTTAAAGTGTGAGTGGTTAACTCTAATGCCCGTTACTTTTTTCATCTGCGGTTGACTGACGAGAGGATTCTTAAGTGATTTCTTGTCTGAGGTAGTAAAGGGGATATTGATGCTCTTTTCGCAGAGAGGACTGGAATCATTGACTTCTGTCTCTGGTTTCTCAGAAAAGTCCTCAAGTTCTTCGTATTCGGTGAAAGTTGCCACCAATGAGCTATCATAAATGTACGGGCCTTCTGAAGTAACAAAAGAGTTCGAGTTTTTGCCTAGATCAACGCTATATTTGCTGGAACTATTGGTATTTCGTTGGATGTTGTTGCCACTGTACGAATCCTGCCTGCATTTAGGACTCTGGTCAGCCTGCGATGAGACGAAGCTGCCTTTGTTTTTTGATACAAGATCCTTAAACTCAAGATAGCGAGGCTTCGCGTACGAGGGACCTCCTGAAAGATGCTTGGTCGGCCGCTCTTGTGGTATTAAATTTTCATCTTGAACACCTTTCGAGGGCAGAGAGTTGCTAGGCTTAAGTTTTAGTTGAGCTGGGCCAACGTGCTTGACTCCTATTCTGTTGACTTTGGGAATAGGTTCTAGAGGGTTATCTGTGTCCATAGAATTGGTGTTTTAAACAAGCCGCAAACGAATATTTTTCAGTTTGAGAATTACTAACACCCGGTACTTTTATTAAAACTTTAAATCATTTTGAATGTTGTAGTGGTAAATCTGCCAAGAACCCTATGAAATAACGAAACTGGAGTCTTTACTTCAGCAAAATAGCCTTTTTGTTAACTGAACGAAATTAGTCCTTCTCGGCACTATAATTGGGGATGGAGTAGAAAATGGTTCGTTTGACAGGCTGCAGTAGTTATTACCACCCGACAAGACGTACTTCTGTTTCTCTGAAAATAGTTCATTAAGTTTCTTTGTTGGAATATTAGCACTCGCGATTGAGGATATTTGGGCATTTGATATGTTCAACACGGAACTTCTAATTATTCTTAAGAGATTGCTTGAAATCGCAACTAAAAAAGGTTTTCTTTCATGCTACAAGCTCGAATTTATGGGGTATTTAAGAAGTACAGACCAATTAATTGTTGCCTTCAAATTCTTTTTTTTCAGCCTGCTATCATCTAAACTCTGTATCGGTGACTAATCGAAGAAATGCACGCTTTTTTAAATTTTTTTTATCTGTTACCCCTGAAGTTCATTACTCCTGTTGAGTTCTATTCATATCACCTAGATTTGGTCATTAATCTAAAGTCAGACTTTTGGAAATGAAAGCTCAATTTGATCCCAAATTTTTGTCCACTCGGCTCAGTCTAATTTCCGGATGTCAAACAACTGAAAAAGCAAATAGAATTGAAAAATCAATATTGGAAATGTATTGGTGGAATCTTAACAAAGTGATATCGTTCTTCTAAGGTTAAAGTATAGATGTTCCTCATTTCACATGGCACAACCAATTCTTCTCCATGTCAACAAATATTATTCATTTGATTTGTTAATTCCCAATCAAATCTGTTTGCCTTTAGCCTCGAAGAAGTTATCTAGTCAGAGACGATAAGGAGATAGAGAGGCCAATGAGCCTGCAGAACGAAATAAGTCCAGCCGATCGGCGCTTCGAGGCAATCTGGAGTAGATGAACTTTTATCAATAGGTAAAATCTCGCAATCAACTGGGAAAGAAATGTTAGGTGAAGGAAGCTTAAGTATTAGATTCGATCTATTTGGATAAACCCATCGAAGACTCTGTAAATTGTTTTGTGAAATTGATTGTAATTTTGACTGATTTGCAGTCACGATATGATTTTAGTGTCAAACAAATGAGATTAATTAATTAAAGTCTATTGAGAGACCTTTGCTCTCTTTTTTTTGTAGGTTTCAAAATGCTTACTAAAATTATCTGAACTTGTCGAAATAAGCGAATTGAAGCAAGTTCCTATCCTAATACATTCTCGAAATTTATATCAAGTTTCGTAATCATTAGAATTTGACCAAATTTCAAGCTTATTTTTCAGCAGAATACGCCACATATTGCTGTAGCCATGACAATATCGTCCAACCAGAACCCATTTTCTCTTTCTGATCTGATTATTTTCGCCTGATGAAATTTCAAAAAAAAATTTCCAATTCAAATAGAATTATCGATATTCTTTTGCTAACAGACACAGAAATAGAACATCAGCTTAAAATAAATTTCGAAAATTAACTATGGAGAAAGACAACAAAACTTTCAATGTAAATTCCCTTCTTTCCTCTCGACCAAACTCATGTGTATTTGATTCCTGGCTAGATCTCATCAAACAGTTTCTCGAATATCGACTCAGAGTTCGAAACTATCAATAATTTAACTACTGGTTCTGGCTTCAGTCTGCCCATGGACTGTAAACTAAGCATCACCAGGAACGAGGAAGTTCATACAAAATGTATAGCTGCTAAAACAACTACGGGCATTTCAGTTGTGCAACTCCAGAGCAATACTTACAAAAGTTACAATAAAATCCATATCAACGAAAGATTAGATAAGGAAGAAGTTTCAGCTTTCTCATACCTGACATCCACCAATTCGAAGAATCAGGACCCTACCTTGCTGATAGGGTATAAAACAGGACAGATTACCGTATACTCTCAAGGAAAATCATTAAATACTCTCAATTGGAATGAAAATCCCTATTTAAGATATCATAAGCAACCAGTCATGCATTTGCTTTCTACTCCAGACAAAGACGAAATATTAGCCGTCTTTAATGATTCCAGCGTCATTAAATTCAACATAACCTCGCAAGCAGTCAATCCTATTTTCACAGAGAAGCTTAAAAAATTCAAAAACAAAATTTCGTTTTACAAGCCAAAAAAAGCCAATAAAAACATGAACAAGATCAGAAGCAACATCTCACAAGGTAAACATATAGACGCCTCGAATCCCGAATTTTCAAATTTCTATATGATCAATCACGATGGATCGAAGTCGAACCCAAGAAGCTTCTACAAATTTAATACTAGCTTCATAAGCGATGCTATTGTAATCGAACACGAGCGTTTTCGGAAGAATTTCCTCAAAAACGCAGAAGGCAAAGGAAACAAGATTTTCGCCTTTGTTGACTACAATGGGTATTTCGTCGTTTTCGACTATGAAACGATGAAGCCGTTGTTCTCTTTGAAAGGATATTTCGGAGGCTACAACTCTCTGAGCTTCAGTCCAGATTGCGAATACGTGGCTTTGGGAGGTCACGATGATTGCATCACACTGCTGCACATTAATAGTTTATCTGTGGCCAGGTTAGTCGGGCACAGGTCTTTTGTCTCAAGGGCAATATTTCAAGCGATTCCTACAGAACTTTTTGGGTCAAAGGGGTTAGGAGAGACTTTCTACAAAAATCCTTATCTGAGAGTGATAGGAGGGTCAATGGATGGCACTCTCTCCTTTTATGAGGTGGAAAAGGCTTCTTTGGAAGGGAATATGAATGCTTTTGAGCTTCAGGAGTGCCCAACTTCTATATCATTGCAGAATATGTCTGAACCAATTGAGATCAAGCCGTTGTGTACGCACAAGATTGGAGAGGCGATTGGTTGGATCGAGCAGTGTGGGAATTTACTGGTGTCATCTCTAATGGATGGGATAATTGTAACCCATCAGATACAAACCTCTAAGGAAGTGAGTAACAAAGAAAGAGAGGAAGAAGAAATAAAAACGCATCAGGACAGCAAGACCGCTCATGAGACGCCAAAAATGGTGGATAAATTACAGCAAATGAGCGTTGAGGACGAGGAAGATGAAAAGACCAATTTTGATGATGAGATTAATGAACGCAGACTGGCTGAAGTTGATAGCCCTATAGCAAAAAATTTTGAGACGAAACTCTCTTCACTAAGCGTCTCTTTCAGAACATCCCGTGGTGGTGTTTAAATACATCCACAGTCGAACCTAATATTGTAGATATCATGACAGCTTCTCTTTTTTTTTTGTCAGAATTTAATTTCTGGAAATTTCCTGATAAGAGGTAATATTTACCGCCTTCTTGGCAGGGAAGTACGCGAATGATCACAAGTTATTTTATTATTGTGTGTGTATATTGTTCGAAACTAGAGATTTTCCGTTGTAGAAATCAGGAGGAAATATATTAGTTTGTATCTATGCTTTTTTCCTGAATACTTTTATCAGATGATACCTGTTTTCGTGTAATGAAAATCTAACAACTCAATGTCAAAATGTTTCTCTTTAAATTATCCCAAATTACGTCTTTTTATCAACTAGGACTAAGGTAACAAGGGAACTCAAATTTTGATTGTCGCTGTCAATTTATTCCGCTTCTACATTGCAATAATGATGCTAAATATGCAAATTGACATAGAATAAAAAGATGCAAATTGTATGATTATCAATATCATCTCTTGCCACACAACGAACGCAAATTCTTGATTAAAGGCATAAAATACTAATATTTTTCTTTTTTGTTTTTAAATGATCCATATGATATTGTGGATCTCTTTCATTACAGATACCAGGACAGTGGAACCTGTTTTTTCCCCTCCTCTTCGATTAATTAATTGCCTCTTTATTTTTATCTCCATCGCTTCCTTCCTGAGTGTTGGGTTGTTTCTGAATGGCAGCTTTATTGTCAAAAAAATCATCTGGTACTCGGTCTTGCTCCTGCTTTTTAGGTGGCTGTTTCTTCTTCTTTTCTGGCGATTTCGAGGCTGTTTTCTTAATCACAAACTGCTCAGAAAACTCTTTGATCTCCGGATGGCCGACAAAGAACTCATCACTGTTCGTCCGTAGATTATGATGTGTCGTTGGCTTTGAAATAGGATGATAATCCGAGTAACCACCACTTTTATATCCTCCAGCATAGCCTCCGGTCATACCCGTATAACCCTTAGATCCTCCAAAAGCACCCATTCCAGAATAATAATTCTGGTTACTGAAACTCATTTGGTTCGTCTTCTCTCCTTTGTTATTGTAACCGAAGGCATTTGGGTCCGAAAAGCCACCCTGATATTGATAATCTTTAAAAGATGTTTCAGTTGAATAGCTGCCGGTTGTATCAGTGCTGTCCGAGTAGTAAGG
>ENA-UOTZ01001018-UOTZ01001018.1-compost-metagenome-genome-assembly--contig:-NODE-1018-length-21337-cov-13.220555_pt1 | contig 21337 bp, 8 predicted proteins | sample MGYA00238144_ERZ746983 | MGnify/ENA primary metagenome ERZ746983 (study PRJEB28759, sample SAMN06268863) | compost metagenome | isolation source: single cell | place: USA: California, Emeryville, Joint... | reverse complement strand
AAAATTTTTTTACCGCTCCCAATCCTTTGTTTTCTTACATAGAATGTTTTTACATCAATGCAAGCCTATCAGAATATTCTCAAATCTAAGAAGGCGGACCTCAATCATCCAAAAAAAGTACCCAAATAAATTTGTTGCAGTTAGTTTTCGTTACAGAAAGTCGTGATTACGTCGCAACAAAATCTCACTAAATTTATCTTTAATTAATTGAGCTGTCAAGCTAATAATGAATCAATTAATGAAGTTAGCTATCTCGAAAATTCCAAAAGGCTAATGACGAACTGAATATTCTTTATGTACTGCCTATCATTCATTTCATTGTTCTATTCAACGTTTCTCATCACCATTCCAATCAAAAATTTTCGAGAACAGCTCTAAATTTTCAAATCATTCGGACTGGGTTCACCAAAAGGGAAATGGATCGTCAGTTTTTCTCGTGAATCTTAATAGAATAGAAAAAGGTCAACGTCATTCGTATGCTTAAAGAGAAAATAATTGATTCTTTTGTAATTGTCAAAAATTAGAAGGTAATGGATAAATGTATATATAACGTGATGTTGCAATGCTTAATTATTAGGATCTTTGTCACGCGTATCATGGCTTCAAACTCCACAATTGTCTCAACATCTGATGCTTATTACAAATTTGTCTCAATGCCTGATGCGTAATACGGGTTCTTGTACAAAAATAAATCTTTTTAAAATTACACTTAACGCATCGAAGTGCTTTCTGATTAAATTAGGGTATTTACGTCCCAAATTATTCACCATCAAGAACCCTCTGCCAAAGAAGATCGTGCGAATGATTTCCCAAAGCACGGGTCAATTTGCCAGAAAGATGATGAAATCAAGATAGCTTTTGGATGAGCGGTTATGACCTCAAGAATAAAAAAAAAAATTAAAAAAGCAAGATCAATAAAAATTCGGGTTTGCACTAGCTTCACAAATACTCGACAGCTTTTTAAGCTTGGTTAGAGGTTATTTGTATATATTGTTCAGGCTATGGCACAAGTAAACAAATACGTCATTTTTTTTATGTGGATTTAAAAAAAAGGTGAGCCAATTAAATTATAATTACAAATATTTTTGATATGCGGATAACCAAAGAGTATCTTTTCTCAAAGAGATACCACCTCCTCGTCTTAGTACCCTATCCATGTCTTTTCATTATTTTAATCATTCTTCATAGCCTGAGATCATCGCTGCAGGTGATGCTTTCACTGAAGAGCAGCTTCAGTCACCTTCTGACAGAATCAAGTTCTTTGAGCATGTAGAACGTCTCATGCTCAAATGGAGTCCATGGAGATTCCAAATGGGCAGAATACGGAACTTCTACGTCCAGCTTGCTCCAATCCTGAACAAGATTGACGCAATGCTTGAATGGATTCTTAACAATATTGATGCTTCCAAGGAAAAAGAAGCGAAGGAGGAAAACTTCAACATTTTCATGAGAGCCCTCAACTTCTTCCATCATATTACAAGAGAACTCACTATTGGTGAGTTGAAACAAAGAGAGGATCAAGACATCCACACCACCTATCTCGATCGTCTTGTCAATTTCCTCAAGTATACTCAAGAACCGCTCTACATCCAGCGGCTATCAACTTTGGTCGCGAGATTCGCCAGGAAACTGATCCGATCTTCAGAGAAAGATGAATATATGAAGCCATTTTTCGATTATTTCAACTATGGATGGCCTTTTCTCAAGTTAATCTCCTCGCATTCATTCTTGCCGCAGAATGTAATCGATAAAGTGGATAAAGTCACTCGTGATACATTCAAGGCTGAGGAATGGAAAGAATACACTAATAATCTCCAATCCAAGGTCTCTGAAAGTGAGCTGAAAACTTACCTTGAAGAATCACATCAATACATTGATCCAAGAGCCTCAACTTGGAGTGAAGGAGACGAAGCTAAAGCTTTTAGACTCGCAGGAGAAGCTACTCTGCTAAAAACTCTTATCAGTGGCAGAACAACCGCATCTTTTGAGGTCACTGCCATCTGTTCAAGTGTGCTCTTGCTTCACGGTAATTTTTTGATACGTTATTTCAGTTTTTAATTCGAAAAACTTTTTTTTCTTACTAATTAGGAGGTTTTACACTCTCCAGCAAATTCTCTTCAAACGTTAAATACACTCAAAGCCATGAGGGAGTTGCAATTACTAATGGGACTGTCGGAGACGTGACTTTCAGAAAATTCCTTGATAGAATTGTAAAACACCTTAAAAATTTGAAAAACTCTCCAGCTTCCGTTCCTCCTCTCGAAGCTAAAATCCTCGTTCAAACTGTTGGATTATTCATCTACATGAGCCATAAATCAATGACACTCCTGGCTGAAAAAGATCGATACAACTCTGACAATGAATTCTCCAGCTTAATCAATGAGATGTTTTTGGCTCTTGGAGGAGATCCCAACGCCACCACAGATTCTCAATATGCGAAATCAAAGTACAACGACTTGAACGAGTTATTAGACCATTTGGCTTTCCTTCCACCTGAAGGAGACCTCTCGACAAGACTTTCGTATCTTGATAGCTATTCGAATTTGGGTGTTCACCACCTCGCACTTGAAGCTTTTGGAAATCTCCAAAGCTTGGGAAAATCACTTCGAGATGAAGATTCCTATCGAGGTGACAAGTACTGGTTCAATAGCCTTACTCCACTTGTAAAGAAACGATTGGGAGGTGTTGAATTGGATGGCTACTTCTCAACGCAGCTCCCAGATTACTGCCTTCAGGTTCAGATAATCTGCACTCGAAGAGATGATCAAAGTCATGGTCAGCTAAGCACAAATCTCTCAGCCTGGGCATCAGAGAAGTGCGTGAAGAATTTCGAAAAAATCGTGAAGGAAGGCCCTCTCGACACCTTGCTGAAAGAATCGCCTCGAAAGGAATATGCGAAGGACCAACTTGTGAACTATTACATGGGATGGCATATGCTGTGGTTCCAATCTTTCTACGACGCGGCTTATTCACACGAGTACTCTCTTTGGATGAGCTCTGATGTTCTCAACCGCGACAGCATCAAGCAAATGATAAAACCAGATTATTTCTTAAATGTGTTTAATGTCGAAGAGTCAGAAGCATTGGATCCTCAGAAGAAGGAACTTATGGGATTCTTATTCTTCTTGGGCCTTACCTACATCTTCGACGTCGTTATCTACGTTGATGAGGATGAGAAGGCTAAGTCTCTGGCTACACTGGCTTCTTATTACTTCAACCCGAAAATGGTTGACTTTTATTTCCTTTATCGGTTGAACTATTTCCTGAAAGAGTATTCCGAAACCAATCTATCTCATAAACTGCTCGACACTACTTTTGTAAAACGAGCGCAACTCTTGGATATCTGGTTCGGTGACAATCTCTTCGAATGTGATTCTGGCCCAGCAATGACTATTGGAGACAGAAGATGGCCATCGCAAGATGGATATTCTAGGTGGTGGGCAATGCCAGTGATCAGTCCTTATTTTGGTGTTTACCCCTACTTTGCTCAAGGCTACAACCAAGAATCAGAAAGATACGATGAGGGCACGACTCCAGGCATCATTGCTAAATTCCAAGAGATGACGAAAAAAATGCAAGAACGCGTTGATAAATTTAATGATCTTGCAATCGGCGTCCTTCAAGGAAAGATTGATCCGTTATCCCTCGGAGTCTTCCAACGCCGTTTGGAAACCCAATTGGGAATGTATCCAGATATCTATGAAGCTTGCAAGTGGCATTTTAGACAGAATGAAAGAAAAACTTTCGGACAACAAGCTTTGAAAATACTTAACAAGGACCTCGGCATCCTGGGAGAGAAAGACAGGTTCTATCAAATCTTCCACGATAGAAATAACTTGAAAACCACCATGTTCGACGCTAAAGGATTCCAAGAAATTGTTAGTCTCATCAATAGCTTGGGCGAAAACGCCCTCAAGGTTTTCTCGGATCCAAAGGACGTGAGCTCTCTGAGCAAGAAGGAAATAGACAACATTGCCCAACTCAATTATTATTTCATGAACTTCGATCAGAGCTATGAGAAGAGCAATAGTGACCTTGAAAAATACCAACAAACGGTCGTAAAAATATATACTGATGAGAAATTTAACCCTTCTGAGTTGATTGATGCCTTATATAAGCTGATGTCGCTTTCTGTTCCCACTGAAGATAAAGGTTCAATTGAGTTCCCAGAATTTTCGCTCATTCCTAAGAGTAATTTGGCGAAAAAAAGCTTAGAAAACTCGCTACTAGGATATCTGCTTTATGCGTTCATAAGAGAGGACGAGAACCCCAACAAAGAAGTCATTGGCAGAATCTTTGAGGCACTTAATTCTCGCCTTGACTCCGTACTCAGCGAGCTTAATAATCTCTCAACATCTAGCAATGAAGCTCAAATCAGCTCTACCCTCACGAATATCTCTCGCTGGATCGGCTTGACCAATATCCTAGGAGGCATACTCGGCGAAAGAACTGATAATTGGGGTAGCGAGTCAGCTTACAAAGGATGGAGTGATTTCATCTGCAATAAAAATCTCGTGAATAAGCTACCAAAGCTGATTTCTGTATTGGAGGAGAAATTCAAAACGCTTAGTTCAAACCTCCCAAAAGACGCTGAGAAGAAAAAAATCGACCTCTTGTACTCCATTGTGAAGCTAGGTTCAAATATTAAGTCGAAAGTGTTTTCGAATAACACTTCTGAGGTTGCAAAGGAAATTAACGGCATGTCTCTTTCACTTGAAGATAAGAAAAATGTGATTGCTAACCTAGCAGCAGCGTTGACTGAAATGTTTTTGAACCTCAATCTTTCGAATCCGATAACTCCTCTCGAAATTCACAGCCTACTTCCGTCTGAATACAATGAGAAAATACTCTCGTTTCTTGTAACAGAAGAAATACCTGAGGAGGTTCCTGAAGATGAAAAACAAGAAGAAGGCGAAAAACCAGCAGAAGGTGAAGAAAACAAACCTGAAGAAGGGGAAAAACAAGCAGAAAGTGAAAATAAGCTGGAAGAACGCGAGAAAAATCAAGAAGAAGGCCAAAACAAAACAGAAGAAAAAGATAAACTCTCCGAAGAAGATATCAAAAAGCAATATTTCAATTCATGGAGGAAATTTATTACCGCTAACTATCGGCAATTCATCTCACAGCTTTTATTGGCGTTCTCCAAAGCGAGCTCCTCAACAAATTCTACCTTTGAGGAGGCTGTGAAAGCCGTCTTCATGACTGGAATCTCAAAAGAAAAACATTTCCAGGAATTCATCGAAAGCTTGCATAAGGAAGCAGAGCGTGTGTTCGAAGCCTTTACAAAGGAAGGCCTCGGCACACTAGCAGAGTTGAAGACCGATTTCCTTCCTAAGGTTAACTCAAATCAAAAATCTGGAATAAACAGCCTTTTCAGCACTGTCTTCTACTCTCAATTCCATGAAAAAGTGCTGAAAGCGGTTCCCGAAGAGCACAGGACATTTGTCCCTGCAACTCTCAGCGAGGAAGTATTGTTTGCGTCTTCATCTGAAATCAATGTTAAATTTACATCTCTTCTTGATGAGAAAGCATTAGCTTTATACAAGAAAGGCACCGAACACGTTTTTCCTTTGGGATTAAAAGTCTTCACGGAGAAACCATCCGAAAACAGACTCAAGAAGAATGCTGAACTTTATGAGACACCTTCGAATGAATTCCATGCTGCTCAGTTGAAGGACATTGAGTTGATCTATCAAGAAGCAAAGAAAGCGATTCTTAACGGTTCTATCTACACTGAGTATGCGAAGAGGCTGGATTGTGCTAACCTGCTCATTACGATGATATGGAGCAAAGAGTATGCAGAAAAGGCGGCGGCTGACGGAATATTCGAGCATATTTTCAAACTCGAAGGAACAGTCAATACTACTATCTTGCCTTTCATTGTTGAGATGGCCATTGGAGACCAGATCCCTCTAGAAAACAGAATTGAAATCGCTCTAAAAGCAGCTTTGCTAAGAGCGGCTTCTGTGAAAGAGCTTGTGAGCCATGACACCATCGTAGGCTTAAAACCACTGCTTTTGGAGCGCCCTAACCTTTTCAGAAAGATCTATCAGGAATTATTCACGGCTAAAGAGCTTTCAAATGCAGAGGAGAAATCGACTAGCGATTACTCTGTTACTCTTAAGTATGGACAAGGTAACTATAACTATTCGACTCTTGCATTAACTTTCAATTTAAATTATGTAGATTGGACCTCACTGAGCCAGGGCGGAGATAGCATTGTTGAATATCTTAATAATTCGCTCAGTCAATTATCTAAGACAATAGTTAAGCAGCTGGTCGATGCAATCGTCGTTCAGAATGAAAAGATTTGGAGAGAGATGGTTCTCAAAGACCAAAAGAGCTTCTCTGATTTTAAAAATGATTCCGAGCTCTCTCTACAGCTTGATCATTTGCAGCAGAGTCTCCTTCTCATGAATTTGCTTTTGAGGAAATACCCAGAGCTAAGAGCTTTTGCCTCTGAAATCAAAGTCTCAACCCATATTTTCGATACTACGACTATCGACTACAAGGAGCTGTCAGCCCCACAAGAGCTTACTTTCTTTGACTATGCGATCCATGTTATTCAACCACCGTCATTCCCATTGAATGCCGGTATTGTTACTAGCTTCTTCGAGAGAGGCACTACCGCATTTACACTCAAACAAGGTGATGAAGTCATCACAAGTCATGAATATTTCGCAAGACTCGCGATTCAGAAATGCTTGAATGCGCTTCGTGTGCTGTCAGATAACAAGGAGCTAGAAATTTACAAGAGACGCCAATTGAACTACGTCTACGCTCAAACGATCCGTAATGCTTTAAGAACCAACTGGAAAGCTTCCAGATACGTTTCGCAGACTAACCTCGAGACCATTTCTCAACTCGAAGAGATTGTAGCGGACAATCTCTCAAAAGGAAGAACTTTGGCAGATCTTTTCGAATTAACCGAAGTCCTTAGAATTCAAGTCCATGATCAAATGGTGAATGCTTACGCTCATCTCAATCTTCCGAACGCCCAAGAGTATTTCCTCAGAACCTTCGTTGAGTTTACAAAGGAAGAATATGCTTGTATAAGAAGCATTTTCCATTTCGATAGAGAATACAGCAAGCTGGATAACTACACCAACAAAATTGAGTCCAACTTCAAGGACATCCACTTAGCTTCAAAGATCGATGAATCAAAAAGTGGTCCTTTGAAGGTGACGAGTATTGAAGACCCTGATAGAAAAGCTTTGCTCGTGAAAAATATCATTCAAGGCAGCAAGCTCAGCAATAAACTAGCCTTCTCTACTGGATGTCCATGGGATGCTTATCTCAAGAATCACGGCGAGACTTCGACTCTGACAAATTCGGCTCCAGGGTCAGACCCATTCCGAAAGATGTTTGAGATGTTCCGTGGGAAAAACAGCGATCTTGCAAATTCCGCAGGAGCAATATTAACTTACGCTGATACAGATCTCGGCAAAGTTACGTCCAACTGGGATCTTAATTTCACTCGTGAGATTCAAGATAAACGTCCAAAACCAAAAGAGTAATATTCTGATGGCTCTGCCACTTTATTTTATATAAAATTAGCTTCTTAGATGATATCATTCAAAAAGTTCATCCTGAACTCAAGGGACTCAAAGATCGCAGTACTAATGCCACCATCGCCATTGAATTTAATCTATTTCCATAGAAAAACAAAAAACTCACGAAGATCAGATGAAACAACTTGATGAACTCGTTATTCAGAAGCTCATTGGCGAGCCAAAACCTGAACAAGACGACGATCATGATGAATACGCTCCTTACAGACTGTTCACTGAGCAAGAAGCTAAGAATATCTCAAAATTGCGAAACAAGATAGAGGCCCAACTTGATGCAATCACGGAAAAGAAACTCGTTGAAACTTTCTTTTCAACCATGGCTTCAAAAGAAAGAATCCAAGAAATCTACCTCCAACAAGTGGACCCTGAGCTCAACAAATTCATCTTCAACCTTGAAACAGATCTGGAGAAAACTATCGCACTCTTAGCATTGAATGATATGTATGCTGGTACCCTCTGCCAGACCTTGAGAGAATACAGAGAAGATTGCTTTATGAGGCTTCGCAGCAGAACTGACGAAGGAGAAAAATGGACAAAATACTTTAGCGCAGGCGATGCGATCCCTAATGAGCAAGGTGAAGAGAAAAAGGATGAAGAATGCGAAGAAGAAACTGCTGAGCAACCACCGGAAGAGGAATTTGGTTTTGAGGAGCCACTGCTCGAGGAGGAAGAATACATTATCACCGGCCAAGAAGAAGAAGTAAATCCATTCTGGGCTTGCCACGTGTGCACCTTGGAAAATCCTGAGGGCGTTGATAAATGCGAGGCTTGCGAGACTCCACGACTGCCCAAGAAAATAGAAAAGGTTAAAAAAGAGTATGAATTCTATATTGGCAAGGGATTTGATAGAGAATTCTACCCTGAAAAAGACTCATTGTTCAGCAACGACACTGAAAAGCAAAAAGTGTTTAAGCAATTAGCAAGCTTTTATCTGAATAATAAAAAACCTGAGGAAGCTCGTCACAATCTCCACTACGCTTCTCATAAATTCTTGGAGCACTGGGTTATCAACTACATGCTCAATCCTCCAGAAAAAGATACTCTGAAAGAGCATTTCGTGACTCTTCTCACTAATCTTGCCGCGAATCCACTCAATGAGGTCAGAATTTTTGATATTATTCTGACACTCTATTCCATCGACCCAGAAGACCAAGCTTTATTGAAGGAATTCAACACCTACTTTAATATCAAACTTACTAAGGATGAATTCAAGGCCAAAATCCGAACTTTCGGCGAAAATTTGATGAAAATATTGGATAAATACCTCCATAATACAGTCGAAAAACGAAACGCTCTTCAATTGGAAAACTTTGATGAAGTCGTGGCAGCCACAGAAAAGCTCGTTGGAGTGCTCCCCTTTAAAAATAAAGTGAAAATCTACACTTTGGTGAATGCTCCAAAGAACGTATGGTCCGAAATTTGCAAGAAGATCTTAGAATCTGGTGTGACCAAGCAAAGTGTTGTTGAAGAGGCTGTTAACCTAATTGTCAAGTCTGAGCTAAAAGACTTGTCTCCTTACGACCGCACTCCACAGGAAACATCAGCGTCAGTACAAGGCACCGTTGATAGCATGATTGGGCTGCCCAAACATTCTCGTGTGAAGAAAAGCCTTCACACTAAGATTTTGTTCTGCCTTGAAAGCAATGAAGTTTTCTTCAACTTCTTGGAGCTTTTACAGAAAGAATACGCATCCAACATTGAATCCGCAAACTCAATGCTTAGTGAATGGGTTTCGCAGTTCAAACAGATCGCCAAAGGCGAGCTTGACAAAGCAGAGATAGAGAAGATACTAAAGAATATTTACGAAGACAGAGATATACTGAAGAATCAGCTCCTCATACAACTATTGGCAAAACAATCTGAAAATATTGCTGCTAGTTTGAAGAAAGCCGGCGACAATTTCACTGCAGAGCAGAGGACGTTATGCTCCACCCTCAAGACCATGCTTGCGGGACTTCTTGACAATCAAGGGTTCAAGAGTATGTACTTGTATTCCATCCAGGTCTTCGAGTTAATTGAAGGAATCAAAAAAGGTAGTGATGAAGCTATCGGAGACCTCTCTCAGCTAGAACCGCTTCTTGATTTGATCATTGATATGTACCGTGTCTTCCGTGTACATGGAGCCTTGCAAGAAATCGGCGAGAGAATGGTATACCTCGCTTCCAAGCATCCAAGCGGCCAAACAATAACTGATCCCATTGAGTACGTAGTAGAAGAAGAAAAGAAACCTTCAGCACCTAAATTCGGAAGAGTAGCTACAAAAGGCGAAGATCATCTTTCCACTAAGGCAGAAGACGAGTTGGGCGCGTTGCCAGGATTAGAAAGATCTATGACCTCGATTAGAGAGTCTGGAGTCGTCAAGTATGATGAGATGCTCATGAGAATGAGCCAGAAGGCGAGAACTCTTCTTCAAGAAATCAAATTGTCAAAGCTTCCAGGCTCGGACTTCGTCCTTGAAATCGCTGTGAAAAGAGAATATGAAAGATTCGTGCAGTTCCCTTGGCTGCTGAGCTTTGATAAAAAACTCGAAATTTTCAATATGTTATGGAATAAAGAAAGGGACCGTCTTTATTCATACACATTAGGTAAATTTATACATTTTGCTTTCACTTTGAATATCTCATCCTCTCACTCACTAGAGTTCGTTGTCCGAAGACCTTATATAGTGAGAGATAGTAAACGCCAGCTGGAAGTTTTCATTGACCAGCGTCCCTCATCGAGAATTGCAAACACGGAGTTTAAGGTCAACTTCTATGGCGAAGCAGGCGTCGATGCTGGTAAAATAAAAATAGTTATAGACATCATTTAATGTTATGAAACAAAGGTGGGCTAAGAAACGAATGGCTTTCTCTTGTATGCAAAGAATTGTTTGAACCCTCACTCGGTCTATTCAAGAAATCAGAAAACGAGACAAGCATTCAGCCTGATCCAAAATCTCGTGTTATCCCAGGCTACTTGTCCTACTTCCACTTTGCTGGCTGCATCGTTGGTTATGTACGAATAATATAGCCAGAGTCAAGTGCTCTAACATTTTTCTTTTTTAACTTAGGCGGTTGTCAATAAACTCACCATCCCAGCAAACTTCACTCGCTCGTTCCTCAAACTCATTACAGGTATCAAATTCTAGATTGTTTCGCCAAAATCACTTACGAAATTCTAGATCGTGAGGTTGCAATCCCTGACTTAGCAGATACTGACCAGCAGCTCATGAATTCTATTGAATGGATGATGAAAAATCCAATTCAAGATGTCCTTGATCTAGATTTTACCTACGAAACCGAATTCTTTGGAAAGAGATACACAATCAGTCTTAAAGACCCTGGTGAACCAAATGAACCTGTGACTGATGAAAACAAGAAGGATTACGTCAAGAGACTCATCTATCACAAACTCGTCAAAGAAATCGAGGGTCCTATTAATGCCTTTAAGCAAGGATTCCACCGTTTTGTTAATCCAGAATACCTGAAAGTTTTCTCGATAGCTGAGCTCGATAAACTCATCGCGGGAGATCCAACTATCGACTTCGAGGATCTCAAGGCAACTGCTCTATATGAAGGAGGCTACAACGCAGAATCAGAGCAAATTGTGTGGTTCTGGGAGATTGTAAAAGAGTATGACCAAGAAAATCTTTCTGCTCTTTGGTTCTTTGCAACAGGTACATCGAATCACACCAATTTCCTTTGAGATGCTAATTTCATTTATCTAGGATTATCTCGAGCTGTTCCTGGAGGATTCAAAAACAGACCACTCACAATTCAAAAGACAAGTGACCCAGAGGCCTCACTCCCTAAGAGTCACACCTGGTAAAGCGAATTCTTTATTGGATCTCCCCTAACTAATTTGCGTAGCTTTGCTAAAATTGACCTCCCAGTGTACAGCAAAAAGGAAGATTTAGCTGAGAAGTTACTCCTCGCGATTTGCGAAGGAAAGGAAGGGTTTGGGTTTACTTAACGTCTTAAATGTCATTTCCATTAGATAGCGGTGGTTTACATGCTATTGCTATCGATTATTTTAAAAGTTGAGTCATTTAAGAAAGAGTAGTACATATACAATAAATAAAAATACTGAGAACCAAAATCTTCAAGTATTATTGAGAATCAGTGTTAGCTTGAGGTTCCGTTAATACAAGAAACGAGTCACGAGTTGAAATCCCACGTTTAAATGGATAATATGATTCCCAGTACTTTGGCTAATTTCGGAGGTCTAACGGCGAATAATTGATGAATCTTCAGGTTTTCTCCACCCTCTCTTCAAAATTTAGCTAAAAAGATTTCTTTGAATTTTTTGGATCTTTAAAATTCAAAGGAAAATGAAGTCTGACAGAATCTAGTTTTATTTTGAACGCCTTTCGGTTTGTTCACACGTGATAATTTCAATGAGAATTTCATTGCATGCAGATATATGTTGTCCTGATAAATTAATGCTGCAAACTACGACAAAGAAATTTATTGTGAACTCAATATTCTATAGGAAGCACAATAGTTCAAAATATATAATTACTCAGCAACTGGATCACGATAACAACTTCCCTCATCTGAGTTTGATGATATGTTCTACATGCTAAATTTTTTGTTCCTTCCAATCATTCTCAGATTCATTGGTTTTGTTGACTGTCCGAATGAGTTCAATGTCCTCCTCTTCATTTTTTCGCCTGAGCTCTTTTCCTTCCTCTGCCTTCTAATTTGCAGCAATGACTCTACCATCCGAGGGCGCAAAAGTTCCTTTATCGGCTTATTACTCTCTTCAAAATCTTCTAGTGAAGCGATAATACTTGATTCTACACTTTTCACAAGGGGCTGGCTTGAAGCAAAAGCGGTCTCATAATCAAGATAGAGCAACTCGCTCAGTAATTTGTTCTTCGGCTGCTTTTTCTTCGATGCAGCAGGCGCAAAAGCTTGCAGCCATTTTGCGTTAGAATTAATTTTAGGGACAATGAATCTTCGGCGCATCTCTTCTGGTCCGAATTCGAATTTGCTTGAAAGAGCTTTGATAATCATTTCTTTCTCAGCGATAGTCTCTTTTTGACGGGTAGCAAACTGAATTATAAAGTTATTAACTTTCTGCTTCGAAAATGGAACAAGTGAATCCTTATTTAATCTTTTCGCAGCGTTATTAAGTTCTTTTCTGAACGCTGGAGTGTTTTTCGGACTTTCTAATACAATAATTGAGGGAGATGAGGTGTCTGAGCTTCGTTTTGGGGACCTGGGAACAATACTCGAAATCGAGCCTTGAAGTCTTGCCTTCTGAGGACTGATTGGAATAATACTATCTTCCATATTCCTTCCTAGAGGAGAAATAAGTGGAGTCATTTCTTCAGCATTGCTTAGAAGCAATTGTGCTTGCTTTATGATCTTAGGGTTTAAATTCAGCTTTTCAGAGCAATAGCGAGAGTTTTCTAACAAGAACTGCTTGTGTTCCCGGAGAATATCAAGCGAAATGAGGATATTCCCACAGAAATACGTTGAAACTTCGTTTTTGATCATTCCTTCTCGTTTTCCTCTTAATTCCTGGTCAAAAAGCGTGCGACTTACTCGGCAGCAGCGTTTCAACAAAAATGATATGAGAAATGTGATTAGCGCTATGACTAGGAAGCAAAGCCAGATAATCCAGAGCCCTATCACATCGCTCAAGGTGACTCGTAATTTGTTTGTCTCGACTGGACAGCTGTTTCGCCGCCCAAAGCTCTCCAAGGTCTCTGCGGTCCTAACAAACTGAGATTTCATTTCGAGAGCCCTTATAATTCCGTAATCTATTTTAGTCCTGATCTCTTCAGGAGCATTCAGGGCCCATGCTATCCCGTAATCAAACATCATAACGTTTTGGAAAGCTATCTGGAAATTACATTCTTGTTGTACAAAATCAGTGACAATAGGAGTATCGTATATGAAGTACGAACACCCAGTACTCCTAACTAATTCTGCCATCCTCTTGTTTTGATCCTCATATTCACCAACGGTCAGAATATGAGGCACCTGAACGAACCGGCCTCCCAGATTGTCTATGCTAACCGCAAAAAGAACGTCAGATGCTATCCTGGCCCCTCGGAGATCGTCAACACTGCTTACTCCTCCGAAAGTCTTATGTTCTGCTATCACATCGGTCATTCTCGCAGTATATAAAGTCATGATTATAGTCAAGGCAAACAGGAAGGCAACTTCCAAAAACCTTGACTCAACCTTTAAATTCTTGACCAATTCAAGCTTGAAGAAGGACATATAGAAGTGATGCACAAAATTGAACCAATTTTGCTCCCTCAACTGGAATATGTAGACTATCAGTCCGAACAGCAATGGCAGAAGTAGCAGAACTAAATATAAATCCCAAGAGAAAGACTGAAAGTAGAACAATTTAGTCGCTAAGCTATTGTCTTTTACATAGACAATGGATAACCCTGCTACCATAGTTGCCGTTGACCATGCGCCACCTAGGTCTAACCAAATTGAATCCACAGGATATGCTCCGAAAGTTCCGATGACAGAGTCACTTCCATTAGAACCGATTATATAGACTTCATTCAGTGTATAGTCATCTTCATAAGGGACGCACCTAAAAACGATGTCAACTCCATAAGTTAGATTCACAATCTCCATTGCGTCACGTAATAAAGTGAGTTCATAGCCTCGGTAGGCGGATAAATTAGTGAGGTCATTTAGGTCGCAGTCAGCCATGTAAGAGAACGTTGAAAAGGTGAGCTCATAAGGAGGTACTAGATCAGCAGCTATGTTCGGAAAGAGTATAAGCATGGCAATGGTGAAAACTATCATGGAATTCAAAAAGCTTAGTGATAGTAACTCAATAAATTTAAACTCTTAATTTTATGACGTCTTGATTATTTCAAAATTTTAATAGGATCGCTCCTGGATTAATTCTCAGTTTTAAAAATTAAATGAACATGAACAGAAACAAAATTAGAAGCAAAATGTGAAAGGGAGACTATTTTGGACTATTTTGGTCTTTTCTTTGGATCTCCTAAAGGATAGAGAATTGTTTAGGGTGATTTTGGTTCTGGCTTGAGGACGAAATTAGCGCTTTTTTATTATTTCAAGCTTTTTCAAGAGATAAATGTGGAGAAGTGATAACAAACAAATCGTTTTGAATCGATACTGGAAATGACAACTTAATAATTCGAACGGGTTACCATATTGTGCTTTTCAACAAGATAGTAAATATATCTTTATAATTTCGTGCGAAAATGGAGTCTGGTTGGATCAAATCTATATTTTGATAATTAGACGTCTTTGCTCTTGCTCACAAGCTAGATTTTCAACGGGATTTTCAAGACTAGGGTAGGTTACGTCTGCAAATCAATTTTGCAAACCAAGATAAAGAAATTAACTGGAATCTCAAATACTCCTTAGGACACAAATATTTTAATTGAAATTGTGGTGGGCAGTAGTGCTGGTGGGAAGTCAGAGAGAAAGAGCAAGAGTTGAACCAGCATTACACTTCCTTTTATAGAGTTTGCTCTCAATTTAAAAAAGCATTTTCAATTCGTTTAGTGTAGCAATTTCGGAAGACTTAGATTATAATTATTTTCTCATGATATCTAAATCCTAATACCAGTTTTAGATTATTAACAATTTTAATTGGATAATAATGCTTCAGGATTTGATCGTGAATGTTAGATTATATTTCGTTAGTTTTATTTTCGTGAACTTCTTCGCAGTCAAAAATGGCAGTTTGATCAGAGAATGTCATCATTTTGAAAGTTCTATCAAGAAAATCTGAAGTTGATAGCAATGCTGTTTGAAATGGTTCACCAATATGTGAGAAATCGAGAGGTCCTGAATTTTGGTTCTTTCTAGACTGATGAGCTTCTTCATATGCTTTTACATTGAATCTAAGCTCTTGAGAGCACGTTTAGACCCGGAAATCTCAACAGCATCAAAGATGAGAAGGCAAGGGGTAAAAATCTGCAAAAAATGCAACAAAAAAAATTCGACCTCATCCTCACACTAGACCCCCCCCTTCTACCGGTGTTCTTGTCTAAGAAAGAGTAATACATATACAATAAATAAAAATACCGAGAACCAAAATATTCAAGTATTATTGAGAATCAGTGTTTAGCGTGAGATTCCGTTAATACAAGAAACAAGTCATGAGGTGAAATCGCACGTTTAAATGGATAATATGATTCCCAGTAATTTCGCCAATTCCCAAATCAAACTGCGAATAGTTGATGAATCTGTTTTATCAGTAGCTTATTTCCGCAGTATTTATAACTAAATTAAATGGAATCCGCAAAGACGTTTCAAGACACTGAGTTCTACGGGCTCAAGCAAGTGAAAACTGATGCAGCTCAAGGGCTAGGAACTATGATAAGAGCTATCAACACCGACAGCCAAGAACTCGAGTTAAGAAGCAAACGCTTCGGCGACAAAGAAATAGAAATAGTCGCTGCCTTTAATATTCCTCATCTCCTCAAGCTCGATCTTTCAGGCAATAGCTTTGGAAAAGAAGGCGCTCTTACTCTCGCCAAAAACACAACATGGAAAAATTTAAAATCCCTTGATATCTCAGGATGTACCATTGAGGATGAAGGCGCTGCTAACTTAGCCACAAATACTACTTGGACTCTGCTATCTTCTCTTGAAGTCGCATGCATTAGAATCGGGGCTAAAGGAGCAGCGGGGCTGGCAGCTAACACCACATGGGCGAACCTCCAAATATTGGATTTACGAGGCAATCACATCGGAAACGGAGGAGCTGGTTATCTAGCCACTAATAACAGCTGGACACGGTTGCATACATTGAACCTATCTACAAATAAGATCGGAAGCGAAGGCATGGCTTTACTAGCTCTTAATAAATCCTGGACGAACCTGCAGAGTTTGAACTTGACAGATAATTTAATCGGGGAAGAAGGCGCTGCTGGGTTAGCCAAGAATCGAAGCTGGGCAAACCTCCAAACGCTGCGTCTAACAGGATGTAAGATCGGAGATGCCGGTGCAAAAAGCATCGCGATGAATCCGACGTGGACTAATTTGCAATTTATTTATCTCCTGCATAATAATATTGGCGATGAAGGCGCTGCAGGGCTAGCTGCGAATAAGAATTGGACTAAACTATTTGCGTTGCAGCTTTACGACAATAGAATTGGGGCAGCAGGTGTGGAAAAACTTGCAGCTAATATGGTTTGGACCAATTTGAATAAACTGGACCTGGCATCAAATAGGCTTGATAGTGAGGCTGTGGAGAAGTTGGCTGCGAATACGTCGTGGGTGAATCTCAGAAATTTGGTTTTGGATGGGAACGATATAAAAGATGAAGGCGCAGAGAAGTTAGTGCAGAACAAGAGTTGGAAAAAGCTACAGAAAATCGGATTGAGAGACACGAATATTTGGGATAAAGGGAAAAGAGCACTATTTGAGTTTCAGAAGAAATTTGTTGATTTGGAATTCGAGTTTTGGTCTTATTAAATTGTGCTTTTGTGATTTTTTCCCTCCGACTCTATCTTTCTTCCAAAATAACATGCTAGAAAAATATACTTTTAGACTCTTTTCAGCAAGCCTAAACTCAAATATTGTTACAACTTATTCATTTCATCGTCCTTTAATATCAAACTTCTTCATTTATAAAGTGTTTATGTATTTGACGTTTTAACCGCGTTACAACTAATACTTTGTCTTTTAAAAAAAATCTAAAAAGTAGAGAGAAACATTAGACCTAAAGGAATAAATCAGTTTGGTTGAGTAAGAGGGATGAGTTTAAGATTTTTTTAAACTCAACAATCCATTATCTAATCAGATTTAAAGGAACAGAAAGGAAATGCTATCTCATTTGCTGATTGACTTACAAAATTTTATTTAAGGTTTCCTAATAGCACAAAGATAAACTATAGAAAAGTACCAGATGTCATTCACAACTCTCCTCTCAAAAAAACAGCAAGTACTTGGCAACGGAATCCCTCCAAGAGACGACCCAATTGAGGAAAAAGAAGCTAAAGCTGAATTCACCTTTGTCAAGAACCAGAGCCACGAGAACCATCAACTATCGGATCTATCATACAACTCGGCGAATCCTTTGGAAGATCTTAAATCTCTCAGATTTCACCATCTGTTACACAAATATGACAATACAAACTCAACACATACTATCTCTCTTTATTTTTCTGATCCATCACATTATTCAGAACAAGACTGTTTGCTTGAACATTTAAATGTTGAGGAATTTAACACTGATCTAATTCTTTCGAAAGATTTTCAATTGATCACTCCGATCCTCTTCACAGAAGTCGGGAGAATAATTTCGAAGAAAGATGGCACAACCATTGGAATTGAATATACTTTTAGCTCTGACGAAGAAATTGAAAATATTCGCTTTTGCCGCGATGAAATAGCACGCTTGAAAAGCTCTCAGAATCCAAAAGAAAAGCTAATATTTGTTCATAACTTTTGCTGGACAGCTTCGTATGTCCTTACAACATATCAAGCGTGTTGGCAGAGCCTCGATGATGTTATTATCGCTGATACAAAAACTGGGAGAACTCACTTCCTCCTCATCGGCTGTCATGAGTACAAACAGGCACCGTACATTGAGAATCCGACACCTTACGTTCTGACCTCAATTGAGAAGAAAGATAAAGCAGCAGAGGACAAATGCTATGTGGAATATTCACTATACTTTAAGCGGCTGCTGGGAGATTTGTTCGGACTAACGCCTGAAAAATTGTCGAAAACCTCAATGCAAAAGAAAAACGAAGCTCTATTAGAAACAAAGATTTCATGCTTATTCAAATCGATACCCCAAGCAAAAGATATAACTCACGAGACGCTACAAATCATCCATTCAAGCTTACTTTCTATCTGTGTCTCCTTTCAATCCATTAGAAAAAAGACTCCCAAAGAAAACAAATTCGAGAAAACTCAAATGAAAATTGATAAAGCGATCGGTTGTTTATCAAAATATGTCAATCTTTTTGTACTTGATATAGACTTCATTAAAGGGGCAGACTTGAGCAAATTCAAATATGACATAAGGTCTGATGGCATAGGAGAGGTCTTCTTCATACACTCAGCAAAGTTTGTCGAGAAGATATTGCCGAACATCAAACAATACAAAGAAGAGCGCATCCAGCGCCCAAAAAGCACGAAGCTATTGTCAGAATTCAAAGTTCTTAGACGCAACGTGCTCTTACTTTTTACGAATAAAGATTTCGCTGAAGCCCAGAAATTCATCAACTTGGTTGAAACAAGAAGAGAATTAGTACCAAAATTGGGAGATGTCATAAAACAAGATATTACTATTCCATCAGAGTGGCTTAGATTGCCAGCAGACAACAAATGCTTTATTGTCATGGCCAAGTTTGGCCTTTGTACAAAAATCGACAAAGGGTGTTATATCTCGGTGAATGACCTTCATATCGAAAAAGGTTATGTTGTTGATTCTATATTTAAGACGTTATGGAATTCGCTGGGGAAATACATCAGAGAGAGTCTTCCCTATTCCTATCAAATGAAAATTGTTGGAGTATTCCATGACGGATATCTGCTACCGATGAAAATTATAGAAATTGCTGCTAAGCCAGAAGAGTTTGTTGCAAAGGCGCTTGCGAATTCGTTTGGATACATCCAAGCAGTTCAAGCAGAAACAAACCAACCCATTTCGGATATGCACGAAATTTATAAGATACGTCAGAAATTTTCTGATATTCTGAGGACGATTGCCGCATTCTATTGGAAAGAAAACTGCAGGCTTCCAAATAGCTTGAAACAGATAAGAGTCTACGATGAGGAATTTGTGGAAAATGAGAAAATTTTCCCAAATGAAAACTCTGACGACAAAGGCGAGCTTCAAGCCTTATTTGACGAAATTATTGTGGAAAGAAGCGAAGACAAAATTATTAAGGAAAAATGGACATACGATTACTGAAATTTCCTGCCTCTTTTTTTTTGAAAAAAATATTGTTTTGATGGTTGGTTGCATTAGTTTACTTTTAGAAAATCGTATAGGTCGCAATTGCTCAATAGGTATAATTAAAGAGAGGCTGAGTAGCTAAACTATGCTAAGTGAAAAAATATCTTGTTCGAGACAAATAGCCCTCGTACGTCATGCAGCAACAAATTAGGATATCATCACATTTTGACACATTTTAACATGAGAGAAAGAACAAATAGTTGCACCAACTTCGATTTCTCAGATCAGAAATTATACTGCTAAGTTACTTTACTCAGGATTTTAGATATACAGAAATTTCAAAAGAGACAGAAGGAAGGAGGAAAAAAAGAGCAAGCCGCTTCAACCAGGACACTGATGTAAAGAGTTACCAATATAACAGTACTTTAGTTACATTACGATATGAAAATAAACAAAAGTATTCTTGAATGCAGGAACCTGTACAACAGTCGCAGTCTTGTGATTTGCTTTGCATTCAGAATGTGAATGCATTGAATTTCTGAGCTTCAGTTAAGAAAACGCGATTCTAATAATAAAAATGACAGGTAGGAGTTAAATTTGATCAAGACCAATACTGACTCTGAAAGAGGCACACCTGATCAGTTTGGAGTTCTGACGAATTTTGTATATAATCATCAACACTTGCATCTTATATTAATTGAACCGGAAAAAATATTTTTAAGTTAACATACACGAACAAACATGGAACCAACAAGACAAAAATCATCGCGCTGTGGGCCATATTTCGTTACAAAAACGATAGGAAAAGGAACTTTTGGCACGTAAAGCAATATAACTTTAGCAAAGCCTTATTATCACTGTTAGTGTAAAAATGGGCGAGCATCAGACAACCAAAAAGCACGTGGCTATGAAGTTTTTGGACTCCAAAGGCACTGACATGCAAGAGATGATGGCGGAAGTTGAGATTCTAAAGAAACTCAAGCATCCAAATATCACAAATCTCATCGCATTTGACACCAAAGCTATATATACCAAGAAAAATGGCACTAAATTGGAACGTTCAGTGATAGTAATGGATCTTGCTGAGCAAGGCACCTTGTTCGAGTTTCTGAAAGTCGCAAACTCGCTGAACAAGAAAGGTTTTCCTGAGCCAATCGTCAGAAGATACTTTCATCAATTGATATCTGCAATTGAGTATTGCCACAAGCAAGGCGTGGTGCATAGAGACTTAAAACCTGAGAATATCTTGCTAGACGCAAACTACAATCTCAAAATCGCTGACTTTGGATGGGCGACTATCGCTGATAAACTCAAGCATAACACTGATGCTGGAACCGACAGGTTTAACAAAAAAATATGTACTTAGAATGCTCATTTTGATTTAGTTTCCAAGCTCCTGAGATGAAGACAAGTCGAGGATATGACCTTGAGCCTGTTGATGTATTCGCTTGCGGGCTAATATTGTTTTTGATGTATGCAGGCCACCCACCATTCAGAAAGGCGACGCAAACCGATTCATGGTACAAGTTCTTCGCTGCGAAGAAACCGGATCTATTTTGGAGTTACCATGACTCAGCTAAAGAAAAAACCCACGGACCCGGATTTTATACAGAGGATTTCAAAACATTGTGCTCTAATATCTTTGTCGCAGACCCAGCGAAGAGATTCACGATCAAGAATATCAAGGAAAGCAGTTGGTATAAAGGAGAGGTGGCCGATGATGAAACAGTAGCCAAAGAATTTGCGAGATATAAGAGTCAGCTGAACGATTATTTCCAAGCCGAGAAAGAGGAGAGAAAGAAGGAAAAAATGAAAAATATTCAAGAATCTCAAGAAAATGCTGCGGGACAAGGACAAGGGGCTTTCAATGGCTTTAAGGCTTATCGAGATGTCTCAATGGTAATACAACG